>Ga0075418_10002893_pt1 | contig 19627 bp, 14 predicted proteins | sample SoiMetdeltSBSDD2_FD_81776 | JGI IMG/M metagenome (GOLD analysis project Ga0075418, IMG submission 81776) | Bulk soil microbial communities from a Populus tree surrounding site in Tennessee, USA - Soil MetaG P. deltoides SBSDD2 | ecosystem: Environmental > Terrestrial > Soil > Tree plantation...
CGCCGTCCGAGGACATCGCGGTGGTGATGACCGGATGGGTACGCCGGGTCTATCTGTGGCTCATTGGCGTGGTTATCGGCGGCATGTTGATTCACAACTTTTTCGTTTGGCGCAAGAAGGCCCTCGCGAAACGACTCGCAACGATCCGCTCAGTTGTTCGAATGAGCCGCGCGCAGCGAATTCAGCACCTGGTCATGCTGGTCAGCTTCACTGCGCTGGTCCTGACTGGTTTCGCATTGAAGTACCCGGATTCGTGGCTTGCTGCACTACTCGGCTCGAGTGAGCCGTTCAGACGAATCAGCCATCGGGTTGCCGGCGTGCTTCTAATTGCGGTCGGAATATTCCATCTGTGGTACGTTGGATCAACGACGGAGGGCCGAAAGGCGCTGTGGGATATGTTACCTCGCCGAAAGGACGTCGCCGATTTTATTCAGGCGATGCGCTACTACGTCCTGGGGAATTCCACCAAGCCCAAATTTGCCCGGTTCAACTATGCTGAAAAGGCAGAGTACTGGGCGGTCGTCTGGGGAACGATTATTATGGGCCTGACCGGGGTGATGGTATGGTTCAAGGTCGAGGTTTTTGGTTTCCTACCGCGCTGGATTATCGAAGTCGCGCTGGCGATTCACTTCTACGAGGCGATCCTGGCGACTTTGGCGATTGTCGTCTGGCACCTTTACAACGTAATATTTGACCCGGATGTTTACCCGTTGAACTGGGCGCTGGTAGACGGCCGCGTGTCCGAAGACTATTACAAAGAGGAACACGAACTTGACTATGAACAAATGAAGCTAGACGAATTGGCGCAAGCCAGCGAAGATCAACCGACGGACACTGGTGAGACTCATGCAGCCGACAGGGCTGCATCACATCGTGACAGATCGACCCGCTCGTTAATCAAAGATGAAAACTAGTTGCCTGGTTTCGAACGCCCACAAAGGAGTCTGATATCGCCACATGACTACAGAACGCCGGAAACCGCCCCGCCTTTATCGTAATCTCATCAGTCTTGTAGGGGCGACGATCGTGATGGCTAGTATCGTCAGTATTGTCCTTTTGTTTCTGACGGAAATGTTCGGCTCCAGACACAAGCCTTATCTCGGAATCTTCACCTACATCATCTTTCCCGCCTGTATGCTTTTTGGCCTGTCAGTTATTGTCCTGGGAATGTTATTGGAGCGGCGGCGGCGTCACAGACTCGGCGCTTCGGGCTCACCTCGATACCCTACTATAGATTTGAACGACCCTCGGCGACGCCGTTCGATGCTTACTTTCATGGCGTTGGTGTTTATCTTTATTTTTGTGAGTGGATTTGGCAGTTATCGCGCATACGAATTCACAGAAACGGTCGAATTTTGCGGGCAGCTTTGCCACAGTGTGATGAAACCTGAATTTGTCGCGTACCAGGCGTCGCCCCACGCGCGAGTGGGGTGTGTCGAATGTCACGTCGGCCCGGGGGCAGGCTGGTACGTCAAATCGAAACTCACGCGCGCTTATCAGGTTTACTCCGTACTGTTCAAAAAGTACCCCAGGCCTATCCCCACTCCGGTCCACGATTTAAGACCGGCGCAGGACACCTGCGAACAATGTCACTGGCCCGCTAAATTCTTCGGCGCCCAGCTAAAAGTATTCAATCGTTTTGGCTTCGACGAGAAAAACACGCTCAGCCAGACGCGAATGCTCATCAACACCGGCGGCGGCAATCCGGCGACCGGTCAGGTTGAAGGCATTCACTGGCACATGAACATCTCAAATGAGATCACCTATATCGCGACCGACGCGCAACGGCAAGTTATCCCGTGGGTGAGGATAAAAGACTCAAACGGCAACGTCACTGAATATAAAGTTGCAGATTTCAAAATGTCGCCGGACGAAATTGAGAAAACTCCGAAACGAAAGGTTGACTGCGTTGAATGCCATAACCGGCCGTCACATGTTTATCTTCCTCCGGATCGTGCTGTGGACGAAGCCCTCCTCAGCCAAAGAATCGACGCATCCCTGCCATACATCAAACAGCAGGCAGTTGCCGTCCTGACCGAGAGCTACGAGACTACTGGCGCTGCCCTCAGCGCAATCGAATCGGCGATCGACGACTATTATCGAAAGAGTTACCCGGATGTTCACGCTGCTCGTCGAGACTCAGTAAACGGCGCAATATCAGAGTTGAAGCGGATCTTCCAAACATACATGTTCCCGGAGATGAAAGTTGACTGGAGGACTCACCCCAACAACATCGGCCATTTTTACAACCTGGGCTGCTTCAGATGTCATGATGGCAAGCACGTCAGCAACGCCGGGAAGATCATCAGAACCGAATGTAATATATGCCATTCCGTTCTCGATCAATCGCAGGGTGAAGCGCAGATCGCCGTGCAGAACGGAGGCTTCCAGCACCCGGTCGGGCTTGGTGCGCTGTCTGGGTTCAAGTGCACGGACTGTCACAAGGGAAGCGGAGAGTTCAAGCATCCGGTTGACCTTGGGGACATATCATCGTTCATGTGCGCCGATTGTCATAAGAAGTAAAACACTGGGTTCGAATACATCCTTAATGACTGATCTCGGATTTGGTCAGATCACCCCTCGTTGATCCCCGCAGAGAGGCTTTGCCGCTGTCTAATTCCAAGAGGTCTGTGACGGCCGTCACCTATCGGTCGTGACCGGCATCATAGCCTTACGAAAGCCTGAAGTCTTACGCTACGCACAACGAGTTCTGAAGGTCGAAGGAGGGATTTGTTATGACGCGTAAGATCTTCGTATCGTCGATATTGAGCATAATGGTGCTCGCCGCCTGGACGCTTGCGTTACAGGAGACCACTCACAAGCAGCAGATCCACAGACCAACTCCACCGATAACCCAGCGGATCAAATCGGAGCAACTCGATCAGATACAAACGGCGGTCGTTGAGTTCACAGAACAGGTAAAGCTTCTTGGAGCCATTCTGAAGGGCAACTATATGTTCCTTCACGATGAAGGCAAGATGTCGCGGGGCGAACCTTGCACCTGGGTGTACGCACGTGGGGCGACCGGCAAGTTCGATAAGCTCGTAGTGTCGTTTCATTGCATACCGGAGAGCCGCGACACGATTGCAGACCGGTTCAGCATGATTGTATCGGCCACGCCTCCGAACCGTTTACCGGAACTGTTGGAGTATAGATTTGCGGGAAGCACCGTAGGTCATAAGGTCCCGTCAACCGACTGAATGATACTCTTTGCTTGGGATTACGGGCGTGATTGCCGTTCTACCTTCACGCCGGTTCGAGCCTCAGTGTCCAATCTGTGGCTAACTGCGACTACATCACGACGATGAAGTGTGATCGCCGTCACATCGTGCGTCCATAAGAACGTCTAGAATTTCATCCAGCTCATTGACTCTAACACTCATTTAAGTTTGCAGTGTTTAAACGGGGTGCGCTATGAGAAACTCACTTAGATCGCTTCTGGTACCACTGGTTCTCGCTCTCGTCCAGGCCGCGCCTGGAGTTACTCGATCTTCGACGCAAGCGCTTTATCCACGAATTGAAAGCATCTCAGCCACGACGATCGCGCGAGCCGGGCGGCTGAGAATCTTTGGCGCGAGTTTCGGCGCAATCAAAGCCGACAGCCAGGTATTGATTGATGGAGTTCCGGCGCACATCAGCCGATGGTCTGACAACCTGGTCGTGGCATACGTGCCCGATGTTGTTCGAATCGCAACCGTTCCGGTTCAAGTAGTCACAAGCGCGGGCTCCAGCAATAAACTACTGCTCGATGTGAAGATCAATGTGCTGAGTGAGGTTGTGACGACTGAGAAAGGAACCATAAATTGGCAGTTCGAGGTTGATGGAGACTACATGCCGTTTCGGCCCACCGTTGGGCCCGATGGCACTATCTACTTCCAGGATGATAATGGGCATCTGTACGCTCTTAGACCAGATGGAAGCATAAAGTGGATTTTCTCTGGAGGGTATCCCGCCGGACCTGTTGCAGTCGGCGCAGATAATACTACTTACATCGCAAGTGGCAACACCATTCAGTCCATTAGTCCTGCAGGGATGCCTGTATGGCAGTTTACAGATCCAAATAGTCAGGGAGTGATTGGCGGCCCGGCCGTCGGGCCGGACGGTAAAATCTATGCAGTTATGGATCTGGTCGGTTTGGGAGCGATAGCGCTCTCCCCGGCTGACGGTCATCTCGTTTGGAGCAACCCGGGTAATCCGCGCTTGGCCGAATATGGACAACTCGGGCTTGAGCTGGTTTTTGGCCCTGCTACACCCGGAGCCCAGCCTGATCAGTTCTACTTCACTTGCGATAACGTCACAACTCACGTCTACGGACATCTATACGCTTTCAGTCTCAATGGCGATCAGAGATGGGCGACCTCGCTGGGCGGCATCAGTAAGGCACCGCAGGTAGCCGTAGCTCCTAACGGCACCGTAAGCCTGGGCGTAGCGGCCTATAACCCTTCAAACGGGTCGGTGTCGTGGAGCGCCTATTCTGCATTAGGCAGTGGCAGTGACCTTCCGACCGACATAGGTTCTGACGGAACGGCTTATGTCGTTACGCAATATCAGAGTGCGTTGGCCGCTTTGAATGGCCAGAACGGAGTCGTGTTATGGCGAATTCCGGGCGTTAGTTTTGAGGAAGGCCCTGTGGTTAGTCCTCTCAATGACGTTGTCGTGGTTGGCGGCCGAGACAATTATGGCCTGCCCGGATACTTCAAAGCCTTTGGCACCCACGGGCAATTCCTCTGGCAATTAAACCTGCCTGGCGAGCCGTACCCTGGGATGTTTGAATATCCTTTCGAGCGAGGTCGCTTTAGCCTCGATGGGACGACTGTCTACTTGGGCACGACTATCTCAGGAGAGCCTTCTGATAATTTGCACTGCTATCTGTACGCAGTTCACACGGCGGATCTGCAAGCCTGCACTTACTCGTTAGATCTGTTCAGCCAGAATTTCGCATACACCGGAGGGGAATCCAGTGTGAACGTGACCGCCCCGGGCGGCTGTGACTGGACGGCTGCGAGCAACGATAACTGGATAACGATTGTTTCGGCCTCCAGCTGCAGCGGCAACGAGACCGTGTCATATCTTGTGAGAGAAAACTTTGGCGCCACCCCGCGGACGGGCTCTCTCACTGTAGCAGGGCTGACTTTTACGATCACTCAATCAGCAGCGACTCAAGCCTGCACATTTACCATTTCTCCCGCAAGCCGCACTTTCCCCAGGAACGGAGGCGCCGCCAGCGTTAGTGTGATTGCAGAAACTGGATGCAGCTGGTCGGCGAGCAGTAATGCAAGCTGGATCACGATCACGTCTGCCGGCAATGCTACCGGCGATGGAGTATTAACCTATTCAGTGTCGGTGAACAAAACCGGGATTGCACGAGTGGGAACGATGTCGATCGCAGGAAAGACTTTCACTGTGAAGCAGAAGCCCCGCTGAAGAAAGCCCAAGCTATTGAGCTCGACTCTAACAGGTGCATCGGTTGCTCCTTGCTTCGACTAGGGCGCAGGAAAAAAACCCGTCATTCCCGGACGAGGAACTGTCGCACGCTGCTCGGCGACAGACCGTCGTTCCTCCCGCTTATCGGTTCTTGCCTTTCATCATCCCATAACCGTCCGAACAACTGATATGATCCGCGCTTGAGGGTTTCAGCGGTGCGAGGGTCGGAACGACCATATGTCATTCACCGAATATCTTGCAGTGAGACTCGCAATAGCATTAGGGATTGGCCTGCTGATCGGAGTTGAGCGAGAACGTCGAAAGGGAACCGGCCCAACTCGCGCGCCGGCAGGCATTCGGACTTTTGCGCTGGTCTCCTTACTTGGCGGAATCAGTCTGGCGGTCGGAAGTGAATTGCTGCTTGCGGCAACGGCTCTTGGCGTAGCAGGGCTGTCGATCGTCGCCTACAGACTAAAAAGCCGACACGACCCAGGCTTCACTACGGCGATTGCACTTACGACCGCGCTACTTCTCGGCGCCCTGGCGGTGCGGCAACCGTCGCTGGCGGCCGGCTTAGGGGTGGCAGTCGCTGTGCTTTTGGCTGCGCGGACGCGTCTCCATCGGTTCGTTCAGGATGTGCTTACAGAGCAAGAGCTTCAAGACGCGTTGCTGTTTGCGGCCGCGGCGCTTGTGATCTTACCGTTGACGCCGGACCATCCGATCGGTCCCCTGTCAGTGTTGAACCTGCGCACGCTTTGGAAGCTGGTTGTAACTGTGATGTCGATCAGCGCACTCGGCTACATCGCGATGCGCGCTCTTGGGCCGCGATTCGGGCTCCCGCTTACCGGTCTAGCGTCGGGGTTCATTTCCAGCGCAGCGACCATCGGCTCGATGGGAGCGCGGGCTGCGAAGGAGCCAAAGCTCCGCAGAGCCGCGGCTGCTGGGGCGGTCCTTTCCACCGTCTCGACCATTCTGCAAATGGCTGTGATCCTGGTCGTGACCGATCGATCGACGTTCTCAGAAATGAAGCTTCCGCTACTGTTGTCGGGAGCTGCCGCGGTACTCTACGGCGGCTTATTCATGATCAAGACTGCTGACCGAAAGGTGGATGCTGCGGAAAATACAGGACGCGCATTCAACCTCATCACAGCGCTTATCTTTGCGGTCACAGTATCGTCGATACTTGTCGCGTCGGCAGCCGTAAACCAGTGGCTGGGTTCTGCAGGCCTGGCGGTCGCCGCCGGGCTTGCGGGATTCGCGGACACGCATGCCGCTGCTATATCGGTGGCTTCGCTGGTAGCTACACAGAAGATCACCGCATTTGACGCCGGGCTGCCGATTCTGATCGGGATGACCACCAACACAATCACCAAAATAGTAGTTGCAGTAACAACGGGCGGCGCCGGGTTCGCCTTTCAGGTAATTCCGGGCTTATTGCTGGTGATCTTCGCTGCCTGGGCCGGACTCGCGCTGAGAATGTTCTAAGCTTAGCGGCGTCTGTTTTTGGTCGTGGCGCCCGTCACGACGTGATGTGATACCTGAGCCATTCCTGTTCGTGCCGTTCGATTCCTTTTTGTATGCCGTTGATATTCTCGGGTACAGCTTCATGAGCGTGGCTACCCTGTTTGCCGCGCCTGTGTTCGCGGGCAGCGGGCAGTTTCGAGTCGTACGGTTGTTCTTGACCGCAAACGGCTTGTTACTGCCGTTTATCGCGTTGCAAATGTATTTCCAGCCGCTGATATGGGTCGCCGCACTTTGGGCAATAACGTTCCCAGGATCAACGTGGACCCTCGCAATGGTCTTTCGACGTGTCACCTCGCACAAACCGGTCAAACGCACTCCAAGGCGTGATGCAAGTCACAAACTTGTGGTGATTTAGGGCACAGCCTTTCGAGTCGGTCATATCTTATATTGCTCCCGAAAGATCTGATCGGGGAGCAACGCTTCCACGACGTAGATGGTTGGGAATAATTCGAGGGGCATAATCCAGCTCCTCATCGGGAGGGTTTATGAGAAAACTTAGTTTCCTGTTTCTGGTCATAGTTCTGCTGGCGAGCGGGGCGGCTCAAGCTCAGAAGAAATATCGTATTCCGCCTACGCCTGTTCGGACGCCGCAGCTAGTAATCATCCAGGACGAGGCGGGCGAGGGCTTCATGGTATTTGACCTGGCGACTGGAGCTTACAAATGCAAGCTGTGCGAGTATGACTACTACTACACGGGTACAGGCTCTGTGAAGCTCGATGGGTGCGTCGCAATCTTCTCGGCGATCGGAGACGGGTACACCATGACCGCCTATGCAGACATTTGCGAGCAAACCGCCAAGTGCACTATTGAAGTCCGTACACTGAAAGGCTTTGATATAGAGCCATACATAGAGACTTTGAGCGACTCCAACCTGCGCGACAGTGAGGCAACGTGCGGAGTCAGTGAGCCGTCGCCTGTCACGGTGCCAACCGAGATTATCTTGCAGAATGATGCAGACGGCAGTTTCCTGCTCCTGGTTCCCGCAGGAGGAGAGTTCAAATTCATCCACTGCGAAGACAACACCGCGATCAGCGGCGTGGGTAAGGTAACGATGGCAGGACCCTGGCTCAATTTCGAGGTCATTACCACTGAATACCGGATACTGGCTTCGGTTAACCTCGAGAGTAAGACAGCCAAAGCAGTGATAGATGTCTTTGCGCCAGTCTTCGGGTTTGTGGGCGAGTTTGTTCCAATGCAGGAGGTCATCTCGGATAGCAATTTTGCCGATAACGTTCCTGAGTGCGGAGCGAAAAAGTAACCGGACCGAACGTGTTTGTCGTTGCCCGCCGGGGAGGCAGAAGCGGTGCACAGACTCTGTGCGTCGCTTCTGCCTTTGGCATGAGAGTGAGTAAATCCACGCGACATCGCTGAGGAATTTCACACACCCTAACTCCTTCCTGTCGAGAAAGATCAGAATTTTGACGGCTTTCAATGCGGAACGCGTATTGCCCCTGGAAGCCCTGAGCTTATGTTCAGCGACATGAAGAACCTAACAGACGACCGCCAGGAACTGGTCATGGGTGGCGAACCGGTAACGGTGTCCAGGGACGTGTTAGAAAAGTACAACCAGCCCGGGCCGCGTTACACCAGCTACCCGACGGCGCCGGAATGGGACACCGCTTTTCGCGAGGCCGAACTGCGCCAGTCTTTTTACGACGCCAACCACAAACCTGGACCGGCGCCCGTCTCGCTCTACTTCCACATACCTTTCTGCGAGTCGCTGTGCCTGTACTGCGGCTGCAACGTTGTCATAAACAAGAAACATGAGGTTGCGGTTCCTTACCTGAACCACCTTAAGCGTGAGATTGACTGGGTCAGTGCGGAAGTGGATCGGTCTCGCATCGTTCATCAGATGCATTGGGGCGGGGGAACACCTACCTATCTCTCGCCTGATCAAATCGAGGATCTGTCCTCCTTCATCGCGTCGCGGTTTTCCATTTCATCTACAGCCGAGATAAGCATAGAAGTCGATCCCCGAGTTACAACCACGGAGCATTGTCGCGCGCTTCGCCGATCGGGCTTTAATCGTATCAGCGTAGGCATTCAAGATTTTGATGTGTTTGTCCAGAAGGCGATTAATCGCGTGCAGTCATACGAGGACACCAGACGGTTGATGGAGTCCTGCCGGGAAATCGGATTCGAAAGCATCAACATCGATCTGATCTACGGCTTGCCGCATCAGACCGTCGATAGCTTCAGCGACACGGTCGACAAAATCATCGCCATTAACCCGGATCGCATCGCGGTGTTCAGTTACGCTCACGTGCCCTGGATGAAGAAACAACAAGGGAGTTTCGCGAGGTTCCTGCCCAATGGCCTGGAGAAGTTCCGAATTTTCACGCGTGCGATTCAAAGGCTGACCGAGGCGGGTTACCGTTACATCGGCCTGGATCACTTCGCGCGCCCAGATGACGAAATCTGCGCCGCTCAAGACGAGCGAACACTTCATCGCAATTTTCAGGGTTACACCACGAAGGCCGGCTGTGATCTGTACGCAATGGGAGTCAGTTCGATCAGCGGCCTTGAAGACGTCTATGCGCAAAACTGTCGAGACCTGCCGAGCTACTACAAGTCGGTTTCCGAGGGAAGCTGGCCTACCATGCGGGGAATTCGCTTGAGCGGCGAAGACAAGTTGCGGCGCTCGGTTATCACTCGAATTCTTTGCCATACGTCATTGGTTAAATCTGAAATTGAGGAAGATTTTGGAATCGATTTTGACGAGCATTTCGCTCCGGAGCTTGGACGTCTGGTTGAAATGGAGCGAGACGAATTGGTTTCACTGGATGACGGGCGAATCGAAGTAAAGCCACTCGGCCGAATCTTTGTTCGAAATGTGGCGATGGTGTTTGACGAGTACTTAAACAGAGAGGCGGGGACCAGGCAGATGTATTCGAGCACGCTTTAGCATTTGACTGTTGCATTGAAAGCGAAAGCGTTTCTCGAACCGGCGTGATGGCTGTCACAACCGCAAGTGACCGCAATCATAGCCCGTCAACGGCCTGGCATTCATGCTAAAGGGGAGGAACATGCTCAATCGAGAATCCTCGAGGAGGAAAACCATGGGCCCTGCAAAAAGTTGTGATAACAGCAAAAATACCGGCGCTAAGGTCATCGCGCTCGATCAGCTATGTAAAGGGGACAAGGTATCCGTTGAGACACGGAGAAGCACGTACCAATTCTCTGTCTCGGATCCATCAAGGCGAAGGGGAACGCTCTCGGGAGGTGCGCTGGGTAATCAGGTTCTCGACGTCTTCTTAAGTGGAACAATGTCGGAAGACACGACCGATCCTGATCCAAGCGAATTGAAGACCGGCGCGCGTGCGCTCTTTTTAATAGAGCTGGAACATCATGTTCAGCTTATGATCACTTCAACAATAACCGACGTAGAGGTGGTAAGAGGTCACCTCGGCGGAGAACGCGCCGCCTGAACCTTACTACAACAACCGATATTCAGATGACCCTGCGAGCAAGGTTGAAACTACCGAAAGAACACGGCGCGTGGGCGATGCTTTACGTGTCTTTCGCCCTCGGGGCGATTGTCTCGGCCAGTCCATCATTTCGATTGTTACTCCTTCTGTTTTCGGTAACATTTTTTTTCATCGGCCGCGAGCCGTTTCTGATGTGGTACCGAGCGCGTAACCGCGGACGGCAAGACTACGAAGCTCGTCGCCTCGCGATAGGGTACTTTGCTCTGGCCGGCCTGGCGAGCATGCCGCTCGTGTTTTTCTATCACCTGTACTGGCTCGCAGCGGTTGGGCTCGCAACGATACTGCTTTTGGCAGTCAACGCATACCAGGCTTTACGACACGTCGATCGAACAATCGGCGGTGAGATCATTGGTATCGCCGGACTGACCCTCACGGCGCCGGCAGCGTATTACGTATCGCGCGGGGCGTTCGAAGCCACCGCTTTATGGCTGTGGTTGTTGTGTGTGCTGTACTTCGCCAGCAGCGTCTTCTACGTCAAGCTGCGGATCAATACGATCAACCCGCGGAGGGAAGCAGCTCGCAAGCAGGCAAGTTGGCGCTGCGTTGCTTACCACACCTTTCTGCTGGCAGCTCTTTTCGGACTAACGTTGAGTGGCAGCTTAAACCTGTTCGCGCTGGCGGCATTTTTACCGGTGATTCTACGATCGTTCTGGCAGCTTGCTAGCCCGGTCCAACAGGTCAATCTTCGAAGGCTCGGTTGGCTCGAGGTCATCTATTCCATCGTGTTTCTAATTCTCACCGCGCAGACCTTCCGAACGGTGTAAGCAAGGTTCAAGCAGAAGAGCCATTTAGCTCTTTTGGTGGTCCGTTCGCTTAGAGGGCCGACTGAGAGGATGAAAGCCGAAAGAGCAGAGAGTCAAGAGGATCAGCCGGACATGACGCTGACCCCGGTGAATGATTGCGGGCTTTTCAGGAGCGCAAACAATGTAATGAGGGCGAGCAGAGGGTCTCGAACCCTCGACCTCCTGAGTCACAGTCAGGCGCTCTAACCAACTGAGCTATGCTCGCCATTCTTCAATTGCAGCTGGGCCTAACTTTCGCTCAACCTCATGAGGTTTGTCAAATTCCAACCGATTTCCAACCGATTTGCACATCACCCATCATCTCCATCTGAATGTTCCGCTTGAAAAACAACCCTCAGAATCGCCAAAGGTCTGCTGCGTTGACACTGATTAGAACCCTGCGATAGACTCCAAATTACTCTGAGTTTTGAGCACAAAATCATCATCAGTGGAGGGTTAGCATTATCTTCTCAGATGCCAACCAGCTCGTTGATCCGAAGCATCTCAGTTGATGAATTGGCTCGTTAGCCCGCAAGTAATTGGAGGTAATTTCAATGTTTCGCACGAGATTATTAAGAGCAGTCGGCATGGTTGTGGTTGCTGGATTACTTTCGACATTGGTCTTCGCACAGACTGGACAGGTCGAGGGAACCATCAGGCTCAAGCAGGCGGACGGCAAGATAGTGCCCGCCCCCGGGATACAGATAGACATTTATCGCACCGACATAAAAGGGCGTTACGAAGTAAAGACCGATAAGACCGGTCACTTCGTTAGACTGGGTTTACCCCTGCAGGGCACATACTTGTTTGTCTTCTCGGGACCCGGCGCGGTGCCAACCTGGATGAATAATGTTCGAATAACCCAGATGCCGGTTGTTGATACCACGCTCGATGCCGGCGACGGGACCGTTCTGACTCTCGAAGACGTGCAAAAGCAAATCGCATCGCAGAAGACCGGCGGCCCCGGAGCCGCTCCACCACCCAGGTCAATGTCTCCCGCTGATAAGGCCAAGGCCGAGGCAGCTCAAAAAGAGCTCGAGGCCGCCAATAAAGAAGGAAAGGAACTCCAGGAGTCCTTTGATAACGCCGTCAAGCACTTCAACGAAGGGGTCAAACTAAAAACCGCTAACAACTATGAAGGCGCTCTCGCCGAATTTGAGCAATCGACAAAGCTGGATCCATCCAAGAATAAGCACTTTGTAGAAATCGCTCACCGGTCGAATGCTCAAGTGGCGGAAACCAACTACCAGATCGGCGCCGACAAGTTCAACAAGAAGGATCGAACCGGCGCGAAACCCCACTTTGAATCGGCGGTTGCCGCGATCAACCGGGCGATCGCTGTGGCGAGCGCGGTGACCGACGACCCGACTGTGAACACCGACCTGATTACCTATTACGGAATCCTGGAGAAGAATGCCAGGATCCTGGTAGAGAACTATGGGGAGGCCAAGCTTGTCGATGACACCGTCAAGGCGATTGCAAAAGCGGAAACGCTTGACGCCACAAATAAGAACAAGTGGGGAGTGCTGAAGGCGGATATGTTTCGCTCCGCGGGCCGGACCGAGGAAGCTGTCGCAGCTTACAAAGCGGTCATAGCTGCCGATCCCCTGTTTGTCGACGCGCTCTATGGATTGGGGCTCACTTTGATTGCAAGCACCGAAAGGGCGCAAATTCAGGAAGGCGCGAATACTCTGGCCGACTTTGTTGCCAAGGCCAAACCCGAGGACAAGCGGGTTCCTATCGTCAAAGACGCCCTTGAAGGCGTTAAGAACGCCTACAAAGTTGAAGCAGAGAAACCGGCCGCGCCGGCAAGAGGCCGAAAAAAGCCATAGCTCGCTGGCTTCAACTGCCCTTTTATTCTAAGCTCGAGGAAGAGCCACGGTTCGTGGCTCTTCCGTTCGATGAGACCTCGCTATCCCCCAAGCCAGGATTGATGGACGCAGCCGGCTCTTTGAGGGCGGTGTTCAGGGTGTAAGAGTCTTGACCTCACTGATGCCTTCTGGTACATCCGTTGGTTATCAAAGGCAGAAAAGAGCGGATGAATAAGAGTGGGCTACAACGCCGCGTGGCGGTAACTGGAATCGTCCTGGCTGCCATCGCGCTGCTCCTTGCGAGCGGGGCTCCGCCGGCTTCCGTGGCGGCACGCTCGTCCCGGTATTCGAAGCGCTCCGCTACACCACAATATGATCGACGCGCCAGACACGCCGAACTAAAGACGCGCCTTGCATCCACCCGTTCGCCCGAATTTCAAGACTCGCTCGCGACGCTCTCTCGCCTCGATGAGATTGGCGCTCTCGATGTATGGCGCGCGGCCCTGGACAACCCCGATCCGCGGCTCCGTCGTGACGCCTGGCGAAAATACCGTGAAGTTCAATCCGAGCTCTCGCGTAAACAGTTCGTGCCGCAGATCGCAAGCATCGATGCGCCCGCCGACGAGGTCTTACGGACAGCCAATTCCAACGGTCTTGATGTCTCGATATGGTCCGGCTCCATCGCTCAAACAGTCGCCGCCGCTCCTCCATACCTGATCGACCTGTTGCGCGATGCGCGTATCGGCGTAAACGTTATCTACGATTCAGTCGCCGCCTGGCAAAAGGCCCGAGCAAACGGTGATGAAACTGCCCGGGCGATCATACCGCCGTATCAATCCGCGAGCTCGGACTCGCTGATTCGAATCGCAGTCATCGATGTCGCCGAACGCGGGGCGGCGGCTCCTGGTTATTCGGATTGGCTTGGCGATCGCGAAGACATCCTCATGCGCGACGGCTCTCGTCTGGCTTACATGGACGTATTCCAGTCGGATGGCACGTTGGCTTCGATCAACGCTCACATCGACGAGCAGTACACGCGTCGCGGATATAAGATCCAGGGATTCTATACGCCGGAAGAGTTTGCGGATCGGGCGCCGAGCCTTTTTCCGGGCAAGAGTTTTGAGGCTGGACGTCGAACCAAAGCGGCCCCGGGAGGTGCGGTAAGCCTCGCGCTAGCGAACGGGAAGTTTCACAGCTACGACCAGACGATTACAGAGTTCAAAGCACTTGCCGCATCGCATCCGGACCTCGCGCGATACTCCAAACTGGGAACCAGTTTTGAAGGCCGGGAAATCTTTGCCTTGAAGATCAGCAGGGATGCCTCGGTCGATGATGTCAGCAAGCCGGATGTGCTGATCACCGGTTTGCACCATGCGCGCGAGTGGATATCCGTCGAATCGCCGGTCTACTTTGCGAACCGGCTCCTGAGCGATTACGCGACTAATGACTCGGTCAGGTACCTTGTCGACCGCCTGCAAATCTGGATCGTTCCAATCGTGAATCCGGATGGGCTCACTTACACTCAAAACTCTCCAAACGATCAGATGGACGCCGTTCGTTTATGGCGCAAAAACCGAAGGATCTTCTCCAGCTCGACCTGTCCTCAAGCAGTGGGCGTCGATCTGAATCGAAACTACAACTATCAGTGGCGGCTGCAGGATGACGCGCCGTGCTCCAACTACTGCTCCGATAGAAGCTGTATCAACGACGATGTGGGCGGAAGCGACGATCCAACTACCGATACCTATCGCGGTCCTCAGCCGGAAAGCGAAGCTGAAATCAAGGCAATAAAATCGCTGGTGGATGATCCCAATCGGCATTTTCGCGCGCAGCTTGATTATCATAACTACACGCAGGCGATTCTGTATCCGTGGGGATACTCAGCCTTTGGGACCGACGATCAGAGTACTCTTTCTCAACTTGCCGGGCAGATGTCGGACGCGGTCTTTGCTGTGGAGCGGAAGCGCTATAGCGCCAAACAAGCGGTCGATCTTTACTCGTTGACCGGCTCGTCGATCGACTATGCCTACGGCGTCAATCGGGTACCGGCTCCGTTTGTCGTTGAGATGCGGCCGGAATGCTGCGACTTCAGCGTGCCCGAGGGCCAGATACAATCAGTGAATCAGGAGAACTGGGCGGGTGCGCAGCGACTACTTCTGTGGGCGACGGGACCGCCGATTCTGGAATCGGTCAGGGCTTACACTCCCGGCCCGGACGGAACCTTCTCGAAGCTGGTTTACTCGGCTCGTTGGAACTCATCCGCCTCGGGGCATCGTCAGATGGTCGTGGACGCGCGCTTTCCGGGGATCGATCCCGGCCGCTTGCAGATGCGCTTGCAGTTTTCCAAGCCAATGGACACCACGCTCGCACCGGTGGCCACGCTTGGACGTGATGCTCGGCTCGATGAAGTGGCGCTTGCGGGCATCTTTGGAAACGGGTGGGAGAAGACCGTCTATGCTAACGACACGTGGGTCGGAGAAACAGTGCTGACCGACGACGGGAACCTCACCAGCTCGTGGCGTCTCTCGATATCCGCGGCGGACGCGTTGGGTCTCAAGCTTGACGCCACGCCAAACACGATCGCGACCTATACGGCCGGCATGAGTCACTGGGCGAACTACGAAGACTCGACGGGGGCCGGTAACGACGGGGGGACCGATACCCTACATTCAATCGGGCCTGGGGTGCGGGGAGATTTCCCCAGTATTCTCGTTGCCGCCCCCGAACCCGGCGAACGATTGGCAGGCGGCGATGAATACGTGATCACCTGGACAGCGCCAAACGCGCCGGGCTTTGCACAATCGTTGTCTCTTTCAACTGATGGCGGCGTGAGCTTCGCGTCGCTGGCCGAGAACATCCCATCCAACGCTCAGAGTTATCGTGTCACAATGCCAAAGCTGGCGACTGCTCGTGGCCGGATCCAACTCCTCGCTACCGAACCCGTGAGAAACAATTTCATGGTTGCCATGAGCCAGGGGGATTTTTCTATCGGAACGAACGTCGGTTCACAGGTTGACATTACTTTCCTATCGTCCGAGAGAGTGGATCTGAATTGGTCCGACACTTCATCGGATGAACCGCCGAACACGGCGAGCGGACCGTCAAGGCTGATTGTAAACGTAAGGATCACCAACCGCGGAAGTATCCCGATCGTAAGTCCCTTTTTGCGAGTTGCGGAGATGAATCGTCAGGTATTGCTAACCCGCGATCCGAAGTCGAGGTGGACGGTGGGGGCGCGGAACTACATTGACGCCGGCAGCGACAACACGTTGTCGCCGGGTGAAACTGTTGATGCGCGCATGGTAGTGGGATTGCTAAAACAAAAGAAGTTCTTCTTGTCGGTGGAGATGTACGGCGTTCCAACTGCACCGGTCGGCCCGGCGAATCCGGTCTTCATCTGGACAGGGAAACCCAAGACTAAGTAAGTATTCTCTATTTGCTATTGCCACCCAATCGTGGCGAGGCCGGCAGCGCCGGCGAGGTGGTCAAATCGAATCGCTTCGCCCGTTAGATCCATGCCAAACTCAGCCGGGTCCAGCGCTCGAGGCGCGCTGTCGATCGCATCGGCAACGGCGCTGCGCGCTTCCGCGAAGTCAATCCCACCCAACACCAGCAGTTTAGTAAGAGGATTTGTTGCTCCACTTTCTCCCACCACTCTGTCGCGATAGTACAACGCAAAGCGATGCAGCTCATCGACGACCGAATCGGGCTCGCAAACAAACGTGCGCACCAGCACCGGATCCCCGTTCCGGACAATCAACGAAGTAAATCCGCTCCGATTCGCCGACACCAGCATTTTGTCACCCGGCGAGTCATCCCAAATCAGCCACTGAGCTTCGCCGATGTGTCGCGGCAATATAAGCCCCGCATTCCATCCAAGCCCGGAGAACACAGACTCGTATTGTGAGAGAACCTCATTATGCGCGACTGTCACGACATAGCGATCGTGACCGCCGGCGGGGCTCATTCGCTGGCGCGATATGCGAAGTTCGCTTGACGGCGCGGCAATCAATCGCTCGATTTTCCACGCGAGGACTTCGTTCAATTCGCGCCGGCTGGAGGGCTTGCTTTCGAGCGCGATGACCAGGGTTCGCGCGGTTGCGTCGGGTAGCGCGACCGACCAGCGTTTCTTGTTCAGCAACCCGGCGGCTTCGGCTGTTTGGGCGATCGTTTGTGCGAGCTCATTGGCGTCCTGGATGTTAGGTGTGTCGAAAGCCGGCGTGATCAAACCAGGAGAAAGCTGGGTGACTGCGCTTGATGAGAGCGAGAAACCACGGCGCCCGCGGCGTAGATCGACTACCGCGAAGTTGTCGTCTACGAAGCCTGCCGCCGTGGTGGGAGCAGGAGGCGCCACAAAAATTCTTCTTAAACTCGACATTTCTAAAAGAACGAGAGCTCGGTTATTTCCATTTCAAATCACAAATGGAACTTGGAAAATGGCAAATGATAAATGATTAGTATTCCTGATACGGGACGCCGTCGCTGCCTTCGCCTGCGGCGGCGCTGTGAACGTCGACCATGCCCGTTCCGCCGTCGCGCGAGACCGTGTCGTCGCCCATATCGATTACCCAGTCTGCTTGTCCGGTGATCGGGTCGATCGGCACTTCGCGCATGTATTGCCCGGTAACCAAATCATCGAGCGATTGCGGAAGCTTTTCTTTGTCAGCCGCGTATTGATCGATCATCTTTCGCATGGTGCGCAGGTCCTCTCTGAGTATCGTCTCGCGTGCTTTTAACTGGATGTGCTGATAGGAGGATACGCTCACTGCGGCCAATATAACGATGATCGTCATGACCATCACCAGCTCGAGCAGGGTGAACCCTGAGGAATTCTTGCTTCTCATTACCAATCCTTGTACTTCGTACCATTCAGCGCCTCAGCGTCGCTGGTGGTGTAAACATCAAACACGTCCTCGCCTCCAAAGGAGGTGGAATCGGGTTTATCCTTGTAGGATCTCATGCCCCATTCGTTGGTTCCGGTCATAGGATCAAGCGGAAGCCGGCGCAAAAACCGAATTCGAGCTTCAGTGGTGGCCACAACGTTCGCAGGAGTGAACCCCTCGACAAGGAGTTTAAGCTCCTTGGGATACCTGGTTTCGGTTCTCCATTCGATCGGAATCGCGTTTGGGTTTCGGTCTGCATATTCCTTGTAACGATCGATCGCCTGACGCAACTGCCGGAGAGCCAGTCTTAGCTCAGCTTCGCGCTCTCGCTTCACCGTGTTGCGGACCATAGGTATCGCAGCCGCGGTCAGCACCGACAAAATGATGATGACTATTATTATCTCGAGGAGAGTGAAGCCGGCTTGATTGCGGGCCGCTGATTGCGAATTGCGGATTGCGGAATTGCGCACATCCTTACATATCCGCAGTCCGCTCTTCCCAATCCGCCATCCGAAACGTCTGATCATCGAATATCAACCTGCGACGAATGGACCTTTATCGGAACCGGCTGCCCGCTGGAATTCCGGAACTGTGTCTGCTGCTCATTGAGCACCAGCGGCGACTGGCCCTGGCCCTTCACCGTGAAGACTACAAGACACAACTGACCGCGCGCCGGGACTCCAGGCGTACCTTGCGGCCGGTCCATCTGGATATTGACCACGCCGTTCTCCGCCGTAAACTGAAGCTCCGCGCGAGCGCCCGCGCTCAACATGCCGCTGTCTCGCACCCCTTTTACTTCCAACAGCGCAGCGTCATAACTGAGCGTGATGTGCGCCGAGGACACATCGCTGTTGCCGTTGACGAAAACCGCCACGTAGAGCTCCTGCCCCTTTGCCGCAGTAGCAGAATTTGGCCTGACATAAACCATCAGCGGAGCCGTCGAGGTTGACTGATTGCCGGGCGCGGTTTCGTCGGCAACTTCGTCATCATCATCGTCGTCATCGTCATTCTGAATCTTGTTAGATTGGTTACCGGCGGGTGTTTCGCCAGCCGGGGCTCTAACCGGAACACCCGGTCTGGGAACAACTGTCTTGATGACGTTTGGTCTGAGCGGCGGCGTCACCACCACGCCCGGCGAGCTTGTGGTAACGATCGGCGGCGCTCCGGCGGTCGTTTGCGGTCTTGGTTCCGGCTGTTGCGATCTTGGTTCCTGCTGGGCAGGCGCGGTGTTCTCAGCAACCTGATTGGGTTGGGACTCGTCCTGGTCCGCCAGGAAGAGAATCTGGTCGATCCTCAACTGATTGGTCGAATTCTGTTGATCGCCCGCAGCATAGGCGAGATGATCCCTCTCCGTAATATCCGCCCGTCGCAATATGTGCGGAGTAACGGTGATAACCACGTCGCTCTGGCGGTTATTGGTCTCGGGAGTTGAGAAGAACCGGCCAAGTATCGGAATCAATCCGATCAACGGAAGCCCCTTAACGGTCTTCGACTCGACGTTCTGGCTTACGCCGGCCACCAGCGTGGTTTGCCCGTCCTTTACCCGCGCAACCGAAGTCATCGTGCGCTGGTTAAAACTCGGAGTTAGCGTTCCGGTACTCGAATCGACTGAAGTCGTCTCGATCTTCATCTTCATTTGAACATCGTCCTCATACACGCTGGGCGTGATGTCGATGTTCAAGCCGACATTCTCATATTGAATTTGCGGGACGCC
>Ga0075418_10002894_pt1 | contig 19617 bp, 18 predicted proteins | sample SoiMetdeltSBSDD2_FD_81776 | JGI IMG/M metagenome (GOLD analysis project Ga0075418, IMG submission 81776) | Bulk soil microbial communities from a Populus tree surrounding site in Tennessee, USA - Soil MetaG P. deltoides SBSDD2 | ecosystem: Environmental > Terrestrial > Soil > Tree plantation...
ACTGGGAGGCAGCGACGGCAAAGCAGGTCCACACCATCGTGCCACTGGCCACGGTGATCGGCTTGCTTGACTTCCTGTTCCTCATGTTCGTCGTCGTGCAGCTCCGCTACTTCTTCGGCGGCGCCTCGATCGTGGTGGAGACCGGCGGGCTGACCTACGCGGGGTACGCGCGGGAGGGCTTCTTCCAGCTCGTCACGGCAAGCGCGCTCGTGCTGCCGATTCTGCTCACCGCCGATCACCTCGTACGCGGCGGCACGCCCGCCCAGGTGCGCGTGTTCCGCCAGCTGGCTGGGCTGCTGCTGGCCCTGCTCGGCGTGATCATGGCGTCCGCGTTCCAGCGCATGCGGCTGTACGTCGCCGAGTTCGGATTGTCCGAGGATCGGCTGTACGCCACCGCGTTCATGATTCTGCTGGCCGGCGTATTCGCGTGGTTTGCGTGGTCCGTGCTGCGCGGCGCCCGCCAGCGGTTCGCCTTCGGTGCGCTGATGCAGGCGTTCGCCGTGCTCGCGGGACTGCACATCCTCAATCCCGATGCATTCGTCGTGAGGACGAACCTCAACCGGCCGACCCAGGTGCGCGCATTCGATGCGCGCTACGCCACGACGTTGGGTGCGGATGCCGTGCCGGCCCTGATGGAGGCCCTACCTCGCTTCAACGCCGAGGATCGCTGCCTCGTCGTGACGCGGCTGCTGGATCGCTGGGTGGACGGCGAACGAGCGACCACCGATTGGCGCACCTGGAATTGGAGTCGCGCGCGGGCGCGTCGCCTGCTGGTCGAGCGCGCGCCAGAGCTGCGTGAGTCCTGCAAGGATTTCAAGGAGGTACCTACTCGTGGTCACTGACGGTCTCAATCCGCTCGCGCTGCTGCTGTTCATGGGTGCTGTGTTCATCGCGTTCAGCCTCGCCGCGACGTACCTGTTCGCTCGCCTGACGAAGCGCGAGCGGCTCGCGCGAATCTCGTCCCGCGTGTTCGTGGCGGGCGGAGTGGCGTATGTCGCGCTCCTCGTCATCGGTTCGTTGACGAGCACAAATCGCATGCTCGCGCCGGGCGAGGAGAAGCACATATGCGAGATCGATTGTCATCTCGCGTACTCGGTCGCGGCGGCAAGGGCCGAGTCGGTGGGGGGCGGCCTCGTGCGCCACGTCGTGACGGTGAAGGTGCGATTCGACGAATGGACAATCTCGGCCCGGAGATCGCGCACCGCGCCGCTTTCACCCAACAGCCGCTACGTCGCCTTGATCGATGAGGCAGGTCATGAGTATCCCGGTTCACCGGACGGCTTGATGCGGCCGCTGATTCCGGGTGAGTCGTACACGACGGATATCGCGTTCGAGGTGCCACAGAAGGCCACGGGCCTGCGCCTCGTCCTCCGCAATGCCGATCCGGAAACGGCGCTGATCATCGGCCATGAGAACAGTCCGCTCCACCGCAAAACGACGCTGGCAATTGGGAAAGCGAGCTAACCATGGCGCGATTCAGCCGAGTTGTGGCAGTAACGATCGGGCTTGCGGGCGCTGGGCTTGTTTTTGGAGCGATCGCCGGCGGGACTGCAGTCACGCTCGTTACCCTGCTCACGGGCGAAGGGGTCGACACTGAGGCGTTTTTGTTCGGCGCCTTCTTCGGTGCGCCGCTCGGCGCCTTCACGGCGCCGATGCTGTCGTGGGTATTGCTGCGGCGCGTTCCACTCGGGCGAATGTTTCTGGCCTGTTCCTGCGGCACGGCCGTCGGCGGAGTCGTCGGGTGGTTTACGACAGGGTCCGGGGATATCGGGCTCCATGCCATCGGCGGCGCGCTGCTCGGGTGCATCTTCGCGGCGATTGTGCTGTCGCATTCGGCGCGCGTGTCCCAGTCACGAGCCTAGGATGCGCGCCCTGCAAGGACTTCAAGGAGTCAGACAATGATCACTGACGGCCACAATCCGTTCACGGTCATGCTGTTTGTGGGGGGCGTCCTGATCGCGTTCGTGCTCGTGGCGACGTACGCCGTCGCCCAGAACTCGCTGACCGTGGCTCTCGTGGTAGGATTTGTCAGCGGTGTGTTTGGATCCGACTCGATCGGGCTATGGCTGATCAAGCTCGGCACACTCATGCGAAAGCGGGGGAAGTAGATTGGAGGGATGACCCTCCACATCACACAAGTCGATTCGTTCACGAATCGCCCGTTCGCCGGGAATCCGGCGGGAGTTTGCATCCTCCCCAAGGCGGCGGACGAGCAATGGATGCTCAAGGTCGCCGGCGAGATGAACCTCGCCGAGACTGCGTTTCTGGTGCCGCAGCGCGACGGATACGATCTCCGCTGGTTCACGCCCACTATCGAAGTCGATCTCTGCGGACACGCGACGCTGGCGAGCGCGCACGTGTTGTGGGAAGACGGCCACTTGAAGCCAAACGCGCAGGCACGGTTCCACACCAAGAGCGGTCTGCTGACCGCCGACCGGCGCGATGCCTGGATCGAGCTGGACTTTCCAGCTACGCCCGCTGCGCCCGCGGACGCGCCGCCCGGACTCATCGAAGCACTCGGCGCACCGGCGCAGTTCGTCGGACGCAGCACGTTCGACTATCTCGTCGAGCTTCAGGATGAAGCCACCGTGCGGAGACTCGATCCCGATCTCGGCGCGATTGGCCGCGTCGAAACACGCGGCGTGATCGTCACCAGCCGCGCCGACAAGGGCAAATACGACTTCGTGTCCCGCTTCTTTGCTCCGCAGTCCGGTGTGCCCGAAGATCCCGTCACGGGATCGGCGCACTGCGCGCTCGCGCCATACTGGAGCGCCAAGCTCGGCAAGAAAGAGCTGATGGCGTTTCAAGCCTCGGCACGCGGCGGCGAGCTGCGTCTGCGGCTCGAAGGAGACCGCGTGCGGCTCGGTGGCCAGGCTGTGACGGTGTTGCGTGGAGAACTGACCGCGGGCAACTTGGCGTCGTGACCGACGCTACTGCGACGTCAGCCCGGTCCAACCGGGTAATTGGTTATCTCTGCGCGCTCGGTGCGGGCGCAACCTGGGGCACCACAGGACCGCTCTCCACCGGCCTTTACGCGCTCATGCCCGCGACGAGCATCGGGTTCTGGCGCGTGCTCCTCGGCACGATCGCGCTCGCGATCTGGGGCCTCGCGTTTCGGCGCGACCTGTTCAAGGCCGACCGCAAAGGCTGGCTGATCGTCGGACTGGGTGGCGGTGCGATGGTTGCGTTGTTCGAGATCGCGTATCAGTTCGCGATCGCCGGTGTCGGCGTCGCGGGCGCCGCGGCGCTGCTCTACACCGCACCCGTGATCGTGGCCATCCTCGCGCGCGTCATCCTCAAGGAAGCGCTCACCCCGACCCGCATGGTGCTGGCGTTCACCGTCATGATCGGCGTGGCACTGACGGTGACGGGCGGAAGTAACGCCGGCGCCGAGGCAGCGCGCATGGGCGTCACGGCGGGAATCGCCGGCGGGTTGCTCTCGGCATTGAGCTATGCACTCACGTCGCTCATGGGCCGGTGGGCGGCGCCGCGCTACGGCGTGGTGAAGGTGCTGTTCCTCGAAGCCGTAGGCGGCGTGGTGCTGATCTGGATCGCGCTGCTGATCTGGGGCCGGCCGCCCGCTCCGCCGCCGTCGGGCGACGCGTGGCGCGGCCTGCTCGGACTCGCCGCGGGCTCGGTGATTGCGGCCAATCTGCTGTTCTTTGCGGCGATGAAGCGGATCGAGGCCGCGCCCGCGTCAGTCGCCGCGACGATCGAGCCCGTGGTGGGCGCGATCCTCGCCCTGCTGCTCTTCAGTCAGCGGCTGACCACATTGGGCTGGATCGGACTGCTCATGGTCGTGGGCGGCGTCGCCGCCGGCTACCTGCTCGAAGGCCTAAAAAAGCAGCTCGACACCCAGTCGGAAGAGCCTGGGCGCCCCGTATGAGAACAGCGGCTGCGCGTAGTCGCGCGCCGCCGACTGGAATAACGGGAACAGCTCACCCCTCCCCTCGATCAGCCCATTGCCGTCGAGGTCCGCGAAGGCGCGATAGCGCGGCGACTCGTACGGGATCGCCTCGGGGTGCGCGGCAAAGGCCTGCTCCGCCAGCGAGTCGATCCCCTGCGGCGTCACATACGGCGTTCCCGTCTCGCGGCGCACCGCCTCGATGTTGCGCCGATTCAGCAGATTCCTCACATCGAGATAGACGCTGCCCTGCCAGCCCCCGCTCAGGCGCAGCCCCCGGCGGACCAGCAGATCCACCGTCATCGTCATCGGTAACCGGTGGCTGTTCGGCAATCCGACCAGCGTATCGCCCGCGGCATTGGTCATGGTGAACGGCAGTCCGGAGCTCACACGCGCGATCATCGCTGCCTCGAGCCGCGCGAATGGGCGCACTCCTAAAACGGGGGGGCCCGCGCTGTCGGCCAGCTGCATCTGGCCTACAAACGTGAAATTGTGGCGGCGGTCGTAATCGAGCGGATACTGGACGTTTGCGGAACTAATCGTGTCGCCATTCTCGATTCGGATGCGACGCACCAGCTGAAACGCGTTGGTGGCGCTCGCTTGCGCCTGCTGGAGGGTGTAGGCGACCCGCACACCCCAGCCGTCGCGCACCGGGCGATCGGCAATCACTTCCGCCCCTTTGACGTTCCCGTAATCCGCGTTGCCGAAGATTGTCGAGTCGGGATCGACGCCGAGCGGTACGGATGCCACGAGCCCGTCCATCAGCTTGTTGAAGACGTTGATCCGCAGGGTCGTCGTTTCGCTGGGCCGCGCGCGCAGTGAGAACTCGTACTGCGTTGCGTCCTCGAATCCAAGGTTGGGATTGCCTCGCCGGAACCGGCCCGTGCGCACCGTGTCGTCGAACGCCGCATCGACCAGATACTGGAAGTCCGGTGCCTGCGAGAACCGGCCCCAGCTCGCGACGAACGTGGCGCCTTTCAATACAGTCGAGAAGCCGAGCCGTGGACTGATGGACCGCCGCGCGCCGAACGTCGATCCGGGAATGCCGCTCCCTGGACTGAGCTGGTCGTAGCGCAGGCCGAATGTGATCACGAAGTCCTCGCCATGGAGCTGGCTTTCGACGTAGGCCGCCGCGCTCGTGGGCTGAAAGGAAGACGCCGTCGCGGGTGGCACGGTGTCACCCACCGGGAGATAGGCGAGCGCGCGCTGAAACGTGCGCACCCGTTGCCACGCGACTTCGCCGCCGAAGTAAAAGTCCGCCCGCGGGCCACCGACGCTGAAATCCGCCTGGCCGCGCAGCTCGCGGAAATGATTCCAGGCGAGATCGCCGCGGGAGCCGCCGGTCTGGAAAAACGCCGGGACACCCCAGGGCGTGCGGTCGCTCAGGTCGGGTGTGGCGAAGCCCGCGACAGGCGCTGCCGCGAGCACCGTGTCCTGACTGCGCGCCAGATCCTCGCCCACGAAATGGAATGCGCTGCCGGTGAACGCACCAAACCGGTAGGTTGGCTGCTCGGTGAGCGCACCGCGGAGAAACTCGCGGGCAAAGTAGGCGGCGCGGATGTCGGCGGTGAACGTGTTCGTTGCGCGCTGGAAATGCGCCGTCAGCAGATCCCCAATCATGCGGCGCGCGGGCGCATGCTCGGTGTCGTATTTGTACAGCGGATCATACAGCAGCCGCTGCTCGACGGACCGAAGCGCGAACAGGCGGAGCGTATGGGCCGTACCGAAGGGCACGCGGAGTTTCAACCCCGCGTCGTAGCGCTCGCCGCTGTTGTGCGGCAGCAAGGCCGGGCTCGTGTTGCGTGGATCGCGCGGCTCGGGGGATGCAGGCGCGTTGACCGGATCGGCATCGATCCGTCCTTCCACGTCGACGACAGCAACCAGTCCGCCTCGCCCGAGTGGTCCATCGATCGCGAAGATGGCACGATCCTGGCCGAGATCCGCGCTGCCGCCGAGGAGCCGGTCGGTCTCGTAGGCAGCGCGTCCGGTCCAGCGATCTCCCCCATCCTTGGTGACGACATTGACGAGACCGGAGAGGACCTGACCGTAGCGGGCCGAGAAGCCGTTGGTCGTGAGCGATGCCTCGGTGAGGAGATCGGGCGGCAGGCGCACACCCAGCGGCCCTGACGACGCGTCGAGCTGGTTCTTCACGCCCAGGCCGTCCAGCACGAACGCCTGCTGCCCCAGCCGGCCACCGCGGTAGCTCTCGCCGACCGCGCCGGCAGAAAGCGCCACGGCTTCCTCGAGCGTCGTCACGGGAAAGCGGCGCAGCTCGTCGCCGGTGAGGCGCTGCACGGTCGCGACCAACGAGGGATCGAGAATCGAGTCGGCGTACGCCTCGACGACGATGGGCTGCTCGATCGTGTACACGGCGACGGTGAAGTTGACCACCGTCACCTGGCCGGCACGCACGAGCACACTGTCGCGGCGCATGGTATCGAATCCGATCGCCCGCATCGTGACCACGTGCCAGCCGCTGCGGACTTCACGAATGCGATAGAAACCGGCGCTGTCGGTCTGCGCGAGCCAGCGGCCATCCAGGCCGACTTCGGCGCCGAGCAGCGGCTGCCCTCCCTCGCGCTGGCGCACGTGGCCTGTGACGGAGCCGTTCGTTTGCGCGGCCACGGCTGAGGCCGAGATCAGCAGCGCGAAGCTCAGCGCCCCGGCCTGACGCCTCATGGGAGCTGGAACAGCCACAGGTCGGCGCTGGGCGCGCTATTCCACGCGCTCACGATCAGGCGATTGCCACTCGGGGAGAGCGCGGGACGTCGGTAGAGCAAGCCCGGGTCCCCGATCTGTCCCGGGATCGGCCCTTCGACCAGAAACAACGCGCCACCTCGATCCGGCGTTGTGGCAGTCCCGACAATCCCGCCGACGATGGCGGCGAGCTTCCCATTCCTCACGGTCACGTCCCGCGCGACGCCTGCGCTGAAATCCAGCAGCGTGTCCGTCGAGGCGGCGGACAGCGTGCGTCGAAAGACGTGCGTATCGGCGTTTCTTGTGAAGTACACGGTGTCGCCGTTCACCGACGTGGCGAGCGACGAGGCGCTGTCGCCGTCCGGCATTCGCGTGAGCACGACAGTCGCGCCTCGGGCATCGGCGATCACGATCCCAATGCCGACGCGCACCGTGTCGGGAATGCAGCTGCCGCACCCGCGCGGGTAGGTCACGTGCTCACCGATGAATGCCAGCCGGCCCGCGCCGAGCCACGCGACATGTGAGATCGCGTCGTACGTCGCGCCCCACGACGTCGTGAACGGGATCTGCTGGAGCACGCGTGCCGCGTTGGGATCTGCGAGCGGCGCCACCACGAGAGCCTGACGATCGGGACCGAGCCCGGGCAGGAATCGCTCGGTGCCGGCACGCACGTACGCGATGCTGTCGCCGAGCATCGCAGCTTCGTCGAACACGTTGAGGGTATCGTCGGCCGCGCCCGTGCTGCACGCATAGCGCGAAATCGTGCCGCCGCCATCAGGCATGAAGGCGAGGCAGCGGTCGTGGTCGGCGCGGTCGCGACGCTCCGCTGTGAACACGAACCCGCTTCCGTCGGGGAGCCACGCCGGGATGAGATCCTGGCCCGGACTGTACGTGAGCTGCGCCATCGACCCCGGGATCAGCGGACCACCGGGACCACCCTCTTCAGGACGGAACGGCGCGGTGTGCTCGCACGCGGCGAGCGCGCCCAGCGTGACGGTCAGACGGATGCAGGAAGTCCTGAGCATTGGCCGGAGAATCTACGTGTTGCTCGGCGCAAGGCACTGACTTGTGGCGCGCGTGTACATTTCCGCCATGATCGCTCTTTCCATCCTGCTCGCGACGTTGCAACAGCCAACGTTGCCACCGTTGCCTCTCGCCCGTACCGACACGTCGCCATTCCGCCGGCTCGAGCTGCCCACTCCAACCCTGATCCGCGAAGGTTCCGGCCGTCCCGGTCCCCAGTACTGGCAGCAGCGCGCCGATTACACGATCGCGGTCTCACTCGACACGGCGACGCACACGATCGCGGGCCGCGAAACGATCCGATACACGAACAACTCGCCCGACACGCTGCGCTACCTGTGGCTGCAGCTCGACCAGAATCTGTTCCGCGAGGACAGCCGGGGTTCGGCGCTGACGCCGCCGGATGCTCGCTTTGCTGCGCGGGGATTCAAAGGAGGGTTCGAGATCGGGTTCGTGCGGGCCGTCCGCCCGTCCGCCCGTCCGGCCACCGGTCGTACGGACCTCAAGACGATGGAGAACGGCACACTTATGCGCGTCGAGCTGGACCGCCCACTCGCGCCGCGAGGCGGCCTGGTCTCGCTCGAGATCGGGTTCTCCTTCCAGGTCCCCGAGCACGGCGCCGACCGGATGGGGCGCGAGCAGTTTCCGGGGGGCTGGTTATACGAGATCGCGCAGTGGTATCCGCGCCTCGCCGTCTACGACGACGTGCGCGGCTGGAATACCGAGCAGTACCTCGGCCAGGGGGAGTTCTACCTCGAGTACGGCAAGATCGATTTCGCGATCACCGTGCCGCGCGGCTTTATCGTCGCGGGCACGGGGCGGCTGACGAATTCACTCGAAGTGCTCACTGCGGAGCAGCGCGGCCGGCTGGCGCGGGCGCTGCAGTCCGACTCGACCGTCGCGATCATCGCCAAGAACGAGGTCGGCCAGCCCTCGAGCCGCCCCGTGGGCACGGGAGCGCTCACGTGGCGCTTCTCGGCGCAAAACGTGCGCGACGTCGCCTGGGCGGCCGCGCCCAACTTCATCTGGGACGCGAGCGGCTGGAAGGGCATTCTGATGCAGTCTTTTTATCCGCCGGTCGCCGATTCGATCTGGCGCGAATCGACGCGCATGGTCCGGCACTCGATCAAACACTACTCGGAGAAGTGGTTCCAGTACCCGTATCCGACGGCGATCAACGTGAACGGGCCGGTGGGCGGGATGGAATACCCGATGCTCGTGTTCTGCGCCAACCGCCGCAGCCGCGAAGGGCTGTTCGGCGTGACGACGCACGAGCTGGGCCACGAATGGTTTCCGATGGTGGTTGGAAACAACGAGCGGCTGTATGCGTGGATGGACGAAGGATTCAACACGTTCATCAATATCTACTCGGCCCGCGAGTATTTCCCCGATCAGGCGTGGCTGCGTGCCCGCGGGCAGGCGGAGCAGTGGGCGCAGTTTGCCGCGCGCGGAATCGACGAGCCGGGGATCACGCCAGCCGATCGCGTGACCCCCGAGCTGCTGGGCCAGGTCGCCTACAACAAGCCGGCGACCGGCCTGTACCTCCTGCGCCACGCCATGCTCGACTCGACGCGCTTCGACACGGCGTTCCGCGCCTACATCGCGCGCTGGGCGTTCAAGCATCCCACGCCGGCCGATTTCTTCCGGTCGTTTGAAGACGGCGTGGGCGAAGATCTCTCCTACTTCTGGCGCGGCTGGTTCCTGCGCACCGACGTCGTCGATCAGGCGGCGGACTCGGTCCGCACGCGCAGGGATTCCGCATCGGGCACGACGCTCACCGGCATTTTCCTGTCGAGTCCGGGCGGGCTGCCGATGCCGGTCGACCTGCGGCTCACCTTTGCCGACGCGAGCGTCGAGAACACGCGGCTACCCGTCGAGATCTGGTTCGAAGGGGATCACTTCACGTACGTGCGGGCTTTTGAGAAAGAACTGGTCAAAGTGGAGATTGATCCGGACAAGAATTTTCCGGACGTCCGCCGGCAGAACAATTCCTGGTCCAAATCACAAGGGGCAAGACCCTAGCTGGTCTCTTGGAGCTCGCCGCTGTAGAAATTGGGCTTGCCCGTGGCTTGCAGTATCCCGTGCATCAGAAACTGCAGGCCGACAAAAAACAGCCCACCCCAAATCAGCGACGGCAGCGCGCTCGTGTCCTTCCCGTACGCGACCAATGCCCAGCGCCCGAGCACATAGCACCACAGCCCGCCCGCAAACCAGCCCAGCACGCGAACGATCCTGCCGCCTCCCGTCTCTATGCCTGGCAGCTTGAGCAGCGCCCGCTCGACCAGGTAGCCGACGTAGCAAAAACTGAAAGCGATCGTGAAGGCGTCCAGAAAGTCATAGCTCGACGGCAGCATCAGACTGACCAGTACCGCCACCAGCATCGCGAGCAGCGTGTTACGGGTGAGCGCTCTCACGGAGATATCCCTCCAGCCAGTCGAGGACGGTGCCCCACCAGATGCGCCGGTTGCGCGGGCGCAGCACCCAATGTCCTTCGTCGGGGAAGTACAGGAACTTCGCGTCGACCCCCCTCCGCTTCGCCGCGGTGAACGCCTGATAGCCTTCCGACAAGTCGACGCGGTAGTCGAGTTGTCCGTGCACCACGAGCAGCGGCGTCTTCCAGTTGTTCACGTGATTGAGCGGCGACCATTTCTCGTACAGCGCGCGATCGCCGTACAGCGGCCCACCGAATTCCCAGTCGGTGAACCACAGCTCTTCCGTGGACCCGGCCATGCTCACCGGATTGAACACGCCATCGTGATCGACCAGCACTTTGAACCGGTTCGTTTGCCCCGCGATCCACAGGATCATGTAGCCGCCGTAGGACGCACCCGCCGCGCCCATGCGCGTGGAGTCGACGTACGGCAGCCGCGCGAGGACATCGAGCCCTTTCATCAGGTCTTCGAACGGGTAGTCACCCCAGTGCTGTGAGATCGCGTCGGTGAACTTCTGCCCGTAACCCGTCGACCCGTGGAAGTTCACGGCGGCGACGACCCAGCCGCGCCCCGCAAACATCTGGTAGTTCCACCGGGCGCCCCAGTAATCGGTCCACGCGCCCTGCGGCCCGCCATGAATCAGATAGACGAGCGGGTACTTCCGGGACGGATCGAAGTTGGGTGGCTTTTGCGTCCAGCCGAAAACCGAATCGCCCAGCGCGCCGACGAACCCGAACTCCTCGAGCGGCGGCAGGTCGAGCGTGGCAAGCGCCGAGTCGTTGTGGTGCGTGAGCGCCTTACCCGCGGCCCAGATCTCGGGAGGCTGCGTGTTGCTCTGATGGACATAGACCAGCGTGCGATTGTCGGGGGCCACCTGGACGCTCGTGTTCAAGCCGCCGGTCACGACGCGCGTGCGTCTGAATCCGGGAACGTCGATCCGGTAGATGTTGTCCCGCCCGCGCTCCTCTACCACGGCGTAGACGCACTTCGAGTTCGGACACCACGTATACGAGCCCACCGATAGATTCCAGCCCGCCGTGGCGTCGAACGGCGCCTGGGAGCTGCCGCGTCGATCGGCCAGCATCAGCCGCAGCCGATCCGCCTCGAACCCTGCACGCTCCATCGACAAGTACGAGGCCCAGCGATTGTCGGGCGAGTAGCGCGGCGTCTGGTCCGCTCCCGGGTTCGTTGTGATGCGGTGGAAATTCGGTCCGTCGACTGCGTAGATGTCGACGTTCGTGTTGTCGGCGACCGTCGAATCGCCGTGCATGGCGACGAGGATGTCTTTCCCATCCGGCGAAACCGTTACGTCGCCGTCCCCGCCGGTCGCGATCGTGGGGATATCATGATCGATGGGCGTCAGGTCGGTGGCTTTCCCCGTCGCGACGTCCACGCGGAACAGGTGCTGCCGCTTCCCGGCGCGGAAATCGTCCCAGTGGCGCCAGAACAGTCCCGTCCAGATCCGCGCCTCGGTCGGGTAGGAACCGTTGCGCTCGTCGATCTCCTGCTGCTCGGGCCATTTGATGTCGCTGACGACGAGCAGGCCCGAGCCATCGGGAAGCCACAGCGGATCGGACGCGCCGTCTGCGAGGCTCGAGATCTTGCGTGCGTCGCCACCGGCGATCGGCAAAAGCCAGACCTGCGCTCCTCCCTCGCGCGTCGAAATGAAGGCGAGCGTCTTCCCGTCGGGTGACCAGCGCGGTTGCCGGTCCGATCCCGGTCCATTGGTGACCTGGCGCGTCTTGCCCGTCGCGCGCTCGGCGACCCAGATCCGAGCCACGCTGCGGTTATCCTGGAGCGAGGGCGTGGACAGCGTGTACGCGACCCATTTGCCGTCAGGCGACAGCTGCGGGTCGCTCACGCTCTTCAACGCGATGTAGTCGTCGAATGTGATCGCGCGTTTTTGGGCGAGCAGGCATGACGGCAGGAGCAGCAGCAGGAGTGCAAGTCGCATCAATAGTCCGGGTGTGTGATGATTGCGCGCACGAGATCGTCGAAATGCTTCGACTCCGCCGTCACGGTCCCGTCGACGCCGGTGTGCACGTTCCAGGCGGCGAGCTCGTTGAGCGCGGTAGCTTCTTCGTAGGTGAGGTGCAGGATGTAGCCGTTCGCCTGTTTGCCGGCTTTATCGAGCACGTTCTTCAGCACGTCGGGCAGGTGGTTGGCGCTGCGCACCGCGTCGTACTGTTGGCTGGTCACGGTGAGGTCCATGCGCTAATCTTGGTAGCTTCGTGGTCACTCGCAACCCAGAGCGTCGATGGCCCGCACCGCATTCCTGTCCACCGGTTTCCACGTTCCAGCGCGCGTCGTCACCAACGACGATCTCGCGAAAATCATGGACACGTCCGACGAGTGGATCGTGCAGCGCAGCGGCATCAAGACGCGCCACTGGGTCGACAAAGGCGACACCGGCGTAGGGCTCGCGCGCGAAGCGTCTCGCAAAGCGATCGAAAAGGCCGGTCTCGAGCCAGCCGACATCGACTGCATCGTCTATTGCACCTGCACTCCCGATCACTTCGAGCCGGGCAACGGCGTGTTCCTGCAGCGCGAGCTCGGCCTCACCGACATTCCCGCGGTCGACGTGCGCAACCAGTGCAGCGGGTTCATCTACGGACTCTCGATCGCCGACGCGTGGATTCGCACGGGGCAATACCAGCACATCCTGCTCGTCGGCGCCGAGGTGCATTCGCGCGGGCTCGACAAGACGACGCGGGGACGTGACACGGCGGTGCTGTTCGGCGACGGTGCGGGTGCCGCCGTGCTCGGCCCGATCGACGACGACGGCCGCGGCGTACTCTCCACGCACATCTTTGCCGACGGGCGGTATGCCGAGAAGCTGTGGGTGGATGGTCCGGGGCTGGCGCACGATCCGTACGTCAGCGTGGAGATGCTGGAGCAGGGTCTGCATCGCGCGGTCATGGAAGGCCGCGACGTCTTCAAGTTTGCGTCGGTCAAGATGCCCGAATCGGTCGGCATCGCGCTCAAAGCCAATCGCCTCACGCCCAACGACATCACGCTGCTCGTGCCGCATCAGGCCAACCTGCGCATCATCGAAATGGTCCAAAAGGCCGCCGGACTGCGCGACGATCAGGTCTACGCCAACATTCAGAAGTACGGCAACACGACGGCGGCGTCGATTCCGATCGCGCTCGATGAAGCGCTCACCGAGGGTCGGCTGAAGACGGGTGACCTGCTCGTACTGACGGCGTTCGGCTCGGGCTTTACCTGGGGCAGCGCCGCGATTCGCTGGTAGTCAGGCGCCGCGCTGCTTCAACTCCTTGAGCTCGCGTGCCGCGCCTGCCGCCTGCGGTGAGCCGCGGTAGCGATCGACAAACCGCGCCAGTTCGACCATCAGCCGATCCGTTCTGCCCGTCTTCCGATACAGATCGATCAGGTGATTGGAGGCCTGCATCTGCTGGCGCGCATCGCCGGGCGGCGTGGCGTTACGGATCTTCAGCAGCAGCTGCTCGGCCTCGTCGTATCCCTTCAGGTGCGTCTCCAGCAACAGCGCGAGGCGTAACCGCGCTTCATGATCCTCCGGCTCGATCCGGATATGGTCGCGGAACCAGTCCGCCGCCTCCGCATACTTCCCCTGCACGATCAAGACATCCTGGCGCGGGTAGGTCGGCGGCGGGGGGATGTCCCCATCCGCAAACATCGTCTTCACCATGAACACGGCGGCATTGCCGACGGTCCGGTGCACAAAGACGACGGCGACGGCGGTGATCGGGAGATTGAGAATCAGCAGGAGCACGAACGCGAGCTGGGAGATCCACCCCTTCTCCAACATGAAGTACCACAGGAAACTCAGGAGGATGAAGCAGGAGGTTCCGAACAGCACCACCACCTTCATCAGGCGCAGCGCGTCTGTCGGATCGCTGTACTGGGGCCCCTTGGCCATTGGAGCCACAATTGCGCCTGAAACGACCCCTACGCAAGTTGCGTAGAGGCCGTACCTCAAGGAGTCACATCATGTTTGTCACACTGGGATTGGTGCTCGCGGGCACCGCGCTCGCGGGCGGTTACTACTTCACGAGGAACTTTGTGCGCCGGCGGTTGCGGTACGTCGACGCCATCCAGCGACCCTCGGCACCGGTCATCGCGGGTGCGGTCGCCGCGGCGGCCTTGCTCCCGGTGACGCTCCTGCCGGCGGTCGGGGTTGGAACGATGATCGCGTTGGGGGTCGGCGTCGCCGGAGGCGTCGCCAGCGGCAGGGCTAGCCCACCTTCAGATTCTTGATCGGAGTTGCCACCTCCGGTCGACCAGCAATCACCCGCAGCGCGCGCACCGCTTCACGCGCGAACGTCTTTCCTGCGCCTTTCTCGACTTCTTCCAGCGCGCTCCAGCGCGTAAACGCCGGCCGGACCGGTGTGGCCATCTGCAGCGTTTCGAACGCGTCAGCCACGGCCAGCACCTTCACGGTGACGGCCATGGGCAGCGCCTCGATGTCCCAGTCGTCCCCCACGATCTCGTAGTAGTGCGAGTACTCGGCGATGATCTCGGCGGCTCCGCGCAGCGCGCGCGCCACGGCCAGCGATTCGTCCGTCACCGAGCGGGACAGCAAGCGTAGCAGGCGCTGATCGGCCGTCCCGACTTCGTGCAGCAGCGCCGCGATTCTCAGATTCTCCAGCTCGCCTTCGGACAGCCGCAGCTCGGCCCCCATGTCGGCCGCCAATTGCGCGACCCGCGTCGAATGGCCTTCCTGGTGGCGCTCGGCTGATTCGATGTGAAAAGTGAGAACCTCGAGCGTCGCCATGTACGCGTTCTTGAGATCCGTCAGACGTGCGGAGCGCTGCTCGGCGAGACCACCGACCACATATCCCGTGAGGATGAGAAACCCCGCCCAGGGGATCAGCGTCATCAACGAGTCCTGCGTCAGCCCCTCGGCCATGCCGAGCCCCTGGGTTGCCTGGAAGAACAGCACCAGGGACGCGATGAACAGACCCGACACAACAGCATAGCGCCGGCCCCCAAAGAAGCCGGCGAGAATGATTGGCAGATAGTAGAAGCTGAGAAAGGCGACCTTCTGCTCGATCAGGGAATTGATGACGAGCAGGGATGCGACCAGCAACACGACGACGATGCGCTCGAAATTCCTGAAGAAGAACTGCTTGGCGCGATCCAGCGGTCGTCGCTGCAACACAGATTCCTTCCGTGAAGGTCGACCAAAGTGACTGACGCGTGGGCAATCTGCAAGTGAGATCCGTCACAAATGACGATTCCACTCGCCGTAAACACGCCTGCGCGCGCACGATAACGATTACGGCACGGTTTTCGCCATCGGGGTGGCTGGGGGACAGTATCGGAGGGGGTCGGCCCACGCGTCCTGGGGGCCGCCCCTCCCGAGGGCGTGATTATGTTGTGGCGCCACTCACCCGGGATCGTTCAATGTTTTTCCTCGCCGTGCTGCTGCAAGACGAAGACATCACCGCCCCGTTTGGCTCTTTCATGGACGCGATGCCGCACTGGGCCTTCATCATTATTCACAGCGCACTCATCGTGGTTGGCTACGGGCTCTCCCGACGGACAAAGAACAACGGGTTTCTTCTGTTCGTCCTCGCGGAGCTGTCCTACATCACCTATCACGCCGGCCTGACCCACTTCCTCTTTGCGCATATCGTGGCCGAGGTCTTGGACGTGCTAGCCCTCGTCACCATCGCGCTCGGGTTCAGCAGGCGCGTCGTCACCGGGATCGCGCCGGTCGTACCCGGGGCAGCGCAGCACCGGTAACGGAGGGTATTTCACGAACCGAGCGTCTGTCTCGGCGCGCAGGCACCGATAGAAGACGGACCCCCGGCGGCTCTTTACGATCCGCACCCACTTGCATGTCCCGCAGAGCCCCGCCTCGTGCTCAGCCATTAGGTCGAAACAGAAGCTAGTTACTATCTTGGTGCCCGTGAGCCAGGGAAGCGCTGGGGAGGGCGGGTCGGACAACCTCGACGATTTCGGCCTTCCACCCGGTGTCCGGGACGACTATCTGCGAGGAGCCCGCGACCAGCTTGGCGTGATCGCCGAACTCGCCGAGCGCCTGGTCGCGAGCGGTGACGACCAGGAGGCGCTCGAGGCGCTGCGGCGTGATGCCCATCGCTTGCGCGGCTCGGCCGGCTCGTTCGGCTTTCCACAGGCGACGGTGGTGGCCGCCGAGCTCGAGGACGCGGCGAAGAGTTGGCTGGAGCATCCAGCCAATGGAGCCGGCCAACGCGGCCAGGAAGCGCGTGCGTTTGTGCGTCGATTGGCCGCGGCGCTGTTTACCAAGCAATCGACCGTCCCTGCACCACCGCCTCAGTCGCCGCCGCCTCACCTCGCCGCCCCCTCGCCGCCCTCCGCCGCTCCGGTCGCTGAGCCGTCCGATGTGCCGGAAGTGATTTTTGTCGAGGACGACCCCGCGCTGGCGGAGCTGCTCACGTTCGGACTGGAGGCACGCGGATATCGGTTTCGCCATTTCCGCAACGGCCGCGAAGCACTCGACGTGCTCAAGTCACTGAACACCGCCGGCGCAACCCAGCCCCCGCTGTTGTTGCTCGACGTCGATCTGCCCGCGCTCGACGGCTACTCGATCTTCGAGGAGCTGCAAAAGGAATGCCCCGGCAAGTTTCGCGTGGTCTTCACGACCGTGCACGGCAGTGAGACGGAACAGCTGCGGGGGTTGGAAGCGGGCGCCATGGACTACATGGTGAAACCGATGAGCCTGCGCGTGGCGCTCGAAAAGATTCGGCGCTGGGTGGGTCGATGAGCGCGCGCAGTTTTCTCATCGTGGTCGCGATCGTGCAGGGCGGCCTGCTCGCGGCGCTGATCGTGCTGATCGTGCTGAACCGCTGGTTTCGCTTGCGGCGCAGCACGCGGCTCAATCCAGTGCGCGAGGCGATCGACGCCTCGATGCGCCGTTGGGCCGCCGGGACGGCGCCGCTGGCTGGAGTGCTGATCGGACTGGGCCGGCTTCCGGTTCCGCTCGCCATCAATGCTCTGGTCAAGTGGTCCGCGCGCGTGCCCGGTGAGCGCTGGCGCCAGCTCGCCGTCGCCCTCGAGCAGGCGTGGTGGGCGCGGCTCGTCCGCACCAACAGCACCTCGGCGCGCTGGTGGAAGCGGCTCGAGAGCGCGCGGTTTCTCAGCGTCGCGGCCATGCCGCACGACGTGGCCCGGCTCACCCGGCTGATCAACGACCCGCATCCCGCCGTGCACGTCGCCGCGGTCGCATCCCTGGAGCGCATGGAGAACACCGCGTTGACACTGACCGCGCTCGACCGGCTGCCGCGTCTCGCGCCTACGGTTCAAGCCTACTATGCGGCGATGCTGCTGCGCTCACGTCCGGTGGTCATCGATCATTTGCAGAAACGGCTCCGGCGCGTGGAGGACCCTGGACTGCCCCGGTTTGCCGAGTTCGCGGCACGGCTCAGCGAGCCCGCCCTGCGCGAACGCATGACGGTCCTGGCTGATCACGCCGATCCCGAGGTCCGGGTTCAATCGGCCCGGTCGTTGGGCACCTTTCCGCACAAAGACTCGGTGGCCGCGCTCAAGCGGCTGGTCACGGATGCGGCCTGGGCGGTGCGCGCGCAGGCCGTGCGCTCGCTCGGGATGATCGCCGATGCGGGCACGTTAGCCGCCGTGCACGCCGCTCTGGACGACGCGGAGTGGTGGGTGCGGCTGCGTGCCGCGCTCGCGCTCATGCGCTTTGGGACAGCCGGACGCAACATGCTGCTCCAAGCCGAAACAGGACCGCAACCTGCCGCGAGCGCGGTGGCCAAACTGGTGCTGGGACTGCCGGCGCAGGCACTGGCGGAGTTTGCGGCATGAGCGTGCTCACCAGCATCGTCGGAACGACCGATCTCGCGATCCTCGTCTATTTCCTGGTCCTGAACTCGTTTTACGCGCTGCTGCTGATCTTCTCCATTCCCGAGATCTGGGAGCAGACCCGGCTCGCCGAGGATGAAGACTTCCAGCGGCTGATGCAGAGCGATGCCCTGCCCCCGATCACGATCCTCGTGCCCGCCTACAACGAGAGCGCTACGATCGAGGCGAGTGTGACGGCGATTCTCACGCTCGAGTATCGCAACTACGAAGTGGTCGTCGTGAACGACGGGTCGAAGGACGAAACGATGGAACGGCTGCGCGACGCGTTCGATCTGTACGAGATCCCCCGAATCTATCCGGAGACGATCGCCACGAAGCCGCTGCGCGCCCTCTACCGCTCGCGCTCGCGGTCCCGCCTGTTGGTGATCGACAAGGAGAACGGCGGCAAGGCCGACTCCCTCAACGCGGCGATCAACGCGTCACGCTTCCCGCTCGTGATCGCGGTCGATGCGGACACGCTCATCGAGCCCGACGCGCTGCTGCGCCTCACGCGGCCGTTCCTGCTCGGTCGCGAGATCGCGGCCGTCGGCGGCACCGTGCGAGTCGCGAACAACTGCACGGTGCAGGACGGTCGCGTGACGGATGCGCGCGTGCCCGGCAAAGTCATCCCGGGCATCCAGGTCGTCGAGTACCTGCGCGCGTTCCTGTTCGGGCGCCTGGGCTGGAACCGCCTCGGAGGGAATCTGATCATCTCGGGCGCGTTCGGACTGTTTCGCAAAGAGTACGTGATGGCGGTCAACGGCTACCGCACCTCCAGCATCGTCGAAGACCTCGATCTGGTCGTGCGCATGCATCGCTACCTGCGCCAGAAAAAGATCAAGTACGAGATGCCGTTCATTCCCGATCCCGTCGCCTGGACCGAGGTGCCGGAATCGCTGCGGATTCTCTCGCGCCAGCGGGAGCGCTGGCACCGCGGGCTGATCGCCGCCATGTGGCAGTACAAGACGATGCTGTTCAATCCCCGCTACGGGCGCATCGGTTTCTTCGCGATGCCGTTCTTCGCTTTCGGGGAAATGCTGGCGCCGGTCGTGGAGCTGCTTGGCTACCTGATCACGGCAGTGGGGCTCGCGTTCGGACTCGTCAACGTCTCGTTCGCCCTGTTGTTCCTGCTGGTGGCGTGGGGATACGGCATGCTGCTGTCGATCTGGGCCGTCGTTCTGGAGGAAGTAAGCTTCCGGCGCTACCGACGCTTCGGCGATCTGTTCCGGCTGCTGCTGTTCGCATCGCTCGAGAACTTTGGGTACCGCCAGCTCACGGTGTTCTGGCGGCTGAAGGCCTTCGCGACGGTGTGGCGGCGCGTGCCCGTGTGGGGCGACATGACGCGCAGGGGATTCGGCAAGCCGAGCGTCGCCGCGCTGCTTGCGCTGTGCCTGGCCACGCCGTGCCTGAGCCAGAATCTCCGCGTGAGCGCGTGGAGCTCGTACGAAGCGGTCGACGAGAGCGAGGATTGGACCACGCTGGGCGCGCAGCTCACCCTGCGCTCGACGCGCGGCAACGGTGGCTGGGTGTCGGCGGAAATGCTGGGCCGTTACGGTGAGACCGACGTCGCCGAGCGGATCGGCGGCGTGCTCCATCCCCACGAACGACTCTGGTTCACGTTCGAGGCCGGCACGTCCAAACAGCCGCAGTTCATTCCGCACAACACGTGGGAGGCGGATGCCAGTGCGCTGATCGCGAAGGGGTCGGCCCTTGGGTTCGGCTATCGTCGCTGGA
>Ga0075418_10002896_pt1 | contig 19612 bp, 19 predicted proteins | sample SoiMetdeltSBSDD2_FD_81776 | JGI IMG/M metagenome (GOLD analysis project Ga0075418, IMG submission 81776) | Bulk soil microbial communities from a Populus tree surrounding site in Tennessee, USA - Soil MetaG P. deltoides SBSDD2 | ecosystem: Environmental > Terrestrial > Soil > Tree plantation...
CAAGACTGCGGCTCTCGAGTTGGCCCCGCACAATATTCGAGTCAACGCGCTCGCCCCCGATCTAACCGTGACCGAAGGCCTGCTCCGCATCTCACCCGACGGTTTGTCGCCCAACGCCGGCCACATGATTCCGATGCGGCGCGGGGGCGATGTCGACGAAATGGCGCGCGCGGCAGTATTTCTGGCGTCAAACATGTCCAGCTACATCACCGGTCAGACCATCCATGTCGACGGCGGAACCCACGCCGCGAGCGGCTGGTACCACAACCCGCAGACTGGCGACTACCAGCTGGGACCCGGTTAGTCAGTGGGACCAGCCCTCGGCCGCCTGTTCGTCAAACGTGCGGTCGATGCGCTCGAAGCGGCGCCGGATCGAATCCCGTGCCGCGCGGTGCGGTAGCACGTAGAGGCGATTGGCCAGAATCGCGTCGGCCGTCAGCCGCGCGACGTCCTCGACGTTGAGCACCGAATCGTCGTCCGGCGCGGATGCCAGCTCCTGGACGGTCTCGGCGTCGGAGTGGGCCGGCCCGTAGTCCGCGCTCCTGACGCGTTCGGTATTCGCCAACAGGTTGGTTTCGACGATCATCGGGCACAGCACCGTGACGCCGATGCCGTTGGGCCTCGCCTCCCGGGCCAGGGTCTCGGCCAGCGCAACGACGCCGTACTTCGCCACACAGTAGGGGCCGAGCCCCACGTTCGGGATCAGACCCGCGAACGACGACGTGAACACCATGTGGCTGCCGGAGCCTAACCGCGGCAGGAACGCCTCGACACCGTGGATCGGGCCCCAGAGGTCGACGTCGATCACGAACCGCCAGTCGTCATGGCTCGTTTCCGCGATCGGGCCGGCGTAGGCAATGCCGGCGTTGTTGAACACCACATGCACGTCACCGAAGACGCGAAACGCCTCATCGGCCAGATGATTCACGTCGTCGAGCTTGCGCACATCGCACAGGACACCGTGTGCGTCGATCCCGTCCGCGCGGAGGGTCGCGACCGCGTCGTCAAGCGCGGATTGATCGATATCGGCGAGCATCACCCTGGCGCCGCGGCGAGCGAATTCTCGTGCGGTGGCGAAGCCGATGCCGTTGGCCCCGCCCGTGATGACCGTTGCGCGTCCGTCGTAACTCTCCACGGCGCGAACCCTATGCGCTTAGCCGCGGTCGTACGGCCGATCCCACGATGGATCGCCCAATTTGGTGCATATGGCGCCCCATGGATCGGCGTACTTGCCCGGCACTTTCCAATACGCGCCGCGGCGCTTCATGACCTCCCGGGCGATCGGCACGATCAGCCGCGCCGGATAGCGTTTCCATCCGAATTGCGCACGCAGCTCCGTCATCATGTCGGGCCACGAATAGTGCTGGAACTTCAAGGCTTCCTGCGCCCGGGTGGTGTCCATCCAATCGGTCACGAACCAGTCGTCGTCGCTGTCGGGGTTACCGGGTCGTCCCGGTGGCACTGCACCGGGCATGCCCAGCGCCGAGGCGACCGCTGGTGTGAGGTCGCCGTAGCGCCTTCGGTGTGACTCGTCGCCCGCGATTAGCAGGATTTCGCGTGCGACGTCGGCCGTGGTCGCCGCCGCGCACGCCCATGCGACGTCGCGGACGTCGACGGTCTGCACCCGGTTGTCGCTGGGCAGTGCGCTCTCGAAGAACATTGCGTCGGTGCTGAGCGGCAGCGCCGACAGATCGATGCTGAGCACGCCGCCGAACCGCAAAACCACCCATTCCAAAGTGGACGACTGCACGATCTCCTCGGCCTCTGCCTTGGTTCCGCTGTAGATGTCGCAGGGCCGCATCGGGTCGTCCGCCCGAAGCGGCTCGGGGGTGCGGTGCGGGTTTCGCGGCCCGAACACCGCATTGCTCGACGCGTGGACAAATCGCGGTGGATTCGGTTGCGCCTCGGCGATACGGACCAAGGTCTCGGTCGCATCCACATTGACCCGTCGCGCGATCTGCGGCACCCGGTAGATCGCCGGCGCGATGATCGCGGCGAGGTGGATGATGGCCGCCGGTGCGACGTCGGAAATGACACGCTGTACTTGGTCCGGATCCGTCAGGTCGGTCCACCGGACTTCGACCCCGCCGGGGAGCGCCTTGATCTTCTTGACGTTGGCGGGTAATTCGAGATCGGCTACGACGACGCGCCGCCCATCGGCCGCCAATTTCCCTACCGTCGCCGACCCCACCAGGCCAAAGCCGCCCGTGACCAGTACCGTGTCTGCCATTAAGGCTCCCTACCTGCGGATATAGTATTCTCTTTTTTCGAGAGTATCATACTCTGATTGTGGGGTATCGAAGCGGGGAACAGGCACGACATGAGCAACGGGGCGGACAAGCCAGAGGTCGCCAAGTGGGATCCGGGATTCACCCGGCAGATCGCAAACTGGGTGGGGCCGGTCATCAAGCGGTACTTCCGCGCCGAGGTGCGAGGCCTGGAGTCGATTCCGAAGGCCGGTGGTGCACTGGTCGTGTCGAACCATTCCGGCGGCATGTTCACCCCCGACGTACTGGTGTTTGCGCCGGCTTTCTACGAGAAGTTCGGCTTTGATCGGCCGGTCTACACACTCGCGCACTACGGCGTCTTCATCGCCAACATCGGTGATTGGTTGCGTCGTGCCGGGGTCATTGAAGCCAGCCGCGAAAATGCCGCCCAGGCATTGCGAGACGGCGCGGTGGTGCTCGTCTTTCCCGGCGGCGACTACGACTCGTACCGGCCGACCTGGACGGAAAACGTGATCGACTTCGGTGGCCGCACCGGCTACGTCAGGACGGCCATCGAAACTGGCGTGCCGATCGTCCCGATGGTGTCGATCGGCGCACAGGAAACCCAATTGTTCCTTGCCCGTGGCGATTCCATCGCCAGGCGGCTGGGGCTCAAGCGAGCGCGCGTGGAGATACTGCCGATCAGCTTTGGGTTCCCGTTTGGCCTGAGTGCGGTCTTGCCGCCGAATGTGCCGCTGCCCGCCAAGATCGTCACCCGAGTGCTCGAGCCGATCGACATCGCTGCGGAGTTTGGCGACGACCCCGACGTCGACGAGGTCGATCTCCATGTGAGGGCGGTCATGCAAGAGGCCCTCGATGAGCTGGCGAAGCAGCGCCGATTCCCAGTGCTGGGTTAGCCGGCGGACGCGGGGGCCATCGCGGTGTCGACCGGCGTGAGCTCGGAAAGACCTGCGGCGCGCCGGATTTCGGCCAACCCATGGACCATCGCCGCGGTTGCCTCGTGGACATCGTTGAACGTGCGGTCGTCGGACAGCACCGAGATGTCTACCTGGTCAACATAACTCCACACTGTCATGTTGAATGCGCTTCCCGCCGACAGCACACCGATGGAGTAGATCTCGCTGACCGTGGCGCCCCCGACATGACCGTGCTCCCTAGGTCCCGGCACGTTGGACACTGCGACATTCATGATCATGCTGCGAGAGGCCCGCTTTGACTGCCATCGGAACAACGCCGGTGTCAACGGTGGCGGCAGATACTCCATCATCCGTCCGTGCAATGTCGGACCGAAAAGGTCGTTTTCCTCCTTGGCACGTGCGGTGGCCAGTGCCGTCAGCCGGACCCGCTCCAGCGGATCGTCGATGTGGACGGGCAGCGAAACCGCCAATCCACTGATTTCGTTTCCGGTGATCCGATCCGGCGACCTGTCGGTGCTGACGGGAACGGATGCCAGGATCGGCTGGTCGGCCCTGCCGTCGTAGCGCAACAGCAGCTCTCGCAGGCCTCCGGCTGACATCGCCAGAATGATGTCGTTGAACGTGACGCCGAGGTGTTTCGCGGTCTCCTTGACATCGGCAAGCGACACCGATGCGGTCGCGTACGTCCGGCCGGGCGAGACCACATGATTGACGAATGTCGGTGGTGTCTTGAACATCTTGGCCATGTCCGGGTGGTGGTTGCGCCCTTTTAAGTGGCGCCGTACCCGGGAGATGCCGCGAACGGCGTCCCTTATCAATCCCGGCAGCGCGACGACATTCTGGACGTGGTCGCGGCCGGCCGCGCGGAGCAACTCGGCCTTCGTTGGTGGGTTACACATGTCGTAGTCGTCGCGCTCATTTTGTGCCGATCCGTCGATATCCATCAGCCGCGCGAGCAGGATCGCCGAGGCGACCCCGTCGGCCAACGTGTGGTGCACCTTGCCGATGAGTGCAAAGCGGTCGTCGGCCATCCCCTCCGCGAAATGAAACTCCCACAGCGGGCGACCCCGATCAAGCGGAGTGCTGGCGATCTGCCCGATCACCTCGTCGAGCTCCCGGCGCCCTCCAGGACTGGGCACCCGCACGCGACGCAGGTGATAGTCGAGGTCGACCGGGCAGTTCTCCAGCCACATCGGGTGATGCAGTTTCCATGGAATGTCGACGAGCTGGTAGCGCAGCGGGTCGAGCAGATGTAACCGCCGGGCGATGGTCCGCCGGAACACGTCGAAGGTGAACTCGCCGTCGAAGTCGGCGGCATTGATGATCGCCACCTTCAACGTGTGGGTGTGCAGGTTCGGCGTTTCGCTGTACAGCAGCATGGCGTCCATGCCGTTGAGTCGCTTCACATGCCTCCCCCGCGGTCAACGGTTCTATCGAACCACCGACCGCGAGGCGTTCCGGGCGGTTTCGGTGAATGACCCTATTTGTCGATCGCGTCCAGCGCGACGGTCACTTCAGGCAGCTGCCCCCGTCGACCGGAAGCGTCACACCGGTGATGAAGCGGGCCTCGTCGGATGCGAGGAACAGCACCGCGTTGGCGATGTCCTCCGGCTCGACCCAGCCGATCGGCAGCGTGTGCATCAACTGGCCGACGACCTTCATGTCGTCGGGGCCCGGGTTCTCGAGATCGGGACGGAACAGCTTCATCGTGCCCTCGTTCATGAACAGCGGGGTGTTCACGTTCGTCGGGTGCACAGAGTTGACGCGGATGTTCTGCGCTCCGAGTTCGACCGCGAACGTCCGCATCAGGCCCACCACACCATGTTTCGCGGCCACGTAGTGACCCGTGTGCGGGTAGGCCTTCAGGCCGCCGACCGAGCTGGTCAGGATGATAGAGCCGCCGCGGCCGCCCGCGAGGATGTGGGGGACACCGGCTTTGACGGTCTTCCAGACACCGCCCAGGTTGACGTCGATCATGTCGGTCCAGTCCGGTTCACTGGTCTTGTCGAGGGTCGCGCCGCCGTTGCCGATGCCGGCGTTGGCGACGATGATGTCGAGCCGCCCGAGTTGTTCGACGCCGGCGTCCACCGCGGCCTTCAGCGCGTCGAAGTCACGGACGTCGACTTCGGCGGTATAGATCCTGCGGTCGTGCGCCTTGACTAGATCGGCGGTCTCGGCCAGATCTTCCGGTGTGGACAGCGGAATCTGAACGGTGTCGATCTGTTTACAGATGTCGATCGCAATGATGTCGGCGCCTTCGGCGGCCAACCGCACCGCGTGCGCACGGCCCTGTCCGCGCGCCGCCCCGGTGATGAAAGCGACCTTGCCTTCAACACGTCCAGCCATGGTTACCTCAATTCGTAATTAGTGGAAGGGATTTCACGGAAGAAGGGCCGGCATCGATTCCCAGCCACGAACAGTGGACGTCGGTGACAGTGTCGCAGTTGTCATGTCGACATCCCATTCTGGGAACCGCTTGAGGATCTCCTCGAGCGCGATGCGTCCCTCGAGTCGGGCCAACGCCGAGCCAAGGCAATAGTGCGTGCCGACGCTGAATGCGAGATGCTGGCGTTGCTCGCGGTGGATGTCGAATACGTCACCGTCTGGAGGGAATTGGCGATGGTCGCGGACGGCCGCGCCAATCAGCAGCATCATCACGCTGCCCTCGGACACGGTCGTGCCGTAGTACTCCACGTCTCGGGTCACGTACCGGGCGACGTGCGGGGCCGGTGGTTCGAAGCGCAGCAACTCCTCGACCGCCTGGGGGATCAGTGCCGGATTCTCGACGAGCTCGCGGCGCTGTTCGGGGTGCTCCGCCAACACCTTGCCGGCCCACCCGATCAATCGCGTGGTGGTCTCGTTGCCCGCGCCCGCCACCACGTTGAGGTAGGTCAGCAGCTCCTGGCGGGTCAGGTGACGCGTCGTACCCGTTTCGTCGGCGAACTCCGCGTTGAGCAGTTCGGTCATGATGTCGTCCGACGGGTGATCGACGCGCCAGTCGATGTAGGTCTCGAACAGTTCGCCGGTGACGAAGCCGTCGGCTTTCATCGGCTGACCCGCCTCGGTGCGCATCTGCGCATTGGCGTGGTCGCGCACCATCTCCTGGTCGTCTTCGGGGATGCCCAGCAGTGCACTGATCACCTTCATGGGCATCTGCGCGCCGAGGTCTGCGACGAAGTCGAATCGCTTGGCGCCCACCAGAGGGTCAAGGCTTTCGGCACAGTACTGGCGGATGATGGGCTCGAGCGCGTTGATCTTGCGCGGCGTGAACATCCGGGCGAGTAGCTTGCGATGGATGTCGTGGATCGGCGGATCTTCGAAAATTACTGTGCCAGGCGGGATGTCGATGTTGGCCTTGATCAGTTCGACGATCGCACCACGAGCCGAGCTGAAGGTCTCGTGATCCACCAACGCCTTGTTCACATCGCTGAAGCGACTTAGCGCGTAGAAGTCATGCTGGGCGTTGTAGTACAGCGGCTGCTCTTCGCGAAGCCGACGGAACATCGGGTACGGGTCGGCGTTGAGCTGGACGTCGTACGGATCGAAGTAGACATCGCTTTCAGCGCTGACTGTCACGGTGTCACCTCTCGCTGGGCCGGAGTTGCGTAAGACAAATTGCTGCCATTTGTCTCACAACTCTGGCATCGCGCCCGAGTGGGTGTCAATAAGAGACTCATTTCTGACAATTTAAGCTCTCCGCTTAGCAGAACGGGCTTCTCATCTGAGTCTGGTGACGACCTGCGGCAGGTCCACCGTCGAGTGGATCCCAGGTGCTGCCGCGCAGACATACGGCACGGCGTTGACGGCCCGGTTGGCCGTGTACGCCGGCGAGATGTCGGCCATGCGCTCGAGGGGGATGGGCATGCGGAGCGTGACCTCCAGCGGCGCGTCGCCGTCGACCGACACATGCCATCCGGTGTCCAGCAGTTCCCACACTGGCGCGAGTTCGGTGGTGCAGTACCAGGTGGCCCGGAACTGGATCAGTTGTCGACCCCCACGAATTCCTGCGACCGTGATGCGTTGGGCCGCAACACTTCCCGCCTTGATGGTGCCCGCTGCGATCGTGGTGTCCTCGCTGGCAGCAGCGAGTTCGCCGCTCGCTTCGACCGAGTCGAGGGGCAGTCCGATCGCGTCGGCAACCAACTGCAGCGACGGGCCGAAACTTGAGCGCAGGTAGTCGGCCCGGAACTGCTCGAAGGGGCCGATTGGGCGGCCGAAACCCATCAGGCCGAAGAGCATCTCCGGCGAATTCCGTTGGGACAGATCGGCATACTCGTCGATCGTGAGTGCGTTGAGCTGACGTTGGATCGAGGTGAGCACCAGTGGCACGGCCTCCGAGATGAACCCTGGGCTGCTGCCGGTGCTGTGCACCGCAGTCCCGCCGACCTCGCAGGCCGCCTGTACCTGCGCGCGGATCTCTGGATCCATCGACGCCGGGTGATGAAACGCTCCGCAGGTGGTGACGACGTTGATGCCTGCCGCGAGCAGTCGGCACAACTCGTCGAGATTGAGCGCGCTCGGCATGTAGAGCACACAGTCCGGGCCGAGCTCGACGATGTCGTCGATGCTGTCGGTGGCGGTCACGCCGGTGGATGCGGTGCCGCACAGCTCGCCGGCGTCGCGGCCCACCTTGTCCTGCCCGTGGACGTACACGCCTGCCAGGCTCATGTGCGGGTGTTCGATGACGGCCCGCAGCGCGCGAGCGCCGATGGTCCCGGTGGACCACTGGACGACTCGGTATTCGCGGGTCGATTGATCGTCAGGAAGGCTGGCGGGCAACGGGTTTGCGTGCATGCTCAGCTCGCGAACCGCAAGAGGGCTTCTTGGGCGTAGGAGGCGACGAGGGTGCCGTCTTCGGTGAGGATGTCGCCGCGGCCGAAGCTGCGGCCGTGGGCCAGCAGTGGGCTGTGCTGCCGAAGCAGGAACCACGCATCGGTGCGAAACGGTCGATGGAACCAGATGGTGTGGGACGTGACGGCGGACGTGAACCATGTGCCGTTGCCTCGCTGGCTGACGCCGTCCATCGGTCGCAGCGCGGTACCGATGAGCGTGAGATCCGTGCCGTACGCGGCGAGCGCGGGTGCAAGCGTTGCATCGACCGCCGGGGTGCGCATCCAGACTTCGAACTGCGGCGGGCCAGTCGTGGTGGCGTTGAGGTCGACGGCCGCGCGGGTTTCCCATGGAATCAGGTCGAGCGCGACTTGATGGTCGGCGCCGAGGACGGCAGGCACGTCGTCGACGGTTTGGCGCTCCGGGCCGTCCTCGGCCGCGTGCATGCAGATCGACGAGGTCGCTACGACGCCGCGACTCTGCCGGGCCGTGATGGTGATGGTGCCGAACGATCGGCCGTCGTGGTGCCGGATGGCTTGGTATCGGATGGGCTCGTCGGCCCGGCCCTCGCGGGCGAACACCGCATGTTGGGACTTGACGGCTTTGTCCGGACAGATCACCGACGCGATTCGGATGAATTGACCGAGGAGTTGCCCGCCGAACACGCGGTGGTATTCGAGCCGTTGATTGCGGCCCTCGAACTCGGTGGGGACGCCTTCTCCGGTGCCCCCCGACGGCACCGGATGAAGATCAAGGCATGCGAGCAGATCGGACCAGAGATCGGGCACTCACTGAGTGTAAGCCCGATTCTGCGTTGATGAGAACGTAATTCTCGTACTAACTGGCGGCGAATCCGTGCGAGCAGAAGTCCCAGACTTCGTCCGCGGTGATGGGGTGGCCCGACCCTTCTTCGTCTCCGCTGTGTTGCGAAACGAACATGACCGTCTGCATCGTCATGGCGGCCATCCGCTTGGGATTGATGCCCTTGCGCAGTTTGCCTGCCTCGGCGGCAGCTTCCATCAGCTCTGTGAGCAGCGCCAACAGCGGTGCGTGCGCCATGTTGACCTCCGAGGGATGGGAGACCAGGAGGCGGGGGGCGAAGTCGGTAAACAGCGGCCTCTTCGCGGTCGGATCGGGTCGAGAGGACTCGAACAGCAACGTCACGGCGACCTTGAGGCGTTCCAGGGGGTCTTTCTGACTCGAGACCGCCGCGCGGATCTGGTCGGCGGACCGGCTCAGCGCGTCCTCGAACAGGGCGAGCAAGAGTTCATGCTTACCGTCAAACTGCAGGTAAAAGCTTCGCAGCGATTGGCGCGACCGGTCGACGACCTCCTGGACCGTGAAGTCGGTGCTGCCCTTCTCGATGATGATCGCCTGCGCGGCGTCCAGGAAACGCTGTACGCGTTGTGCGGCTCGGAGCTTCGCTGTCTTGATCGAACGTTCGACCGCGCGTTGCTTCCAAGCGGGTTCTTCGCTGGGGCTGGTCACCGGCGGCTCAGACGCAGGTCGATTGGGGAGAACATGAACTGACTGTACCGGAGAACGCCTTGCCATTGCGGTCCTCGACCCCCTCGCGGTTCACGTGTCAGAGATTGTAACTTTCTCATCATGAGAATAGTATTCTCATTTTGGAGATAACAGTAGTCTTTCGATTTTTCTTCCCGGGAGCGCCGTGCAGCTGACCTTCGACGCTGACGTCGAGGCCTTCCGGACCGAGTTCGTGGCCTTTCTGGACGAACACCTACCGGCCGAGGCGGAGGCGCTGGAGCGGTCGCTATCGAGCAGCCACGTCCCGCAATGGGCGCGCCACTGGCAGCGGCTGTTGTTCGACAACGGTTGGCTGTTGCCCGGCAACCCGCCCGAGTTCGGCGGCCGAAACGCCACGTTGCTGCAGCAGTACGTCCATCAAGAGGAGCTTGCGCGGCGACGCGTGTACCTGACGTTCAACCCCCAGGGCGTCGGCATCATCTCCGCGTCGTTGCTCTCGTTCGGAACGCCTGAGCAACAGCGGCGGTGGGCGGTGCCGATCCTGCGGGCCGAGATGACAGCGTCGCTCGGAATGAGCGAGCCGGGTGCCGGCTCCGATCTGGCCTCCCTGCGTACGCGAGCCGCTCGCGACGGCGACGACTTCGTCGTCAACGGTCAGAAGGTGTGGACGTCCGGTGCCCACGACGCCGATGTGCTGTTGACTTTTGTTCGCACCGATCCAAACGCCCCCAAGCACAAGGGCATCAGCGCGTTGATGATCCCCACTGACCTTCCCGGTGTGGTCCGACGACCGTTCGCGTCGGCATGCGATCAAGACGACTTGGACTTCAACGAGGTCTTCTTCAACGACGTGCGGGTGCCGGCCGAGAATTTGATCGGGCCACTCAACGAGGGGTGGCGGGTGGCCAACGGCTCACTTGGACACGAACGAAACATGTTGTGGTTGAGCTACGCCGACCGTTTGCAGGAATTCGTTGAGGATTTTCGTCCTCGTACGGTGCTCGACCGAGACCGATACGCCACGCTGGTCATGGATAACCAGGCGTTGCGGCTGCTGGGCTCGGAGGCGTTGGCGCGCGCAGCGCGCGGCGAGGAGGATGCGGCCGCGTTGTCGGTGCTCAAGCTGTTCGGATCGGAAGCCTCGCAGATGGCCTCCGAATATGCGTTGACCGCAGCAGGAGTCGACGGCCTTGCGCATCCGAGCATGTCAGGCCCGTACAGCGCGCATCACCTCGACCTTTATAGGTCGGGATGGTTCGAGCGCTACGTGCGTTCGTTCGGCGGCACCATCGCCGGCGGAACTTCCGAAATCCAACGCAACATCATTGCCCAGCGCGTGCTGGGCTTGCCCCGAAATTGAGGAACAACCATGTACATCGACTATGACGTCGCCGACCGCATTGCGACTATCACGCTGAATAGGCCCGAAGCCGCCAACGCCCAAAATGCCGAACTGCTCGACGAACTCGACACTGCGTGGACGCGCGCCGCCGAGGACAACGACGTCTCGGTGATCCTGTTGCGCGCCAACGGGAAACATTTCTCGGCCGGCCACGACATCAGGGGCGGGGGACCGGTACCCGACAAGGTCACGCTCGAACTGATCATCGAGCACGAGGCGAAGCGCTATCTCGAGTACACGTTGCGCTGGCGCAACGTCCCGAAGCCGTCGATCGCCGCGGTCCAGGGCCGGTGTATTTCCGGTGGCCTGCTGCTGTGCTGGCCCTGCGACTTGATCGTCGCTGCTGACGACGCCCAGTTCTCCGACCCCGTCGTGCTGATGGGCATCGGTGGCGTCGAATATCACGGCCACACTTGGGAATTGGGGCCCCGCAAGGCCAAAGAAATTCTATTCACAGGTCGGGCGATGACTGCTGAAGAAGTGCTGAGCACCGGCATGGTCAATCGGGTGGTGCCGCGCGACCAGCTGGATTCGGAGACGAGGGCGCTGGCCGAACAGATCGCCAAGATGAACCCGTTCGCCTTGCGCCAGGCCAAACGCGCCGTCAACCAAACGCTCGATGTGCAGGGCTTCTACGCGGCCATCCAATCGGTGTTCGACATCCACCAGACCGGCCATGGCAACGCGCTGAGCGTCAGCGGGTGGCCGGTGCTGGTCAACCTCGACGAGATGAAGGCCAACATCCAGTAACTCACCTCCTTCGGCGAGCAGACGCAAAACTGCCCTATTTCGGCCATAAATGGGCAGGTTTGTGTCTGCTCGCGCCTAGAGCGAAGCGAGGCGCGGCGCCGAGCCGCGGGCCCGCAGCCCCGCTCCAGCCTTCCTGGTGAGTTCCCTTGAGCTGCCCAGCAATCCGTCGAGCACCAGGGCCCGCTTCACGTGGTGATGCAGGTCGTGCTCGGCGGTGAAGCCGATGCCGCCGAGCACCTGCTGGCAGTGTCTGGCCGCGGTCAACGCGGCCTTGCCCGCTGCGGCCTTGGCCAGCATCGCGGTCAGATCAGGGCTGTCCGTCCCGGGCAGGCTCAGCGTCGCCTCGGCGCCTTCGATGGCCACCAGCGTCTCGGCCAGCCGGTGCCGGACCGCCTGGAACGCCGCGATCGGGCGGCCGAACTGCACCCGGTCCAGCGCATGCTGACGGGCCAGGGCCAGCATCGCCCTGGCCGAACCGACAAGCCACCACCCCGTTGCCCGGCGGGCCTCGCCCACCCGCATCAGCTCGCCGTCGGGCACCCGCCGCAACGGCAGTCCACCAAGCGTGGTGTCGCTGGTCCCGGTGCGTTCCCACACCACCCAGCCACCGCCGGCGTACGGCATGGGCGGGGTTCCGCCGGGCAAACCGCCGATGGTCTCCAGCAGCACGTCGTTGAGAACCGAGGCATGCGAACCGGTTTCGCCCAGTAGCCGAAACACCAGCGGGATCGCAAGATCGGGCATGTCGGACAGCATGTCGGCCCAGCCGAGATCGGCCAGCGCCGCGTCCAGCTCGGCACCGGAGGTCGACAGCATGGTTTTACGCAGTCCGGCTTCGAGCAGCTCGAGTGATTCGGGATCCACGATCACTCCTTGCCGAGGTCCAGCAGGCGGCGGGCGATGATGTTGCGTTGCACCTCGGCGGTGCCGCCGTAGATGGTGGCCGCCCGCGAATACAGGAATTCGGTGCGCCATTCGGTGTCGTCGAGTTCGATGGCGCCCGGCAGCAGATCGCGCGCGGTGTCGTAGAGCCGCTGTTCGGCGCCGGCCAAAAGCACCTTGTCGATCGAGGTGTCCGGCCCCAGCTTGTGGCCGTCGGCCAACCGGCGTTGCGTCGCCCGAGACCGGCAGCGCAGCGTGTGAAGCGCCAGATACGCTTCGCCCAAGTCCGAATCCACGCTCTGCCCTTGCCTTTTGACCTCGTCGATCAGCGCGTCGAACCGCGAGTAGAGGTAGGCGATGCGCTGCCAAAAGCACGTCGAGCGTTCGTAGGGCAGCAGGTCCATCGCCAGCCGCCAGCCGTCGCCGGGCTTTCCGAGCATCCGGCTCGCATCGACTGCCACGTCGTCGAAGTACACCTCGCAGAACTCGTCGACATCGTGCATGGTGCGAAGCGGGCGCACGGTGATGCCCGGAGTGTCGAGATCGACGAAGAACGCGGTGATTGCCTCGTGGTTAGAGGTGTCCGCGTCACCGGTGCGGGTGAGCAGGATGCACCGGTGCGAGTACTGGGCGAAACTGGTCCAGACCTTCTGGCCGTTGATGATCCACTGATCGCCGCGCTGCACGGCACGAGTGGTCAACGACGCCAGGTCGCTGCCCGAGCCTGGCTCGGAAAACCCTTGGCACCACTGCTCTTCGCCGCAGAGCAATTTGGGCACCATCTCGGCGGCCAGTTCAGCTGGCGCATAGTCGATCATCGTCGGTGCCAGCACCTCGAGCATCGAGTACGGTCCTGGCTCGGCAAGCCGGCGGCCCACCACTTCCTCGCCGACGATCGCCCGTAGCATCGCCGGACCGCCGAGCCCGCCGGCGTGTTCAGGCCAGCCGTAGCGACTCCAGCCGGCGTCGTAGAGCGCCCGCTGCACGCGGGCGAACTGGCGGACGTGTCCCGAAAGCGACTGGTCGTCGGGTGGGGTCAGATCGTTGTCGTCGAGCCAGGCCACCAACTGTGACCGGAACTCCTCCGTCGACGGGACGGTCATCCGGCTTCGGGCCTCCCGATCGCGTGGGGGCGTCCGGAGTCGTGTTCGCCGCTGCGTCGAATGAACGTCATGGCACGGGTTTTCAGCCGCCAGCCGTCGGCGGTGCGCACGTAGGTGTCGTTGTAATACCCGATGCGCATGTCGTGTTTCGAGTGTTCGATGAAGCACAGCGGTTGCGTCCCAGTGGCCTCATCGGGATTGTCGGGGTCGAGCGTGACCAGTGACGTACCGGTCATGAACAACCCTTTGGGCGCCGCGTCGACGAGTTCGGGGAAGCGGTTCAGCGTGTAGGTCGATCCGAATGCGCTGTAAGTGCCGTCGGGGGTGAAGACACTGATCAGCCCGTCGATGTCGCCCTGCGTGATGGTGACGGCATACTTCGCGAGGAGCTGCTGGATCTCGACCAGGTCCTCAATTCGTGACTGCGTCATGTCGGAAGACCTTACCGCCCTTCATTACAAAGTTGACCTTCTGTGTAACGGTAACATCGTCCAGCGGATCCCCGGGCACGGCGATGATATCGGCGAGGTAGCCCTCGGCGATGCGGCCGAGATCGGATTTGTTGATCAGGTCGGCCGCGACGACGGTCGCCGCACGCAGCACGGCGTCGGGCGGCATCCCCCACTCGACCAGCGTGACGAGCTCGTCGGCATTCTTGCCATGCGGGATTGCCGGAGCGTCCGTGCCGACGGCGATCTTCACTCCCGCCTCGTAGGCGGCCTTGATCGACGTCTCCGCCTTCGGGAACATCTCGGCGGCCTTGTCCTGCAGCTCCTTTGGAGCCTTGGAGACGTCCATCGCCTGGGCCAGTCGCCTGGTGGTCACCAGGAATCGGTCGTTGTCGACCATCATCTTGATGGCCTCGTCGTCCATCAGGAACCCGTGTTCGATGCAGTCGATGCCGCACTCGACGGCGTGTTTGACCGCTTCCGCACCATGCGTATGAGCGGCGACGCGCAGCCCCCGCCGATGCGCCTCGTCGACGATCACCCGCAGCTCTTCGTCCGAATAGTGCTGTGCACCAGCTTCTCCCGTCAGCGACATGACGCCACCGGAGCAGCACACCTTGATCAGCTGCGCACCGTGCTTGATCTGATACCGCACCGCCTTGCGGATCTCGTCCACACCGTTGGCGATGCCCTCCTCGACTGTCAGCTCCAGTACGCCCGGCATGAACGCGGCGAACATCGTCGGGTCGAGGTGCCCGCCCGTCGGGGTGATCGCGTGACCGGCGGGGATCACCCGCGGTCCCTCTATCCACCCGGCGTCGATTGCCTTGCCCAACGCGACGTCGAGCAGGTAACCGCCTGTCTTGACGAACAATCCGAGGTTACGAACCGTGGTGAATCCGGCGCGCAGCGTGCGGCGAGCGTTGCCAACGGCGCGCAGCACCCGGGTCGCCGGATCGTCCTGCACCTGAGACAGTCCGGGGTTCTCGCCCCGCCCGCCCATCAGCAGGTTTACCTCCATGTCCATCAGGCCGGGAAGCAGGATGGAGTCGCCGAGGTCGATCACGTCGCCTTCGACATCGCCCCCAATACCGACTATTCGGTCGTCTTCGACACGAACGATTCCCGGCCGGACGATTTCGCCGGCATCGACATCAACTAGACCCGCTGCTTTGAGGGTCAGCACGCTTAGACCACCGGCTCCTTGATCAGTTGGATGTATGAGGCGCCGCTGTCGAGCACCCTCGGCTGCTTCCACACCTCGACGGGGAAGCTCACCATCACGATCGACTGTCCCAGATGCACCAGCGCCTTGGCGTCCTCTGGCATCCCCTGGAGCGGGAAGCGCGCGTCAACGTAGACCATGATGTCCTCGAGCCGAGCCATGCCCGCGTCGTAGAGATCCTGCATCTCGGCCATCGTCGAATTGAGACGCTTCTGGTAGCGCTGCTCCTCCGTCGGCAGGCACCAGTCGGTGAACCGCTCCAGGTCGGCGAATTCTTCTGGCAGCTTAGACATTCAGTGAATCCTTCTCGCTCGTCTTCTCTTGCGCCTTGCCATTCGCGGAACCGTTGCCGTTGTTTTTGTACGCGTTGACGAAGTCCCAAGCGGTCTTGTGCAGATGGCGCAGCAGGATCTCCTGATCGCAGAGCGGGAAGTCCGTGACGACCCGTGTGCCGATCTGCGTCTGGGTGGCTTCCAGGGTGTTGGCGTCCTGGAACGCGTACTCCTTGAACGTCACCGCGGCCAGTTCCTGAGAGAGGCGCTGGCGGGTGTTCTTTGGTGGCACGAAGTACAGGTCGGCCTCGAAGATGTGCTTGTCCACCGCGGTAGGCCAGTAGTGGTAGGTGAGGTACCAACCCGGCGCCCAGAACAGCAGTGTGAAGTTGGGGAAGAACTCGAAAGAGTCAGTGCCCCAGGTGGGTTGGCGCGACGGGTTGATGGCCGGCGGCAATTCGTCGGGCAGGATGCCCTTGATGTCCGGACGATCCCACGGTCCGAACAGGCCGCTGTGCAGGATCCGCTCGATGGGCTTGACCATGCTCAGGTCCTTCGGCGGCGACATCCCACCCCAGGACGACACCATGGAGTGGATGCCCTTGATGTCGTAGGCCAGCGCTTCGAAGCCGAACTTGGCCAGCTTCTCGGCCTCCTCCTTCTCCGCCTGCTTCATATGCAGGATCGGCGCATGGTAGAACTCGACGAACGCGTCGATGAAGAGCTTCCAGTTGGCGTTGATCTCCGAGCGATAGCTGTAGTGCTCGGTCATCTCATGGAACGGGTAGCCTTCGAGGCCCTTTGCGAAGTCGCCAAGGTATTCGGTCAGCGGCGCTGCGTCGTTGTCGAAGTTGATGAAGATAAACCCTTCCCAGACCTCGCACCGGACGGGCACCAGGCCGTACTGCGACTTGTCGAGATCGAAGAACTCGCCCTCCTGCTGGACGAACGTCAGGTCGCCCTCGAGGCTGTAGCGCCACGCGTGGTACTTGCAGGTGAACTGGCGGCAGGTGCCCGACACCTCCTCGCCGGGGTAGTCGTTCCACACCAGCTTGTTGCCGCGGTGACGGCACATGTTGTAGAAAGCGCGGACCACATCCTGTTTGTCCTTGACGATGATCACCGACGTGCCGGGGCCGACCGATGGCATCTCGCGCGTGAAGTAACTGCCCTTCTTGGGCAGCCGCTCCGCCCGGCCGACATTCAGCCAGGTCTTCTTGAAGATCGCCTGCTGCTCGAGCTTGAAGTGCTCCGGATCGATGGAGTCCTCATAGTTCACGGGCGCGGTGCCGAGCTCTGGCCAGTTCTCTGTCCAGCTGCCGGCGGCCGGCTTCGGGAAGTGTGCCACTGTGTATTACCTCTCCTGGTCGGGTTCTACGCCAAAGGTGTTGATGGCCATGGCGAGTGCGCCATAGCAGCCGATCGTGAAGACGAGGTCCATCCGCTGGCGCTCGTCGAGGTGTTCGGACAAGGTCGCCCATGTCGCGTCCGAGATCACCGATTTGTCTTGGAGTTCGTCGACGGCGCGCAGGATCGCTTGGTCAAATTCGTCGGACGCCTCACCGCGTTGGATGCCGTCGATGACGTCGTCGGTGAGCCCGGCCTCGCGGCCCATGCGGACGTGGTGGCGCCACTCGTACTCCGAGCCGTGCAGGTGCGCGACGCGGAGCACCGCGAGCTCGCGTAGGCGCGGCGGCAGGGTCGACGAGAACAACAGGTGGTTGTTGAAGCGCAGGAAGGCGCGCGTCAGTTTGGGATGACGGACCAGCGTCGCGAGGAGATTGCCCGCAGCCTCGGGGTTACGGCGCTCCGCGGGCAGCAGGCCAGAAAGCGCGTGGTCGACGGCGTCGTCCCACTGGTCTTCCGGCAGCGGGGGCACCCGCACGGGGCGTCTCCTCTCACTCACGAGAATCAGGTTCTCATATTTCGCTAATAGGTTTCCACCTTTTCTGCGAATGGTCAATGTGAAGGGCCAGAACCGCCGGTCACAGCTGTGCCCGTGGAGGGGCAACTGTGCTGCCAGATGGCCATGGGGTGGGTTTCGGACGTTGATTCTCGTACTATGAGAAGATAGTTTCCTCAGATAGAGAACATCACTGGCCCAAGACGCTTCGGCGTCGACGGAAGGAACAGGCATGAACAAAGACGACATGATCCTGATCAGCGTTGATGATCACGTTGTCGAACCGCCGGACATGTTCAAGAACCATCTGCCGAAGAAGTACCTGGATGAGGCGCCGCGCTTGGTGCACAACCCGGACGGATCGGATACCTGGCAGTTCCGCGATGTGGTGATCCCGAATGTCGCGTTGAACGCCGTGGCCGGCCGTCCGAAGGAGGAGTACGGCCTGGAGCCCCAGGGTTTGGATGAGATCCGGCCGGGCTGCTGGAAGGTCGACGAGCGGGTCAAGGATATGAACGCCGGCGGCATCCTGGGCTCGATCTGTTTCCCATCGTTCCCGGGTTTCGCCGGTCGGCTATTCGCGACGGAGGACGCGGAGTTCTCGCTGGCGTTGTTGCAGGCCTACAACGACTGGCATGTCGAGGAGTGGTGCGGGGCCTATCCGGCGCGCTTCATCCCGATGTGTCTGCCGGTGATCTGGGACGCCGAGGCCTGTGCCAAGGAGGTGCGGCGCAACGCCGAGCGTGGTGTGCACGCGCTGACGTTCACCGAAAACCCGGCGGCCATGGGTTACCCGTCCTTCCACGACGATTACTGGACGCCGCTGTGGGAAGCGTTGGTGGACACCGACACCGTGATGAATGTGCACATCGGCTCGTCGGGCCGGTTGGCGATCACCGCCCCGGATGCGCCGATGGACGTGATGATCACCCTGCAGCCGATGAACATCGTGCAGGCTGCGGCGGATCTGTTGTGGTCCAAGCCGATCAAGAAGTACCCGGATCTCAAGATCGCGCTCTCCGAAGGCGGGACCGGCTGGATTCCGTACTTCTTGGAGCGCGCCGATCGCACCTATGAGATGCATTCGACCTGGACCGGTCAGGACTTCAAGGGCAAGAAACCCTCCGAGGTGTTCCGCGACCACTTCTTGACCTGTTTCATCTCCGATCACGTCGGGGTGGCGCTACGCAACGAGATCGGCATCGACAACATCTGCTGGGAGGCCGACTACCCGCACAGCGACAGCATGTGGCCCGGCGCGCCGGAGCAACTCCACGACGTGCTCACCAAGAACAACGTGCCCGATGACGAGGTCAACAAGATGACCTTCGAAAACGCCATGCGCTGGTATCACTGGGACCCGTTCACCCACATCAGCCGCGAACAGGCCACCATCGGCGCGCTGCGCAAGGCCGCCGAAGGCCACGACGTCTCCATCCAGGCGCGCAGCCACCACAAGAAGGACACGAGCCTCGGGGCGAGCACGCTGCAGGCGCAACTGGACAGGAACAATGCCCCGCGTTGAATCTTGTTGACCGCCTTGTCAATTAACAGCGGCGATCCAGCACGCCCAGCTCATTGCTACTGAGCACATAGCTCGCTCTTAGCCTGCCTACCTAGCCTCGCGTGTGGGTTGGGGCGTCTACCGACGCGCGAAAGGCGAGGTTATGAAGCTCAAACAAGTGGTCGCGGGAGCCGCGATCGGCTGCGCTCTGGGTGGCGCGGCGGCCGTCGCACTACCGTCAGGTGTCGCGAACGCGGCACCTCCGTGCAACCCGGCACCGGGCGTGCAGTGTGGCCCAGGTGGTCCGGGCGGTCCTCCGCCACAGCGCGGGCCCGGTGGTCCACCGGAAGACCGCGGCCCCGGCGGTCCACCGCAGGGTGACTTCCGCGGACCTGGCGGACCAGGCGGCCCGGGCCCGCCACCCGGCGACTTCCGTGGACCTGGCGGACCAGGCGGTCTGCCACCCGGCGACTTCCACAACCCTGGCGGCCCCGATTTCCGCGGACCCGACAACCACGACTGGCGACCGCCGTGGAACCCGGGTGACAGCGACTGGCGCGGACGGTTCCACGGTGCGCCGTGGGGTAACGACCTGCCGCCGTGGGGCTGGGGCGCACCGCCGGCGCCGCCGTGGGATGGTCCGTTGCCAGATCCGTGGG
>Ga0075418_10002899_pt1 | contig 19603 bp, 17 predicted proteins | sample SoiMetdeltSBSDD2_FD_81776 | JGI IMG/M metagenome (GOLD analysis project Ga0075418, IMG submission 81776) | Bulk soil microbial communities from a Populus tree surrounding site in Tennessee, USA - Soil MetaG P. deltoides SBSDD2 | ecosystem: Environmental > Terrestrial > Soil > Tree plantation...
CGACCAGTTGTTGTGCTTGCCGGAGCCGTTGACGCCGGCGAACGGCTTCTCGTGCAGCAGGCACGCGAGGCCGTATTTCGTCGCCACCCGCTTCAGCACCTCCATCGTCATCATCTGGTGATCGACGGCGACGTTGGCGTTCTCGAAGATGGGCGCAATCTCGTACTGGCTCGGCGCGACCTCGTTGTGGCGCGTCTTCACGGGCACGCCAACCTTGAACAGCTCGTTTTCGGCCTCCGCCATGCAGGCCAGGACGCGCTCGGGGATGGAGCCGAAGTACTGGTCTTCCATCTCCTGCCCCTTCGGCGGCTTGGCGCCGAAGAGCGTGCGGCCCGCGTTGATCAGGTCGGGGCGGGCGAAATAGAAAATGCGATCAATCAGGAAGTACTCCTGCTCGGGGCCGCAGGTCGCGAACACGCGCTCGGCGGTCGATCCAAACAGCTTCAGCACCCGGACGGCCTGCTTCGACACGGCCTCCATCGAGCGCAGCAGCGGCGTCTTCTTGTCGAGCGCCTCCCCCGTCCAGCTCACGAACGCGGTCGGGATGACGAGCGTCGCGCTGTTGCCGTTGACGTGGAGCCACGGCGGGCTGGTCGGATCCCACGCCGTGTAGCCGCGAGCCTCGAAGGTGGAGCGCATGCCGCCCGAGGGGAAGCTCGACGCATCGGGCTCGCCCTTGATCAGTTCCTTGCCGCGGAACTCGGCGATCGCCGTGCCGTCGGACGCCGGCGAGAGAAACGAGTCGTGCTTCTCGGCGGTGATCCCCGTCATCGGCTGGAACCAGTGCGTGTAATGCGTGGCGCCATGCTCGACGGCCCACTCCTTCAGCGCGGTGGCGACGGCGTCGGCGGTGGCGGCGTCGAGCGCCTCGCCGCGGGTAATCGTCGCGCGGAGCGCGCGGTACGCCGGTTTGGACAGACGTTCCTGCTGCGCCTTGTCGTTGAAAACCCGGGTGGCGAAGATATCGGCGGCGTTGACCGGGCTCGACGAAGACCGGCCCTCGTTGACCGACCAGTCGCGAATGCTCTTGGCGGCTTCAAATAATGCTGAGGATCCCATCGGCGGCGACGTCCTTTCCGTGAGTGTGGGTGGTTCAGGGGCCCGTTGGCGGGCGGGGTGCGTGTGCAGCGATTATGTTCGACTCCGTGCAGGGTTTGCAATCTTCATGGGCGTATCGACCACTTCGATCGCCGATTTCTGCAGAGCCGATCCTGTTTTCATGCACGACCTGCACGATTCGACCGTCACTTCAGCGTCGGAACCGGCTGCGGCGCGACAACCGATGGCCAATTCGATACGGGTGCATTGACCATGAGACATCACTGTATGTAGATTTATAGATATCATGCAGCGTGCTTCCAGCCTCTTTCGGCTCCTGGCGGACGGCACGCGCCTGCGCCTGCTGCGTGTCCTCGCGCAGGATCGGTTCAACGTCAGCGAGCTGACGGGCATTCTGGGAGTCGCCCAATCAGGCGTCTCCCGGCACTTGGGCCTGTTGAAAGAGGCGGGCCTCGTCGCCGAGGAGCGCGAGGCGGGGTTCGTCTATTACCGGCTCTCGGACGAAGGCCGATCCAACGGCCAGGGTCCGCTCTGGGCGCTGCTCGACTCGCAGTTTGCCTCGTCCGCCAGTGACAAGGCCGTGCGCGAAGACGAGGCGCGGCTGCAGGAAGTGCTGCGGCTGCGGAAGGAAAGCTTCGAGACCCACGGTGACGTCCGGCAGCTGGTGCCTGGCCGCAGCTGGGCGGCCTGGGCGCGGGCGCTCGGGCACCTGCTGCCGCCGCTCGATGTGGCGGACATCGGGTGTGGCGAGGGCTACCTGACGCTCGAGATGGCGCGGTGGGCGCGCACCGTCTTCGGCATCGACCGCTCGGACATGGTGCTCGAGCGCGCCAAGACGCTGGCCGACCGACGGCGCGTCACGAACGTGCAATGGAAAAAGGGGGATCTGGCGCGGTTGCCGCTGCGCGACGCGTCGGTGGACGTGGCGCTGCTGTCGCAGGCGCTGCACCACGCCGCCGACCCCGAGGATGCCCTGTCGGAAGCGGCCCGAATCCTGAGGCCGGGCGGGCGCCTGCTGATCCTCGACCTGCGCGAGCACGACCAGCGCTGGGTGCGCGGCCGCTTCGGAGATCAACGCCTCGGATTCGCGGATGCCGAGCTCGACGAACTGCTGCGCGGCGCCGGCCTGCAGGATGTGAACGTCCAGGTCGGCGCGCGGCAGAAAGGCGACCCCTTTGTCGTCCTCATCGCGTCAGGGGTCAAACCTGGCGGGTCCGCTGCGCGGAACCCGCCCTCCGTACACAGCCCGGTCCCCACCAGCGTACGTCGGCCGGGTTCCGCGCAGCGGACCCGGCATGCCAAATCCGAACGCAAATGACAACTGCCGACCGCCTTCATTCCCTGCTCGCAAAACGCATCCTGCTGCTCGACGGCGCCATGGGCACGATGATTCAGCGCCACAGACTGACGGAGGCGGACTTCCGGGGCGATCGGTTCCGTCTGCATCGCTGCGACCTGAAGGGCAACGGCGACGTGCTCGCCCTCACGCGGCCGGACGTGATTAGCGGCATCCACCACGAGTACCTGGCGGCCGGCGCCGACATCCTCGAGACCAACACGTTCAGCAGCACCGCGATCGCCCAGGCCGACTACGGGCTCGAGACGCTCGCCTACCAGCTCAACGTCGACGCCACGCGGCTGGCGAAGGAAGCCGCGGACGAGTGGACGGCGCGCACGCCCGACAAACCGCGCTTCGTCGCCGGAGCGATCGGTCCCACGAACCGCACGCTCTCGATCTCGCCGAACGTGAACGACCCCGCCGTCCGTGCCGTCACCTTCGACCAGGTCCGCACCGCCTACCGCGACCAGGTCCGCGGGCTGATCGACGGCGGCGCGGATCTGATCCTGCTCGAAACGATTTTCGACACGCTGAATGCGAAGGCGGCGATCGCGGCGGTGCTCGACACGTTCGACGAGCGCGGCGTCGAGCTGCCGTTGATGATCTCGGCCACCATCACCGACCGCAGCGGCCGGGTGCTGTCCGGCCAGACGCTCGACGCGTTCTATGTCTCGATCCGCCATGCCCGGCCGTTCAGCGTCGGGCTGAACTGCGCGCTCGGCGCCGAGCAGATGCGCCCGTATCTCGCCGAGCTCGCCCGGATTGCCGAGTGTTACGTCACCTGCTACCCGAACGCCGGGCTGCCGAACGCCTTCGGCGAGTACGACGAGCTGCCACCCGACACGGCGCGGCTGCTGCGCGATTTTGCGGAATCCGGCTTCGTCAACGTCCTCGGCGGCTGCTGCGGCACGACGCCCGATCACATTCGAGCCGTCGGCGAAGCTATCGAAGGTCTGCCGCCTCGGAGGCCTGAAGGCCTCCGGCTACCAACGCCAGTTGACCGCGATTTGGTAGCCGGAGACCTTCAGGTCTCCGGGCCGTTCACACAGTTCTCAGGCCTCGAAACCCTGACGATCCGCCCCGAAAGCAACTTCATCATGATCGGCGAGCGGACCAACGTCACCGGCTCGAAGCGCTTTGCGCGGCTGATCACCGGCAGCCAGTTCACCGAGGCGGTCGACGTCGCGCTCGGCCAGGTGCGCGGCGGCGCGAACATCCTCGACGTCAACATGGACGAAGGGATGCTCGATTCGGAAGCTGCGATGACGACCTTCCTGAACATCATCGCGACAGAGCCGGAGATCGCACGCCTGCCGATCATGGTCGACAGTTCGAAGTGGTCGGTGATCGAGGCTGGCCTCAAGTGCGTTCAGGGCAAGGCGATCGCCAACTCCATCAGCCTGAAGGAAGGGGAAGACGATTTCCTGCATAAGGCCCGGCTGGTACGCCGGTATGGCGCCGCCGTCGTGGTGATGGCGTTCGACGAGCGCGGCCAGGCCGACACGGTGGAGCGCAAGGTGGAAATCTGCCAGCGCGCCTATCGGCTGCTCGTGGACAAGGCCGGCTTCGATCCGCTCGACATCATCTTCGACCCGAACATCCTGGCGATCGCGACAGGGCTCGAGGAGCACAACAACTACGGCGTCAATTTCATCGAGGCCACCCGGATCATCAAGGTGACCTGTCCGGGCGTGAAGATCAGCGGCGGCGTCAGCAACCTCTCTTTCTCCTTCCGCGGCAACGACGTCGTCCGCGAAGCCATTCATTCGGCGTTCCTGTTCCATGCGATCAAAGCCGGCATGGACATGGGGATCGTCAATGCCGGGCAGCTGGTGGTCTACGAGGACATCCCCGCGAACCTGCTGGAGCATGTCGAGGACGTCCTCTTCAACCGGCGGCCCGATGCCACCGAGCGCCTGGTGCAGCTGGCGGAAACGGTCAAGGGGAGCGGAACGCGGCAGGAGCACGACCTGGGCTGGCGCGAGGCCGGCGTCGAAAAACGGCTCGCGCACGCGCTCGTCCACGGCGTGGTCGACTTCATCGAGGCCGACGTCGAGGAGGCGCGGTTGAAGCTGGCGCGGCCGCTTGACGTGATCGAGGGCCCGTTGATGGACGGCATGAAGATCGTCGGCGACCTGTTCGGCGCCGGCAAGATGTTTCTGCCGCAAGTCGTCAAGAGCGCCCGCGCGATGAAGAAGGCGGTGGCGTATCTCCTTCCCTACATGGAGGAGGAGAAGCGCAAGGCGGGCACCACCGGCAAGCCGCCCGGCAAGGTCGTGCTCGCGACCGTCAAGGGAGATGTCCACGACATCGGCAAGAACATCGTCGGCGTGGTGCTGGGCTGCAACAACTACGAGGTCATCGATCTCGGGGTGATGGTGCCGGCCGATCGAATCCTCCAGGCCGCCGTCGACGAAGCCGCCGATCTCGTGGGGCTCTCCGGTCTGATTACGCCGTCGCTCGACGAGATGGTGTTCGTCGCGCGCGAGATGGAGCGGCGCGGCTTCACCATTCCGCTGCTGATCGGCGGGGCGACGACGAGCCGGCAGCATACGTCGGTCAAGATCGCGCCGGAATTCAGCCAGCCGGTGGTGCACGTCCTCGATGCCTCGCGGGCGGTCGATGTCGTGTCGAGCCTGCTCAGCCAGGCACAGAAGCCAGGCTTCGACGCGGCCAACCGCGCCGAACAGGCCAGGATCCGTCAGCAGCATGCGGCGCTCAAACAGCGCCCCTTGCTGTCGTGGCCGGCAGCCCAGGCCAATCGTGCGCGCTTCACGTGGTCGGACGAGGGAATCGCAAAACCGGCGTTCACGGGAGCGCGCTTCCTGGACGAAGTCAGGCTCGAGGAGCTGGTTCCGTACATCGACTGGACGTTCTTCTTTGCGGCGTGGGAGCTGAAGGGACGCTTTCCGGCCGTGCTTGATCATCCGCAGTACGGCGCCGCAGCCCGGGACCTGTACGAGAACGCGCGCACGCTGCTCGATCGCATCGTCCGCGACCGCCTGATCACCGCACGCGGCGTCTACGGCTTCTGGCCCGCGAATACCGAGGGCGAAGACATCGTCCTGGGCGCTGGCCTCACGTTCAACATGCTGCGCCAGCAGGAAGAGATGTCGGCCGGGACGCCGAACCTGTCGCTCGCTGATTTCATCGCGCCGCGCGAAAGCCGCGTCGGCGACTACATCGGCGCTTTTGCCGTCACTGCCGGACATGGCGTGGCAGAACTGGTCGCCGGCTTCGAGCGCGACCACGACGACTATCACGCGATCATGGTGAAGGCGCTCGCCGACCGGCTCGCCGAAGGGTTCGCCGAGTACCTCCATGCCCGCGCTCGCTGCGATTGGGGCTACGGCGCCGACGAACGACTCACCAGCGACGACCTGGTGGCGGAGCGGTATCGTGGTATCCGGCCGGCGTTCGGCTATCCGGCCTGCCCTGATCACACCGAGAAGGGCAAGTTGTTCGACCTGCTGCAGGCAGGACGCGCCGGCATCACGCTGACCGACAGCTTCGCGATGGCGCCGGCCGCCTCCGTCAGCGGCCTCTATTTCGCCCATCCGCAGGCGCGGTACTTCACGGTGGGCCGCATCGGACGCGACCAGATCGAAGACTACGCGCGGCGTACGGGACGGTCCGTCGGCGAGGTCGAACGCTGGCTCGCGCCAAATTTGTCGTACGAACCTGTCGCCGTCTGAACCCCCCGCGCGCCCATGGAATAACCGAATTCGATCCGCTATGCTTCGGCTCCCCTTCCTGGGATGTTCACCGGAACGCCTTCGCTGCATCTGATCGCTTCGAGGAGCCGCCTATGACAGCCGACGATTTCTTTCAGTTCGCCAAAAAGAACCAGGCCGAGATGGTTGACCTGAAGTTCGTGGACATGCTGGGGTCGTGGCAGCACTGCTCCTACCCCGTCGACACGCTCGATACGGGCACGTTCAAGGAAGGCCTCGGCTTCGACGGCTCGTCGATCCGCGGCTGGATGGGCATCCACGAATCCGACATGCTGGCCGTGCCAGACGCCGATACCGCCCGCGTCGATCCGTTCTTTGCCAAGCCGACCGTCAGCGTCATCGCCAACATCGTGGACCCGGTCACGGGCAAGGAGTTCTCAAGAGACCCGCGGCACATCGCCCGCAAGGCGGAAGCGTTTCTGAAAGAGACAGGGATCGCTGATACCTGCTTCATCGGGCCGGAGCCCGAGTTCTTCATCTTCGACGAAGTCCGCTACGAGCAGAACCAGCACCGCGGCTATTACGAGATCGATTCCGCTGAAGGCGCCTGGAACACGGCCCGGATCGAGGAGCCCAACCTGGGATACAAGCCGAGCTTCAAGGGCGGCTACTTCCCGGTCAGCCCGACCGACACCTATCACGACCTGCGCGGCGAGATGGTCTACGAGATGCGCAAGATCGGCATCATCGTCGAGGCGCATCATCACGAAGTGGCCACTGCCGGCCAGAGCGAGATCGACATGCAGTTTCAGCCGCTGCTGCAGATGGCCGATCAGTTCATGTGGTACAAGTACATCTGCAAGAACGTCGCGAAGCGCCACGGCAAGACGGTGACGTTCATGCCGAAGCCGATCTTCGAAGACAACGGCAGCGGCATGCACACGCATACGTCGCTGTGGAAGGGCGGGAAGCCGTTGTTCGCCGGCGACGGCTACGCGGGATTGAGTCAGCTCGGGCTCTACGCCGCGGGAGGGCTGCTCAAGCATGCGCCCGCCATCCTGGCGTTTGCCGCGCCCACCACGAACTCCTACCGCCGGCTGGTTCCCGGCTTCGAAGCGCCGGTGAACCTGGCGCTCTCGGCCCGCAACCGGTCCGCGTCGATTCGCATTCCGATGTACTCGAAGAGCCCGAAGGCGAAGCGGCTGGAGTTCAGGTGTCCGGATCCGAGCTGCAACGGCTATCTGGCGTGGCCCGCCATGCTGATGGCGATGATCGACGGGATCCAGAACAAGATCGACCCGGGCAAGCCGCTCGATCGGGATATCTACGAGATGACGCGAGACGAGATGCGTGAACAGGGCATCCGGACGACGCCCGGATCACTGGAGGAAGCGATCGAGGCGCTCGACAAGGATCACGGATTCCTGATGCAAGGCGGCGTGTTCACGGACGATCTGGTGCACACCTGGATCAGCTACAAACGCGAAAAAGAACTCGATCCGATCCGGCTGCGGCCGCATCCACACGAGTTCTATCTTTACTACGACAATTAGCTCGTAGTCGGTAGCCGGTAGCTGGTAGCGCCCTCGAACTTCGACATTCGTGCTACCGGCTACCGGCTAACAGCTACCGGCTAGCGCGCGACCGGCAGATGAATCAGGTACCGCTCGCCGCCTCGCATTGTTGACACGCGGACGAACTCGTCCCCTCTCAGGCGCTCGACCCGGAGTCGCGAGCTCGTACCGCCGCTGGTTCCAACCGGCGCGGGCTCGCCCTCCATAATCTCGGCGATATCTCGCGCCATGACCTTCCCGTTGGCGACAAACTCGACATATGCCTGGGCGTTTTCACCCTGCCCGGGCAGCGGCGTGGCATGTTCTCCCGTGTCTCGAATCTCGTACGTGCCCGGCTGCAGCACCGTACCGCCGGCCTTCACCGGCTGCGTGATCCGTACGGTTCCGAGCATCGCCGACGCGTGATGAGCCTGGGCGGACGCAGCGAACAGCGCCACGAGCGCGAACGCCGCAGTTATCATTCTTGTCATGGCTGGACCCCTCCCCGGCCTCGACAGCAAGAGACGTGCCCCTCCCACCCGCTGAGGCGGTATAGTGCACTGGCCCTGCGGCCAATACGGAGAGAGAGTGGAATACCTCATCAAGCAGTACCCGCTGGATACCGGCGCGCTCGAGATTCAGTACATCGAGGAATTTTTCGGGGAATTTCCGCGAAAAAAGACGGCGCACGAAATCGCCAACCGCCTCCGCCATCGCGAGTTCCTCATCCTGATGGCCGAAGCGTCGCTAGGAGACGATGCGGGAACGGTCGTGCCGGTGGCGTACAAGGTGGTCCACGAGCTGCGCGCGCTCGAGTCGGAGCCGAAGCTCAAGGACCTCGTCGCGCGCCTGAAGGACTGCGTCCGGTTCGAGGGCCGCAAGGTCCTGTACAGCTGGATCGGCGGCACGCGCCGCGATTGGCGGGGTCAGGGGCATTTTCGGGCGCTCACCGAAGAATCGGAAGCGTGGGCACACGCCACCGGCTTTCATGAGGTAGTGGTCAAGACGAAGAACAAGTTCTATGACATGCGCGGGACGCTGGACCAGCTGCAGTTCGACGTCGTGAAATACGAAGTCCATCCCGCCGACAACCGGGAATCCAAGGTGTATCTCAGCAAGCAGCTCACCTCCGACGTCGTCCGCGCCCACACCAGCACGCGGACCGTCGTCTACGCGGATTGACGGCGTGGGCAGCGTCGCGCCTCCTCGCGTGGTGAACATCAGCGATCTGCGGCGGCTGGCGAAGCGCCGCCTGCCGCGGGCGGTGTTCGATTACATCGACGGCGGCGCCGATGCCGAGGTCACGCTTGGCGAAAACTGCCGCGTCTTCGACGGAGTGACGTTCCGGCCGCGCCATGCCGTCGCCACACCCTGCTGCGACCTGGCGACCAATGTCCTGGGCACGCCTGTACAGATTCCGTTCCTCCTTGCGCCGGTCGGCAGCAGCCGGATGTTCTGGCCGCGCGGCGAAGAGGTGGCGGCACGCGAGGCCGGGAAGGCCGGCACGATCTACACGCTGTCAACGCTGTCGGGCTGCCGCCTGGAGGACGTCAAACAGGCGACGTCCGGAGCCGCGTGGTATCAGCTCTATCTCGTCGGCGGGCTCGAGGCGGCGCGGGCAGCCATCGACCGCGCGCGCGCCGCAGGCTTCTCCGCCCTCGTCATCACGATCGACACTCCAGTGTCGGGGTTGCGCGAGCGCGACGTGCGCAACGGCACCAAGGAGCTGCTCGGGCGGGGCGCGGCGATGATGCGCTTCCTGCCGCAGTTCCTTGCACGCCCGCGCTGGCTGGTCGATTTTCTCGGCGACGGCGGGCTGATGTCGTTCCCGAATGTCATCGTCCCCGGCCACGGACCGCACCCGTACGCCGACATCACGGTGGCGCTCGAACAGACGACTGTCACGTGGAAGGACTTCGAGTGGATCCGGAAAGCGTGGGGCGGACCAGTGATCGCCAAAGGGGTGCTCACCGGCGAAGACGGCCAGCGGGCGGTCGATGCAGGGGCCGCCGCGGTGATCGTCTCGAACCACGGCGCCCGTCAGCTCGATTGCGTCGCGCCCACCCTGCGGGCGCTTCCAGAAGTCGTCGAGGCGGTGAACGGCCGCGCGGAAGTTCTGCTCGACGGCGGCATCCGGCGCGGCAGCGACGTGGCCAAGGCGCTGTGCCTGGGAGCGAAAGCCGTCCTGATCGGCCGTGCCTATGCCTACGGGCTCGGCGCCGCGGGCGGGCCGGGGGTCGCGCGCGCGATCGAGATCCTTCGAACCGACCTCGTGCGCACGATGAAGCTGCTTGGCTGTGCCTCGGTGCGCGAACTGGATCGGTCGTATGTGGACGGGGTCCGCCTAAAAGCGGACACTACGTACGATGGACGTAGTGTCCGGCTTTAGCCGGACCGGGATCGAGTGTCGCGCTACCCGGCGACGGTGAAATACAGCTGACGCTCGTTCTTGAACTTCCTGTCGATCTCCGCGCGATCTTTCGCGACCAGCACGTAGAGGATGTTCAGCGCGTCGAGGCTCGTGGACACCAGTCGCGGTTTCCGGGAGGCTCTGGCAACGTCGGTCGACGTCACCTTCTTCTTGCGCTCGAACCGCGTCGCGACGTATTCCACCGCATCGGCGCGGACGACATTGAAGTTGCCGGCGTTTCGTTTCGCCCGGGACTGCGACATCACCAGGAAATAGCGCTTGCCTTCGAACACGTGATAGGTCTGGCGCTTGGCCGCGACTTCCCCGACGTACGACAGTCCCTGTGCCAGGCTGCGTAGGTTCATGGCGCGATGCTAACACGCGTTGTCAGCACGATCTTGCCGATGTGTTCGCTGGATTCCATCAGCTGATGCGCGGCGGCGGCCTCGGCCAGCGGGAATGTCCGGTAAATGATTGGCTTCACGCGGCCCGCGTCAAGCAACGGCCAGACCTGGCCGCGCAGGGCGTCGGCAATCGCGCCTTTCTCCTCCACCGTTCTCGGGCGCAGCGTCGAACCGGTAATCGTCAATCGCCGTCGAAGGATGTCGCCGAGATCGACCGCGGCGGCGGACTTCCCTCCCATAAAGCCGATCTCCACGAGTCTGCCATCAGTCGCCAGAGCCGCGATGTTCCGCGCGAGATAATCGGCGCCGACGATGTCGAGAATCAGATCGGCGCCGCGGCCGCCGGTCAGTTCCTTGACGACGGCGGCGAAATCCTCCGTTCGATAGTTGATGCCCCGCTCGGCGCCGAGCGCCTCGATGGCGCGGCACTTCTGGTCTGATCCCGCCGTCGCCAACACCCTCGCCCCGCGCGCGGATGCGAGTTGAATCGCCGTCGTCCCAATGCCGCTCGCGCCGCCGTGGAAGAGCGCGATCTCGCCCGCCCTGAGCCGTCCGCGATCGAAGACGTTCGTCCACACAGTGAAGAACGTTTCAGGGATGGCTGCGGCGGCAATGAAATCGAGCGGCGAAGGAATCGGCAGACATTGCGGCGCGGGCGCGACGCAGCGCGTCGCATAGCCGCCGCCGCTGACGAGCGCGCAGACGCGATCCCCGGGCTGCCAGTCACGGACACCGCGACCGATCGCGGCAACGGTTCCCGCCACCTCGAGCCCGGGAATGTCACTGGCCCCCGGCGGCGGTGGATAGTGCCCGCGTCGCTGGAGGATGTCGGGACGATTGACCCCTGCCGCTTCAACTGCAATCAGGAGTTCGCCGTCGCCCGCCGACGGATCGGGGCGTTCGACCGGTGTCAGGACCTCCGGTCCCCCCGGCGTCGAGATCTCGATGCAGCGCATTCAGCGCGAACGCCGCGTCAGCCCGGACGGCAGCCGTGGTGACGAGATGAGCTTGGCGAATTCATCCCACCGCTTCGCCTGATTGTCCGGGGTGCCGCCGCGCGCCTCGACGTGCGCGGCCACCATGTCCTTGCCCAGGTTGTAGTTGATGACGTAACTGCGGTACTGGTCGATGAAGCGAACGCGCTGCTCGGCGCGAGGTCGTGAATACAGGCCATAGCGTTCAAGCCAGTCCGCGGCCGCGCGCGCGTCGATCTCTCCGTTCAAATACCGGCGCGCCGCCTCGTTGCCGGCGTACGACAGGCGTTCCACCAGCGCCAGCACGTCGTAGTACGCCGTCGCCATCTCTGACTTCAGCTGCGCCGCCGGGAAAAGGACGCGGCGCTCGAATTCGAGACGATCGGTGCGTGGAAATGCCACTTCGATCCCGAAATTGGCCGTGCCTTCCGCGATCAGCGACTGCGGCGAGAAGAGCGGGTAGACGGAGAACTCCATCCACCCGCGATCGCGAACGAGGTTCTTCTCGAGCAGCACGTTGTAGACGTGATGGCCGGGGTAGCCTTCGTGGCACGCGAGGTCGATGGCGCGGTCGATGTAGATCGGCAGGTCGGTGTTGACCTGGATCAGGCTCCGGTAATTCCCCTGGTACCAGTTGTAGCCGCTCCAGCTCTTGCCGGTGACGTATTCGACCGTGAAGCTCTCCCCGGGCGGAAGCTGGATATGCTGCAGCGTCCGGCTGCGGCACCCGTCGATTGCCGCCTTGAACACCGCATCGAGCCGATCCGGAGCAATGACGAACTGCTTGTGGAACTCATCGTATCGGTCCACCAGCGGGCCCCTGCCCGGGAGCTTCGCCTCCAGCGCGGCAAGGACGCTGGCAAATTCCGCCTCGGTGTGGGTGGGCGCAACTGCGTCGTACAGCGCCTGTGATTCCTCGTCGAAGCTCAATCGCGTGCCGGTGAGCATGGCCGCCCTGGCGCGCAGCGCCTCGAGCTGGCGCGCGAGGTAGTCGTGCCTGAGACGTGTGAGTTCGTCGGCGCTCGCCGGTGGCGCCGCCGCCGCAGTCTCCTTCGCCAGCGCCGCGGCACGTGTCGTAATCTCGGCCAGCGGGATCTTCTTGGCGTCCACCTCCCTGCGCCATTCGGGCGGACCGTAATACGCGTCGACGTAATCCGCGTCATGCTGTCCCATCGCCAGCACCAGCCGGACGTATTGTTCCCCAAGCGTGTTCATGTCGCTGTCCTGCGCGCACGCCATCGTCGCCGCCGCGGCGGCAGCGGCGACGACACCGATCATCCTCATGCGCGGTACCTCTCTCTGATCGTCGGTATCAAGTAGTCGTCGAACGCCCGCGCGAAGTCATAGCGCGGCGCAAAACCCCAATCGCGGCGGGCGGCGGTGTCGTCCACTTCAGCCGGCCAGGAGTCGACGATCCGCTGTCGCTTGAGATCGGTCTCCCACTTCACGTCGGCACGAGAAAACGCGCGCGTCACCACCTCGCAGATCTCCTCGGCAGTCGGGCTGAAGGCGGTGAGGTTGTAGGCCGTCCGGGTCAGGCGATCGCGCGCCACTTCCGCCAGCCGCAGCAGTGCATCGATGGCGTCGGGCATAGCCATGAACGGGATGCGCGTGTCTTTGCGCACGAAGCAGCGATACGGTTCCCCGCGCGCCGCGGCGTGGATCATCTCCGGCGCGTAGTCAGACGTCCCGCCAGATGGCATCGTCAACGCCGAAATCAACCCCGGAAACCGCACGCACCTGAAGTCCACGCGCCCCGCCGTCGTCTCGGCCGCCAGCTGCTTGTAGTGATGCGCGTAGTAGCGCCCGAGGTGCTCGCAGTACAGCTTGTTGCACCCGTACATCGTCGTCGGCGTGTTCCACTCGTCCTCGCGAACGCGCTTCGCGCGCATCTTTGTTTCGAGATCGGGCAGGCCGTAGGCCGCGATCGACGAGGGATACAGGAAGACCACAGGGCGGCCGTGCGACTCCCCTTCGTGATGAGAGAACTCAAGCAGGTTCAGCGTGCCTTCGACGTTCACTTCATGGGCGCTGATCGGCGTGAACTCGGCGCGGGTGGAGAGAAGCGCCGCCAGGTGAAAGACCAGATCGATCTCGAACTCGGCCAGCACCCGCTCGAGCAGGCCGGTGTCGGTGATCGAGCCGGTGAACTCGCGCCGCACCAGCCGGGCCAAGGACGGCTCGAGCGGGGAGATATCGATCGTGACAATCGACCGGCCAGTCTCGGCCAGCCGGTTGATCAGGCCGTGGCCGATCTCGCCGTTAGCGCCGGTCACCAAGACCGTTGAGACGCGCATCTACGTGCGCATGTGATCCGGCTGCCAGGTGGTAATCGCGCGCTTGATCTGATCGGCTGTCATCTTTTCCGTCGCCGCACGCCGCAGCAGTCCCGGCAGCTCCGCGTCAGAGGCGAACCGCAGCGCGATGATCTGGCGGAGGGACATCTCGGCGAGAGCGGCCTCGTGACCGAGCCGCGCCAGCCGAGTCTGCATTTCGAGGCGGATGATGCGGTCCTGCAACTTGAGCGCGTAGCGCCGGACGTTGTAAACGGCCGTGAATGCCGCATAGGCGAGCAGCAGCAGCGTGGCGTTCGCCAGCGTCGCCACCTGCGTGGTCGCCCACAGCATGATCGCCAGCGCCAGCGTCGCCGCGACGAAGCCGCTGAGCCAGAAAGCCGGCCGAAACCGGTGGTTCGCGTAGGTCTGGGTTTCCATCTCTGCCTCCTACGAGTCGCCGTCCAACAGATCGCCGATGCCGCCGAGGATCGACCCGCCTTCGCGGCGGCTGCCGCCGGCGGCGGGAGCGGCCTTGTAGATACGGTCCGCCATGCGGCTGAAGGGCAGCGACTGCAGCCAGACGCGGCCGGGGCCGGTCAGCGTCGCGAAGAACAGGCCTTCCCCGCCGAACAGCGCCGTCTTGATCTTGCCGACGAACTGGATGTCGTAGTTGACCGACGGCTGCAGCGCCACCAGGCAGCCGGTATCGACCCTCAGCGTTTCACCGGCCCGCATCTCGAGGGTATGCACGGTACCGCCGGCGTGGACGAACGACAGGCCGTCGCCGGTGAGCCGCTGCATGATGAACCCCTCGCCGCCGAACAGGCCGACGCCAATCCGTCGCTGGAACGCGATCCCGATCGAGACGCCGCGGGCGGCGCAGAGGAAAGAATCCTTCTGACAGATCAGTTCGCCGCCAAGCTGCTTCAGATCCATCGACAGGATCTTGCCGGGGTAGGGCGCGGCAAATGCCACCTGCTGTTTACCCGACCCCTGATTGGTGAACACCGTCATGAACAGGCTCTCGCCGGTGATCAGGCGCTTGCCGGCGCCGAGCAGCGCGCCCATCACACCGGAACGCTGCTGGCCGCTGCCATCGCCGAAGATGGTTTCCATCTCGATGCCCGGCGTCATGTACATCATCGATCCTGCTTCGGCGACGGCGCTCTCACCGGGATCGAGCTCGACCTCCACGAACTGCATCTCGCTTCCGAGGATGCGGAAGTCCACTTGGTGCGCGGCAGGCATGGGGCTCCTCAGGGCGGGTCCGAAGACCCGCCGCTACTTCAAATGGCGGTGCCGACGCGCGGCGGCGGCATCGCCGGCTTCTCCGGCTCCGGCGTGAAATCCTCGCCGGGGTTGATGAATCGATCGGCTTCGAACTTGTACTGCTTGTCGTAGAGCTGCCGGTAGCGTCCGTTGAGCGCCAGCAGCTCCGCGTGTGTCCCGCGTTCGACGATCTCTCCCGCTTCGAGCACCAGGATCTGATCGGCGCTGCGGATCGTCGACAGTCGGTGCGCGATCACGAAGGTGGTCCGGCCGGTGCGCAGCTGTCTGAGGCCGTCCTGGATCATCTGCTCGCTCTCGCTGTCGAGACTGGAGGTGGCTTCGTCCAGGATCAGGATGCGCGGGTTCGCCAGGATCGCGCGCGCGATCGACACGCGCTGGCGCTGGCCGCCCGACAGCTTGATGCCGCGCTCCCCCACCACCGTCCCATAGCCGTCCGGGAACTGCATGATGAACTCGTCGCAGTGCGCAATGCGGCAGGCGTCCTTGATCTCGTCGAGCGATGCGCCCGGCTTGGCGTAGCCGACGTTCTCGGCGATCGTCCCGTCGAACAGGAAATTGTCCTGGAGCACCGACGCCAGCTGCTCGCGGTAATCCATCAGCTTCAGGTTGGCGAGGTCCCGGCCGTCGATCAGAACCCGCCCTTTCGTCGGCCGGTTGAACGCCATCACGATGCTGATGAGCGTGCTCTTGCCCGAACCGCTCGATCCCACCAGCGCCGTCGTCGTCCCGGGCGCCGACCGGAAGGTCACGCCGCGCAGGACCGGCTGGCCCGGGTTGTACTCGAACCAGACTTCCTCGAACGCGACCTCGCCGCGAATGCGATCGATCTCCTGCCGCTTCGCATCTTCATCGGTCTCGGTCGGCATATCGAGGATCTCGCGGATGCGATCGAGACCCGCGAGCGCTTCCGTCAGCTGCGTGCCGATCGACGCGATCGAGACGAGCGGCGCCGCGACCAGGCCGATGAAGAAGATGTACATGATCAAATCGCCCAGCGTCATCTCGCCGGCGACGATCGCGCGGCCGCCGAAGAAGATCATCAGGACGCCGATGATGCCGACCACGACGGTGCTCCCCGCGGTGGTGGCCGAGACGCCGGTCATCGACTTGGCGATATTGCGGAACAGCCGGTGCGCACCTTTCGTGAAGACAATCTCCTCGCGCTTCTCGGCGGTGTAGGACTTGACGATCCGGATGCCGCCGAGCGCCTCGGTGAGGCGGCCGGTGACTTCGGCGTTGATCTTGCCGCGCTCGCGGAAGAGCGGGCGCAGCGTCCGGAAAGCGTAGGCCATTCCGCCGCCGAAGATACCGAGCACGATCAGGGTGATCGCCGTGAGCCGCCAGTTCAGCCAGAAGAGGACGCCCATGCCGAGCAGGGCGGTGACGAGGCCGCCGACGAGTTGGACGAGACCGGTGCCGACAAGGTTCCGGATGCCGTCGGCGTCCGACATGATCCGTGAGATCAGCACGCCGGTCTGCGTGGAATCGAAGTAGCGGATCGGCAGACGCATCACATGCGCCTGCACGCGCTTGCGCATGTCGGTGATGGCCCGCTGCGCGGCGACGCCGAGGATCTGGGAGAGGCCGAACGAGGTGACCGCCTGCACGACTGTCGCGGCTCCGGCGGCGAGCGCAAGCGGCAGCAGCAGTTCGGTTCGTTTCCGGCCGATTACTTCATCGATCAACCACTTGGATGACGCGGGCAGCACCAGTCCGGCGAGGCGGCTGATGAGCATCAGGACGAGGCCAAGGCCGAGGCGTCGGCGGTGTGTCCAGACAAGCTCGCGCGCTTCGCGCCACGCGGCTGCGGCGCTGACCTTCTTTTTCTTCGCGGGCTCCATCGAGAAGGATCCCACGATACTACGGCCGCTGCGTTCGCCCGTCTGATTAACCCGGAGGTTCAGGTTCGCCATGCGATAAGATGAGGCCTCGGGGCCCGGCCCTCAGACGACAGGATGAGCGATACGACGACGCGCGGCATCAGAATCCAGGTTACTTCGACGTACCTTTCAGATCGCAGCTCTCCAAAGGACAGCCAGTACCTTTTCGCCTACCACGTCAAAATCTCGAACGTGGGGACCGAGACGGCGCAGCTCGTCTCGCGCGAATGGATCATCACCAGCGCGGAAGGCGACGTCGAGCGCGTCAAGGGCCCGGGCGTCGTCGGCGAGAAGCCGGTGCTGCAGCCCGGCGGCGCGTTCGAGTACACCAGCTATTGTCCTTTGAAAACCAACGTCGGGTCGATGCAGGGGAGCTACCAGATGGTGACGGCCGGCGGCGAACGCTTCGACGCGCAGATCGCGCCGTTTACGCTGGCGGTTCCCAACGCCCTGAATTAGCCGCCGAGCCCGCTCAGGCCGCTGTCTCTGGCGGTTTGCGGCCGACCAGCAGCGCCAGTTCGCGCCATTTCCAGTAGCAGTCGACGTCGTCGAATCCAATCTCGCGCAACCACTCCAACTGGGTGTGCACGTCCAGGAGCCTGTTCGACGGATCCTCGTCCGCGGCCGTGAGGCCCATCGCTTGAAGAAAGCGCTCGTGCCCGTAAGGAGACGCGGACGCCACATGCTCCAGGTTACAGAACACGCCTCCGGCCTCCAGGATTTCCCAGATCTCCTCGTACAGCTGGCGCTTTCGTTCGTGAACCAGATGATGAATCGCAAAGCTCGACACCACCGCGTCGAACGTGCCGAGCGCCGGCAGCGGGAACTCCAGGTTATGGTGAACGATTTCCGCGCGCGCCATCGGCCCGAACCGGTGGCGCAGCTGGGCGAGCATCGGCGGCGAAAAGTCGAGAGCCACGCCTTTCGCATGCGGCCGTTCACGCAGCACAAGCTCGAGCAACCGCCCGTCCCCGGAGCCCAGATCGAGAACCCGGCAGTTGCCGCCAGGGATTTCCTCGAGCAACGCCGCTTCACCGTCGGACCGATGAGGGATCTGGTCGGCGCGCTTCAGGTATGCAGACGTATGTTCGGCTGACTTCCACTCGTTCATCGGATTCTCACGCGCGCCGAAGCACGCACCAGTGACCCTCGCCCGCCCGGCTCGACGTGCCGGTCCACTCGCCAGGCAGCCGCGCGACGAGATCATCGACCGAAAGATAGATCGGTGTTTGCTCACCGCTGCTGTTGACCCAGACCAGAGCACCGCTGGGCGACAGCACACGATCGACTTCGGCGGGAAACAGAAAGGCGTTGATCAGCACGACTGCCGCTGCCGATGCATTGCGCAGCGGGAGCCTGGCACCGTCCGCTTGTACTCGAAGGGCGGGTCCGATCGGCGCTAATTTCAGCATTGCCAGCGAAAGGTCTATCGCCACGACCGTCGCAAAACGTTCCACAAGCAGACTCGAATACGTACCGATGCCGCTGCCGACCTCCACCGCAGGACCGTCCGGCACCTCCAGTGTGTCGAGCCCGCGCGACAGTGCGTCCGTTACCACGGCCGTCCGCTGCGGAGTGATTCGCGTGTGCCATTCCCCGGCGATGCCATCGAAGTAGTCCTCGACCTGGCTCCGCAGTTCGCCCGTCCAACCACGCTCATCGAGCCCGGCCGCTCGCCGTGTTGCAATGCGCATCGGATGCTCGGGACCACCCGTGCCAGAAGATCGATGACCTTCAATCGCAATCGGAGGCAAGTGTTGAATGGCCTTCACGGACGGAGGACTGTGACGTCAGCGCTGCGGCCCGGCGCCAGATAGATAAGTTTACGGCTGGACGTCACGGCACCGATGCCCGCGCCGATGCCAGCGCCTATTCCTCCGGCCATCCCAGCCACCGGCAGGATGACCGTGCCTTTACCGGGTCCCAGGCAAGAACCCTCGCATGGTGTCAGCGCCACGGCCAGTGCGCCGGCAACCGCACCTGCTATCAATCCAACCAGGGCACCCTTCCTGGCGTTCGACGTCACGCGCTCGATCTTCGCAACCGATCCTCCAGGTAGATCGACCGGGACCGCGGACTCGACGCTAAGCTGCAACGATTGAATTGACAGTGCGATCAACCTGCCGTTCGTCACGACACCTGCATTGTCAGTAATCGTGAGCCGTTCGCCGCCATGGACCACGCTCTGGAGATCGGCAAACGAGCTGACCACCTGCGCGTCCGCCGCGGGAGGTGCGCCCAACACGGCGATCGTGGCGCACGCGACGATTGCTCCGAATCGCATTGGCATCAGGCCTTCCACGCCGACAGTTTGGAGAGAAGGTCCTCGATACATTCATGTTCGAGTCTCTTTGATGTATCGAGAACGATTCGATCAATCGTCCAATCGTCGTACTCCCGGCTTTCGACCTCTTGCCAGGTTGGCAGCCTCAGCCCGGGCACGGTTGACGCCCGCGTTTCCACTCTCTTGCGATGCTCGACGACGTCGGAGCACACGACTTCAATGTTCACGTACCGCGCGCCGGCGTTGGCAGCGACCTGTTCCCATTCACGCCGGGTGAGCTCGACTGGATTGCAGGAGTCGGCGGCGACGCTGACTCCCAAGGTCAACATCTCAGCCGCAACCCGATACGCCAACCGATAGCCTTCGCCCTCCACGTCAAATGAGCACAGATCTCTGAGCGCTTGCTCGATCGTGTCGATACGCAGATAAGCCGCGCCGACGCGACCAGCCAGCAGTCGCG
>Ga0075418_10002900_pt1 | contig 19602 bp, 17 predicted proteins | sample SoiMetdeltSBSDD2_FD_81776 | JGI IMG/M metagenome (GOLD analysis project Ga0075418, IMG submission 81776) | Bulk soil microbial communities from a Populus tree surrounding site in Tennessee, USA - Soil MetaG P. deltoides SBSDD2 | ecosystem: Environmental > Terrestrial > Soil > Tree plantation...
CGGACCTTCGCGGGACGATCCGGGCGGCGGCCGAGGCGTGGGCGAAGGACGTCGCAGCCGGCACGTTCCCGGGACCGGCCGAGAGCGTCCAGATGTCGGACGAGGTGCTCGCCGAGGCGCTTGGACGAAGCCCCCTCGACCGCGCCGACGACAGCGCCCAGCTGACCTCGATTCCGCTCGATCGCGACCTCTGAGCGCGACCAGCGAGGCGCCCGCCCGGCGCGACCCTTCCGAACCGGCGATGCAGGTCGTTCGAACGCGCGCCGAGCTTCGGGCGGCGCTGGCAAAGCTCCCCCGCCCCGTCGGGCTCGTGCCGACGATGGGCTGGCTCCACGACGGCCACCGCTCGCTGATCGAGCGCTCGCGGGCCGACAACGCGACGACGGTCGCGACGATCTTCGTCAACCCGCGCCAGTTCAACGACTCGGCCGACTTCGAGAAGTACCCGCGAAACGAGGCGCGCGACGTGCAGCTGCTCGAGGACGAAGGCGTCGACCTGGTCTTCGCGCCCGACGTCGCCGAGGTCTACCCGCCGGGCTTCGATACCCGCGTGAGCGTCGGCGAGATTGCCCGACCGCTCGAAGGCGCCGCGCGGCCCGGCCACTTCGATGGCGTCGCGACCGTCGTCGCGATCCTGTTCGACCTCGTCGCCGCGGACCGCGCCTACTTCGGCCAGAAGGATGCGCAGCAGGTCATGGTCATCCGCCAGATGGCGCGCGATCTCGCGCTCCCGACGGAGGTTGTGACCTGTCCGACCGTCCGCGAAGCCGACGGCCTCGCCCTGTCATCCCGGAACGCGCGATTGACGCCCGACCAACGGGCGGCGGCGACCGTGATCTGGCGAGCCCTCTCCGCCGCGCGCGACGCCTGGAACGGAGGGGAGCGATCGGCCGAGGCGCTGCGTCAGCGGATGAGCTCAGAGCTGGCGACGGAGCAGACTGCCGTCGTCGAGTACGTGTCGTGTGCGGACGGCCTGACGCTCCACGAGCTCGACACGATCGACGGCCCGGCGCTGCTGTCGCTGGCGGTTCGGTTCGGCGAGGTCCGGCTCATCGACAACGAGCTGCTGGAGTAGCGGAACCGTCGCCCGAGGCCCGGTGTAAGAGCATCGACGGCCAACCCATGAGGACCTTCGAGATGCTTCGAACCCGACGTTCTCACCGACGTTTCGTGCTCGCGACCTTCGCCGCGATCGCCGTGCTCCTGATCGGCGCCACGCTCGCGGCAGCCAAGGAGGGCGGGATGGCGCGCCTCGCCGCGCCCCTCCCGGCGGACGCCGAGCCGGGCTCAACGATCACGGTGCACTGGTCGCTCGAGTCGTTCGTCAACGACAACGGTGACATGGGCCCGTTCAGCGCCGGGGGCGTCTACATCAAGCTCATCGGCAGTGACGTCTCCGAAGCCTTCGGCCGGGAGACCACGCCGGGTCACTACGTCGCCGATGTGGTCGTGCCGAACGGCGGGATCCGATCCGCGGAGTTCGGCGTTGCGGGCGAGTCCACCGTGAACGGCGTCCACCAGCGCACGAACATGGTCTTCCAGTTCGACGGGCAGCTGGTCCAGCGGAATCCCCCGCCGAAGGTCGCACCGAACGAGCCGGCCGCGCAGCCGGGGCCGGCCTCGACGACGCCGCAGCCTTCGACAGCTCCGACGATCAACCCGCTGCTCATCCTCGGCGCGATTGCGCTCGCTCTCGCAGGAATTGGGACCGTCCTGACGGTTCGACGGCGCGGCGCCCTCGCCTAGCTCTCTCATCGCCAGGACTTCTCGGCCGGGCGTCCGCGACGGGCGCCCGGTCGCCGATTCGCGAGGCCATCGCGACGGTGCGCGACTTCCTCAGCGCACCACGCGGTAGCGCAGGTAAACGAACCTCGAGTTGAAGGTGCGCGTCTCGACGAGCTCGACAGCCACGCGGCGCTCGCGCTGGGGGAAGAACGGAATGCCTCCGCCAACCAGCACCGGGTGGACGATGGCCCGATATTCGTCGATCAAGTCCAGCGCGGCCGCCTCGGCGGCGAGCGTCGCGCCACCGATCGCGATCTCGCTTTCCCCGGGTTCAGCTCGCAACCGCTCGATCTCCTCGGCCAGGCCGCCCGAGGCCAGGCGGGCATTGCCCTGCACCGCCGACAGCGTGGTCGAGAACACGACCTTGGGCAGCGGATTCCAGAGTGCTGCCCACTCGCGCTCGGCGTCGTCGAGCGGCTGATCCTGGCCGGCGGTCTCCCAGTACAGCATCGTCTCGTACAGCCGTCGCCCCAACAGGTGGACGCCGACGTGTCGAATGTCGTCGATCCAGAAGCGAAAGACCTCCGGGTCGGGCTCCGTCCAGTCGAAGCTGCCGTCGGGCCCGACGATGTAGCCGTCAAGGGAGACGCCCATCGAATAGGTCACGCTGCGCAACAGAAAGCCTCCTCGGTCGCGGGTTCCAAACGCGCGCCGTCGTCGCTCAGTGTGACTAGACGCGAGCTGCTGGAGGTTCGGTCGCGACCTCGAGCATCCGGCCGATGTCGAGGTGATCAGCGACGAGGGCTTTGATGAGCTCGATCTTCGTGTGGTCGGCGGCATGCGTCTTCACGAGGAGGTCGTGGACCTCGGACGCGACCGTATACGTGTCCTCGCGGACGAGCGTGGCGAAGAGGTCGGCCCGCCGGATGGCATCGAGGACCGCCGGGCGCGGCCTGTAGCCGCCGGTCAGGACGAGGCCGATCGCCGCTCCGTCGTGATCCACGCCATTGCCCGCCGGCGCGGTCAGCTCATCCATCGTCGCGCCCCGAGGCCGGCCCATGAGGTGGGCTGTGGTCAGCGCGAGAATCGCGTCCTCGCGGTCGCCGGGGACGATGACGAGCGTTCCGGGCCCCACCCGCTCGAGCATGTGGCCGGGCTGCATCGCGCCGATGGCGACGCCATCGATGACGAGGTCGAGGTCCGGCCCGGGGTGGATGAGCTCGCCATGGACGCCCTCCTCGATCATTTCGAGCGTCGGGTTCGACAGGATCGGCTGGCGGGGCAGGATGCCGAGCAAGGGGATGTCGTGGCGGGCGAGACCGCGCTCGAGCACACGGGCAATCCCGGGCTGGGCCTCGACGTCGACCTTATTGACGATCGCGCCCGCGACCGTCACGCCATGCCGCCGGAACAGGGCTGCGTTGAGGACGATCTCGTCGATCGGGCGGCCGACGCCGCCCTCGCTGATGATGATCGCGGGGCTGCCCAGGAGCGACGCAACGGTCGCGTTCGAGAGCCCGATGACCGCGCCGACGCCGGCGTGGCCGGTGCCCTCGATCAGCAGGACGTCGTGCTCGGCGAAGGCGCGATGGGCCTCGACGATCCGGGCGCCGAGGTCGTCGACGACCTCGCCGGCGATGTAGGCCTTCGTGAAGCCGCGCGGGATGTGGACCGGGCTCATGTTCGGGTAGGCATCGGGGAGCCCGAAGACCTCGTGCATGAGCACGGCGTCCTCGTCCGCCGGCTGGCCGTGGTCGATGACGGTCCGCTGTCCGACGGGCTTCATGAAGCCCGTCTTCAGGCCCTGCCCGAGAAAGCCGTCGACGAGGCCGAGCGCGGCCGTCGTCTTGCCGCGGTTCTGGCCCGTCGCCGCGAGGTAGAGGTGGCGCATCGCGACGCGCCGGTGGCTCGGCTGTGCCGGGTAACGCGGCCTAGCCGCGGGTCTGGGTCTTGCGCTCGATGAGCGCGACGGCGTCGCGGAGGCGCGCCAGGGCCTCGGCGTCAACGGCGTCCGGCTCGAGGTATGGCCCGAGGCGGTCGAGGATGTCGGCCACGAGCCCGAGATAGACCGATGCGTCGGCCATGAAGAACTGCGGCTCGTTGTTGTAGCGGACGAGCGTGAGGCGGCCCTGGAGGACGCGACGCTCCTCGACGTGCGCGATCTGCGTCGCGAAGTTGTGGCCCTGGATGCCGTCGGGGTTGTTGAGGAAGTTGAGCGCGTTGTCGATCGCGAGCCCAAAGCGCGCCCGCCACGCGACCAGTCGCTCGTGGACCTCCGGCGCGATCCTGACCTCCGCGACCTCGTCGAAGACCTCCGGCGCAACGGTGAGCAGGCCGACGAGCGTCGCTCCGGCACGAGCCCCGAGCATCACCTGGAGGCTGCGCTCCAGCGTGAAGACTTCGGAGTCGAAACGCGGGCTCGTGATGACGTCGGTCAGCAGGTCCTCGACGTTGTCGAGCGTGCCGGCCTCGCCCATCGCCGTCGCGAGCGCGGCGATCTCCTCCTTGAAGAGGAACTTTTCTTCGTGATCAAGCATCCGCCCGATCGTAGCATCCGGCGATTCGGCATCCAGAGAGCTCGCGCGCTTCCCGGTGCGGCGAGGCCCTAGGCCCTAGGGCGATCCGATGATCGTCTGATGCCCATTTCAGGGGCTAAGCGAGCCACAAGGCGGACCGACGGCCGCCCGGCGAGTGGAAGCCGTGCACGAGTAGCTGCTAGGACTGTCGTTTTCGAGTCCTAGACGCCCGGCTTAGCCAAGGAATGATCATCAGGCGTGCATGGCGGGCCACAAGGGGGCCCGAACGCTCCCCCGGTGTGTCGACCCCGACGGGCTACGGGTACAAACCCCGCATCGACATCGCGTCAGCGACGCGCTGGACCGCGACAAGGTACGCGGCCGTGCGCATGTCGCACTGCTCGCGGCGGGCGACGGCGAGGACCTCCTGGAAGGCCTTGACCATGATCCCGCGGAGCTTCTCGTTGACGACGGCCTCGCTCCAGTGGTCGCGGTTCAGGTCCTGGACCCACTCGAAGTACGAGACGGTCACGCCGCCGGCGTTGCAGAGGATGTCCGGGATCATGAACTTCGAGTTCTTGAAGAGGATCTTGTCGGCCTCAGGCGTCGTCGGGCCGTTCGCGGCCTCGGCGATCAGGCGCGCCTTGACCTTGCCGGCGTTGTGCTCCGTGATCTGGCCCTCGAGGGCGGCGGGGATCAGGATGTTGCAGTCGACCTCGAGGAGCTCGGCGTTCGAGATGTCCTTCGCACCTGGGAAGCCCTGGACGGTCCCGTGCTCACCCTTCCACGCGACGACGCGGTGGATGTCGAGCCCTTCGGGGTTGTGGATGCCGCCGGTCGAATCGGAGACCGCGACGACCGTCGCCTTCTCGGCCTCGATGAGCTGGGCCGCGATCGAGCCGGCGTTGCCGAAGCCCTGGATCGCGACCGTCGACTTGTGCAGCTCCATGCCAAGGTGGCGGGCCGCCTCGATGACGCAATAGACCGTTCCGCGTGCCGTGGCCTCGTTGCGGCCTTCCGAACCGCCGAGGCTGATCGGCTTGCCCGTGACCACGCCCGGCACCGTGTAGCCGGCATGCATCGAGTAGGTGTCCATCATCCAGGCCATGATCTGGGCGTTCGTATTGACGTCCGGAGCCGGGATGTCCTTCTCGGGGCCGACGAGGACCTCGATCTCGGTGAAGTAGCGCCGGGTCAGCGCTTCGAGCTCCTTCTGCGAGAGCTGCTTCGGGTCGACGATCACGCCACCCTTGCCACCGCCGTACGGGATGCCGACGACCGCGCACTTCCAGGTCATCCACATCGCCAGCGCCTTGACCTCGTCGATGGAGACGTCCTGGTGGTAGCGGATGCCGCCCTTCGCCGGACCGCGGCCGAGGTTGTGCTGGACCCGGTAGCCGGCAAACACGCGGACCGAGCCGTCGTCCATGTGGACAGGGAAGTGCACGGTCAGCTCGCGCCGGGGCTCGCGGAGGACGCGGCGCATGCCCTCGTCCAGGTTGAGCCGTTCCGCGGCAAGGTCGAACTGGCGCTGCGCCACGGCCCAGGCGTTGATCGGGGCCGCGACGTTTTCGGTGGTCATGCGCGCTGGGCTCCTTGTGGAAGGCTCAGTGGAATGACCCGAGTATATCGGCCGACTGGCGCCTTCGGCCCCGAACCGCAACCGTGCCGCAATCGTTGGCCCAGGGCCTCCGAGGCTCAGGCCTTCGCGTAGAGGACGACCCCGCCGACGAGGCCCGGCCCGAGGTGCGGCCCGACCGAGGGCCCGACGATCTGGGTGCTCACTCGCGACGGGTCGATGCCGCCGGGGAGCTTCGAGATCAGCTCCTCGCGGAAGGCATCCGGCTCGGCCGGTGGTGTGTAGAGCACCGCGAGGCGCTCGAGTGGCCGGGCCGTCATCAGCTCGATGACGCGTTCGCGCGCTTTCGCCCGGGTTCGAACCCGGTCCGCCGTCTCGACCTGGCCGTCCCGGACCGTGATGATCGGCTTGACCGAGAGGAGCGTGCCGATCGCGGCCCGGGCGCCGCTGATCCGGCCGCCGCGCTTGAGATATTCGAGCGTGTCGAGCGCGACGTAGAGGTCGATGTCCGGGACCCGGGATTCGAGGATGCGCGCGATCTCGGCGCCTGACACGCCCATGTTCGCCATCTCGACGCCGAGCTCGGCCAGGATGCCCTCGCCCATCGACGCGCTCTGCGAATCGACGATGTGGATCTCGCGATCGGCGAGCATGCCGCGCGCGATCTCGGCGCTCTTGACCGTGCCCGACAGGGTGCCTGCTGGATGGATCGACACGACGGCGTCGGCGCCGTCCGCGAAGGCCTTGTCATAGGCCGCCTTGAAGTCGCCGGGCGCGGATGCCGCCGTCGTCGGAAACGGCGCGTCGGGCGCCGTCATCCGGGTCCAGAACTCGTCGATGGACATGTCGACGCCGGCCTTGTAGCTCTGCGCGCCGAAGTTGACGACCAACGGGACGATCGAGATGCCAAGGGCCGCCGCGCGGTCGGGCGGCAGGTCGGACGCGGAGTCGGTGACGATCGCGACACGGCTCATCGGGGGTTCCTCCACGATCCCGCCGGCTCGGACCGGTCGGGCGCTGGCCGCGATGATACGGGCCCCGAGCGGCCCGGAACAGGGTCTCCGGTACCCTCTGTCGGTGGATCGCTCGTTGTGGGCCGTGCTCTTCGGAACGTTCACGCTCCGCTTCAGCACCGGCCTTACCGGGGCGATGCTCTCGTACTACCTGGCGGACCTCAACACGCGCAGCGTGGTCGAGGTCAGCCCGATCGTCATCGGCGTCTTCGCCGCGACGTTCTACCTCGCGGAGCTCGTCCTCTCGCCGATCTTCGGCATCCTGTCCGACCGGCTCGGCCACCACCGGGTGATGCTCTACGGTCCGGCGTTCGGCGCAGTCGCGGTCGTGATCACCGCGGTGACGACGAACCTGTTCCTGCTCGGCGGGACCCGCTTCCTCGAGGGCGCGTCGACGGCCGCGTCGGTGCCATCGATCCTTGGCTACATCGCGATCGCGACGGCCGGCAACGAGGCCCTCCGGGGCAAGGCCTCCGCACGGTTCGAGGGCGCAACGCTCGCCGGCATCGGCGCCGGCCTGATCCTTGCGGCGCCTCTCTTCGCGATCTTCCATTCCGGTGCGTTCCTGTTGAACGCCGTCCTCTACGGCGTCTCGTTCGCCATCTACCGGTTCGGCGTGTCGGACCCGGAAGCCGAGCGCGAGTCGATCAAGCTCGAGCATATCGGCCTCCGGCGCTACGGCCAGCTGCTGTCGAACGCGCACGTCCTGTGGCTGGCGCCGACATGGATCGCGGTCAATGCGTCGATCGGGCTGTGGTTCAGCCAGTCGCTCTTTGCGCTCCGGAACGGCGACGAGCGGTTCCCGGACCAGTTCCTCGCCCAGGGCTTCGACTATCCGCAGATCACCGCCGGCCTGCTCGTGATCGCGTTCATCTTCGGTGCGGGCATCATCTGGTGGGGCAACCGCTTCGCCCGCTATCGGCGAACGTCGATCATCCTGGCGGGCGTGCTCGGCGGCGTCGCCCTGGCGGTCGCCGGCCTGCTCGTCAATCACGTCGCGACGTCCGCGACGACGTTGCTGCCGATGCTCGTGGTGGGGTTCGCAGCGCTGATCGCGGCCGGTGGACTGTTCGTCCTCGCCGGCGCGACACCAGCGGCGGTCGGGCTCCTAGCGGACGTCACCGAACGCTTCCCGGCGGATCGCGGCGCCGTCATGGGCCTCTATTCCGTCTTCCTCGCGATCGGCCAGATCAGCGGCAGCCTGCTGGGCGGGTTCGCCTCGGAGTGGCGCGGCATCGACGGCCTCCTGATCGCGACCGGGCTGCTCCTTCTCATCGCGCTCGTGCCGCTCAACCGGCTGCGCGCGTCCGAGGACTACGCCGCTGGGCCGGGCGGGCCGGCTTCGCTGGAAGGTCGGGGCCACGCCGGTGGATGAGGAGCTCGACCCGCCGGCTGCCGCCGGTACAGGCGTCCCGTTGGCCCCTACCCCGATCGCCCGGGGCCGCCGCGGCGCGGTCGTCGCGCCGCACCACCTCGCGACGGCGGCCGGCCTGGAGATCCTCCGTCGGGGCGGCCACGCGGTCGATGCCGCGATCGCCACCAATGCCGTTCTCGCCGTCGTGGTGCCCGGCGGATGTGGCATCGGTGGCGACGCGTTCTGGCTCGTCTGGGACGCTGCCGATCGGCGCCAGCTGGCGCTCAACGGCAGCGGCCGCGCGCCGGCCGGCGCGGATCCGGCCGGCCTGCGAGCCCAGGGCCTCGAACGCCTCCCCGCGCGCGGGCCACTCACGATCATCGTCCCGGGCGCCGTGCGCTCGTGGGGCGATGCGCATGCCCGATGGGGCCGCCTGTCGCGCGCCGACGTCCTCGCCCCGGCGATCGAGCTGGCGCGCGACGGCTTTCCGGCAAGCCCCGGCTTCGCGGGCTCGGTCGAACGGACCTCTGCGATCGTCGCGCCGCTCCTCGGCGCCGACTGCGACTTCCTGGCGGTCTTTCGGCCACACGGCCGAGCGTGGCGGGTCGGCGAGATCGTTCGCTTCCCCGCCCTCGCGCGAACCCTCGACACGCTCGCAACCGACGGCTTCGACGCCTACTACGACGGCCCGCTGGCCGAGCGCCAGGCGAGCGCGCTCTCGGCCGCCGGCGCGCCGTTCGACCCGTCCGACTTCCGGAACCACCGCTCCACCTGGACCGAGCCGATCTCGACGACCTACCGCGGGACCACCGTGACGACCCACCCGCCGAACTCCGCCGGCGTCGTCGCCCTGGAGATCCTGAACATCCTCGAGGCCCACGACGCACCGTGGCCGGGCTCGTTCGGCCCGGGCGGCCCGACGGACATCGAGTGGATCCACCGCGGCATCGAGGCCTCGAAGCTCGCGATGGCCGACCGCGACCTCAGCCTCACCGATCCCGACGCGCGCGACGTCCCGGTCGCAAAGCTCCTCGACAAGGCGCGGGCCCACGGGCTCGCGGACCTCATCGGCGAGCGGGCTTCGATGCCGCCGGCGGCGACGAACCCGCCGGGCGGCGGGACGATCTACCTCGCGGTCGTCGATGGTGAGGGCAACGCCGTGAGCCTCATCGAATCGAACTGGAGCGGCTTCGGGTCCGGCGTCGTGGATCGCGAGACCGGGATCCACTATCACAACCGCGGGGCGTTCTTCTCCCTGGACGAGGATCACCCGAACGTCCTCGCGCCGGGCAAGCGGACGCTCCACACGCTCGTGCCGGGCATGCTCTTCCGCGACCCGGCCGGGCCGTGGGTCGTCACCGGCTCGATGGGCGGCGATGCGCAACCCCAGATCCACGCCCAGGTCGTCAGCGCGCTCGTGGACGGGCAGGCCGACATTCGAACCGCGATCGGTGCTCCGCGCTGGTTCGTCGGGCCGCGCGAGCTGTTGACGCCGCCGATCGACGTCTACGCCGAGCCGCGCTTTGCGCCCGGCGTGCTCGAAGGACTCGAGGCCCTCGGCCACCCAGTGGTTCGGACCGGTCCGTTCGATGCCCAGCTCGGGCACGCCCACGCGATCGAGCTCGTCGACGGCGGACCGGCCTCGGGCGGCTCGCTGGCCGCCGTGACCGATCCACGGAGCGAAGGGCTGCCCGCCGCGTGGTGAGCGATCGGGACGCGACGGTTCGACCCCGCTTGCAGGCCGTGCGATACTCCGCGTCGCCGGTGGCGGGCCGCGCTCACACAGATCCGCCACCGGTCACCGTTTGTCCGCCCCCATCGCCCAGTGTCGGGAGGAGCTGGTGACCTCGAACGTCGGGCAGACGTACCCCTACACGAGCGAGACCGAAGGCGAACGCGCGACGTCCATCGCGGACCTCATCGCTGCGCGCGAGGGGCTCGAGGCCAAGCTCGCCGCGGAGACCAGCGCGCTCGACGAGCATGACCGCTGGTGGGTCTGGAAGTGCCCGACCTCGGGCTGCCGCGGACTCCTCCACGTCGCCGGCTACGCCCGCGACAGCCACGCCCTCGTCGTCGTCTGCGACGGCACCTGCGGCAAGACCTTCCTGCGCTGACCCCCGAACCGATGGCCGCGTCGGCCGCCGCGTCCTCCACCACGACGGCGGCTGAGCTCCGGGCCTCGCGCCGACGGCTGGTCGGCGACAGCCTCGGGATCATCGTCTCGGCGAGCGGCTTCGGGCTCGTCCTCGGCCTCGCCTATCGCGCCGCCGGCTTCTCGCCGATCGAGGTCGGCGCGATGGGCGTCTTCGTCTTCGCCGGGGCGGCGCAGTTCGCCGCCGTTGGCTACGTCGTCGGCGGGTTGTCGTGGCTGGGCATCATCCTGCTAACGGCGTTCCTGAACAGCCGTCATTTCCTCTATGCGGCGGCGCTGGCGCCGTACTTCGCCGGTGCCTCGCGCCCGGTCCGGGCGGTCGCGGCGCATCTCCTCACCGACGAAGCGTTTGCCCTCGCGATCGCCCATTTCCGGCGGATCGGCCGGCTCGACACCTGGGGCTACTTCTGGGGCGCGTTCGTCGCGACGTTCATCCCCTGGAACGTGGCGACGATCGTCGGCTCGCTTGTCGGCGGCCAGATCCCGGACCCCTCGCGGTTCGGGCTCGACATCGTCTTCCCGTGCGCGATGGCCGGACTGGCCGTGGGCCTGATCACGGGCCGCCGCGAGGTCGTGGCGGCGATCACGGGCGCCGTCGTTGCGGTTGCGGTGTCACTGGCCTGGGATCCGGCGGCGGGCATCCTCGCCGGCGGGCTGATCGGGCCGCTCGCCGGCCTCGCGATGCCAGGTCCGAAAGGCGCGGATGAACCTCCGCTCAGCCCAATGCCGCTCGGCGGCGAGGACGAGCGTTGAGCACAGCCCTCGTCGGCCTCGCGCTGCTCATGGGTCTGGTGACCTATCCGTCGCGGGCACTGCCGATGCTGGCTCCGGGACTGGATCGCCTGCCGCCGTTGCTCCTCGCCTACCTCCGGCTCGTCGGCCCGGCGGTGCTCGCCGCGCTCGCCGCGGTCGCCGTCGCGGTCGTCCTGGACGCCGACCGGAATCCCTCGTTCCACGTCGGCGTCGAGTGGTTGGCCGTCGCGGCCTGCGTCCTGATCGTCATCCGCTGGAGGAACCTGCTGGCGGGCCTGGTCGCGGGCGCGCTGCTCGTCGCGGTCCTCCGCGCGGCCGGGATCGTGCCGCTGCCGTAGCCGCGTGCTCGGCGATCCTGCAAATCGCCAAATGTCCGCACGGTGGACATTGGCCCGTTCCACGTCACCGAATGCTCGTGTGCCGGACATTTGGCGGCGGATTGTGGCGTGATGGAGCACAGTCCTGCACGATTGCGAGTCGGTGGCCCGCGATCCCGTCGCAAGTTGCACGCACCACGAACATTTGGTGACTCCGGCGGCTCGGCGTCGTCAGTACGCCTCGCGGACGGCGTCCGCTTCGATCTCGACGAGGAGCTCCGGCGCGACGAGCGCGGTCACGACGACAAGGGTCGACGCGGGGCGGACCGTGCCGAACACCTCGCCGTGGACCCGCGCGACGGCGTCGATGTCCGCGGCGTTCGTGACGTACATCCGCGTCCGAACGACGTCAGCGAGCGAGAACCCGGCGTCGGCGAGAGCCCGCCCGATGATGCCGATGATCTCCCGGGCCTGGCCCGCCGCGTCACCCGGGTGGCGTCCCGTGGGGTCCGCCGTCCCGGCGAGCCAGCACCGGTGGCCGACAACCGTCGCGCGGCTGTAGCCGTACGGGCCTTCCCACGGCGAGCCCGAGCTGATGTTCCGCCGGCTCACGCTCCGGCCGAGCTGCGCCAGCTTCGGACGACCGGGTCGCGCCCGATCTCGAGGATGAGCGCCGCGAGCAGCGCCGTCCGCGGCACGATCGAGTCGACCTCGAGGTACTCGGCCGGCGAGTGGTCGCCGCCGCCAACAGGCCCAAGCCCGTCGATCGAGGGCACGCCCATGCCCGATGTCGTGTTCGCGTCGGAGGCACCGCCGGTCGCGGCGCCCTTCGTCTCGAAGCCAAGCCGGCCAGCCAGCGCAACGACGTGGTCCGCCAGGCGGCCCGAACGCTCGAGCCGTTCCATCGGGTTCCAGCGCGCCTTCTCGACGAGCTCGAACGTGACGTCCGGCACGACCAGGTCGGCGAGCAGCTCGTGGACGGCCGCGGAGGCCGCTTCGAGGTCGGCCCGGGCGACTGCCCGAATGTCGAACTCGAGCATGCAGCGCTCGGCGACGACGTTCGGTCGGGTGCCGCCATTGATGACGCCGACGTTCACCGTCACGCCGGGCCAGCGGCCGTTGAGCGCGTGGAGCCTGACCGTCAGATCGGCCGCGGCGAGGATCGCCGAGCGGCCCTTCTCCGGCTCGACGCCGGCGTGCGCCGCGCGGCCGTGGAGGGTGACGATCCCATGGAGCGTGCCCTTTCGGGATGCCACGAAGTCGCCGTTCGCCCGCGCGCACTCGAGTACGAGGCACGCGTCCGCCACAGCCGCCGCCTCGCGGATGTGTGGCGTCGAGCTCGGGGAGCCGATCTCCTCGTCGGGGTTCGCGATGTAGGTGATCCGTTCGAACGGCAGCGCGCCGCTCGGCGCCAGTGACCGGAGGGCTTCGAGCGCGTAGAGGCCCGCGAGGAGGCCGCTCTTCATGTCCGTTACGCCGGGCCCGTAGGCGATCCGGTCCTCGATCCGCAACGGCCGCTCGGCTGCGGTCCCAGGGTCGAAGACGGTGTCCATGTGGCCGATGAGCAGGAGCCGCGGGCCGGCGCCGGCCGAACCGTCGAACGTCCCGATGACCGTGGCGCCAAGGCTGCCTTTCGGGTCGGGCCGGACGTCGGCGTCGAAGCCCAGCCGCCCGAATCGCTCGGCCACGAATGCCCCGATCGTGTCGACCCCCGCTGGCGTGTACGAGCCGCAGTCGGTGTTGACGAGGCGCTCGAGATCGGCGAGGTAGGCCGGCAGTGACGCCTGGACGGCGGCCTTGAGACGGTCGAGCTCCGCTGCCTCGACCTCGTTCCCGGCCGACGAGACGGTGTCCACGGACCGAGTCTACCGGCGGGTCCCGTTGCTAACCTGACCGGACCGTGCGCGTGATCGAGATCCGGCTGCTCGAGGGTCCGAATGTCTATCGGCTCGAGCCGCTCGTGAAGGTCGAGATCGCGATCGGCCGCCGGCGGACCTGGTATGGCCGGCGCGACCCGGCGGCCCATGCCCTCGTGCTCCTTGGGGCACGTGTTCCGAAGGCCGAGTGGCCCGACCCGGTCCTCGCGATCGTCGACTGGGCCCGCCGCCTTCGTCGCGAGCACGGCGAGGGCTCGGCCGGCGTTGCGGTCCACCGCTCATCGGACCCGGGCCACTGGATCATCACGTGGCCGTGGCTGGGCGCCGAGCGAGCACGGCTCATCGCCGAAGCGACGATCGCCCTCCTCGAGCGGAACGTCTCCGCCGCCCCGCGGGCGCGGCTGACCGGTGGCCAGGCGCGCGCCCTCGAGCGCTGGAACGAGCGGATCCAGGCCGCTGGGGCGACCCCGCCGAGCTGGGTCCGGGACAGCGAGCGCCGCGTCCCGGTCGTGTCGATCTCGGGCACGAACGGCAAGAGCACGACGACGCGCCTCATCACCCGGATCCTGCTCCGGGCCGGGAAGCACGTCGGGACGACCACGTCGGACGGCGTTCTCGTCGACGAACGGCTGGTGGAGCCCGGCGACTGGACGGGGCCCGGCGGCGCGGCGGCGATCCTGGGCCGCTCGGACATCGACGTCGCGGTCCTCGAGACGGCGCGCGGTGGGATCGTCCTGCGAGGCGTCGGGTATGAGTCAAACGAGGTCAGCATCCTGACGAACGTCTCGTCCGATCACCTCGATCTCCAGGGCATCCACACGCTGCCCGAGCTGGCCGAGGTGAAGTCCACGATCTGCCTGATGACGAAGCCCGATGGCTGGGCCATCCTCAACGCGGACGACGAGTTCGTCGCCGCGATCGCACGGCGCGTTCGTGCGAAGGTCGCGTTCTTCACGCTCGAAGGCGAGCGCTCGGCCCGGGTCAAGAGACACCTCGCCCAAGGTGGGCGGGCGTATCTCGTGCGGCGAGGCGAGCTCGGCGAGATGAATGGCCGGCGCTGGTCGCCCATCGTTGCCGTTCGCGACATTCCGATCGCCTTCGGTGGCCTCGCGCGCCACAACGTGGCGAACGCGCTTGCAGCGTCAGCTGGGGCACGGGGCCTCGGGGCGTCCATCGAGGACGTCGCGCGGGGACTCACGGACTTCAGGCCCACGGCGGCGACATCTCCGGGGCGGCTCAACGTCTTCCGGAACGGGGCCCGGATCGTCATCATCGATTTTGCCCACAACGAGGCCGGCACCAACGCGGTCATGGACGTCGCGGAGGGCATCGCCGCGGGCTCGGCGGGCCGGATGGCGCCGATCACGATCGTCATCGGCACCGCCGGCGACCGGCCCGACGACACGCTCCGGGGCATCGGCAGGATCGCGGCCCAGCGGGCCCAGCGCGTCGTGATCAAGGAGTCGCTGCACTACCTCCGCGGCCGCTCGCGGGAGTCGGTCGTCGGCGAGCTCCTCGAGGGCGTGGCGGCCGGCGGGAAACGCAAGGACGAGGTGAAGGTCTACGAGTCCGAGACGGCGGCACTCCGCGCCGAGGCAAACGGGAATGGGCCGGCCGGCGCACCGCGGATCGTGGTCCTGTTCGTCCACGAGGACCGCGACGGCGTCATGCGGCTCCTGCCTGAGCTCGGCTTCCGGCCTGTCGAATCACCGGGCGAGCTGGAGAAGCTCGTGCCGCGCCTGGAGGATCGTCCCAGGCGATCGTGAGGTTGCGCCTGCCGGCTCGGCCGGCGCATGATCGCGGCGCTGCCGGTCGCTGCGGGCACAGGAGGGGTGGTGCGAATGGCGAAGGACTGGACGTGCCCGCGTTGTTCGACGAAGAACGACGACGCCGCCTACAACTGCTCGAACTGCCGCCTGATTCGAGGCTCGGTCGTGGTGCCGCCGGCAACAATGGCCGCGCCGCCGCTCGCGGATGCGGCGCCGGATGCCGCTCCGGCCGGGGACGCGCCGACCGACGCGGCCCAGCCCAGCGCTTGGGTGGCTGCCGAGTCGAGCGCTCCCGCAGCACCAAAGCCGTTCTGGCGTCGGATCCCGCTCTCGTGGCTGTTCTGGGGCGTCCTGATCCTCGGCGGCTCGATCGCCGGCGCCGTGTTCAACGCGGCGCGCGACGACGGCGGCGACATCACGAAGGCCGGCGACATGAAGATCAGCGATCTTCGCGTCGGCGACTGCTTCGATATCAAGGATCCGGCGGCCGAAACGATCGAGGACGTCAAGGCCGTGCCCTGCACGCAGGAGCACGAGTACGAGATGTTCCTGATCCGATCGATGGCTTCGGGCAGCTATCCCTCGGATGCGGCGTTCAGCACTTTCGTCGAGAACGAGTGCCTCCCGGCCTTCGGGACGTATGTCGGACTCAGCTACGACGAGTCGGAGCTCGACGTGTTCTACGTGGTCCCGTCGGCGGATTCGTGGGGCGACGGAGATCGGGCGGTCCAGTGTTCGATCTACCACCCTCGGATCCATCGGCTGACCGGATCGCAGAAGGGGTCGGCGAGGTAGGGCGAGCTAGCCTTCGGGGACCTCGAGCTCGCCCGGATCGGCAAACGCGACATCGTGCTGCTCGCCCTTGCCTGTGGCCATCGCCTCGCGGTAGACGCCGATCGCGTCGTCGACGCACATGACGAGCAGGTCGCCGGGACGGGCGCGACGTAGCGCCGTCCGGACGGCGGGGTTCTCCTCGAGGATCATCCCGGACTTGGTCGTCCGGCCGCTGCCGTCGGCCCTGGCCTTGCGGATGCCTTCCATGACATGCGCCGCCGTCTCGCCCGGCCTGCGTCCCCGGAGGTTCTTGTCCTCGCGGACGATGATCTCGTCGAAGGCGCCGGCCGCGAGGTAGCCGTACTGCTCCATGTCGTCGTCGCGGCGATCGCCGGGGACGCCGATGACGCCGAGGGCCCGCCCGTGACGGGCCGGCGCGCCGTTCCCGCGCCCGGCCGCGGTCGATGGGGTGTCGGCCATCATCCGCGTGACAAAGTCCGCGAGCTGGCGCATGCCGTCCACGTTGTGGCAGTAGTCGATGACCGCCCGGACACCGTTGACCTCGACGAGGTTCAGCCGCCCGGGCGCCTGGAAGAACGACGTTGTGAAGGTTCGAAGGCCCTGCCGGATGTCGTGCAGGTGCGCCCCGGCCGCCCACGCCGCGGCGGCCGCGGCGAGCGCGTTTGCGACGTTCATCCGGGCCTTACCGCCGAAGGTCGCCGGGATGAGGTGGGTGTACAGGACCGGCATCGTTCGCGGGCCGTGGCGGAGCACGACCTGCTCGCCTTCGGGCGTCCGTCGCAGCACGAACGCCGCGCCGCCCCGTCCGGTGTGGCCGTCCACGCGGTCGAAGCCCGGCTGTCCCTTCTCGGTCTGCATCGAGAACACGACGACGGCGCCGTCGCAGCGCTGCGACATGCGGGCGACGTTGACGTCATCCGCGTTGAGCACCGCGGTTCCCGTTCGCGGGACCGCCTCGACGAGCACGCCCTTCACGTCGGCCAGCTGGCGGACGGTGTCGATGCCGTGCAGACCCAGGTGGTCGCCGGTGACATTGGTGACCACGGCGATGTCGTTGCGGTCGTAGCCGAGGCCCTCGCGCAGGATCCCGCCCCGGGCGACCTCGAAGACCGCGGTGTCCACCGTCGGGTTCTGGAGGACCATCCGGGCCGAGCGCGGGCCGGACATGTCCCCGCGCTTGATGAGCCGGCCGTCGATCGCGATGCCGTCCGTGGACGTGAGGCCTACACGGCGGCCCATCAGCTTGAGGATGTGGGCGATCATCCGGACCGTCGTCGTCTTGCCGTTCGTGCCGGTGACGCCGATGATCGGGATCCGGGCCGGCGAACCGGGCGGGAACAGCAGGTCGATGACCGGCTTCGCGACGTACTGCGGCTCGCCCTCGGTCGGGTGGCTGTGCATCCGGAAGCCAGGCGCGGCGTTGACCTCGACGATCGCCCCGCCGGTCTCGCGGACGGGCACCGTGATGTCCGGGCAGATGAAGTCGATGCCTGCCACGTCCAGGCCGATGACGCGCGCCGCCATCTCGGCGATCTCGACGTTGTCGGGGTGGGCCTCGATCGTTCGGTCGATCGAGGTGCCGCCGGTCGACATGTTGCCGGTCAACGCCAGCTTGACCAGCGTGCCCTTCGGCGGAACGCTGTCCATCTCGAAGCCCTGTGCGCGCACGAGCTCGATCGCCTTCTCGTCGACCGCGATCCGGGTGAGCACCTTCTCGTGGCCAATGCCGCGGCGGGGGTCGGCGTTCGTCCGGTCGACGAGGCCGCGAACGGTCGTCTTCCCGTCGCCGGTGACCGAGGCCGGGACGCGTTCCGCGATCGCCGCGATGTTGCCGCCGATGACGAGGCAGCGGTAGTCGCGGCCGTGGATATACGTCTCGACGACGACATCGCCCGAGCGCGTCTCCTTGAGCGCGCCCGGCCACGCCCGCCGGACGTCATCCTCGTTCTGGAGGTCGAGATGGACGCCCCGACCGTGGTTGCCGTCGAGCGGCTTGACGACGCATGGGAAGCCGACCCGTCGAGCGGCCGCGACGGCGGCGTCCTCGGTCTCGACGACCTCGGCCTTCGGCACCGGAAGGCCGGCCGAATCGAGGAGGTGGTTCGTCACGCCCTTGTCCGACGCGATGTCGACCGCGATCCCGGAGGTCCGCGAGGTCATCGTCGCCCGGATCCGCTGCTGGTGGACGCCCTGGCCGAGCTGGACGAGCGAGTATTTGTCGAGCCGGATATAGGGGATGTCGCGGCTCGCGGCCTCGTCGAGGATGGCCTGCGTCGACGGGCCGAACCCCTGGCGCTCGGCAAGCCGGATGAGCTTCTCGAGCTCGGCTGGGTAATCGAAGGCGTGCTCCGGGTCGCCGGGCGCGACGAGGTGGTTGACGAGCCGAACGGCGAGGCGGCCGGCTTCGAGCCCGACGGCCTCTTCGCGGAACTCGAAGATGACGTTGTACTGGCCGTGCTTCCCCGCGCCGCGGGTCTTGCCGTGGCGGGCCTCGGTCCCGGCGAGGTTCTGGAGCTCGAGGGCGACATGCTCGGCGACGTGGCCGGCCCACGTGCCGTCCCGGAGTCGGGTGATAAAGCCGCCGCGCCGGTTCAGGGAGCAGGCGTGATCCTCGAGCGAGGGCATCCGGCCGACGAGGCCGTCGACGAAGCCCGGGATCGTGTTCGATGGGAAGTCCTCGAGCACACCGAGATCGACGAGCATCTTGACGACCGGCGCGCGCGACCAGTAGTTCGCACCGCGGAGGACGCGCGTGTCGAGGATCGCCAGGGTCGGAAGCGGGCCGGCGCCCTTCGTCGCGCCACGGGCCGCGGTCACACGCCGGGGCTTGGAGCGCGGCGCCGGCACGGCGGTTGCCACTAGGTCCTCACGCTCATCACTAGCTCGACGCGGCCTCCGTCCCGATGTCCGGCAGGGCCGTGAGCTTGGGGCCCTCGACGCGATGGCGGCGCCGGAGGTCGAACCGGAAGCCGGACGGCAGCGAGTGGAGCACGACGCCGCTGATCATGAGTGGCTTGTGGCCGCGAACCTCCCAGGCGTTCGTCTCTGCGGCCGCACCGTCGACGACCGTCAGGCTGCCGCGACCGATCACCTCGAGGACGCCATCCGGTCCGACGACGCCGGCCGTGTCCTCGTCGATGCCGATGCCGAGCAGGCTCGGGTTCTGGGCGATCAGGCTGAGCAGGCGCCCGAGGCGGTTCCGCTGCTGGAAGTGCTGGTCGACGATCACCCCGGGCAGGACGCCGAGGCCGGCGGCGATCGTGGCCATCCGCTGCTTCGGGGTCGCGCCGGACGCCCCGAACGCGATCATGTGGCTGGACATCGCGCTCGCACCTGCGCTCGTGCCCGCGACGACGGCGCCCTCGCGGAAGCGTTCGAGGATGGCCTCGGCCAGGCGGGTGCCGCCGATCGTCGAGGAGAGGCGGAGCTGGTTGCCGCCGGTCAGGAAGATGCCGCTCGCGTCGCGCACGGCCCGGGCGACGGTCTCGTCGTTCGACTGGGCGCGGGTCACTGCGTGGAGCGGCCGGATGTGCCGGACACCGAGCTCGGTGAAGACGCCCTTGTAGCGCTCGCCGGCCTCGAGGCCGAGCGAAGATGCGGTCGAGATGACCGCGATCACGGCGTCGGAGCCGCCGGCGAGCGCGACGAAGCGGTTGAGGATCACGCGGTCGCGGACCTTGTCCTCCGCGCCGCCGATGACGATGACCGTGCCGTCGCTCATGCCCGCGTGCTGCCCTACCCGCCCCTCGCTC
>Ga0075418_10002903_pt1 | contig 19590 bp, 20 predicted proteins | sample SoiMetdeltSBSDD2_FD_81776 | JGI IMG/M metagenome (GOLD analysis project Ga0075418, IMG submission 81776) | Bulk soil microbial communities from a Populus tree surrounding site in Tennessee, USA - Soil MetaG P. deltoides SBSDD2 | ecosystem: Environmental > Terrestrial > Soil > Tree plantation...
ATCGCGAGACGGCCCGGCACCTGCTTCGCGGTCGTCGCCTCGACGTTCGTCCACGGCCGCGCTTCGGCGAGCCCGGGAACGGGAGGGATCGTCCCGGAGCTGCCCGTCGCCACGACGACCGCCTTCCGCGCGACGAGCGTCTCGTCGCCGACCGTGACGCGCCGCTCCCCGGCAAGCCGCCCGTGCCCGCGCACGAGGGTGACGCCCCGGTCCGTGAGCCACGGGAGCTGGGACGAGTCGTCGAGGTCGTGCACGACCTCGTCACGGCGCGCGAGCACGGCGGGAACGTCGAGCCCGCCGACCTCGACCCCCTTCACCCGCGCCGCCTCGGCCCGGATCTCGAGTGGCCGGAGCAGCGCCTTCGAGGGCATGCACGCGTAGAAGGAGCACTCTCCGCCGACGAGCCGCTCCTCGACGATCGCGACGGAGACGCCCGCCTCGCCGAGCCTCCCCGCGATCACCTCGCCCGGCGCGCCGGCACCGATCACGACCACGTCGAACTCGCGCTCGTCCACCTCCACCTCCCGTCGTCCGCGACAGTCTGCACGCGTACGCTGCGCCGGTGCCGACCCGCTCGTACCGGCTGACGACCGACACCCCCGAGGTCAAGGCCGCCTTCACGGAGCTCAGACGGCAGCTTCGCGTCCCGTCCGAGTTCCCGCCCGAGGTGCTCGCGGAGGCCGAGCACGCCGCGCGGTCACCACGGCTGCCCGACGCGGACGAGACCGAGACGCCGTTCGTGACCCTCGATCCGGAGGGCTCGATGGACCTCGACCAGGCGTTCCATCTCGAGCGGCGTGGCGACGGCTACCGGGTGAAGTACGCGATCGCGGACGTGGCTGCGTTCGTCGAGGCGGGCGGGCCGATGGACGTCGAGGCGCACGAGCGCGGCACGACTCTCTACGCCCCCGACCTTAACGTGCGTCTGTACCCGCCCGTGCTCTCGGAAGGCGCCGGCAGCCTCCTGCCGGACGAGACCCGGCCGGCCCTCGTGTGGACGATGGACGTCGACGAGACCGGCGAGGGCACCGCCGTCCACGTCCACCGAGCGCTCGTCCGCAGCCGCGCGAAGCTCGACTACGTCAGCGCCCAGACCGCGCTCGACGACGGGTCGGCGGCCGAGCAGCTCCGCCTGCTGCGCGAGATCGGGATCCTCCGCGAGCAGCGCGAGACCCGCCGCGGCGGCGTGAGCCTCGCGCTCCCGGAGCAGCTGGTCACGCACGAGGAGCAGCACTACGGCCTGCGCTTCCGGGCCCCGCTGCCCGTCGAGGGCTGGAACGCGCAGATCTCGCTGCTGACCGGGATGGCCGCCGCGGAGCTGATGCTCGGCGGGCACGTCGGGGTCCTGCGCACGGTGCCGCCGCCCGAGCCGGACCGGCTGAAGCGCCTGCAGCTGACCGCGCAGGCGCTCAACGTCGAGTGGCCCGAGGGTGTGACGTACCAGGGCTTCGTCCGCGGCCTCAGCCCGTTCGTCGCCCGGCAGGCCGCGCTGCTCGTCGAGGCGGCCGGCCTGCTCCGCGGCTCCGGCTACGTGTCCTTCGACGGTGATCCGCCCGCCGACCCGGTGCACTCGCCGCTCGCCTCGACGTACACGCACACGACCGCGCCGCTCCGTCGGCTCGTCGACCGCTACGTGGGCGAGATCTGCCTCGCTCTCGCGGCGGGGGACGAGATCCCGGACTGGGTCCGAGCAGAGCTCTGGACGCTGCCGGAGACGATGGCCGCGACCGGCGGCCGGGCCGGCCAGTACGAGGCAGGGATCGTCTCGATCGTCGAGGCCGCGCTCCTCGAGCAGCGGGTCGGCGAGACGTTCGAGGCGATCGTGGTGGAGCTGCACACCCGCCGCGGCGGCGCGACCATCGCGCTCCGCGAGCCCGCCGTCACTGCCCGCTGCACGGGCGACGACCTCCCGCTCGGCGGCCGGATCCGCGTGCGGCTCACCGACGCGGACGTGATGAAGCGCCTCATCCGCTTCGAGCCCGCCTAGCGCCCCGCGGCCACGCGCCGGCGGCGGGGAGGCTACGTGTCCGCCCGCGCGCGCTCGGCGGCGGCAAGGGTCGCGTCGCCGAAGAGCACGAGCCGCGCCTCCTCGACCTTCGTCTCGGCACCCCCGAGCGCGGTCAGGGCCTGCCGGACGGCGTCCTCGAGCGGCCAGCCGAACGCGCCGGAGGAGATCAGCGGGAATGCGACCCTCGCGGCGCCGAGCTCGTCGGCGACCCCGAGCGAGCGCACGTAGCACGACCGGAGCGTCATGGCCCGCGCCTCGGCCTCGCCCGCGTGCCAGACAGGCCCGACCGTATGGATCACCCAGCGGGCCGGCAGGTTCCCGGCCGTCGTCGCGACGGCGTCGCCGGCGGGCAGCCCCTCCGGGTACCGCGACGCACGCAGCGCCCGGCACTCGTCGAGGATCGCAGGCCCGCCCTTGCGGTGGATCGCGCCGTCGACGCCGCCCCCGCCGAGCAACGACGAGTTCGCCGCGTTGACGATCGCGTCGACCGTCTGCGCGGTCACGTCGCCCTCGACCAGCTCGATCCGCACCCCTCCATGATGGTTGAACTCCGACCGGCCGGTGCAGTAGCTTCTCCGCCCGATGGAGCTGAACGACTGGATTCTCGCGCTCCACCTGCTCTCGGCGGTGGCGCTGGTCGCCGCCATGACGGCGTTTTCCGTGATGATCGTGGCGCTCTGGCGGACCGACGATCCCGCCGCGGTGACGTCGTTCATGCGGCTCGGGATGGTCGGCAACGTGCTCGTGACGATCGGGTCGATCGGCACGATCGTCTTCGGCGTCTGGCTCGCGATCTCGGTCGACACGTACGAGCTCTGGGACGGTTGGGTGATCGCCGCGATCATCCTTTGGGCGATCGCGATGGCCCTCGGCAGGCAGACCGGTGAGGGCTACCGCGCGACGGCCGAGATGGCCGCGCAGCTCGTCTCCTCGGGCTCGCCGCGGAGCCCCGAGCTCGCCGCGGCGATGGGCACCTCGCGCGCGTTCTGGACGCACTGGCTCTCTGTGATCGTGATCGTGCTGATCCTCGTCGACATGATCTGGAAGCCGGGCGCATGATCGCCGTCCTCGGCGCAAGCCGCCCCGAGCTGGGGCTTCTGCTCCACATCGGCGGCGCAGCCGTGTTCTTCGGTGCGGTGACCGTGGCCGCGGTGACCCAACTCACGGCGACGAAGGTGGCGGAGCCTGACCGCCTGCGCCGCGTCGCGTTCCGTACGCTCCTGATCGTCGGCCTACCAGCCTTTATCGTGTTCCGGATTGCCGCCGAGTGGCTGCGCTCGGCCGGGCCGTGGGGAGACAACGGGAGCGACGAGCCAGCGTGGCTCGGCATCGGCTACATCATCAGCGATCTTGGAGCCCTCCTCTTCCTGATCTCGCTGATCCTGGCCGGCATCGCGGTGTGGAAGCCGAAGGGTTGGCTGAGCAAGACCAGCGGCGTCCTCTCCGTGCTCATCCTCATCGGCCTGGTCGTCGCGACGTGGGCGATGGGCGCAAAGCCGGACTAGATGGTGCCGGCCGCTCGGGCGGCGAACGACGCCCTTCGTTTCCTCCTCGAGCTCGCCGCGCTGTCGGGTCTCGCGATCTGGGGCTGGACCACCGGCCCGACGGGAGTGAACGTCGTCCTCGCGATCGGCGCGCCGCTCGCGGCGGCCGCGGTCTGGGGCGCGTTCGTCGCGCCAAAGGCGTCGCGGCACCCCGGCGACCCGTGGCGGCTCCTCCTCGAGATCGCGGTATTCGGCGCCGGGACACTCGCGTTCGCGGCGGCCGGCGCGGGTTGGGTGGCGATCGCGGTCGGGGTGCTCGCGGCTCTGCACCTCGTCGCGACGTTCCCGCTCGGGCAGCGTCGCCCGTGGATCGACGCGAGCCCCTGACTAGCGGATCACGACGAGCCGGTCGGCGCCCGACTCGGCGCCCCACAGCTCACCCGGGCGGCCGAGCAGCTGCCGCACATCCGCCCCGGCGCGCAGTGGGAAGCGCGTGAACGTGCCGGTCGTCGGCGTGAACCGGACGATCCCGCTGCGGCCGAAGTCCGTCAGCCACACGACGTCCCGGTTGTCGACGTACACGGCGTAGGGCTGCGCCGGGCCCGGCAGGCGCCACTCGCGCCAGCGCTTCGTCGCCGGGTCGTAGCGCGCGACCTTGCCGGCGTTCCACTCGCTCACCCAGAGCCGCCCGCGCGAGTCCGACCAGATCCGACGGGCGCCCTGGCCCCGCGTCGGCGGCCGCACGACCGTCGCCTTGCCCGTCGCGCGGTTGATCCGGGCGATGTGGCTCCCGGCCAGCGACGCGTACCAGACGTCCCCTCGCGGCGTCGTCGTGATCCCGTACGGCCCCGTCCCGCGCGGCGCGCGGAAGACGCGCATCGCGCCGGTCTCCGGCTCGAGCCGTCCGTAGATCCCGCTCTGGCCCGTGAACCACAGAATGCCCTCGCGGTCGAACGTCGCCGTGTTGAGGTTCGCGTAGCCGCTCGAGGCGGGCAGCGGGAAGCTCTTTACCTCGAGCGACGAGGGATCGACGCGGACGATCGCGTTGAGCCCGCCGTCCGTGATCCACGGCGCGCCGTCGGGCCCGACGATCACGCCGTGCGGCGCCGAGCCGTCGCCGAGCGGGATGTGCGTCGTCTTCCCGGTGCGTGGGTCGAGCCGGCCGAGCGCGCCGGTCAGCTGCGCCGTGTACCAGACCGTCCCGTCGGGCGCGGGCGCGACGTCGTGCGGGTGCGTCCCCGCGGGGACGGGAAACTCGCGCACCGTCGGCCGCCGGGCCGAGGACGCCGATGTCGTGCGCAGCCCCGCCCATTGGCCGGGCAGCACCCGACCGACAACGCGGAAGCGGCTCTTGCCGAGCGGCCGGAAGACGATGATCTCGCCCTCCTCGAGCGTCTGGCCGGTCGCCTCGGTGACCAGGATCCCGTGCGTGACGAGCACCGTGAGCGTCCCGCGTGCGGGCTTCGTGCCGATCAGGCGCTTCGCCGCTGCGATCTGACGCTGCCAACGGGCGTCGTGCGCGGACGCGATCGTGTTGAGGAGCGCCGGACTGACCGTCGCGCGCCCGAACGCGAGCCGCGCGGTCTCGAGCGTGCGGCAGTACGCGCTCGAGAGCACCTTCCCGATCGGCAGGTTCAGACGCCGGACGCCGCGCCCGATCGCGCGCGCGTCCGCCCGGCCCTGCGCCGAGAGGTTCCGCTGCGTATCGCAGTCGGCGACGACGACAGGATCCTCGTCCTGCTTCGACTGGTCGGTGTGCGCGTGTCGCAGCACGAGCACGAGGCCCCCTCCGCGCAGCGAGCGCGTGAGGTCGGGATTCGTCGCCGCGCCGGCGCCGGCAACAAGCGAGACGGCGGCAACGGCAGCGGCGACTCCGGCGAGCAGCATGCGAGAGGACGGCACAGCTCCTCCTTCGCGGACGAGACGCCAACGCTAACGCGTGCGGCGCCTGCAGTCCGTTATGCGACCGCTAACGAAGTCGGTAGACGATGCGACCCCGGTCGAGGTCGTAGGCGGAGACCTCGACGCGAACCCGGTCGCCGGGCCCCATCCTGATCCGGTACCGCTTCAGCTTTCCCGCGGTGTAGCCGATCATCTCGTGCCCGTTGTCGAGCGTGATCCGGAACATCCGGTTGCGGAGGGACTCGGTGATCTCCCCCTCCATCTCGAGCTTCTCTTCCTTGACGGCGATAACAAGCCTCCTTTGTCGAGAGAGGGACAGATGCGGCAGCCCGTGGCCGCCCGGAGCGGCCACGGGCTGCCGTGCACTACGCGACGAGGCTGACCTCGGTCGCCTCGGGGCCCTTCTGGCCCTCGCGCGGCTCGAAGCTGACCTTCGCTCCCTCGGGGAGCGACTTGAAGCCCTCACCGGTGATGTTGCTGTGGTGGACGAAGAGGTCCTTCGACCCCTCGGCAGGGGTAATGAACCCGTAGCCCTTCGCATCGTCGAACCACTTCACGGTTCCTTCTGCCATGGAAATACACCTCCCTTGCTGACTCACGAACGCGTAAGGAAGGCGCAGAGAAGCGCAGACCGGACCCGCTCTAACCGTGCACCACGGTAGCAGTAGCCGCACCCGGGCCGGCTTCAGTCTCCGGCGACGAAGAGCACCCAGGTGCCGCCAGGCTCGATCCCCGCGCGCCAGCCGAGGTAGCCCGTCCCCTCGACGAAGATCGAATCGAGCGGCCCGAGCGGCGCGAGGAGCTCTCGCTCGTGCGTGGTCAGGTCGTCGATCGACGCGACGTCGTACGCGAACGGCCAGTAGTAGATCCCGCGCGAGAGCGTGTACGGCATCTTCAGCACCTCGGCAAGCGCCTCGAGTGGCTTCTGATCGGTCGTCCGCTCGAGGTTCTGCCAGTACGCGATCGGCCCGCCCGGGAACGGATCGCCGAAGGTGTAGGCGAACGCCGTCGAGCGGATGAACGGCCGGAGCGCCGCGTAGTCGCCGCTCTCCGCGGCTGCGAGGAGGTCCGCCCGCGTCTTGTCGACCGCCGCGGGGAGGCCCGGCGCGGGCAGCTCGGCGGTCGTCGTCAGCGTGGTCGTGGTCGTCTCGACGACGGTCTCCGCAGCCCGCGTCTCCTGCTGCGCGAACCAGCCGCCGACGAGCCCGCCCACGACGAGGACGACCGCTCCGAGGAGCAGGAGCACACGCTTCGCAGACCCCACGCGGCCAGGCTACCGAGCGCGGACGTCGGTCCGATCCGTTGTCGGGGGCTCACCCGCCGCAGTCCTTCTCGACCTGTTTCCGGAGCCGGTCGATCTCCTTGCGCTTGCCCTGGATCTCCTGCGAGCGGTCGAGCAGGTCGACGACGCCGTCGCAGCGGCCGACCGAGTGCCGCGCCAACGCGAGGTTGTACGAGGCGTAGGCCTCGGTAGTCGATCCGCTCCCGGCCAGCGCGGCGACCGCGGACTCGAGCAAGGGGAGCGCGGCCTGCGGGTCGCCTTGCTGAAGAAGCTGGAAGCCCTGGTCGTTGAGCGCGCTGCCGTCAGAGCTGTTCGCCGGCGCGCCCTGGTCGTTCGCCTCCCCGCCTCCGCCGCCCTCCGACTCGACCGTCTGCGTAACGGTGCTCGACTGAGTGACGGTGCGCTGGACGGTCCGCCCCTGCGCCGTTTCCGTGATCACGACGGTGGGACCGCCCGCCTCGTCGCCGTTCAGCGTGGAGAGACCCCAGGCGAGCACCGCGCCGGCGCCGAGGAGGCCGACGACGAGGACGATGATCGCCGTCCGCCGCGGCGGAGTGGAGTGGCGTGTGACCGGCACGGGCGCGGGTGGCGCGGGAGGCGGTCCGGCCACGACCGTCGCGGCGGTGCGGGCAGCAGCCGCGGCGGTCTCGGGCTCGAGCGCCCGGCGAAGGTCGTCGACGAACTGGGCGCAGCTCGGGTAGCGCGCCGCAGGCTCCTTCGCGAGAGCGCGCGCGAAGATGTCGTCGAGGACGGGAGGCAGAGACGCGTCGAACGTGCGCGGCGACGGCGGCTCCTCAGTGGCGTGGGCGTGCGCCTCGGCGGTCGGGTTCGCACGGACGAACGGCCGGCGCCCGCACAGCAGCTCGTAGGCGACGCACCCGAGGGCATAGCGGTCGCTCGCAGCTGTCGTCACCTCGCCGCGCGCCTGCTCGGGCGCCATGTAGCCGGACGACCCGAGCACCGTGCCGGCGATCGTCAGCGTGTCGTTCCCCGCCGCCCGCGCGATCCCGAAGTCCGAGACCCGGATCGTGCCATCGTCCGCCACGAGGAGGTTCGCAGGCTTCACGTCGCGGTGGACGATCCCGCGCTCGTGCGCCCGGTCGAGAGCGGCGGCGCCCTGCTCGAGCCAGTCGACTGCCTGCTCGACCGGCACGCGCCCGTGGCGCAGCCTGTCGGCGACCGTCCCGCCGGGCACGAGCTCCATCACGATGAACGGCAGCTTCCGCCGGGTCTCGCCGACGTCGTGGATGACGATCACGTTCGGCTCGCCCGAGAGGCTCGCCGCCGTCCGTGCCTCGCGCAGGAAGCGCGCGTGGAGCTCGTCGTCGGACGCATAGCGCTCGGAGAGCACCTTCACGGCGACCGAGCGCCCGAGGCTCGCGTCCGTCGCCCGATAGACGTCTGCCATGCCTCCGTACGCGAGCAGCTCAGGCTTCGCGTACCGGGCCGGAAGCGCGGGCCTCGTCGCCGGCATCAGCTGGTTCTGCCCTCTCGCACGCTCGTCGAACCGCCTGCCTCGAGTTCGACCGTAGCGGTTTCCCCACGGAGGTCGCGCGAAGGCCGGCTACGTCGTTCCGGCCATTGTCCGAGGCTCCACCTCGGGATGGTTTCCATCCGCACCGGGTGCGATGAGGATTTTTCCCGTAGCTCGACCCTCAGCGAGAGGCCGGAGGCCGTCTTCCACGAGCTCCTCCAACGGAATACGCGGTCCAGCCGTGACAGCGGCGACGTTGCTTTCGGACAGCAACTGGAGCGCGGCAGGAATGTCGGTGTCGCAGATGTGGGCGACCGAGGTGAAGATGTCGACCTCGCGCACGATCATCGCCGTGAGGTCGAGCTCGCGGGGCGCGGCGTGGAGGCCGACGAGCAGCACACGACCTCCACGGCGGACGCCGACGGTCGCCGCGGCCGGGGCATGTGCAGCGCCGCTCGCCTCGATCACGACGTCGAATCCGACACCGTCGGTGAGGTCGAGGAGAAGCTTGGCCAACTCTTGGCCGGTGGCATCGACCACCTCGCCCGCCCCGAGAGCGGACGCAGTGGAGAGCCGCTCGGGGTCGATGTCGATCGCGACGACTCGTCCGTCGACCGCGCGGCGTGCGGCACCCGCCACGATGAAGGAGCCGATCCCGCCGACGCCGATCACCGCGACCGAGTCGTCCGGGCCCTGCGCAACACGCGAGAGCGCGTGAAGCGCAACGGCCAGAGGTTGGGTCATCACCGCGGCGTCGTCGTCACAGCCCGCGGGAACGGCCAGGCAGATCGCGGCCGGCGTCGTCACGTACTCCGCGAGTCCGCCGTCGACCTGGAGCCCCAGCGTTCGGTACTCGGCGCAGAGATTGGTCCGATCGAGGAGACACCAGCGGCACCGTCCGCATGAGATACCCGCGCCCGAAACCAGCCGATCGCCGACGCGGAATCCCGTGACCTCGGCTCCGACGTCGACCACCCGGCCGACGAACTCGTGCCCGAGTACCACGCCCGGTCGGCAGAGGACGGGGCCGTGGTCCCACTCCGCGGCGTCCGTTCCGCAGATCGCCGCCCGGATCACTTCCAGCACCACCTCGTCGGCGCGAGGAGCGACGGGATCGGAGACCTCCTCGATCCGGACGTCGTGCGGTCCGTGGAAGACAGCGGCCTTCATCCGGTCAGCACTCGATCTGGACCTTCACGTTGCGACTCGTGTCCCGTGCGGCCTCGAGAGCGGCCGGCGCGTCCTCGAGCGGGAACCTGGCGGTGAGCAGCGGCGTGGGATCGAGCCCGCTCGTCGCCATGAAGCGGATCGTGCGGGGCCAGAGGCCTGCGGACCCGATGATTCCTCTGACGTGGAGCGCCTTCGACTGGACGAGCCCGATCTCGACCGGTGCCGATCCACCCACGTCGATCCCGACAAACACGAGCCGCGCGCCGAGCCCGGCGATCGGGAAGGCGCTCGCCATCGCGGTAGGCGAACCCGCGGCTTCGATCACGACGTCGAAGCCGCGACCGTCGGTGACCTCCGCGACCTGGTCGGCAAGGAGTGTCGAGGTCGGATCGAGAGCCCGTCCAGCTCCCACCTCCAGGCCCAACGTCCGTCGGTGCGCTTGGGGCTCGATCAGCGTGACCGACCCGCCCATGGTTGCGGCCGCCATCGCGCAGAGAAGGCCGATTGGGCCGCCACCGATCACCGCGACCTCATCACTCGCGTCGATTCCTCCGGCGGCGACGGTCGCCGCATACGCGACCGAGAAGGGCTCGACGAACGCGCCCTGCCGGTACGTCAGCTCGTCGGGGATGCGATGGAGCCATGACGACTTGGCGACGAAGTACTCGGCGTTGGCACCGCTGATCGAGAACCCGAAGTGATCGTCGCCGTTGTTCACGACGCATTCGCCGACCACACGGTCCCCGGGTTGGAGGGTCGTGACGGCATCACCGACCTCGGCTACCTCCCCGGCCCACTCGTGCCCGGGGATGATCGGATACGAGACCGGGATGATGTACCGGCCCTCGTAGAGCTCGAAATCGGAATGGCAGATTCCGACGTTGCGAGAGCGGACGAGCACTTCATCCGCCGCGATCGCCGGAATCTCGCGTTCGGAGACGACCGCCCGGCGAGGCTCCTCGAAGACCAGCGCTTTCATCCGACACCTCCCTGCCTCATTGGTCGATCAGAACCTTGATCTCGTCGGCGGCGCCTGAGGCGAGCCGCGCGAAGGCATCCGGCGCGCCGTCCAGTTCCACTTCGCTCGTCACGACCCGGTCGACCGGAAGATCGCCGGCGGCAATCTGCGCGGCGATCCGCTCGAAGTCGTAGACCCAGTAGCACCAGGTTCCGACGATCGTGAGGTCGTTGAGCGCCCAGAGCATTGGCTCGACTGTTGCCTCGCCGACGAAGAGCCCCGTCTGGGCGAGGGTGCCCCGCCGCCGAAGTGAGTGGATCGCGGCAGAGAAGCCGTTCGGATGGCCCGAGCACTCGATTGCCACGTCGACTCCCAGCCCGTCGGTCTCTTCGCGGAGGAACGCTGGGACGTCGACCGCGGTCGGGTCGAGGACCGTTGCGACCCCCAGAGAATCCGCGCGTTGCCGGCGTGCGGCGTTCGGCTCGGAGACGTAGACGATCGAAGCTCCGGCGACGCGGGCACAAAGTGCCGCCAGCGCCCCGATCGGTCCCGCACCGGTGACCAGCACCCGGTCTCCCGGGGCGACGCCGGCCCGCTCGACCCCGTACGCGGCGACCGCGGTCGGCTCGATCAGCGCCCCCTGGTGGTAGCTGACGCCCTCTGGGAGAGGGACGATCTGGTACTCAGCGACCGCTGCGAACTCCCCCATGCCGCCCCAGGCGTGCGAGAGCCCGACGCATGCCATCGTCGCGCAGAGGTGCTGCAGCCCACGACGGCAGTACGCGCACCTACCGCAGTACGCGAGCGGCATGATCGAGACGCGGTCGCCCTCGCTCACGCGCGTCACGCCGGGGCCGACAGCGACCACGTCGCCGGCGAACTCGTGCCCGAGGATTTGCGGATTCTGCGCACCCGTGAGCGGATGCGGCTCGACGGGGGTCACGATCGGGCCTGCCGCGTACTCGTGAAGGTCCGTGCCGCAGATGCCGCACGTCGTGACGCGCACGACGACCTCGCCGTCGCGGGGATCGGACGGCTCGGCCACGTCCTCGATGCGGAGGTCCCGGGCAGCGTGGAAGCGAAGAGCTCTCACGGCACGATCCGCTCCGCTCGCAGGCGCGCGAAGAGTTCGGTGAACGACGACTCGCTGTCGCGGACGCCGAAGAACCCGAGCCTCCGACTGCGGCCCATGTCGGTGAACGTCTCGATTGTCCGTCCGAGATCCGCGTCGGTGTGCCACCACGAGGCGAGTCGGTCGACGTTCGTGTCACGCAGTCCGTGACGCCGCACGATCTCGGGCCAGACCTCGCCGGCATCGGCCATCTGCTCCTCGAGCGGCGCGGGTTCGCCGTTGAACGGCACTGCCTCGACTCCGAGCGCCTCGGCCAGGCGCGGCCACATGCGTCGCCACCGGAACACGTCGCCGTTGACGATGTTGAGTGCCTCGTTCGCGGCGGCCGGTGTCGTCGCCCCCCAGACGAGGTGGTCTGCCAGCAGACCTGCGTCCGTGACGTCGGTGACCGCTTCCCACTGCTCGCGCGACCCGGGGAAGTGGAACCCCCGCCCTGTCTCCCGACAGATCGCGCCGTAGACCGCGAGCGTCACCCCCATGTTCATCGCATTGCCGAGGGCCCACCCGATCAGGGTGTGCGGGCGGTGAACGCTCCAGGTGAACCCGTCCCGCGCCGCCGCCGCGAAGAGCACGTCCTCCTGGACGTAGTAGAAGTTCTCGTACGGCAGCCGTGGCTGCTCCTCGGAGAACGGCGTGTCCGGTTGCGCCTTCGCGTACGCCTCGAACGGCCCCAGGTAGTGCTTCAGGCCCGTGACCAGCGCGACGTGTCGCACCGATCGTTCCGTCGCGACGGCGTCCAGCAGGTTCTGGAGCATCCGGCCGTTCACGTCGCAGTTCTCCGCTTCGGTGGCTCGGCGCGACCACGTCGTGAAGAACACGTGCGTGGGCGCGGTGCCGCGCACGGCAGCCGCAACCGCGTCAACGTCCTCGAGATCCGCGGTCAGCGCGGTGATCCTCGGGTCGAGATCGACGGGTCGGCGGCACAGACCCATGACGTCCCACCCGTCGGCGAGCAGTCGCTGCGCGACATTGCCGCCGCCGATCCCCGTCACGCCGACGACGAGCGCGCGCCCGGTCACAGCGTGCCTCGTCGCCCGCTGACGACCCAGATCGCGCGGGCGGTCTCGTCGCCGTCGTTGCTCAGTCGATGTGGCGTCGACGACGGAAAGGCCAGCGAGTCACCCCGCTTCAGGACGAAGTCCTCGACGCCGACGACGACCCGCAGCTCGCCGCTGAGAACATGGACGAACTCGTGGCCGTTATGCCGCACCAGGTTGTCACTGCAACTCGATGCGTCACCGGGCTCGTAGGTCGTCTCGATGAACTCGAGATCCTCGTCCGACCAGTGCATCAACCGCTTCCACTGCACGCCCGACTCGAGCCTGATCGCCTGAGTTCCTTCGGCTCGCTGGAGCGCGAGCCCATAGGCGGTCACTCCAGGCTTGGGCTCCGCCGCCCGCACGTCGCCCGACGACTCACGTCTCGTGGGTTGCTCCAGATCGAGCACCTCGTCGATCGTGACCCGCAGCTCCGAGGCGAAGGCATACAGCGTGCGCACGGATGGTTGGTTCTTTCCGGTTTCGATCTTCGAGATCGAGCTCGGTGAGACGTCGAGTCGCCTCGCCAGCTCGCGGAGGCCAAGCCCACGGCGCAACCGGATCGCACGGAGCTTGGGCCCGAGGGCCGGTGCAGCCTTCGAATCGTTTCTGGGTGCTCGCTCGGTTCGTGTCGACGAGGCTGACGGGTCACGCCGGCCGGAGCCTGATCGAACTCCACGGCCGGGGCGCGGGTGCGCGGGTGCGGGACTCACGCGCACTCCACGCTCCTACGCAGTTCCCTGCAGGTTGGCGCTACGGCGCACCTGGCTGTAGATGAGCGCCGCGGCGACGATGAGCAGGCCCTGGAAGATGTACTGCCACTCCTGGTTGAGGCTCAGGAAGGTGGTCGCATTCAGGACCTGGACGCTGAGACCAGCGCCCATCAGGGTTCCGATGAAGGTCCCTCGTCCGCCGAGCAGGCTCGTCCCCCCGAGGACGACGGCGGTGATCGACGTGAGCGTGTATCCCGTTCCCTGACCGGGGTCGCCGACTCCGAGCTGGGCGAGCAGGACGATCGCACCGAAGAACGTGAGCAACGAGGCGCCGATGTAGCCCACGAGCGCGGTGCGGTTCACCGGCACGCCGACACGGCGGGCCGACTCCTCCGCAGACCCGACCGCGCGGAGCCGAAGACCGGACCGGGCCTTGCGGAGCCAGAACTCGAGGACGAACGCGAAGACGACGAAGACGACGAACGCAATCGGAACCGGCCCGACTTTTGTCGAGATTCTCTCTGTCACCGAGGCCGCGATGTATCCGTCCGGCGCATCCCGCAACGTGAACGCGAGTCCCCCGAGTGCGATGTAGGTGACGAGCGTCGCGGCGACAGGGGTGAACCTCGCAAAACGGATGAGCGAGCCGTTGAGAAGACCGACCGCGAGCGCGCAGCCGAGCATCGCCGCAAAGCCGAGTACCCACATGCCGGATGACTTCCCGTCGAGGATGAAGAACGACGCGACGACCACGAGGAACCCGGCCAGCGGCCCGACCGAGAGGTCGATTCCGCCGAGCAGAAGCGCGAACGTCTGACCCAGCGAGATGAAGCCGAGCGCCGCGCACGCGAACATGACCGAGGTGATGTTGAAGTCGGAGAAGTAGCGGTCGTTCTGGGACCAGACGTACGCGCCGAGGGCGATCATCACGGCGGCCAGGATCAGGACCGGCGCGTAGTCGCCTTCCACGAAGCGGGCAAACCGGGAGGTGCCTGTTCGCCCCCTTGTCTGGGCGGAGGTGTGAGTCGTCGCGGTGATTGCCGCATGAACGATCTTCTCCTCCGTCACGTCGTCTTCCTCGAGGGTTGCGACGGCATGCCCGCGGGACATCACGATCACTCGGTCGCAGAGACCCTCCAACTCGATTGCGTCGCTCGAGGCAACGACGACGGGCACGCCGCGCCCGGTGATCTCGCGCAGGATGCGATAGATCTCGGCGCGAGCCCCGACGTCCACGCCCTGCGTCGGCTCGTCGGCAACGAGGATCGCGGGGTCCGAGAGCATTGCGCGCGACATCACGACCTTCTGCTGATTGCCGCCGGAGAGGGCTGATACGGGCGCCTCGAGCGAGGGGGCGCTTACCGCGAGTTCCGAGAGTTCGCGTTCGACCGCCTCGACCTCCCTGCGATGGCTGACGAAGGGCCCCACGGTGAGCCGGTCGAGCGCAGTGAGGGCCGCGTTCTCGCGGACGTTCAGATCGACCATCAACCCCTCGGTCAACCTGTCCGCGGGCATGTAGGCCGTGTTCTCTTCGCGTGCACGACGCGACAGGTTCTTGTCCCCGACCCAGACCGCGCCCGCTGACTTGTCGAGTCCGGCCAGCGCGCGGAGGAGGGCGCGCTGACCGTTCCCGACGATGCCGGCGATGCCGACGATCTCGCCCTTGTGCGCGGTGAACGAGATGTCGTCGAACCCTCGGCCGGACAGTCCTTCGACCCGCAGCACGGGGCCTTCGTCGTTACGCGAGACGGACTTCGGTGGGAATGTCGCGTCGAGCGTCCTGCCGACGATCAGCGCGAGCAGCTCGTCGTCGGAGATCTCGGGTACGGGTGACGTCCCCCGGACCTTCCCGTCTCTGAGGACCGTCACCCGATCGGCGATGTCGCGAACCTCGGCGAGCCGGTGCGTGATGTAGACGACGGCCGTGCCGCCGCTCGCAACGTTGCGGACAGCGCCGAACAGGAGCTCGACCGAGTCCTGGGTGAGCGGCGCGGTCGGCTCGTCCAGGATCAAGAGCCTCGGGTCGACGGCGAAGGCCTTGGCGAGCTCGAGGAGATGGCGCTGCGCGACGCTGAGAGACGACACGCGGTCTTCGAGGTGACCCGAGAAATGCACGTCGGCGAGCAAGGACATCATCGCGTTCGCCGGATTCGCATTGCGTCGCCGCAGGTGCTCGGGCGGAACCGCGACCCGAATGTTCTCCGCGACTGTCATGTCGGGAAGCAGTGCCGGGTGCTGGTGAACGATCGCGACGCCGAGCCCCTGTGCGATCGCGGGTGTGAGAGGGCCGACAGGCGTGCCCTCGAACACGATCGTCCCCTCGTCGGGTGACGTCGCGCCGGAGGCGACGTTCATCAATGTCGACTTGCCGGCTCCGTTCTCGCCGAGCAGCGCATGAACTTCGCCGGCGAGCACGTCGAAGGTGACGTTGGTCAGCGCTGCAACGGCGTCGAAATGCTTCGTGATGCCGCGCAGCGACAGGGTCGGCGGCGCTGCCGCTGCGGTGCGCCTGGTTGGAGGGCTGGTCGTTGTCTCGTTCGCCACGTCTGACGTCCGGCTCACGAGCGGTGCACGCGGCAGAGGCGCCCGCCGCGTGCACCGCGTCGCTCGATCCCTATCCCTTCACGAGCTTGGCCTGGGCTGCCGCGGGCAGCTCTGCGGAGAGATAGATGTCACCGGGGAGCTTCGACCGGCATTCGACCCGGTTCGGCTTCCCTGTTGTCGAGTCTTCGAAATTGAGGGACGGGAAGTGCGTGGTCGCCGGCTTCTTGCCGCCGGTCGCGAGTGCGACCGCCCAGTCGATCGCGAGCCGTGCGTGGTCGTTCTGGGTCGAGACCGTGAACAGCTTGAACGTTGGGTTCTTCGGTGCGTTCTTCTTCCAGAAGCACCCGAGCACGTTGCCGTCCGAGGTCGCGAGCGCGGGGATCTTGCGGCCACTCTTCGTGAACTCGGGCAACGCGCCGACGAGCGACGGACCGAAGTCCGAGACGATCACGTCGATCTTGGGGTACTTGGCGATGGCCGCCGAGAGGACCTTCTGGGTCAGGGCCGGGTCCCAGTTGGTCACCTCGAAGGGCTGTTCGCCGATGAACTTGTACTTGTGCGTCGGGTCGAGGATCTTGTGGAGCCCCTGGTTCTCCTCGACGCCCTGGCTGTTGCCCTTCGGGCCGCTGAGCATCAGGATGTTGCCGCCCTTCGGCAAGACGCGCTTGATCCACTTGCCCCAGTTCTCGCCTGCCTGGGAGAAGGGCGTGTCGATGAAGACGTTGTAGTCGACGCCTGCCTTGCCTCCCGGGGTCACGCGGTAGGGGACGGTGACGACACCCGCCTTGTACGAGCTCCGGAGAGCCGGGAGGATCGCCTTGCCGGCGTCCGGGAAGACGACGAGCGCGTCGACTCCCTTGGCGACCATGCCCTGAATGTCGGAGATGGCCTTCTGGGTGTTGCCCTGGCCGTCTGCGTAGTCGATCGATGTCACGCTCGGGCACTTCTGCGCCTCGGCGCGCGCGGACGCCGTCGTCACGAGACGCCAGCTGTTGCCTCCGAATCCGTCGGTGAAGCCGAGCTTGATCTTCTTCGGCCCGCACCACGACGGAACGGCGTTGCTCTGTGCCGACGAGGCCGCGGCAGCAACGAGCAGGCCGACGCTGACGGCCGCGGCCGCGATCAACGCTCCTAGTTTCCTTTGAGTCATCGGGTGACTCCTCCTTCCTCCTTGAGGGCTGTCAGCGTTGGTCGAGTAGTGAGTGGTCTCATGTGGGCGCGACCTTTGTGGGGCGTCGCCCGACGACGCGGCGAAACAGTCCGCTCCAGTTGACGGTGTAGAGCGCGACGCCGACCGCGAGTGCGGCCGCTTGGACGAGGGTGCGCGTCGCGTACGACACGCCGAGCGCGAGGACGAACTGGTCGAGCTGCGAGAGGAAGAGGGCGGCGACTGCCGTGGCGACGAGGTTGCCGCGGCCGCCGAGCAGTGATGTGCCGCCCAGGACGACTGCCGCGACGGTCGGCAGAAGATAGTTGTTGCCCTCGTACGCCGTCGGCTGGTTGACGATCCCGGCATGCATCGCCGCCGCGACGAAGTAGAGGATCTGGGCCCACACATACGCGGAGCTCTGATGCCTTCTCACTCGGAGGCCCGCGGTACGCGCGGCCACCTCATTTGCCCCGACGCCCTCGAACCGCCTGCCAATGGGCGTCATCTTCACCACGACGGTCACGAGCGCGGTCGCCGCGACGGCGAAGTACACAGGCGCCGGAATGCCGAGCCAGGTTCCGCCTCCCACCCGCGCGAGCCGGGCAGTCGTCGTGGTGGGAATCCCCGCCGTGTACCACAGCACTGCGCCGAACAGCAGTGCGTTCGTCCCCAGCGTCGCGACGATCGGGTTCAGACGCATTCGCCCCACGAGCCAGCCGTTGACCAACCCCGCGGCGATTGCCGCGAGGAATGCGATCCCGATGGCCGGCCAGAGCCGCGCGTTGTCGCCGGCCGGGTACTTGGTGAGGATCACGACGTACAGCGAGAAACCTCCGGCCACGGACAGGTCGATTCCCCCCTGCATGACGACGAGCGTCTGCCCGAGTGATGCGATCGCCAGGGCGGACGCGAAGGGCAGCATCGTGAGCAATGTGCCCCGCGTCACGCTCGACGAGGCGACGACGAAGCTCAGAACGAACAGCCCGATCGTCGCCACGCTGACCGTTGCCAAGCCACGCGACACGACGCCTCTCGAGCCCCGTGGGATGGAACGTCGCGGCTCGGTCGATCCGGCCCTGTGCGCCCTCGACATCACCTAGGCGGCGATAGTAACGTTCCGTTCACCTGTTCACAAGCAACAACGTGAACACTCGGTGTACGTTCGTCAGAATTGAACAGCCGAACTGCTGGGAGGCGGTGAGCGAGCTGGGCGGCCGGGTACAGGACAAGGTCGTAGTCGTCACGGGGGGCGCCGGCGGGATCGGCTCGGAGGCGTGCCGGGCGATCGCGGCTGAAGGCGGGAAGGTTCTGGTGGCGGACTACGACGCTGCCAACGCCCGCGCCGTCGCGGAAGCCATCACGGCGGACGGCGGTACGGCCAAAGCGGTGCGCGTGGACGTTACGGATCGAGCGCAGGTGCAGGCGATGATCGCCGCCGCGGTCGACGCGTTCGGCGAGCTCAACGTGATCTTCAACAACGCAGGCGTGAACCGTCCGCGAAGCTTCATGGACGTCGACGAGGCGAACTTCGAGGAGATCGTTCGCGTCAATACCTGGGGCGTCATCGTCTGTACGCAGGAAGCGGCGAAGCAGATGATCGCGCAGGGGTCCGGTGGAAAGATCATCAACACCGGATCGATCGCGAGCAGGCAGGGGTTCTGGGACTTCGTCCCGTACTGCGTCGCGAAGTTCGGAACGCTCGCCGTCACCCAGGCAACGGCTCGTGGCCTGATCGAGCACGGGATCACGGTCAACGCGTTCGCGCCCGGTGTGGTGGACACCCCGATGTGGGTCGGGCTGAACGAGGACATCCGGGCGATCCACGGACAGCCCGACGAGGCCGACCCGATGCGGGAGTTCGCGGGCGGGACGCTCATCGGACGACCGGCGGACCCGTCGGAGCTCGCGCCGTTTCTCGTCTATCTGGCCTCCGCCGAGTCGGACTACATGACAGGGCAGATGTACATGGTCGATGGCGGTCAGATCCTTGTCTGAATGCCGTTATGACCTCAGGAGGGAGCCATGAAGGGGCTGCATCACGTCGGCATCACCGTCAAGGATCTCGACGCGTCGATCCGCTTCTACCACGACGTCCTCGGGCTTGGGTTCTCGAACGAGCCGAGCCCCTGGTTCGACGCGGCCGAGCTCGGTGATGCCGTGGGGGTGCCGGGTGCCGCGCTTCGACAGGTGAGCCTCGCGCTCGGCGACACGACGCTCGAGCTCCTCGAGTACAAGAGCCCACCGAGCGAGACCACCGCGCCGCTCAAGTCGAACAACCGTGGCGCCTCGCACGTGGCGTTCTTCGTCGACGACATCGAGGGGAAAAAGGCAGAGCTCGAGGCGAAGGGCATCGAGTTCTACAGCCCGGTCAACGTCGTCGACGAGGGCGTCCTCGCGGGCTGGCGATGGGTGTACTTCGACGATCCGGACGGGTATCCACTCGAGCTCGTCCAGGTCGCGTACTACAACGAGGACGACCGAAAGAATGGGATCGCGGCCTATCTCGAATCGAGGGCGTAGACGCGGCAAGAAGAGGCGAGCCGAGTTCAGCGCCGTCGTGCGACAGCAGCGACAACGCCGCACCTGGGGCAGGGGGCCAAGCCGTGATAGTTTCTCCGGCCTTCCGCTGCTGGACAGCCGGTTCGGTTAACACCCGTCGTACACTTGGACGTTAACGAACGTCAACGAGCGTTCGTCTAGCATGAACAGCGAGATGGATGTGGCAAACGGAAGGCC
>Ga0075418_10002906_pt1 | contig 19588 bp, 23 predicted proteins | sample SoiMetdeltSBSDD2_FD_81776 | JGI IMG/M metagenome (GOLD analysis project Ga0075418, IMG submission 81776) | Bulk soil microbial communities from a Populus tree surrounding site in Tennessee, USA - Soil MetaG P. deltoides SBSDD2 | ecosystem: Environmental > Terrestrial > Soil > Tree plantation...
GCCCACGCAAGTGAAGGAGCAAACGACGGCAGGGCTTGGCGCGACATCGGAGCGATTGCTAACTGAACCTGTGCCAAGCGTCACGGATCACACTACCCGCACCTTGGAGCCCGTTAACACCCGGTCCGGTGACGCTATTCGGCGGTGATCTCATGGGCACTCTCTCCCCCACAATGCCGGTTCGCGAGTTCGAGAACGGCTATTGGTATGTCGACGAGCTGAGGGACTTTGGCGGACGGATCGGCATTCCCGGGGCGCCAAAGCTGCGAAAGGACGAGCTCGAACGAGCCATCGAGGCGTTCCTGCAAATTTCTAATGGTCGCCCAGCCCATTTGCGGAACAGTCTTCACGAAGTGGCCGGGTAACTCTCTAGCGAATCGCCGATCAATGCACTCGTCCAGGAGTAGCTTCACCCTACGCCACCATCTTTGTTATCTGTTCTTGGGCTTCGTCCAAAAAGGCGATCACTTGCTCTCTACTGACGGTAGGGAAACCCTCCAGAAAATCGTCGATGGACTCTCCTCCCTTGATGTAGTCTATGAGCGTTTGGACAGGCACTCTGGTTCCCGCAAACACCGTAGTCCCTCCCATCACGTCGCGAGAGGAAGAAATAATCTGTTTGGCCATGGTCGTATGGTAATGAAAGGACGCCGTATAGATCAACACCGATATTTACCAAATCAGAAGTGGAAGGAATCATTAACCTCCAACCTAAGGCGCAAACGCCAAAACCTATCAAGTGAAACAAATTCGCAGTATCATTCCCGCGGCCTGGTGATGCCAGACATTACATGAACGAAGGGAGATTCCGATGCGAATCGCGATTCTTGCGCTGACCCTGTCTGCTGGCTTTATGTTCGGACCTGAACAATCAAAGCCGTCCAAGTCGTTGCCCGCCGATGTTGGTGCCGGCCGCGTCGCCTGGTTCGACATAACGACGACCAGTCTGACGAAGTCCAAGGAGTTCTACGCCAAGCTCTTCGATTGGAAGTTCAACCCATTGCAGGGCACTGACCAAGCGGTTGAGATCGTCTCGGGTGCGACGGCAATCGGGACGCTTCGAGGCGCCGAAGGTCAGATCAGCGCGTTCAACGGCGTGGTCTACGTCCAGGTGGCCGACATTCAGGCAAGTTGCAAGAAGGCGAAGGATCTGGGGGCAACCTTAGTTCCTGGGTTTCCTTTCAACCTGCCTGATGGGACGGGCGCCATTGGCCTGATTGCTGATCCGTCTGGCCACCCGCTGGGAATGTACTCAAGGACGCCAATTGCGCCGCAGAAGCCGACGGCAAAGTGACGACTCCGGCTCGAGTCGGATCGGCGGGCTCTGGGTGATGCGGATCTCGCATCCGCCAGACTTCAGTTTGTCGATAGAGATTCAGATCACCGAGTCGCGCATCAACTTCGCGCAAGCCGCCGCAGTTTACGTTTGAATTCGGCCGGATCGACACGGTGCTTGAACACCTTCACTCCATCGATAAAGATCACCGGGATATCGTGACCGTATTGATCTCGAAGCCGCGCGTCCAGATCGATATTGATCTCGTTTAGCGAGTACTCCCCGGTGCAACCTGAAGCCTCGATCGCCGCTTTTGCTTCCTCACACAAATGACAGCCCGGGCGACTGTAAATTGTCACCGTTGATTTGTTCATCTCACTCATAAGACGACGCACTCCATTCAAGCGCTTTGCTTGACAACCTTTCAGCCGACGTGCTAAAAAACCGATCAATTCATATTAAAGCAGTCCGGTAGCAAAGTTCAGGCTAGATGAGAAACGTTCAACAGAATTCATACAGTATATGTCGGCGAGGCGCGTTTTCAGCGCTCGTTGGAACACATCGTTCTAATCGTCTCTCTTTTGATGGACGGACGCGTGGAGACCTCCAACATGGACACCGTTCAAGATACGAACCAGAAGGTTGAGGGCGAGGAAAAGCAGACAGTAACAAAAGCGGAAGAAAAAGCTACACCACCGGCGCCGAAAGCGTCAGCATCCCCAGACAAACCAAAAGCCGCCGTGAAGCCAGTTGGCACTTCGGCAGGGGCCAAGGGCAAGACTGTCGAAAGTGTGCCCGCCGATCCGGTCAATAAGATGCGTCGTACCATCATTTGGACCGCGGTGGGCGGCTTCCTTGCCACTTGCTTCATGATGTTCCTTCGATTCTTCCTTCCGAGAACTATCTTCGAACCAAGCACCGTCTTCAGAGTAGGATACGCGTCCGATTTCGGTTTTGGAGTAGACACCAAGTTCCAACAGCAGTACCGCATCTGGGTTGTTCGCAACGCCGAAAGGCTGTTTGTTATTTATGCCCGATGCACTCACCTGGGATGTACGCCCGATTGGAAACCAAGCGAGAATAAGTTCAAATGCCCGTGTCACGGGAGCGGCTACACCAACGAAGGAATAAACTTCGAAGGGCCGGCGCCGCGCCCGATGGACCGAGCGCACGTCGAGCTTGATCCGACGGGCCAAATCGTAGTCAACACCGCAAAATTGTATGAGTGGCCAAAGGGCGACAAAGGCCACTTCGATGATTCGGGCGCGTACATATCAGTCTAGTTCGGACTCGATGTTGGTAGACCCTTCGCCCGAGTTGCAAGTCTTCGCTATCGAGCGTCACCATCAGGAGCTTAGCAAATGGAACCTGAGAAGCCTGATAAGCCAGAAGTGAGAACCGGCGCGGGTGTCACCGTCGCTGAAGAAGCGCCGCCAAGCGTAAAGGAAAACATCAAAGAGGAACTCGAGCTCCTTAAGAAGAAGACCGCCAAGGAATCGGTCCTTCAGGAGATCGAAGATCTCAAAGACCCGACAAAGTCTCAGATCTACAAGTCGATGTTTCGGGTAAAGCACGAGCCGACTCCGCGCTCGCGGTCACTCGGCGTGCTCACCAATGTTTTTCTGCACCTCCATCCGGCGAAGATAAATCGCGATGCGGTTCGCTTTAGCTATACCTGGGGGATGGGAGGCATTACCTTTTATCTTTTTATCGTGCTGACGTTCACCGGCATTCTGCTGATGTTCTACTACCATCCGTCCAAAGGGCAGGCCTTCCAGGACATTATCTATCTCGAGAATGACGTGCCGTTCGGCAAATTGCTTCGAAACATGCATCGCTGGGCGGCCCATTTGATGGTTATTACCACCTGGCTGCACATGCTTCGTGTGGTGCTGACGGGTTCGTACAAAACGCCGCGTGAGTTCAACTGGTCGGTTGGAGTTGTGTTGCTGGTGCTGACGCTGCTGCTGAGTTTTACGGGATACCTGCTACCGGACGATCAACTTGGTTTCTGGGCGGTGACCGTTGGAACGAACATGGCCCGGGCGACTCCGGGACTTGGAGCAGAAGGGCCGTTTGGGCCGCAGATGGGAATGTCGCTTTACAACGACGTGCGGTTTGCGCTGCTTGGCGGATCGATAGTGGATGCGAACGCGCTGCTTCGAAGTTATATCTGGCACTGCATCGCGATCCCGACGATTGTCAGCGTGCTGCTTGCTGTGCACTTTTGGCGCGTGCGCAAGGACGGCGGAATATCGGGGCCGGCGCCGATTCAGCTCGAGTCAGAGATGAGGGCGCCCGGCGCAAGGGCGGTCAAGAAGCAAGTGGGATAGTTCGGTTTCTAGTTTCTGGTTTTTAGTTTTTGGTTCGACCTTCAACCAGAAACCATAAACCAGAAACTAGAAACCAGAAACTGGAGAAATCATGGATTGGGCACAACTCTGGACTATCGTATCGGCGCCCGACAACGTGCCAATTGTGGCGATGCTTTTCCTGGTTCCATTCTTTATGTGGCTGGGACTAAAGCAGGCCGCGGCAAATGATCGGCTAGCCGACCAGCTTGAAAGCGATCCCAAGCTGGCAAAGACGCACCATCGCAAGACCTGGCCGTGGAAGCCTCACTGGGCGCGTGAGCTGCACGTGTGGCCGTACTTGCTGAGGATCGAGTTTCTGGCGGTGCTCATCGTTACCGTGATCCTGTTCGTCTGGTCGATCACCTTAAACGCGCCGCTCGAGGAGCCCGCAAACCCGAACCTCACGATGAATCCGTCGAAGGCGCCATGGTACTTTCTTGGCCTTCAAGAGATGCTGGTGTATTTCGATCCCTGGATTGCCGGAGTGGTGATGCCGTCGCTGATGATCGTCGGGTTGATGGCGTTCCCGTATGTCGACTCGAACCCACTCGGCGTTGGTTATTACACATGGAAGCAGCGCAAGGTCGCAATAGGTTCGTTCTTGTGGGGCTTCATCATGTGGATCATCCTGATCTTCATCGGCACGTTCATCAGAGGCCCGGGTTGGGTGTGGTTCTGGCCGGGCCAAACGTGGGACCACAACGTTCAGCTCTATGAGATAAATCGCGATCTCCCCGACATCCTGGGGATCACCTCCCAGCCGTGGAAAGGTATTTTCGGTTTGTTGGTTGTGGGAGCCTTTTATTTGATTGCGGGTCTTTTGATTCACATCGTGATCACCTGGAGCAAGTTCGAGAAGAAGATCTTCGAACGAACGACGTTGTTGCAGTACTCGGTATTTCAGTTTTTCGCCATAACCGTGCTGGTAAGCATGCCTGTAAAGCTTTTGATTCGGCAGTTGTTCCGAATCAAGTATGTGATGGTTACGCCGTGGTTCAATATATAGAAGAGAAACCAGAATAGACCTATAGGACTGATAACATGGCAGACACTACGCAAAGCGAGCAGCTCGAGAAAAGGGCTCCGGACAAACCCGAGCCCGACCCGATTGCCGACAATTCGATGAGCGGCGCTCTACTGATATCGTCGCTGCTGTTGGTTGTCACGTTGATTTGGTCGCTCTATGACGAAGTCGTCGGCCAGCGTCCGTGGCGGAGCTATCAGCGGGACTTTGTCTCGAAGTATGGGGAGTATCTCGACACCGCAAAGGAGAAGCAGGGACGGTCGGAAAAGGAAATCATCAGCTCGCCAGAGTATCAAGCACTCGATGAGGCGTACAAAACCGAAAAAGAGGCTGCTGAAACAAAGACAAACCCGATCGACGAACAGGGCAAGCGAGTCGACGCCAAACTTACAGCCATAACCCCGCCATTCACCGACGCGCGATCCTGGATCGTCGCCAAGACCTACGAGCTTGAAGTTGCCGGCAGCGAGTCCAGCAAGAACAGCATTCGAGCGGCAATCGAAAAAAGAAAGCAGGAGAAGATCGACTTCACCATGCCCAACGATCAGGGACAGGAAGAAGAGAAGTCGATGACGTTTCCGGAACTCGAAACGCTGTACAACGGCCTGAGAGACGAGAAGGCCCGGCTGGGAGCAGAGCGCGTCCAGGCAACTCAAGCGCGCGACGCCGCTCAAAAGAAGCGCGACGAGTACATGCTGGACAACCTTGGCGGGCTGACGGCTGAGCAAGTGGTCGGAATCCAGAAAAAAGCCGAGGAGTTCAAGTACGAAATAAAACAAGTCAACGTTGGTGGCGTAGTCATCGATCGCTGTGAGTCCTGTCATCTCGGAGTCCGCGAGCCGATCAAGCTGACCAAGGCTGACATGGGTTGGACCGACGGCGAAGACCGCGACGCGGATGCCGCGGCCGCCGCCTTTGTGTCGCATCCAAACAAGGAGTTGTTAAAGACACACGACCCCGAGCGCTTCGGTTGTTCAACCTGTCACGGCGGAAACGGACGCGGAACAACCTCGGTTGATAAGGGTCACGGGCGATATAAACACTGGTTGTGGCCGCTCTACTACAAAGAGAACATCGAGGCCGGGTGCAATCAGTGCCATACCCGTGATCGAGTGCTGCAAGGCGCGGAGATCCTGAATCGCGGCAAAAACCTCTTCCAGGTTCGAGGTTGCGCCGGATGCCACCGGTACGAAGCGTTCGATCGCGAGTCCGATGCGCTGAGCAACGCCCGACAGAGCATAAGGACGCTCGAGCTGGAGCGCGATGATCGGAACCGCGAGGTCCGGCAAACCAGTGCCGCGGCTGATTCGGCCGCCACCGATGAAGAGGCTGCTCAGCTTCGGAAGAAAACTGAGGCGCTACGGCAGATAATTTCGCAGGTCGACGCGCGGATCGACCAGTTCGATACTCAGGCAAAGTACCTGATGCAGGACGTCAAGAAAATCGGCCCGAACCTCAAGGAGGTTAAGGCAAAGCTGCGCAAAGATTGGATCCCGGTTTGGCTCTCCGATCCACAAGCATTTAGACCCGGAACAAAAATGCCCACGTTCCGGCTCGAGGACGACGAGCTAAAAGCAATCTCGGCGTTTCTCTGGCAGTCGGCGCTCGAAGTAAAGCTCCCAACTCAGCCGCCAGGCGATGCGGCTCGCGGTAAGGAGCTGTTTAAAACGCTGGGCTGTCTCGGGTGCCATTCGATCAACGGACAGGCGATCGACATGGGCAATCAAATCATAGGCGGGGATTTTGCCGCGAACCTCTCACGGGTGGGAGAGAAGGCAAACTACGACTACATCGTGCGATGGGTGCATAACCCGCGGCAGCGGCTTGCGCCATACTCTCCTTCTCTAAAACGTGACTTGACGCCGGACGACTACAAAAAGAAGAACCTGCCGTTCGTGTTTGACGACGATCATTCGAAGAGTCCGGTCGATGGGCGCGAGCTTCAGATCCAGAACATGACGGTGATGCCAAACTTCCGGCTCACCAATCAAGACTCGTATGACATAGCCACGTTCCTGATGGCACAGAAACGGCCGGGGGTGGAGTATCGCGGGGCATCCTTCCTCGACGATACCTCGCTTCTAACGCGGGGCAAGCAACTCGTACAACGATACGGTTGCGCGGCGTGCCACGAGATCAAGGGGCTCGAGGATGAGCAGCGAATCGGGACTGAGCTGACGTTGGAAGGAAGCAAGCCCATTGAGCGGCTCGATTTTGCGTTGCTGCAGGAACCAGCGATGCGCGGACATGACCCGGTCACCGGCGAAGAAACCAAACGCGAAGGTCGCGAAGGCTGGTACGACCACAAGGGCTTCTTCGAGAATAAGCTTCGGAACCCGGCCATCTACGACCGCGGAAAGGTCAAAACGGCTGAAGAGCGCTTGCGCATGCCGAACATCTACCTTCCCGAAAAAGACATCACCGCGCTTACTACGTTCCTGCTTGGAAGCGTTGAAACAAATCTCCCGCAGACGATGCGGTATAACCCGGGCGGCGGAGCGAAATCGGTCCAGGACGGCTGGTGGGTCGTTCAGAAGTACAACTGCATGGGCTGTCACAACGTGCTGGTGGGTGAAGACTCGATCTTGATGGGGCTGCCCATGTATCAGAGCGCGGACGACAAGGAACAACTCCCACCTCGGCTGACAAGCGAGGGCGCGCGGGTAAACCCGGATTGGCTGTTGCGCTTTTTGAAGGATCCTTCGCAAACGACTCCGGCCGAGCGCGCATCCCTGGCGCAGGCCGTTGCCGGTCATTCGACAAACGGAGGCGACGACTGGACTGCGAGTCTCGGGTTGCACGCGCAACCGGGCGCCAATCGCAACGGCGTGAGACGGTATCTAAGGGCGCGGATGCCCACTTTTAACTTCTCACCAAATGAGCTTCAGGCGCTGGTGAACTTCTTCATGGGTGCATCGTCCCAGGCGCAGCCGTACATAGCCGAACGCCTCGACCCGCTGGCGGATGAGGAGCAGGGAATGGCTCGGGCATTGTTCACCTCGAACGCCGCGCCTTGTTTGAAGTGTCACATGACCGGCGATCCGGGGCACGACGCGAAAGCAACCGCGCCGAACTTCTTACTTGCGCCCGAACGGTTAAAGCCGGCCTGGACTCGAAGGTGGCTGCTGGAGCCGCAGTTGATCAGCCCGGGCACATCAATGCCCTCGGAGTTGTTCAAGCGCGATGAGTCTCACGCTCGATGGGTGTTTAACGGGCCGACACCGCCTTCGTTCCAGACGTACGAGAAAGACCACGTCGATCTTCTTGTGCGGTATATGTTCCAGATTTCGGCTGAGGAGCAGAGACGGTTGGGGACGGGCGGAGGTGCTCCGAGCGCAACGCCCGCTACTCCACCGGCGGCCGGCAAGACGGCATCGGTCGATCGAAGGACTCGTCGCTCGAATAGCCGCGGGCCGATCGCCGCGATCCGAGCACCGTAAGGCTGTAGCGTAGACTGTCCAGTCTGCGCTGGCTATGCGGCGGCGGACGTAGCGTAGACTGTCGAGTCTGCGCTAATGGTTGGTTCCGTGAGTAGGCGCAGACTGGACAGTCTACGCTACATCGCGGATTGGATACCTTTGCCTCAGAAGTTTAGAATTAATGTGACGCTGACTTCTTACACTCGAGTAAGAGTTGAAACTAAAAGTCACGGAGAAAAGCAATGATAAAGAGAATAGGAATTGTTTTGGCGGTCGTTGCACTTGCTACTGCATTAATAGCCATCGGCTGCGGAAGGAAAAGCGCGAATAAGAATGCGGACGGTAAGGAAGACGGAGCTACAAAGCCACTATACGCCTCAAAGGGCGATGAAGGGACGATTACCGGAAAGGTCAGTTTCGATGGTGTTGCTCCTGCTCCCAAGAAAATCGATATGAGCCAGGATGCCAACTGCGCCGGCGCGCCCGGTGACAAGAACGCCGACGATCTGGTAGTCGCCGACGGCAAGCTCGCCAACGTGTTTGTGTACTTGAAGGGCGGTGTGGTTGATCAGAAGAGTTTCCCGACGCCGTCTGAACCGGTAACCCTTGACCAGCAGGGTTGCCGATATCATCCTCGCGTCATGGGTATTCAGACCAATCAGACACTCAAGGTAACCAACAGCGACAACACCACTCACAACATTCACCCGTCGCCAAAGTCGAATCAGGAATGGAACAAGCAGCAGTCGCAGGGAGCTCCTCCCATCGAGAATAAGTTCGCGCGGGCTGAAACTCTGGTTCCGGTTAAGTGCAATCTGCATCCGTGGATGAAGGCGAACATCGGTGTGCTGGCTCATCCGTACTTTGCGGTCACCGGGAAGGATGGGTCTTATACCATCAAGAACGTTCCGCCCGGCAACTACACCCTGGTTTTCTGGCACGAGGTGAAAGGCGAACAGACCCAAGCGGTCACGATTGCTGCTAAGGAATCGAAGACCCAGGACATCACCTACAAGGCTGGAGCCACGGCGCGAGCGACGTCGCTGGAGATCGGACCAGCGCTGATATTGCCGTAGATTCGAGTAGGTGATCACGAGGGTTTGATTGATTGATCAAAGGGACACGCCAGTGAATGCGAGACCGAACATCGGGCTCCACCGGCTCGCAATTGTACTGTCTTTTATGACCATTGTACTTTTGGGGGCCGGCGCGCTGGTGACCAGCAACGAGGCCGGAGACTCCGTGCCGGACTGGCCCTTTTCGTTCGGGCGGTGGCTGATCAGTTCCAACCATTTCGTCGCCAACGTTCGGTTCGAGTACTCGCATCGGGTGATTGCGGGAGTTGTGGGGCTCACCACCCTGTTGCTGGCGGTGTGGGCGCAATTAACCGAACGGCGAGCTTGGCTGCGAAAGCTTGGTTGGATCGCCTTCGCAGGCGTCGTGGCGCAAGCCGGGATTGGCGGCGTGAGAGTGCTCTTTCCTGAGTACAAAGCCCTGATCGCCGTTCCGCACGCGCTGGTCGCCCAGAGCTTTTTTGCCGTCGTGGTGGCGATTGTAGTGTTCACTTCACGAAGCTGGTCGTGGGAACATCAGGCAAAGCCGGATTCACCCAAAATGCCGCTTCGTAAGCTGGTAGCGGCCACGGTCGGCGCAGTCTTGATTCAGCTTGTTCTTGGCGCGGGGTTTCGACATCAAGCATTTGGCATCATTCCACACATCGTTGGAGCGCTTGCGGTCACCCTATTGATCGTTTCGACGGTGATTGCGGTGATGCGGCGTCACGGCGATCACGATTATCTGGCTCGGCCCGCGAAAACAGTTCTCGTGCTGCTGGTTGCTCAGCTTTGCCTGGGCGTGGCGGCTTACATTGCACGGTTGGCATCGGCGAGCGATCCGCAGCCGCTCGAACCGATGATCTCGCTGACCGTTGCGCATCTGGTTGTGGGAGGGTTGACGCTTGCTACGATCGTTGTGCTGGCACTGAGGTGTTTTCAATTACTTTCGCAGGTTCGCGAGGAATCCGGTGATCCGGTTGGGGCGCCCTCGCTTAATTCATCTGCAAGGGGAGCGGCAGTATAGATATTATGGAATCACTGGCAGGAGAAGTTGCAATCACCGACAGGTCGAGCTTATCGGTTGCCGAGAGACTTTCGGCGTATGCCGAGCTCACCAAGCCGCGCATAACCTTTCTGGTGGTGCTGACGGCGGCGGCGGGATTCTGCATGGGCTCCGGTTCGGGGATCGACTATCTCCGGCTTGTCAACATGTCGGTAGGAATCGCCCTGTTGTCCTCGGGACTCGCGACGCTGAATCAATACATCGAGCGAGATCTCGATCGACTGATGCGGCGAACGCAAGCGAGACCCTTGCCTGCAGGAAGGCTGATGCCGGCAGAAGCGGTCGTGTTCGGGATAATGTTGTCGGTTGTTGCCACTGCTTATCTGGCGATCTTGATCAACCCGCTCTCGGCGGTGCTTGGGGTGGCGACGCTTGCGAGCTATCTTTTTGTTTACACTCTTCTGAAAACGAAGACGACGCTTTCGACGGTGCTGGGAGCGTTCCCGGGAGCGATGCCCCCGTTTATTGGTTGGGTGGCTGCAACCGGATCGGTAACCGTCGAGGCCTGGGTGTTATTTGCGATTCTGTTTCTGTGGCAATTCCCGCACTTTCTTGCGATTGCCTGGATGTATCGCGATGACTACGCGCGAGCCGGAATAAAGATGCTCCCGGTCGTCGAGCCTGACGGTAAAGTCACCGGGCAACAGATCATCGCCTACACGCTGCTGCTTGTGCCGGTTAGTCTGCTCCCGGCAGCGACCGGGCTTGCAGGAATGACTTACCTGGTGGGCGCGGGAGTTTTGGGCATTGGGTTTTTGTACTTCAGCGCGCGAGCGGCGCTGGTTCGGACGACCTGGCAGGCTCGACAGTTGCTGCTGGCTTCGGTGATTTATCTGCCAATACTTTTTGGATTGATGGTGCTTAATAGGTAGAAAGATATATAGGTCCTATATGTCCTATAGGTCCTATATTTTGATGAAGGAGACTATGGGCAAGATCACAGGCGTGCTGATGTTCATCCTGGCAGTCGGATCGGTGCTGCTTTTTATCGGGCAAGATATGTTGTTCGGGAAAGTGCTATGGTGGTTTCCGGAAGGCATCTCCGAGCATTCGAAGGCTATTGACCAACAGTTCATGTGGACGCTCGTCGTCGTGGGCATCAGCTTCACCGCCGCGCAGTTCGCTCTCGGATATGCCGTCGTTCGGTTCGGACGCAAGGGGAACACGCGCGCAGTATACACGCATGGCAGCAACAAGCTCGAAATTACGTGGACGATGATCACTGCTGCGGTGTTTGTCGTGCTGGCGATATTGGGGCAGCGAGTTTGGGCGAACCTGCACCTGAACGAGGCTCCCGCCGATTCAGCGAGGATCGATGTTGTCGCCCAGCAGTTTCAATGGAACTTTCATTATCCCGGCGCCGATGGAACCCTGGGCAAGACCGAGGCGAAATACATCGACGACTCGGGGCTCAATTTCGTTGGCCTAGATCCAAACGACGCTGCCGGCAAGGACGATGCGCAGTTGACGACCCTGATTATTCCCGTTAACCGGCCGGTCGAGTTGACCCTGAAGTCAAAGGATGTAATTCACAGCTTTTTTGTTCCTGCCTTAAGGTTTAAGCAGGACAGCCTTCCCGGAATGGCTATAAGGGTTCACTTCACCGCAACCAAGGAAGGGAAGTACGAGATACCTTGTGCTGAGCTGTGCGGGAATCTTCACAACAACATGAAAAGCAACATGATCGTCATTCCCGGTGACGAGTTTGACCAGTTGATGGCGATGTCCGAGGAGAAGTTCAAAGAACAACTGGGCGCGTTGACAGATCGCTACCAGTATTAGGAATCGACAGGAGGCAGAAGATGGCAGACGTGGTGCATCCGGTTCATGGCGAAGTTCATCGTCATCCCGCGCCGACAAGTTTTATTCGCAAGTACGTGTTCAGCACCGACCACAAGGTTATCGGGATACAGTACTGGTGTCTTGCATTGTTTGCGGTGTTCGTAGGCATGGGGTTGTCGCTGCTTATGCGAGTGCAGCTGGGTTGGCCGGGTCAGGAATTCGCGTTTCTCAAGACCCTGTTTCCTATCGCTGCTGAAAACGGGACGATCTCCGGAGAGCTCTATCTGTCGATGTTGACGATGCACGGCACGATCATGGTGTTTTTCGTGCTCACCACAGCGCCGCAGGGCGGATTTGGCAATTATTTTCTTCCGATTCAGATAGGCGCGGCGGACATGGCTTTCCCCGTTCTGAACATGCTTTCGTTCTGGGTTACGTTCGTGGCGCTGGTGGTGTTGATGATGTCGTTCTGGGTGAACCTTATCAATCCGGACGACATGGCGAACGTGATAGGCCCAATCGGAGGCTGGACCGGCTACGCTCCTTTAAGCGCGCTTGGCGAGAAGGCTGGGCCGGGGCAGGGAACCGGAGTGGTTCTGTGGATCTCCAGCATCGCATTGTTTTGCGTGGCGTCGCTTCTTGGTGCGCTCAACTTTATCACCACGATGTTGAATATGCGGGCGAAAGGCATGTCGTTGATGAGGCTGCCGCTGACGTGTTGGGCATGGTTCACGACTGCGGTGCTCGCACTGCTTTCGTTTCCGGTGCTGCTGGCCGCCGGCATCCTGTTGTTGCTCGACCACCTGGCACTGACCAGCTTTTTCATTCCGGGCGGCACCTATCTTAGCGGGGAACTTGTTAAGGAACACGCAGGCGGGTCACCGATTCTTTGGCAGCACCTGTTCTGGTTCTTCGGTCATCCGGAAGTTTATATCGCGATTCTCCCGGGCATGGGGTTGACTTCTCATGTCCTGGCGACGTTTGCGAGGAAGCCGGTTTTCGGATACCGCGCGATGGTATACGCGATATTCGCCATCGGGTTGCTTGGATTTTTTGTTTGGGGACATCATATGTTCATCAGCGGCATGAGTCCCTATTCGGCAATAGCCTTCTCACTCGTCACGCTGACGATCGGCGTGCCTTCGGCGATCAAGACCTTTAACTGGTTAGGTACGTTGTGGGGTGGGCAGATCCGCTTTACTACGCCTATGTTGTTTGCAATCGGGTTTGTCTCGCTGTTTGTATCGGGAGGGATCACCGGGCTGTTTCTCGGACAAACCTCGATAGACATTCCGCTACACGACACTTATTTCGTAGTCGGGCACTTCCATTTGATTATGGGTGTCGCCGCCATATTCGGAATGTTCGCCGGTACCTACTTCTGGTTCCCGAAGATGTTCGGCAAGATGATGAACGAGGGTCTTGGAAAAATTCACTTCTTAATCACCTTCATCGGGGTCAACGCGATTTTCATCCCGTTTCACGTGATGGGTATGGCCGGCGCGCCGCGACGCTACGCCGGGCACGACAAGCTGAATTATTTACAATCGATCATGCCGATGAACCGGTTTATCTCGTGGGTAGCGTTTATCACGATTGCGGGCCAGCTCATTTTCCTGGTGAACCTGATTTGGAGCTGGATAAAGGGACCAAAAGCTTCCGACAATCCGTGGGAGGCGACCTCGCTTGAGTGGACTATTCCGTCTCCGCCGCCGCACGACAACTTTGCGGGAATCGAACCGGAAGTACACCGCGGACCTTATGAGTACAGCGTGCCCGGAGCGTCGAAGGACTACTTGATGCAGACTGACTCGGAAGGGCCCGTCGCGTCGCACGGAGACTGAGGGGATTTCCGATTGTCGATTGGCGATTGCCAACAGCGGTAAGCAAATCAACAAATCGGCAATCGGTCATCGGCAATCGAGAATTGGAATTATGCCAACGACGTTAGCAGCAGATGTAAAGATCAAACCGGGGCTTGGAGCGGGGGGCGGGAAACTCGGGCCCGGCGGAGGGGGTCCGTTTGATTCCGATCCTCAGGGAAAGGATTGGCCGCCCGGATGGACAAACGAACACTCGATCGAACCTGAAAAGTACCGAATCGGGATGTGGGTCGGGCTCGCAAGCATTCTGATGCTGTTCATCGCTTTGACCAGCGCCTACATCGTCCGCGGCGTGCCCGCTCTTAGTGGCGGAGACAGCGATTGGCTCCCTCTGGAAATGCCGCGAGTTTTGTGGCTCAGCACCGGCGTGTTGCTGTTGAGCAGCCTGAGCATCGAGCTCGCTCGCCGCGCTTTGAAGCGCAACGAATATGAGGGCTTTAAGAAGTGGATAAGCCTGACCACCTTGTTAGGTGTTGTCTTTCTTGCCGGTCAGCTTTTGGCGTGGAAACAACTCACCGCGCAAGGCGTGTACATCAACAGTCATCCGCACAGCTCGTTCTTTTATTTGTTGACGAGCCTACACGGGGTGCACCTGCTGGGCGGTGTTATGGCGCTCGGTTATGTGACGATCGCCGCGCTTAGGATGCGCATAGGGTTTAAGCGTCGAGCGGCGGTGGATGTAACGACGATCTATTGGCACTTTATGGATGGATTGTGGATTTATCTTTTTGGGTTGCTGTTCTTTTTTCGATGAGACCTTTAGGAGCGGAGGAGTATAGATGGCGGAAGCTAGAGCAGAGAGTTTAGCGGCGAATGATTGGAGCGGAGGAACTCATCCCTACCGCGTCGGACATCGCAAGCTGGGGATGTGGCTGTTCATCATGTCGGACACGCTGACGTTCGGCGCGCTACTTGTGGCTTACAGTTACGCGCGGTTCGCAAGCGCGAACTGGCCGACGCCGTTTCCGTTCCAACCCAGCATCATCTTCTCGACGACAATGACGCTGGTGCTGCTATCGAGTTCGCTGACTATGGTCTTTGCGGTGGCTGCCGCGAAACGCCACAAGAGAGGGACAGCCCGCAAATGGATCATCGCCACGATGGTGCTTGGACTAGCCTTCGTGGTCCTGCACGCGATGGAGTGGATTCATCTTATAGACGAAGGGCTCACGCCGTTCGAGCTGCCTGAGGAGTGGGCGAAAGCGTGGCCGGGCGCGTCGCCGCTGTTTGGATCGACGTTCTTCGGCATCACCGGGCTGCACATGTTTCACGTCATAACGGGCGTCATCTATCTGGGTGTCGTCGCCGCGCGCATAAAGAAACTGAACGACGACGTTGAGGTGGCCGGCTTGTACTGGCACTTTGTTGACCTGGTGTGGATGTTCGTATTCCCGCTGATCTATCTGCTGTCCGTTGATTATCACGGAGTGATCAAGTAATCAGGCCCTGAACTTGCGAGGATGCCAATGGTGGAATCGAAGCTAAAAGAAATAAAGTTGTGGAACATGGTCCTGCTCGGACTGTCCGCGTTATCGATCGGAGCCGCGATATTGACCGTGGCCTCGGATCGCTTTAAAGCCGGGACCGACGATGTGTTTCTGGTTCTGGTTTGCCTGATGCTAGCGCTGTTGTTCGCGGTCCCGCCGTTGATGTGGGCACACGCGAATGGAATGCTTAAGAACCCGTTCGCGGATGAGGCGGATGAGGGGACGGCGGCGATCGAGGCCGAAGCAGCCCATGGAGTGCACGGCGGCAGCAACCGCGAGAACGTGATCGTGTGGGGCGGGTTGCTGGCGCTTACCGCAATCGAAGTTTTCCTGGCGTACATTCAGATTGATCCTACGCTGATGTTGATCATTTTGATGGGAGCTTCAATCATCAAAGCGGCGCTCATCGTCGCCTACTTCATGCACCTGAAGTTCGAGAGGCTGAGCCTGATCCTGACCATCGTGCCAACGCTTGTAGTGCTGCTCTGCCTATTCTCCATACTCTTCCCGGATGGCTTCCGGTTACGTACGATGAGACCGGCGGAACCGGCGCAGCAGCAGGTCGAGCACGAACAGTGATCACGCGCGAGAAACGACGAATTTCACGATGAAGAGCTTGCGTACAATTTTGGCTTTCTCGGCTGTCGTTGGCTTGATGCTTGTCGCGTCAGACCCCGCTTTCGCCCAGTGCGCGATGTGTAAGACCGCAATCGAGAACTCAGCCGACGCTGCCGCGGCTAGCAAAGGATTGAACCTCGCCGCTCTGGTGTTGCTGATTCCCCCTGTGTCGATTTTCGCAGGGCTTTTTGGAGTGTTTTACCGTTACCGGAAGGTTCAGGGCGGCAGGGAATAACGAACCGGCAAAGGCGTCTCCATCGACGTCCAACATTGCAGTGAGAGTCTTTCGCCAGGCTAGGGGCGCCCGCGGGTGGCGCCCTTACGAGTCTTTGGAATCATACATGTCTGTTAGTTTCTTACCGACGTTCAACGCGATGTTAAATGCGACGAGTGGAATCCTGATCGTCATCGGGTTCATCTTGATTCGCCGCAAACGTATCGCCGCCCATCGAGCATGTATGATCGCAGCGGTAACCTGCTCGAGTCTTTTCTTGATTTCTTATCTCGTTTACCACGTTGGCTTTGGAGCGGGAGTGACCCGCTTCGCTGGAACTGGTTGGGTTCGCACCGCCTACCACACGATTCTAATCTCGCACACGATCCTGGCAGTGACCGTGGTGCCTTTTGTCGTTGTGACCCTGAAGCGAGCGCTCAAGGGAGATTTCAAGCGCCATCGCGCCGTCGCTAGATGGACTTTCCCGATATGGCTGTACGTCTCGGTGACCGGAGTAATTGTATATCTGATGCTCTACCATTTTTATCCGAGCCGTTAGCTGATCCATGGAGTATCGGTTGAACCAAAGATATCAACCGCCTGCTGAGTGGTCGAACGTTGGCGAGATTCCTCGTTTTCCATTCGAAGACTTCGAGCAACTGAGAGCGGCCGCGGCGATTCGCAGCTTTAACCTCGGAGTCGATTCGTTGGCCGCCGCCAGATGGTCTGAGCGGTTTAACACCAGCGCCAGGAAAGCCGTGATTGCAATCCTATCCTTACTCCTGGTTGCAGCCGGCGTCGCCTCGGTGATCGCGGCCTTTTTAACTCGCGAGTACTGGCTGCTGGCGGCGACCCCGATTCAGGCCGTAGCGTTCTACCTTTCGCATCCGGCGTCGCCTATGCACAAATGGGTGACTATTGGTGGAGCAGTATCGGTCGCGGTGTTTTTGGATCTGCTATTTAACAGATTGCCGATTGCAGCGGCGCTCGTTGCCTATGCGGGATTGACATTTGCAGCGGTGCGAGCGGCCGGATACATAACCAACTCATCGTTTCGCAAGGCGTTGCTATTGGATGAAAAGATGTTTCTGGAGGCGTATTCCGGCGGGGCTTGCACGTTGCGGAACAATCAAACAAAAGAGGTCTATACCGCTTGAGATGTACGCGAGTTTATAGAAACAGACCACGGATTGGGCTGATCAAACAGATCTGCACGGATCTGATCTGTGTGAATCCATCCGATCCGCCCGATCCGTGTCGATTCCCGATTCAGCCGGTATCAACAAATATTTAGGACATTACCCTGGCACCGCTCCTACCGGTTCTGCGCGTTTTCGGAGACAATCTAAATCGTGAGCAATCATTTCGCTCCCAAGAGCAATAGCGATTCAACCACTCCTCGCGGCGGACCGAGTCGCAAGTACCCGTGGGCGATCCTTGTCGTCGTGGTCCTGTTCGTGGTGATTCCGTTTATCTCCTGGTACGGGAGTTGGTTTGGCAGACCGCTGTCGGACTCAAAGATGCGCGAGTACCTTCACGACTCGGAAAAACCACGCAACGTTCAACACGCACTTGCGCAGTTGGGTAACCGGATCATTGACCGGGACGAAACTGTGAAGCAGTTTTATCCCGATGTCATTACCGTATCTCAACATCCGCAATCCGAAGTGCGGATGACCGCCGCCTGGGTGATGGGACAAGACAATACCAACGAAGATTTCCACTCCGCGTTGCGCCTTTTGCTCAAAGACCAAAACCCAGGGGTGCGTCACAACGCAGCGCTGGGGCTGGTACGCTTCGCAGATACTTCGGGGCGGCCCGAGCTGGTTTCGATGCTCGAGCCTTACCTGGTTCGATCCGAAGGCGCGGGTATCGTCGAGCTGGTTATAAAAGAAGAGGGAATCGCGGTAGCCGCGAATGGTCCGCTCGCTCGAGTAAAACAGGATGACGGAAGTACGATCGAGATTCGCGCCCACGAAGCAGCGCGCGTCGAAACCGTACTGGTTGCAAACGGCGATAGAGTTGATGCGGGAAAGGAGATTATGTCGCTTGCGCCCTCAACCGAGCAGGTATGGGAGACTCTGAGAGCGCTGTACATCATAGGTCTGCCGGAAGACATTCCTTATGTGCAGCGTTACAGTCGCCCGGTTTCATCGAATCCGGATAGGATTGCCAAACAAGCCGCCGCGACTATTGAAGCCATCCGAGGAAGAGCCGGGGCGCAATAGTCCGGATCAAAGGCTACTAGTCGCTGACGTTCGGCGGTAACGGAGGAAAGCGGTTTCTTTTCTTGCCCCAGCCCTGACCTTCCACTATCTCCAGTCTCGCACGTCTTCCGAATAAACCATCGTCACTGATCCCAACCCTGATCGAAGCGCCCGACCGGCGGCCGGTAACGATCAACCCGGCGTCATTATCCGTGCCCTCATTGAACGGGTAATCCTCGTCATCGGGATCGGGTTCTTTAAGATAGAGAACCATACGCAGTCGTTGATCGCCGTCCAGAAACTTGACTGCCGCGGTGCCGTCCTCTTCTACCGCCATACGAATGCGCGGTTTTCCATTGCGATCTACGAGGGTGATTTCATTCGCAATAATTTTTTGCGGTTCTGTAGCAGTATTGGTCGCGACGTCTGTAGTCATGTTTGATCCTCGGTTCGATCAAACGCTCGAGTGATTTGCGAGTTCGAAATGGTTGTGTCGAGCCGTCGCGTTTGACGCCTCATTTGGAGTGCGCCGCCCTTTTCGCTTTCGATAACTAACGCATGCGTGGCGGCGCTTTCGTAGTGTGGTGCGAAGGACCCGAAAGCTTTTGAGCACCGAGCGAGCGGCAAACTGTGGTTGTCGTCCGATGTTTCGAGCGGAGCGAATCTGAATGTCTGCTTTGTCGGACTACCGTGCGGCTGCGGAGATCCGCCAGTTCGAACGGTTTCTCATTATTCGGGTGCTAAAAAGCCGGGCGAGAAACGAAAGGTCCTTCCATTCTGCGCTCAGAGCTTTCGGGGCTCGAACCATACTACGAAAGCGCCGCCACGCATGCGATAGTTATCGAAAGCTAAAAAGGGCGGCGCACTCCAAATGAGCGGTCAAATGCGACTATCGGGCTACGGATTCAGGGTGAATCCCGTGCGGTTTTCCCACTCCGCGACGTCCATCATCTCGATTGCGTCCCACGGACAGCCTTCGAGAAATGTCCCCTCGGGGCCTTTGCTGGTGCAGAGCTTGCAGCCGATGCACAGGTTTGGATCGACCTCAATGCGTCCGTTCGGGTAGTAGTCCTCATCCGGGACCCAGAACATGCATGCATCCACCGGGCAGTACTCGACGCATGCCGGCGAGCCTGCGCATCCGGTGCAATTGTCCAGAATCACCGCGAGAATCTTTGGTTTCTTTTTCCTGAGGTCGGGCCGGCC
>Ga0075418_10002907_pt1 | contig 19583 bp, 17 predicted proteins | sample SoiMetdeltSBSDD2_FD_81776 | JGI IMG/M metagenome (GOLD analysis project Ga0075418, IMG submission 81776) | Bulk soil microbial communities from a Populus tree surrounding site in Tennessee, USA - Soil MetaG P. deltoides SBSDD2 | ecosystem: Environmental > Terrestrial > Soil > Tree plantation...
CCGAACGCTCCCGACGATCTCAGCGGTCTGTTCGCATTCGTCACCGTTCCGCCCGGGCCTCCGTTCCCGGAGGAGCTCCACCTCCAGAAGGTGTGCGGAATCGTCTGGTGCTGGACGGGCGCCGCGGACGACGCCGAAGAAGCGCTCGCCCCCGCACGGCGACTCGAGCCTGCGCTCGACGGAGTCATGGAGCTGCCCTTCCCAGCGCTCCAGACCATCTTCGACGAGCTGTATCCGCCGGGTCTCCAGGACTACTGGCGCGCGGACTTCCTCGACGATCTACCCGACGAGGCGATCGAGCGGCACGTGCAGCACGCGGAGAAGCTTCCGACACAGCTCAGTGCGATGCTCATGTTTCCGGTCGACGGAGCTGCCGGGCGGGTCGGATCAGCGGAAACGGCCTGGAGCCACCGCGACGCGCTCTGGTCCGCGATCATCTTCGGCACCGATCCCGATCCCGCCAACTTCGAGCTGCTCAAATCCTGGACCATCGAGTACTGGGACGCAGTGCACCCGTATTCGATGGGCGGCGCCTACGTCAACTTCATGGGCGACGAGGGTGAGGGCCGCGTCCGTGCGAGCTATCGGGAGAACTACGACCGGCTGGTCGAAGCGAAACGGAAGTACGACCCCGACAACGTCTTCCACGTGAACCAGAACATCGGGGTCTCCTAGGCGAACGCTTACCGGAGAGACACAAAGCGGACGTCGTCGAAGCCGCCCCCGCGCAGGCGCTCGACGAGCTCCGGCGACGCCTCCGAGTCGATGGAGAGCGCCATCAGCGCCTTGCCGCCGCGGCGCGTCCGCGACACGGCCATGTTGGCGATGTTGACCCCGGCCTCTCCGAACATCGTCCCCACGCGGCCAATGACGCCGGGCACGTCGTCGTAGCGGAAGAACACCATGAGCGGTGAGAGCTCGATGTCGACCTCGAAGCCGAGCGCGGACACGAGCCAGCGGCGGTGCTCGCGTCCGATCGTCGTTCCGGCGACCCGCAGCTCGTCCCCGTTAGTCGCGACCGAGACGCGGATCAAATTGGTGAAGTCGCGCGAGCTCCGCCGTTTCTCCTCGGACACATCCACACCGAGCTCCTCGGCGACGACCGGCGCGTTCACGTAGTTCACCGGCCGGTCGACGCGCCCCTGGAAGGCCCCGTTCAGCGCCGCGACGGTTAGCAGCCGAGTGTCGTAGACGGCGAGCCCGCCGTAGTACGTGAGGGCGAACCGCTCCGCGCGCCCGCCGGCGATCTCCATGGCCAGCCGGCCGAGCGTGGCAGCGAGCGGGATGTATGGGCCGAGCAGCTCCATGTCCTCGGCGCGGATGGCGGGGATGTTGACCGCGTTCGTGACCAGCTCCCCCTCGAGCGCGGCCGCGACCTGCTGGGCCACGATCACGCCGGCGCGATCCTGCGCCTCCTCGGTGGACGCCGCCAGATGCGGGGTGACGACCACGTTGTCCAGCTCGAGCAGCGGGCCGGTGTACGGCTCGGCCGAGAAGACGTCCAGCGCGGCGCCCGCGACGCGTCCGGATCGGAGAGCCTCAACCAGCGCTGCCTCGTCCACCAGCTCGCCCCGCGCCGCGTTGACGATCCGCACCCCGGGCTTCGTGCGCGCGAAGGCCTCGGCCCCGATCGTGCCCCTCGTCTCGGGCGTGAGCGGGAGGTGCAACGTGAGAAAGTCGGACAGCGCGAGCACGTCCTCCTGGCTCTCAGCGCGCTCGACGCCGAGCTCGCGGAAGCGCTCCTTGGACACGAACGGGTCGTAGGCGACGACGCGCATCTGCAGGCCTGCGGCGCGGCGGGCGACCTGCTGGCCGATGCGGCCGAAGCCGAGCACGCCGAGCGTCTTGTCCGCAAGCTCGAGGCCGCCGTAGCGGGAGCGCTCCCAGCGCCCCTCCTTGAGCGCGGCGTGGGCCTGCGGGATGTTGCGCGAGAGCGCGAGCAGGAGGCCGATCGCGTGTTCCGCCGCGGAGATGACGGTCGACTCGGGCGCGTTCGCGACCACAATCCCTTGCCTGGTCGCCGCTTCGACGTCGACGTTGTCGACGCCCACGCCGGCCCGACCGATCACCTTCAGCCGGGCCGCCCGCTCGATCAGGTCGGAGGTCAGCTTGGTGGCAGAGCGAATGATGATCGCGTCGTACTCGCCGATCCGCTCGGCCAGATCGCCGTTCGAGTCGACGTCGACCTCGTAGCGCTCGCGCAGGAGCTCGACGCCCGCCTCGGCGATCTCCTCCCGAATGAGGACCCTCGGGCTCACACCGCCGCTCCGCTGGCGAGGAAGCGCTCCGCGGCGGCCACCACATGAACGACTTCGGCGCCGAAGTCGGCCGCACACGGATCTGGGACACCGGTTTCGATCGCCGAGACGAGCGCCGAAACCGTGCGCGCATAGGGCGCTTCGAAGCCGTGGGCGAGCGGAGCCTGGGTGAACCCGCTGGGTCCCCAGAGCTCGAGCCGCAGACATTCCGCCGCCGCGGGTGCGGTAAGGCTCACGGTCACGTCGCTCGAGGCCCCGCCCTGGTGCCGAAAGGCGACGTGAGCTGTGTCGCGGACGCCTCGCGCTGCGACAACGTCCTCAACCGGGCCGAGCACGGGAATGAGGAGAGCCAGCAGATGAGGAACGAGATCCCACAGAGCGCCATGCCGGTGGCGCCAGGGGGACGCGGCGAACGGGCTGTCGGGTGCGAGGCTCGAGGCGAGGAACATGCCCGTCCCGCCCTCCCACTCCCCGGCGGCCACCGCCCCGGTGAGCCACGCCTGCACGGATTCGCGAAATCGTTCCCTGAAGAACACGACGGAGGCAACGCCGGCCTGCTCGATCTCGTCGACTACCCGGTCCGCCGCCTCGATCGATAGCGCGAGCGGTTTCTCGAGCAGCAGATGGCGGCCCGCCTGGGCTGCTCGGAGCGCGACCTCGGCTTGCACGTCCGGCGGCACCGCCAGCGAGACCGCGTCCACCTTGTCGAGCAGCGCGTCGAGATCGGCTTCCGCCTCCACCCGATGTCGCTCGGCCAGCGCGGTCGCCTTGACCGGGTCCCGCCCCCAGATCCCGACGAGCTCGGCGTCAGGGTGTCCCGCGAGGCCCGAGGCATGGCAGACGTCCGCCCAGTAGCCGGTCCCGAGAACGCCGAACCGAACCACGGATCACACCGTCGTGTGCTCGAACACTTCGAGCGCGCGACCGACCGCGACCCCGCGCTCGATGTCGGCGCCCATCTCGGCCAGCGCCAGCTCAACCCCGGCCAGCGCGGTGGTGATGTCGAAGATGTCGTAGTAGCCGATGTGGCCGATGCGGAAGATGCGGCCCTTGAGCGGCCCCTGCCCCGGCGCGAGCGTGATGCCGAAGCGGTCCCGGATCGTGGCGACGAGCGCCCCCGAGTCGATCTCCTCGGGGACGCTGACCGCGGTGACGACCGCCGAGCGATCCTCGTCGGGAGAGAAGAGCTCGAGCCCCATCGCTTTGATCCCCTCGCGGCAGGCGCGACCCAGACGGATGTGGCGTTCGAACACCGCTTCCAGCCCTTCCTCGAGGATGAGCCCAAGCGCGACGTTCAACCCGCCGACCAGCGAGACCGCCGGCGTGAAGGCGGCGTCGAATCGCGCCTGCGCCGTGCGCACGCGCTCCCAGTCGAAGTAGTAGCGCGGAAGGCCGGCGATGCGCGAGCGCTCCCACGCCGTCTCCGACACGGACACGGCGGCGAGCCCGGGCGGCGTCATCAACGCCTTCTGTGAACCGGTGACGACGACGTCCACACCCCACGCGTCGGTCTCCAGCGGAATCGCACCCAGGCTGGAGATCGCGTCGCACACGACGAGCGAGTCGCCGCACGCGGCCGAGAGCGCCTGCAGGTCCGCGACCACGCCGGTCGACGTCTCGGAATGCGTCAGCAGGACGACCGCGGGCGCCGTCTCGTCGATCCGCGCGCGCAGGTCGTCGGCCGAGGGTGTCTCGCCCCAGTCGTAGCGGAGCTCCATCACGTCGCAGCCGTAGGCGCGCGCGATCTCCCCGAACCGCTCCCCGAAGTACCCGGCCGACACGACCAGCACGCGCTCTCCGGGCCGGCACACGTTGGTGATCGCGGACTCCATCCCGCCCGTGCCCGAGCAGGTGTAGACGAGCACGTCGTGCCGCGTCTGGAACACCTCGCCCAGGCGGTGCAGCAGCGTCTCGAACAGCTCGCGATAGTCGCGGGCACGGTGATGGATGACGGGGGCCGAGAGCGCGGCCAGCACCTGCGGCGGCGCGGGCGTGGGCCCCGGCGTCATGAGATACCGCTTCTCAGGCACTAGTGCGCCGCCTGTCGGGCACAGTGATGCTCCGCCGCGCGAAAACCGCCGCAGGGCAAGGCCGCAAGAAGCGTTCGTATGCCGTGCAATACGGGCGCGGCTTGAGGCCGCCACCCTGCGCGGCTTTGCAGCCGCGCGGAGCGCGCTGTGTTCGGGCGGCGGTGCACTCTAGCCTGAGCCTAACTAGCGGGGACGATGCCGCGAGAACGAGACCACTTGCTGGAAGGTCGGCCGGTTCGTCCAGCGCATCGTCTTGCCAAGGAGCCCGGGCACGAACCGGATCCGCTCGGGCCTCGCGTCCGCGCGCCACGCCGACGGGTTCGAGCCTTGAGCGTCCTGGAGCTGGTCACCGGCCTTGTCGATCGCGCTCCAAAGCGAGGTGATGCAGGCGGTCTGGTTGCCGTCACCGCAGTACGTCAGGGTGGCGGAGAGATCCTTCCGCACGTAGCCGTACCAGCCGGAGTCGTACGCCGAGCCCTGGTTGCCGGCGTTGTCGTCGCGCGGGATCAGCTGGGCGAGACGGTCGGTCAGCGGGCCGAGAACAGGCGACATGACCGCGTCTGCGATCTTCGGCCACGCGGCGTCCATGACAGCGGCGCCGGGATCGTCGATCCTCCCGTCCAGATCGCCGTCGAGGCGGCTCGCACCCCGGCTGCGCCACGCGTCGACAAGTGAGGCCATCTGCGCGTCGCGGGCGCTCGGCGCGGGGCCCTTGTCCAGCATGGCCTTGATCGCCGGCCACACGAGCACGGCGCGCAGATCCTGGGTCGCCGCCTGGTTCATGGCGCCCACGACGCTGCCGACGTTGTGCTTCTTGTACCGCTTGACCGCCTCCTCGAGGAGCTGGACGCGCTGGACCGGCCCCCACGCCCAGTGGTCGTCCGGCGCCGAGTAATCCCTGGCGGGCCGGTTGTTCCAGGCCAGGATCATCCCGCTCGCCGGATTGATCGTGCGAGCGTGCGCGGCCAGCGGCTCGAAGCCCTGCCACTCGTAGTTCCCCGTTCCGATCGTCGGAAGGCCGATGTCGACTCCCGGTGCGCGGTTCGGGAGCCGGGCCGCGGAGAAGAGGGCGATGTCGCGGTCGTCGGCGTACACCCAGTTGAACGAGAACTCCTCCTGGTTCATGACCCGGATGAAGTCCCTGGCCGAATGGACCCTGTTCATATTCAGGTCGGCGAACGCCTGCGCGCTCGCCAGCTCGCGCCCGTACGTGGAGCGCTGGCGGGAGAGCGCAACTCGGGTTCCCCCCACCGTCGCGTACCCCTGCACCGGGCCGTGCACGGTCGTGTGGTAGATCAGCCGCTGATCGGGAGTTTCCCCCGTTCCCTTCAGCAGCCCGGCGTCGAAGGTGCCCATCGCGCGGCACTCGCCCTTGTACACGTAGTGCAGCTCGTCCCCGCCGCAGAGCGTCTCGACGAACGTGTCGACGATGTCGGAGTGGGAGGACATCGCGCTCCAGACGTAATCCTTGCCGCGGCCGATGACGACGTAGCCGATTCCCGGGAAGGAGGCACCGCGCGTGTCCAGCCCGCCTCCGTGCAAATCGAGCTCGACGAAGAACTCGGGCCAGAAGTAGCCGACCTGCGGACCGGCGACGAAGATCGGGCGCTTGCTCACCGACTTCTTGGCCCCGATGAGCAGCGCGTTGCTCATGCTCATCGAGCGGTGCTTGGCCAGCTTCGGGCCGGCCGGCTCGTACGGCTGGAAGCTCCCGTCGTCGACCACCGCGTTGCCCGGCATGGCCGAGCCGGATGCTTCCCCGTAGGAGAAGTTGCCAGGCATCGATACGGGTGAGCTCGGGTCCTTCGTCTGCCGCAGGTCGTCCCAGACCTTCCGGCCCTCGGCCGCGCCGAGCTGCTTCTCCAGCGCGTTCAGGTACTCCGAGCGCCGCACCTCGTCGCCTCCCGCGACGCCGAAGATTCCCCCGATCAACGCGGCCGAAGCCACGAAGTCGTTGCGTGTCCAGCGCGGGATCTGTAGACCGCTCTTCCCGATGTAGCCGTTCACGCCGGCGACGAAGCTGTCGATGTCGGCGATGATCGCCCGCCCCTTGGCCCCCAGCCCCTCCAGGACGCGGTACTGCTCGGCGAGGAAGGTTTCGGCCTGCTGCGACGGGATGAAGACCCGGCCGGACAGGGCCAGGCCGAACGCATCCAGTCCGGGCACGTCCAGCGCGGCGATGCGCGAGGGGCCGCGGACGAGTTGCATGAGCAGGTTGCGGTCCTCGGCCGTCACCCAGCCGGAGCCGTACATGACGTCGGCTCGGGTCTTGCCGGTGACGTGGGCCACGCCCCACTTGTCGCGGACGATCTTCAGGCCCTTCCGGCCGACGTCCTCGACGCGCTGAGCCTTGCCCTGGACGCCGAACGTCTCGGGCTTGAAGAACCTGCGCACATTCGAGAGGCTCACTGCGTTCCAGTGCGGCGTCAGCCCGTCGTAGAGCGCCAGCTGATCGGTCGAGTTCGGGCCGCTGTCGGCCGCCTCTCCCGGCGGGAGCACGTTGAGCGCAACCGCGGCGTAGTCCTTCGGCTTGTTCGGCGCACTGGAGGAGGCCGAGACCAGTGCCGGCAGGAGCAACGCACTCAGAGCCACAGCGATGAGGAGAGGACGCAGCTTCACCGGACGGACACGAGCCTACAAGTTGCCGGTGTTTGTGGTCGGGCGCGATTCGCACCCGTTCGGCGGCGGCCATGACGAAATCGGCAGCGAGGGCGTACGCACACCTCTCTGCCGCGTGCTTCCGAGCAGCCGCTAGCATCGGCGCGAATCCGACAGACCTGCTTTCGCGCGGCGAGTATCCCGACCCCGATGTTTGCGTCCGCGTGAGGGCGGCTATCACGCGTTCTTGTGCCTGCGGCCTTGCTCATCTGGGTGGTTCTCCTGTGCGTCCCCGCACCGCCTGCGGGTGCGCGCGGAGACGAGCGGATCGTCGTCCCGTACGACGACTATCTGGTCTCCGACACGCGCTTCCACAGGCGGGAAACCTGGCGTTGGCAGCGGCTGATGGGCAAGCGGCGTACGCCGGCCGCTCAGGGCGAGCTCCGTCCCAGCCATTCGTACCGGCGGTGGGTGAATCGGCTGTGGGAGAATCGGGCGGCCAGGGAACGGCACCGCGCGAAGCATCCACCCCGCCACCGGCAGTGGCTGTGCATCCACCGTTACGAAGGCGGCTGGCGCCTGATCGACGGGCCCTACTACGGCGGCCTGCAGATGAACATGGAGTTCCAGCGAACCTACGGCGCGGAGTTGCTCGCCCGCAAGGGCACGGCAGACCGGTGGACGCCGCTGGAGCAGATCTGGGTCGCAGAACGCGCGTACCGCAGCGGGCTCGGCTTCCAGCCCTGGCCGAACACCGCCCGCATGTGCGGGCTCCTCTAGCACCTCTGGTCGCGGCGGCATCCGGCCGGCGAAGCCGGCCCTCGCCACGCGCTGGCGCGCTGGAAAGGTGTCAGCTCGTGAGCTTCTCGCGCAACCGCTCGTTGACCACACGTGGGTTGGCCCTGCCACGTGTCTCCTTCATCACCTGGCCAACGAGGAAGCCGAGCAGCCCCTCCTTCCCCGCGCGGTAGGCGGCCGCATGCTCCTCGTTCGCGGCCAGGACCTGGTCGATCACCGGATCGAGCTCCGCCTCGTCCGCGATGAGCGTCTCGCCCAGGTAGTCGCTCGCCTGGAACCCGCCGTCGCCGCTCGCTGCCAGCGCCCTGGTGAATGCGTCGCGCGGGATCCGGTCACGGGCTTCTATAAGCTTCCCGAGCTCGGCGCCGTCGACCGCAGACGGGTCGACCCCGGCCGCGGCCAGCTCGTTCATGAGCACGTTCGCAACGGCACGCCGGTCGCCCGGCGTCCGCTCGTACAGCCCGTCGCGGCCGCTCGTCACCAGCTCCTCCGCGAGTCCGAAGTCCAGCTCGGCCTCGAGCCGGCGGATCCTGGCGCTCGGCAGCTCGCCGAGCTCGGCGCGGGCGCGCTCGACCATCTCGAGCGGAGGTTCGATCGGCACGAGATCGGGCTCGGGGAAGTAGCGGTAGTCCTGTGCCTCTTCCTTGGAACGGAGCGGCGGCGCATGCTCGTGCCCGGGCACGAAGTGGAGCGTCTCCTGCTCGACCTGGCCGCCCGACTCGTAGATGGCGATCTGCCGCTGGATCTCGCGCTCGATCCCCTGCGAGGCGAAGTTGAAGGAGTTGATGTTCTTGAGCTCCGTGCGCGTGCGCAGCTCGTCCGAGCCCTCCGGCCGCACCGAGACGTTGACGTCGAAGCGCATCGACCCCTCCTGCATCTCCGCATCGGAGATGCCGAGCTCACGGACCGTCTGCCGCAGCAGCTGGAGGAAGCGCTTCGTCTGCTCCGCCGAGCGAAGGTCAGGCTGGGTGACGATCTCGACCAGCGGCGTGCCGGCCCGGTTGAAGTCGACCAGCGTGCGATCCGCGCCGTGGATGCGTCCTTCGCCTCCGCCCATGTGCACGTTCTTGGCCGCGTCCTCCTCGAGGTGGGCGCGGACGATCCCGATCTCCGTGGCCCCGTCAGGCCCTGGGACGCTGAACGAGCCACGTATGCACAGAGGCTCGTCGTACTGGGAGATCTGATAGCCCTTGGGGTTGTCCGGGTAGAAGTAGTTCTTGCGGTGGAAGACCGCGTGCTCGGCGATCTCGCAGCCGAGCGCAGCGCCGAGCTTGATCGTCCACTCGATTGCCTTCTCGTTCGGCACCGGCAGGACGCCGGGGTGGGCGAGGCAGACCTGGCACGTCTGCGAGTTCGGCGGCGCGCCGAAGCCGACCGGGCAGCGGCAGAACATCTTCGTCCGCGTCTTCAAATGGACGTGGATCTCGCAGCCGATGACGGGCTCCCAGTTCACGCCAGCCTCTGCGGGACGTAGTCGAATCCGAGCGCTTGCTCGAGCGCATGCCCGGCCCGGAAGAGGACGTTCTCCGAGAACTGCGCGCCGATCAGCTGGAGCCCGACCGGCAGCCCCTCGGACAGGCCGCAGGGGATCGACAACCCGGGCAGCCCGGCCATGTTCGGCGGGATCGCGAGCACGTCGGACAGGTACATGGCGAGCGGGTTCTCGGTCTTCGCGCCGAGCGGGAAGGCGACGGTCGGCGAGGTCGGCGAGACGAGGACGTCGAAGCGCTCGAGCGCGGCGGCGAACTCCTGCCGGATGACCGTGCGCACCTTCTGCGCCTGCCCGTAGTAGGCCTCGTAGTAGCCGGCCGAGAGCGCGTACGTCCCGAGCATGATCCGGCGCTTCGGCTCGTCGCCGAAGCCGTGGTCGCGCGTCTGCTCGTACAGCTCGCGGATCCCGTCCGGGGAGACGCGCAGCCCGTAGCGGACGCCGTCATAGCGGGCGAGGTTGGAGGACGCCTCCGAGGGCGCGATCAGGTAGTAGCAGGGCAGTCCGTAGTCGACCGAGCGCGGCAGCTCGCACTCACCCACCTCCGCGCCGAGCTCGCGGCAGAGCTCGATCGCCGCGTTCACGGCCATGGACACGCCGGGCTCGATCCCTTCGGCTTCGTTCAGCTCCTTCGGCACCCCGACGCGCAGACCGCGGAGGTCTTCGTCCTGGGGGATCTCCACCGGCTGCGGAAGATCGACCGTGGTGGTGTCGTTCGCGTCGCGGCCGGCGATCACCGAGTAGAGGAAGGCGCAGTCGGCGACGGTCTTGGCGATCGGACCGACCTGGTCGAGGCTGGAGGCGAACGCGACGATGCCGTACCGGGAGACCGTGCCGTACGTTGGGCGCAGGCCGACGACGCCGCAGAGCGCCGCCGGCTGCTTGACGGAGCCGCCGGTGTCCGAGCCCAGTGCCCACGGCGCGAGGCCTGCCGCGACCGCGGCGGCCGAGCCTCCTGACGAGCCGCCGGGAACGCGGTCGGGGTCCCAGGGGTTGCGGGTCGGCCCGTACGCCGAGTTCTCGGTCGACGAGCCCATGGCGAACTCGTCCATGTTCGTCTTGCCGATCGTGCGCAGTCCGCGCGCCGCGCAGCGCTCCGTCACGGTCGCGTCGTACACCGGCTTGAACCCTTCGAGGATCTTCGATCCCGCCGTGGTCGGCACTCCCTTCGTACTGATGACGTCCTTGAGGGCGATCGGGATGCCTTCGCCGGGCGACTCGTCGCACACGTGGAGGAAGCACTTCAGCTCGCCGTCCCGCTCGTCGATGGCGGCGCGGTAGGCGGCGAAGATCTCGTCCGAGGAGGCCTCGCCCGTCTCCAGGAGGTCGTTGACCCCTTTCGCCGTGAGACGGAGCGTGTCGATCATGCCGCCGGCACCCGGAAGTAGCCGTCCTCGCGATCCGGCGCGTTCGCGAGCACCTCCTCCACCGGCAGGGGCGGGTGAGGGTCGTCGGATGCCCAGACATTCGACAGCTCGAGGGGGTGAGCGGTCGGCTCGACCCCGGACAGATCGAGCTCGGAGACCTTCCCCACGGCTTCCAGGATCGCGCTCAGCTGGTCCTGGAACTTGGAGATCTCCTCTTCCGTCAGCGCCAGCCGCGCCAGCCGGGCCACGTGGAGCACTTCATCTCGTGTAATCGCCATCCGTCAATCCTTCCAGAAGCCGTGAACAGTCTTGGAATCGCCGCGGCTGGCCGGCGAAGCCGGGCTTCGCCCGGCGGTAGCCGAAGCGTGCGCGGCAGTGCCTCAAACGCGAAGAAGGGGGCCAACGGGGGGAAACGTGGTTTCCCCCGTTTAACTGCGAAGGCCCCTCTCGGGGCCTTCGCACACTTTGTCTCGCGAGAGACCCTAGACCGGCTGGACGTTCGCCGCCTGGAGGCCCTTGGTGCCCTCCACGACGTCGAACTCCACGCGCTGGCCTTCGGTCAGAGACTTGTAGCCCTCACCGGCGATGGCGGTGAAATGGACGAACACGTCGTCCTCACCCTCGCGCTCGATGAAGCCATAGCCCTTCTCGTTCGAGAACCACTTCACGGTGCCCTGAGCCAACAAAAACCCTCCTTACCACAACAACGACGGCCCGGGCACCGAGCCGCCGACACTTACAGATACCGGACCACCATAACAGCTACTCGGAAGAGCGCCGGAGCTCTGCGGCGTGCACCGTGTTCTGCAGAACCATCGCGATCGTCATGGGGCCGACCCCGCCGGGGACGGGCGTCATGAACGCGGCACGCCCCATGGCGCCGGGATCGACGTCCCCGAACAGCCCCTCCTCCGTGCGGTTCATGCCGACATCGATCACGGTCGAGCCGGTCTTGACCATGTCCGCTGAGATGAGATGCAGGACCCCGGTGGCGGCTACGAGGATGTCGGCGTCCAGCGTCTCGCGGGCGAGGTCGGCCGTGCGCGAGTGACAGATCGTCACGGTTGCGTTGGCCTGGAGCAGCAGCTGCGCCACCGGCTTGCCGACGATGTTGGAGCGGCCGACGACCACCGCGTGCCTTCCGCTCGGGTCTACGCCGTACTCCTCCAGCAGGCGCATGATCCCGATCGGGGTAGCGCCGACGAGGCGCGGCCGTCCCAGTGCGAGCAGGCCGGCGCTGACGGGATGGAGCCCGTCGACGTCCTTGGCGGGATCGACCGCCTCGATCGTCGCCGTCTCGTGGAGATGAGCCGGGAGCGGCGACTGAACGAGCAGGCCGTCGATCGCTTCATCCGCGTTCAGCTCGGCGACGACCGCGAGAAGCTCCTCCTGCGTGATGTCCGCCGGCAGCCGCTCGTCCACGGCGTTGATCCCGGCCTCTTGAGCGGCCTTCTGTTTCAGGGTGATGTAAATGTCGGATGCGGGATCGTCGCCGACGAGCACGGTCGCGAGCCCGACGCCGCCGAGCTCGCGTACGCGCGTGGCGACGTCCTCGCGCACGCGCGCCGCGAGCGCCCGGCCGTCCATGATGGTGGCCGCCACTCAGGTGACCCCGAGCGCGAGCACAGTTGTCTGCCTGGCCCGCTGCAAACCGTCGCATGCCAGCGTCCTCGGTCGCCCGCGTACTTGGCTCAGTACGCGGGCTCCCTGCGTCCGTGGCCTGCTCGGTTTTCGCGGGCCAAACAGGAACGAGCTCACGCTCGGGGTCACGTGGGGATCTTCACGTCGCTGACGTCGATGCCGAGCGAGGACGCCATCTTCACGCCCTCCTCGAGGTCTGTGCGCAGCCGGTCGGCGTCCCGGGCGGCCATCATGCCGCCGATCCACTGGCGAGCCTTCGGCCGCCACATGACGTGCCTGGCGAAGATCGGAAGCATCTCGTTCGCCCGCCTCACCAGCTGGCGGTGCACCTTCTTCGGCGCGCCTTCCAGCAACACGCGCTCATATGCCACCCCGGAGCGGTGATGGATGCCGTCGTCGATCGTCAGCTTGTTGCAGAGGTCGGCCAGGACGGTGTCCGGAGCCGAGCGCGCAATCAGCCGGAAGCGCGGGATGATCAGGCGCTCGAAGAAGACCTGCATGAGGAAGACCTTCTCCTCGAGCGAATCGAGCTCGAGGAACATGTGCGCGAGCTGGTCGAGGTACGGGTCGCGCTCGGTCGCACCGCCCGTCTCGGCTATCAGCTTGAGCCACGCCTCGGTGTGCCGCGACTCGTCCTGCACCATCGTCGTGTAGTAGAGCTTCGCCTCGAAGTGGCGCGCCCCGTCGAGGAGCTGGGAAGCCATCTCCACGGCAAAGACGTCCGCCTGGTACTGCTGGGTGATGACCGAGCGCCACAGATCCACCCGGCGTGCCTTGCGCTCCGGCGACCCTTTCGTCGTCTCCGGGATCGGCGGGATCGCGCCCCAGGGAAGGTCGCGCACCTGCCACTCAGCCTTCTTGGCGAGCTCGTAGTAGCGGAGGACTCCCTCGTGCTCGGTGCTCGGCGGCGGAGCCGCCAATGGAGTCTCGACCGTCGTCGCCATCGGCCCAAGCTTAAGCTCTGGCCGTGAATTCTCGCCGCTGGCCCAGGAAGAACGACCCCGACTCGATCCGCGCCCGTCAGGACGAGCTGCGCAGCCGGACGCACGATGGGGAGGTCTTCTGGAACGACCTTCAGCCGTTCGCGAACGCTACTGAGGCGCTCACCGGCGTCGCGGTCGTGCCGGTCGCGGTTGTCGGGCCGCTCCCGATCGAGCTGGCCGAGTACGAGCTAACCGAACCCGAGGGGCTCGTCGAGGAGCGCTCGCGCGCGCAGGAGGACGTCTTCGTCCCGCTCGCCAACACCGAGGGCGGTCTCGCCATCTCGCTCCACCGCGGCGCGCGCGCCGTCGCCGAGTCCGGCCGGTTCCGCACCTATGTCCTCAAGGACCGGATGACCCGCGCCAGCGCCTTCCTGTTCGACAGCACCGGCGCGGCGGTCGGGTTCGCGCGCTGGATCGCGGGGCAGGTGGGCGAGATGCGCGCATGGCTGGAGTCGATGCCGGTCGAAGGGCTCTCCCGTTTCGCGAAGCTGCGCGAGATCGAGACCCACGTGGTCGGGTCGATGTGCCACGTCATGTACGCGTTCACTACGGGAGACGCCGTCGGCCTCAACATGGTCACGCGGAACAGCTACGCGCTCAACCAGGCGTTCGTCCCGGATCGAGCCCCCGTCCAACCCGTGCGGACGATGCTCGAGGGGAACATGGGCGGCGACAAGAAGCCATCCCACCGCTACTTCCAGAGCGGCGGGCACGGCAAGACGGTCATCGCCGAGACGACGCTGACCGACGATGCCATCCGTCGCGTCCTACGGACCGGACCGGACGACCTGCTCGACCTGGCCTTCGTGGGAACGCACGGCGCAGTGGCCTCCGGGATGCAGTCGGTTGCCTTCACTCCCGCGACGGCGATCGCCGCGCTCTTCACCGCCACCGGCCAGGACATCGGCATGGTCGGGACGAGCTCGATGGCGCACGGCGCGGCGCGTCGCGTCGAAGGAGGAATCAACGTCTCGATCCGGCTGCCCGGTCTGGAGGTGGCGACCGTCGGCGGCGGCACGAGCCTCCCCTACGCCCGCACGTGGCTCTCGGTGCTCGGGTGCGCGGGCGCCGGGAAGGTCTACCGCTTTGCGCAGATCGTCATTGCGGCGACGCTCGCGCTCGAGATCTCCGCCTCGGCGGCGATGGCGACGGCCGGGTCACGCGAGTTCTTCAAGGCGCACCACGAGCGCGGCGGCTTGAGGTGAGTCAGCTCTTGGCGACGACCTCGTAGCCGTCCCCGCTGCCGACGCGCTGGACGCCGCCTGTCTCGTGGCCGGGGGCGACGATGAAGTTGCCGCCATCTCGGACGGCCTGGTACTCGTCGCGACTCACGTCGATGACTTCCAGACAGTCGGGGTCGCTGCACTCACAGATCACCGGCCTCCGTCCCCGGTAGCTCAAGCCCTCCATCCTGGACCGGAGTCTTTCGTTGGCGGCGCGAAAGACGTTGTCGACGCCCCGCTCGAGGGCCATAGGGGACTTCTGCCCCGCAGAAATGCGCTCAAACGCGCGGGTCGCTCTCGCGGGCGAGCTCGGCCGGCCCGCCCGGCAACTTCTCGACCACGACGAAGTGGCCGTGGGTCTCGACAACGCGCTCGATCTCGGGATCCTGGTGACCGTCGAGGACTGCGAAGTGCTCAGCGTGCGCCCGCACCGCCTCGTACTGCGCCCGCGTCATCTGGAATCGCGCCATGCAGTCGAGTTGGCCGCACTCGCAGAAGAACTCCTCGTGGTCGGCCGCCGGCGCGCCGACCGCGGCCGTGTCGAGGCGGTCGTCGAGCTCCTTCAGCCGTTCGTTCAGGTTCCTGAACAGCGTCTCGTTCCTTGCCCGTTGGTCTGCTCGTGTCATGGAAGGCGCCGAGCGGATTCGAACCGCTGTACGGGGCTTTGCAGGCCCCTGCCTAACCTCTCGGCCACGGCGCCGCGGGTCCGAGTGTAGCCCGGTCATTCGCGCGCCTCCTTCAGGACGCGCACGACGAACCCGTCGAAGCGGAAGACGTCGCCGATCGCGCCGAACGAAGGATCCGGCAGCGCGTGCGAGAGCGTCGTCGTCTCGGTCACAGAAACATCCGTCCCGCCTGCGGCCCGCGCGAGGGCTCTCGATTCTGCGATCGGGAAATACTTGTCATCCGGCGCCGACGCGAGCTCGACGCGCGCCCGCAGCCTGCCCGCTCGGCCGAGGGGCGAGAGCCGAGAGACGTACGCGCGGACTCCCCGCGGCAGTCGAGCGTACAGCCGGTCGAACTTCTCCGGGTCGCGGTTGAGGAGGAGCGCGAGCACAACCCGCCCGACGCGGGTCAGCAGCGCCGGCGGGGCCGAACGCAGCGGCGCGAGCGGGCGCGGATCCTCGTCGTCCACGGCCTCGAGCGCATCGAGGAGCGCGGCCCCATCGGCCCCGCCTACACCAGCGGCAAGCGACCGGCCGACCGCGAGCCGCACGTACGGATCCGCGGCATAACGCGTTCCGGCGTAGCTGCCCGTCGTCGCGAGCCGGATCACCTTCCGTAGGCTCGTGTACGGAGCGAGGGCGGCAACGACCCGCACGCGCGCCGCGAGCTCGAAGCTCTCGGCGGCAAGCAACGCCAGCGCCCCGCCGACCGATACGCCCAGCAGGCTCACGCGGCCGTCACTCGCGCCGGGACGCCCGGCGGTCGCCGCCGCGACGTCGACGGTTGCGTCGACAGTCTCCGCGGAGATCTCACCGGCAGGCAGCCCCGGAAGGTCCGGCACGACGGTGAGGTACCCCGCTCGGGCGAGCCCCCGCGCAAGCCGCTGCACGTCCGGGTGGTGCCGACCGCGCCGCGTCGCCCCGTTGACGAAGACGATCGCCGACCAGGGGCCCGATCCGCCTGGGCGCACCAACGTCGCCGGCATCCCGCCGACCGTCTTTTCCTCCACCTCGGGATCGGGGGTCACGAGCCTGACGAACCAGCTCAGCACGGGCGTGTCGATCGCGGTCGAGAGGACGGTGACGGCCCTGGCCTGGGCGCCGACCCAGGAGCTGAAGACAAACGCAGCGACGAGGGCCGCGAGGCAGATCGCGAGTAGTCCGAGCTTGAGGCCGCGCCAGATCTTCCGGCGCACGGCCCTATCTTCTCATCTACCTGAGCGTGGCCACGACGGTCTTGCTCACCGCCCGCTTGAAGCGCCGATCTCCGAGCACGGCGCGCACCAACACCTTCCCGTGCACGCGCGCGGGCACGTTGACGATGGCGACGGCGCGGCCGGTTCTCTTGCGGCCGCTTCCCCGTGCACGCCCGACGACCTTGCCGGCGAAGCGCACCTCGACCGACCAGGCAGCGGGGCTGGCGTCGCGCGGGAGCAGGTCGCCGGTCGCCGTGAGTGTATGACCGCGGACGACCACTCTCAGCGTCGTCTTCGCAGCGCGGTCGCAGGCGTCGCCGCGGCGGTTCTTGTTCCAGTCGGACTGTGTCGGGTTCGCAGTCGCGGGGCAGTTGTCCGCCGTGTTCGGGACGCCGTCACGGTCTGAATCGCGGAGCGACGAGACGGTGTACGTCCCGTCACCGGAATCGGCTCCAACAGCGAGGTAGTAGGTCCCCGCCGACGAGGCGACGAAGGCCAGCCTGGGATTCGCCGCTCCGGTCGACGTCCGCGCCACGACGGTTCCTCCCTCGATGGTCGTCGTCCCAGGCCGATACAGCGCGAGGGTGAAGAAGGCGCCGGTCCCGCGCAGCTGGAACACGACGCCCGCGCCGGCGTCGAGGTGCACGGCGTACACGTCCCGTTCGTCGGTCGTCGCACCTGCCGCTCCCCCGGCCTCGCCGGGGAATCGAAGCGGCACTGCTCCCGACGGCTGGTCGTCGAGCTGCGCCGGCGCGAGGAAGCCGCGCGTGACGAGAAGATTGCTGAGGAAGGCGCGATTTGCACCGGCGCTCAGCTGCTGGTCTGCGAAGAGCAGGGCGAGCGCGGCGTCGCGGAAACCCGAATCCGCCGAATAGCTGAACTGCGACTGGACGATCAGGCGGTCGGCCGCGGTTCCGCCCAGCTGCTTCCGGATCGTCCAGAGGAGATTCGACCACGCCTGACCCATGCAGTGGATCTCACGGCCGCCGCACTCCTGCTGGGCCTGCGCGACCGTCCACTCGTTGTCGAGCGTTCGGAGGCACGGGAGCGCGTCCTCGGTGACCGAGCTCGTGTCCCACTCCGCGAAGCAGGTGTTGAACATGTCCGCGTTGCCCTGATTGGCGGACATCGCCGCCTGCCAGTAGTCGCCGAAGCCCTCGCCGAGCGTCCCGCCCTCGTTCGTCGCCCCGAAGCCGCTGGCCTCGCTGTCCTGGATCGCGTGGCCGTACTCATGTGAGATGACGTCGGCGTCCTGCGCGTCGTTGACGCCACCGTCCCCGAAGTTGAGCGACTCTGTCGAGGGGCTGTAGAAGGAGTTGTCTTCACCGTTGTAGTGCACGGTGACCGGGATAGCACGGTGGACGACGGTCGAGAAGCCCAGGCTCTGCAGGTAGCGCTGCATGCGGTCTATGTGGAAGTAGGCCATCGCGGCGTCAAAGGCGGGGTTCCCGCGCGTGACGGAGCCGAAGTCACGGCCGGGGGGACAGGACCAACGATTGAGCAGCACGTTCACCCAGGCACCCAGCAGGCAGCCAGTCGACTGCGCGCCCAGGTCTTGAAGCGTGGCACTGCGGTACAGCGATATGGGCACGCCGTCGTCGTTGTCCGCCAACCCCGCGCGCGAACCCTGCTCGACGACCGGGTTCGGATCGAAGACGAGCGCGGGCGCGGTCGCGTCCTGGACGAGGTCACGCAGGCGGAGAAGCGAACCGGTGCGCCCATCGACCAGCACCTCGAAGTCGCCGAGCGGCCGCGCCGCCGGAAGCACGACCCGCCAGACGAGCCGGCCGACTCGCGGTGCGATCGCGAGCCCGGCATGTGCCGGCGCGCGCAGGCGCGTCACATCAGCGAATGTGCGCGCGAGGCGAAGCGCCTTCGTCTTCGGGATGCGGGCGGCAGGCGGCCGCGCGAGCGCGCGCCAGGTGTGGTCGAGGAGGAGACGGCTGCCGTCGCCGCCGATGCTGAGCGCCGCATCCGACCCGAGGACCGGTATGCCGGCGACGCGCTGGCGGACGCGCACGAAGGTCGTGCCGAAGCTGCTCTTCCCCGACACCTGCTGGAGCTGCGCCACGGGCGCGTTGGCCGCCGCGAGGCCCGATGCCACGCGTGGGGACAAGCTCTTGCCGTAGGACGGCACGGCGAATGCCGCGGCGCCCGCGGCGACGGCCCCGATCGCAGCGAGCAGACGCACCGCGCCAGTATGCCCGCAGAAAGATAAGAAAGGTCTTAACGCTTCTTGGCCGAGGCCTTGCCATGCTTGCGGCCCGCGGCCTTGTTCTGGGCGGTCGTCCCTTCCTGCTTCGAGCTCGACCTTGCACCTCCCCTTAGCGAGGAGGATTCCCCGTCGCCGAGCGCCGAAAACACCCGGTTTCCAGCGAGGACGGCGCGGATATGATCAGGGGAGAGTCGCGTGAGCGAGCCAGCCGAGCAGACCGCAAGCGCCCGGCCCGCTGCACTCGCGGGACCGGTCGGCCGCGAACTCGAAAAGGTGCGCAAGCCGGTTCTGCGTTGCATCGCCGAGAACTCGACTCGGGAAGTGACGGCTGACGTCGTCAGCCGCCTCGGCGAGCAGCAGCGCGTCCGCGTCCGCTGCGCGCCGCTCAAGGACGGCAACGGAGCGCGCGGAGCCATCCTCGTGATGGAAGAGGTCGACCGGGGGGAGTCGTGAGCCAGGCACCACACCCGGATACCGCGCTCGGGGAGAGCATCAAGGCCCTGGGGGCACAGGTGCATGACGTAGGACGCCAGCTCGCCGGTCTTCACCTTCCGCCCTCGGCGCAGGAGGCTGAGCTCTCGGAGACCGCCCGCTTGCTCCAGTCGGCGGCGGAAGAACTGGTCCAGGCCCAAACGAAGCTCGAGGACGAGATGGAGGCGCTGCGCGAGCTCCTCGAACTGGAGCGCCTGCGCTACCGCGACCTCTTCGAGTGGGCGCCGGAGGCGTATCTCGTCACGGACTCCGGCGGCAAAATCCTCGAGGCCAACCGGGCGGCGGAGGAGCTTTTCCGCTTCCCGACGGGCGTCCTGCGCCGAGGGCCCGTCACCCGCCTACTCCCCGTCGCCGAGCGCCAAGCCTTTCGGATGATGCTGAAACGCATGCCCATGCTCGAGGTTGTCGGAGACTGGGAGCTGGAGCTGGCGCGGAACGACCGGTCCACGTTCCCGGCCGCAGTCACCGTAGCCTGGATGCGGGACGCCGGCGGCCGCGCCGGGACGCTCCGCTGGCTGATCCGAGACATCACTGAGCGAAAGGCAGCCCAGGACCAGATCGTCTCCGCCAACATCGAGCTGGAGCGGCACGTCCGGGAGCGGACCGAGGACCTCGAGACCGTGGGACG
>Ga0075418_10002908_pt1 | contig 19580 bp, 10 predicted proteins | sample SoiMetdeltSBSDD2_FD_81776 | JGI IMG/M metagenome (GOLD analysis project Ga0075418, IMG submission 81776) | Bulk soil microbial communities from a Populus tree surrounding site in Tennessee, USA - Soil MetaG P. deltoides SBSDD2 | ecosystem: Environmental > Terrestrial > Soil > Tree plantation...
AAACATAAACGCGTCGGTAAGGACGAGCTGGGGATGAAAGACGATATATAGCCCTTGCACATTTTATGCACGGGCTATCTTCAAATTTCGATCAAATCATAATTTGGCAAATATTACTGAGACAAAAATGCTGCTTCGGCCGACTCGATGGCGTCGTGGATTGGGATCATCATGGGGATACCGGTTACTTCCAACACGTTCCGCACATCAGGGATAGGGCTAAGCAGGAACATGCGCCCACCCCGATTGGCAACAGATTTAGCGTTTAAGGCTAATAGCCGTATGCCAATGGATGACAGGTAATAAACACTGGAGAGGTCCACCACGACGCGTGGCTTTTCTCCCGAACAGTAACCGGCAAAGCGGGTTTCGATCGCCCCCACCCCTCCGATATCCAGCTTGCCGCTCAGTTTGAGCAATTTGACATTGTTTTGCAGTTCGCTATATTGGAGTTCCATAATTACTTCTGCCTCTCTGGTCGAAATCTGATCCTGATTATGACTGACATGATTTAATTTCGAACGGCTGTAAATGTTCCGCTGGCACCATCTACGTGGCTCCAGGTGCCGCTAACGTTATTCGCATCTATGATCGTCCCTTCCCAGGTTTCATCGCCGGTGAGAATCAAGTCAATACCGGTGATACTAAAATCACCTTCATATTCGACCTGGTAGATATTCACCTGACGGTAGGTACCCTGAGTAGGCTCGCCGCTGAACGTGATAATCCCATTATCATAAGTGTTGCCGTCTGTGGCAGTCATTGTGTAGGTCCACTCACTGCGGATATCGAACTCTGGTTCTCCTGCGGCACAAGCTGAACATAACAGAAGGCATAAGAGCAGCGTGAAAAACATTCGACAGATGTTCATTTTGAGTCCTCAGATCGGCTCGAAGCATGGCACTACGCTGCGGAGAGCGCCAGATCGATGGCCTGCTCCAAAGCCAGTGACCGTCCGGCATCCCATTCGGCCTCCACTATAGATTCGGACAAGGCCTGACGGGATGGCGCAAGCATGCGGTCCACGCGGGCCTGCTCGGCAGGCGGCAAGGGCGCCCCAATGGATTCTCTCAGCGCGGCGGCGAAGCCACCCAGTTGCAGGGCTCGGGCGTGCCTGGCTTCTGCCGAGGCGAGTCCGCCGTAGTCCTCGATCAGGTAGGCGATGGCGGTTTGGTCTCCGAGTTCGCGATTGATCGTCAGGCTTTCATCGAGCAGGGGCCGGGCCTCGGAGAATTGACCTTCATCCAGTACGACATCTGCCAGAGTGTTAAGAGAGAGAGCGAGACCCGCCCTGTCACCAAGCTGACGACGGATGTCGAGGCTCTCCTGTAATAGCACGCGTGCTTCGGAATACTCACGCTGATCACTAGCCACGCAAGCCTGGTTGTTCAGCAGTTGCCCGACCGCCCAGCGATCGCCCATTTTGCGAAACAGCGCCAGGCTTTCCTCGTTCATCGTCCGCGCGCCCGTGAGGTCACCCTGGAAGCGAGCGATGATTCCCAGGTTATTGAGAAGAGTGGCTACACCCGGCGTATCACTTAACTCCCGGCGCAGCGCCAGGCTCTCCTCATTCAATATACGCGCGGTCTCGTAATCTCCTTGCCAGGTAGCAACGGTGCCAGCCCCCTTAATGGCATCGGCTCGAGCCACCCTCCGGTCATGGGGCTCCATAATTTGTACCGCCAGGTTCAGGCTATTCCCGTAATAGGATCGTGCCTCGTCATACTTGCCCTGCAGACGGTAGATCTCTCCGATGTTGGTCATCACATGACTCATACCTAGTTTGTCATCCAGTTGTTCATAACTTGCATGAGCCCGCTGTAGCCACTCCTCGGCCTCCGGGTATTTCCCCTGTTTTCTGAGAAGCCAACCCATGGCGCTTTGAGCCTGGGCCTGGCGACTCACATCGCCGAGACTGGAAGCCAGGGCCTCCGCATCCCGGTTGATCTCCTCAGCAGATTCCCAATCCCCTACCAGTTCGAACACCTGACCCAGCTTCACCATGACTGCTATGCGTTCCTTATCCGGCAAGAGGTGCAACACCTGCCGGTAATACATGATCGCCGCGGCATTGGCATAGTTTTCCTGAGCCGCCTCGCCCGCTTTCAGCAAGTATTCACGCTTCTTGAGCTGGTTCTCTGTGCGTTCATAGTGATACGCCAGCAAATCGACATACTGGTCGAGCGTATCCGGATAATGGGCCTCAATGTATTGACCAATCTGGTCATGCAGCATGGCACGAGTCGCGAAGGCCAGGGTTTCGTAGGCCACCTCCTGAGTCAAGATATGCTTAAAGAGATAGACCAGTTCCGGTTCGGGGGTATCCAACGGGGTGAGGTCCAGTGCGCTCAGGGTATCCAGATCGTTCTGGAGACGCTCCTGACCCCCAAACTGATTGTAGACACCCCACAGCATGGCAGCACGGAACAAGCGCCCGATGACGCTGGCAACCTTCAACAGCGTCTTTTGATTTTCAGTCAGTTGGTCGATGCGGCTGAGGATCAGGCTGTAGAGGCTGTTGGGGAGGTCGATCTGTTCCAACGCCTCGGGTTGTTGCGGATCGATGTTCCGGTCGCGCAGGTAATTCAACAGTTCCTCGATATAGAACGGATTTCCCTGAGCGCGCCCGCTGACCTTTTCGATCAGTGCCTGAGGAACAGTAGCGACCTCACCATAGACCTGGCCAAGTTTGAAGGCCACAAGTTTCTCGACATCCTGTGCCGGCAGATCGGTCAGCGAGATCTCGGTGAAATGGAATAGCTGCTTGACACGCGGGGCCAGCAAGCGGTCGAGTTGAGCGGGCCGATAGGCCATCACGATCAAGACTGGCAGGTCAGAAGTTGCCCGCCCGATCGCCTCCAGCAGATCATGTGAGAGCGGATCCAGCCAATGACAATCTTCCAGCACCAGCAACAAGGGACTTTTTTGCGCACGCTTGCGGAGGCAGTCGACAAGGAGTGACTCGAGGGAGGCCTTGCGCAACTTGGCGGTGAAGGAACTCGTAAACTCACTATCGGGTATCTGGAGATTTAAGACCGCCCCCAGCAGTGGAAGTCGCGCGAGCAGAGCCGAGTCGCTCTCGGTTAATCGCCACTCCAGCGCCGCGACCTGTTCTGGCAGCGACCAGGCTGGATCGAGATCAAAAAATCGCTGCCAGATATTCTGCCATACCAGGTAGCTGATGCTAGTGCCATACGATTGGCACTCACCGCCATAGCCCAACATGCCGCGTTCGCGGGCCAGTCGGATCACCTCCGCCATCAGGCGTGACTTGCCCATGCCAGCTTCAGCAGTAATCCCCACGATCTGGCCGCGACCCTTCAGCGCAAGATTGAGCTTTTGCTCCACTAATGCCAACTCAGCCGCGCGGCCCACCATTGGCAGGGCATATTTTGGCTCGTGCAGGCGGATGCCATGCCGGCTCCGGCGAGCGATCAGGCGCAAGACGGATACCGGCTGTGACTTACCCTTGACCAGCAGCGGTGGGAGCTCTTCCCAGGTAAAGTCCTCGGAGGTGGCTTTGCTTACATTCTGGTTGACCAACACCTGGCCAGCAGGTGCATTCTGCATCAAACGGGCCGCCATGTTGACTGCATCCCCAATGGCGCTGTACGTACGGCGATATACACCACCACACGCTCCAGTACGAGTCAGACCCTGGCTGATGCCAATCTGCACGTCTTTGATAAAGTCCATTTGCAGATCGCGCAACTCCAGCGCAGCCGCGATGGCCCGGACGGCGTCATCCTCATGTGCTTGGGGCGCGCCAAACGAAGCGTATAAGTTGCTGCCTTTGTCACCGATGATCAACTGGAACAGGTAACTGTCATATTGAGCCAGGATACGCTGGACCGATTGGACATATGTATTGAGCCTTGACTCAGCCTGCGGGTCACCATCGTACTCTATACCAGAGAAGCGCAAGAATAATGCCACGGTGGGCCGCAATTCGGTCAGGAATTCCCCCATGTCGTTTTTCAGTCGTTCATAGACAGGCGGCAGCAGCCAGGGCCGCAGCAGGTCATCGCTTAGCGCATCTGGCTTCATCCGAGGCCACGGCGCGGTCTCGACCGCCACGTTCAGCACGTTGACCGCAGCAAAGCGTTCGCCGCTTTCGAGATCATGGCGCCAGCCGACCACGTCCAACTGTTCGCCTAGCGCTGAGACGGCAGCTTCATCCAACAAGACCTCGCCGCGTTCCGCCAAGTGCTCACCGCTCGCCAGCCGATAGAGCGTCTGGCCGGCCAGGGCATCCACCCGCTGGATAGTCGGATCCCCAATAAGGAAGCGCCGTGCCGGGCCAACCGTTACGACGGCTTTCATCGCCAACGAGACAATGCCAGCGCCAGGAATATCTACCTGCGCAAAGCGCTGCATCGTTCGCTGAATCGCCAGAGCACAGGCGGTTGCTCGTAAAGCTGTGGAGGTTGTGGGATGCGGCTTCAGGTATTCCGGATTGTGGTCGTCAAACCAGCAGGTGATGGCGTCTCCGCTAAAGCCAATGACGCTGCCACGATAGAGTTCGATCTCAGCCAAAAGGGCATCGTAGATCTCGTTGAGCCAGCGCGTCAATTCCTCGGCGCCGCGTTGCGGACCCAGTGCCTGGACCAATGCCTCGGTCAGCGGTGTGAAGCCCGAGATATCGGCGAACAGCGCTGCACCAGAGGTGTGGTTGGGCAGCGCTGCGCCTTGCGCCAGGGCATGGCGCCGGTCTGTTGGAATGTAGGCAGATAAGGCTTCCATCGCTCTCGATGGCATATTTTATCGCAAGCCAATGATCACATAGTACGTCATTCCATCATCAAGCGTGACGCCAATCCGCCAGTAATAGCCAGATGCAAAGCCCTGCGTGCTCCAGTTGTACTGATACTTTCCGCTAATCCACTGATAGTTGTTTCCGCTGGTGGCCGGATCGGTGAAGATCGATTCATCGATCGGAGCTGTCGTGGGGTTGCCTTGCTGGGGCGTAATCCAAACTGGCAAACTGGCAGATTGAACAACGTTGCCATTGGCATCCTTGAGTTGGAACTTGACAGGCACGGTGCTGCCGCCTTTGAAGATGCTGATAGGACATGGTGAACTACAGACCTGGGAATGACCGGTGTCGTTGATCGGCTGCAGGAACCCGTCGAAGCGATAGATCACGCGATAGGTGGCTGTGGCAGTGCTCGTGTTGCCAGCGTTATCAGTGGATGTGCACTCGACCGAATACGTCCCAACACTGTTTGTAGAAACAGCTCCGCAGCTCTGGCTGGCAATGCCTGAGCCGCTGTCTGTCGCTCCAGCCGAGGCGGTTGCAGTTCCGTTGAGATAAACCGGGTTCGGCGAGACGCTCGGCGAGAGGGTTGGGACAGTCTTATCGATCTTGATCGGGCCAAAGCTGGTTGTGGCGCTGTTGCCTGCCTTATCGGTGCCTGTGCCATTAGCGGTGAAGATGCCCTCGGCGCTGAAGATCTGGTCGGAGGGGCACGATGCGAGGCCGCTGCCCGAGTCCGTGCAGGTGAAGTGGATGGTCACGGTTTGGTTGGTCCACGTGCCGGCGGTATATGACGTGCTATCGGCCTTAGTGGCAGTGGCAATGATGGTCGGTGGAGTCGTATCATCCAGGATCGTGAGCGATTCACCCAGGTGGCTTGAGCTTTGGTAATAGTCGTCGCTTAATTCGAGCCCTGGGCCGACCGGGATGCTGCCATTGAAGTATGCATCGACCTCGTAGGTGCCAGGAGGCAGCGGCACTGTGCCGAGCGTGGCATTGCCAAGATAATCGGCGATTACTGAAGTGGCGAATGAGTCTGTAGCATTGTGGACGATGAAAAACACCGATCTGCCACCCAGCACGCGGCCAGACGAGTCGCGGACGACAGCCACGAACTGCGTGGGTTGAAATTCGGAAACAGTGACAGTGGGTGGTGTATCCGGTGTGACTGTCAGAGTCGTGCTATCTTTGCTGACAGTGAAGGGACTGGTCGCGTTCGAACCGAGCAGCAAGCGCTCCCCATCTCCACGGAAGCTGATCTGGGCTGTGTAGTTGCCGGGCCGGACGAGCAGCTTGAGGCTGAGGCTGGCCGCGCCACTACTATCAGTGAAGGCCGAGACCTGTTGACCGCCGATGTCGAGGGTCACGAACCCGTTATCCACGGGCTGACCGTTGGATTGCAGCAACACATCGAACGTGCTAGTCTTGAAGTATGTGCCTATCGTCGGGGCCGAAGTGAATGCCAGGGCGGTGGCCGCGAACGGCTGCGGGGGCCCCGCGTTCTGAGGAGTGACGTTGTAGTACGCGCCCAGGTTTGTGGCCAGGGTCGTCAGACCAGCGCCACCCACGGCCTGCACCATGAACAGGATATCTTCGGACGATTCACCGGGTTGCAGGGTAAGCGTACCCTGCCAAATCGTTGGATCATCGTTGTCCTGGACGAGATCGAGTGGAGCCCAGGCGCCATGATAGGGGCTGCCTGGTTTACCGGTATAGAGCACCCACACCGCCTGCACACCTGCGGAGCCTTCGGCCTTGACATTCACACTAAAGTTGATATCGCTGCCACTCTGCACACCGGAGGCGCCCAGGACGCGCGGCGCGGCGCTGACGGCAGCGGCCTTCTCAGCCGGGGTGCCCGCGGTGGTCCAATCGGAGGACAGGTAATAGAGCTCCAGATCCAGGTCGGTGAACTGGCGCAGCGTACCATCGGTGACGCCGAAGGCGCTCGAGCGGAATTGGGCCGGGAAGGTGATCAGGCGGGTATTGCCGCCGCTGAAGGCATCAATAAAGTTCGCTGCCCAGAGCTGGGTCGGGTAGAAGATCGGGGTGTTGTACGAGAGATGGGCGGTGGAGGTCTCGGTCGTCGGTGAGGAGGTCAGCGGGGTGATGTTATCCTCGTCTGCGTATGTGCCACCACGGAAGGCGACGCCGCGCAGCTGTTCCCCGTTCGAACTGACGTTATCGATCTCTTTCGGGTAGATCGGCTCGAAGGGATTGACTACCACGCCGTTCGCGCCGGAAAGATAGGTTGTCATCACGGTACCAGTAGCAGCGAGATTTTGCAATAACTTCGTGTTGGTGGTCAGGGCCGGGCTCAACGAGACCGAGCTGCTGGTCAATCCAAAGTTCGTACCCGGAACCAGAGTGGTACCGCTGACAATCGAAGCATCATTCTCAGCCGGGAGCGGATCGCCGGGCATGTCCACCTTCATCATCGGCAGGCCGTAGAGCGTCATCTCGACGATAGTCTTCTGGTCGATGCCGGTCAATTGAGCGGTCTCAGCGAGATATTGCTGCTTGGCCTGCACGAGCGCCTGCCCAACGGACACAGGTCCGCTGCCGGTGCGCAGTTGCTCCGCGACCAGCAGGAACAGCCGTTCGCCGTATTCTTTCAGCTCTGTATCGCCATAGGCATAGCCTGTGGCGGAGATGTAGCCGGCCGCGCCCTCTTTCAGGAAGACCTTCGCCCAATCGGGTTCCGGTGAAATGTTATCGAGCAGGTCTGAAGCAGGAATGCTGTAACCACCGTGGCAGCCGAGAGCCATGACCAGAACGTCTGTCAGGTTCGCGGAGGCGGCCACGTTGGCAGCGGTGAGCTCAGAGAGATAATCTGCGGCCAGCAGGCTGCCCGCGCTGAAGTGGCCGGTGAGCACGGCAATATCATAATTGCTGCCGTTCAGTTTCGTGAGCAGCTGATTCGCGTTCCAGGCGGTAGGGTCAGTAGGAGACAGGCCGGGAGCCTGAATCAGGGTATCAGCACTGGAATTCGTGCCGCCATCGAGCAGAACCTTCATCGCTTCAGCCGCGTCGCCGACAAAGTCATAACCGGTGACCAGCGAAGAGTTCGGGATGATCAGTCCATCGGTCGCTATGTAGGCATCGACCGCCGCGCTGATATCGGTGGCGTTATCCACCAGCCGGCCGACAGCCAGGTCTGGTAGCGCCAGCGAATATCCGGCCTGGGTGAACTGAATGCTGGAACCGTAGGCATCCTGACCCTGGACCAGGTTAGTCTGCAAACCGGCTTCGGAGGGAGTGGAAGGCGATACGGGCGGAACATAATCCTTTTCATTGGCCAGACCCGAGACATCCGCCGTTTGGAAGAATGGGATCACGTCTGAGCCGCCGGCCAGGACGATGTATTGCAGGCTTGGGTACTGGCCGAGGTATGCCTCGATCACTTGCTTGATCTCGACGGCCACCGTGTTCTTTGCGAAGGCGCAGCCCGGAGTGTCATCGGCTTCGGTGTTGGCCCAGTCCACGCGCGGGTAGTTGCCAGAGGCGAGGTCTATCACGACACCGTTCACGTCACTGCGCTGGCCAAGGGTTTCTAACTTGCTCAACGCAACCGCTTTTTCTCCGACGGTGCCATGCATACGGTTAGAGTCGGTAAGGATCAAGGTCTGATAAGAACCGGCCGGGAACGTGATCCCTGAGGTGACGGGCGTGCCATTCGGGACCGGAATCACGGCACCGCAGATTCCGCCCTCGACAGTCACGTCAAGGGTGAAGGGCGTTTCAAGGTTGTAGGGACCAACCACACGCACGTAGAGATTCTCGTTCAGGTCATACGTGTTGCGCTCGATGGTCTGGACGGTGGCATACGGGTCCATGGAGATGCCGAGGAGGCTTTGAACCGCCGCTGTGCTAAAGGCATCTAATGAGCCGGATGGCAATGAACCGGATGGCAGGGAACCCGATGGCAATGAACCAGACGGTAATGATCCTGAAGGCAACGAGCCAGAAGGCAGAGAACCCGAAGGCAGCGAGCCAGAAGGCAATGAACCCGAAGGCAACGAGCCAGAAGGCAATGAACCCGATGGTAATGAACCGGAAGGCAGAGAACCCGATGGCAGGGAACCCGATGGCAGAGAACCTGATGGCAACGAGCCGGAAGGTAATGAACCAGAAGGCAGGTAGCCGGTTGGGAGCGAGCCAGACGGGAGTGAACCAGAAGGTAGTGAACCGGATGGCAGAGAGCCAGAAGGCAACGAACCCGAGGGCAGTGAGCCGGAGGGTAGGAAGGCTGCATCCTGTGCCTGGGAGCTCAACAGGTCGCCGTTCTCAGGGTTGGTCAGCGACTCGTAGATCGGGTTTGGGTCGCGGTGCAGGCTGACCGCGCTGCCGGGCAAACTGGTCAGTGTCACGGTGACGGTGCCGCCAGGCTGGACAGGGAACTTGAACCACTTTTCCTGGAAGATATCGGTCATGTATTGCGTCTGCGTTTCGCCCAAGAATGGCTGGGCATCGAACCAGTTCAGGTTCGGTGTGGCCACCGGGCGACAGTACGAAAACTCGGAGGTGCCGCCACTGCCCGTGGCAGTAACCGAGACACCCTGCGGTTCAGGGATGCCAACCGGCAGATTCCCGAAACCAAACTCGGGATCCGCAGTGTCAAAGACGACCAGACCGAGCGCGTCGGTGGTCACAGTGAGCGAGCCGAGGTAGCTTTCACCTTCCCCGAAGAAAGAGGGATCGCAGGTCGTGTTGGCAAAAACGTCGAGCGTATAGCTCTGGTTCGGCTCAGACTCGAGGAAACCACCCACACGCAGGACCTCACCATCGGACGTGGCCACAGTCAGGACCGGGAAGTTCTGATAGTTGTTCGGACCGGAGATGGGGAACTCGGGGTCGAAGGCGTGGTTGAAGGTGACTTCGTCGTGCGCGAGATCGATTCCCAGGCTGTCATTCGAGAAAATGTTGTTACCACGGATGATGTTGCCTGTGCCAGAGTCCACACTGACGATAACGCCGGTGCCTGCATTGAGGGCGATTACGTTGCGGTCCGCGGGGACGCTGCCGCCAACTGTGTTATTGGAGGTGTTGTTGAGGTAGATGCCAGAGATAATCACACCCTCGGGCGGGTCATCGGGCCTGATACTAATGAAGTTGCCGGTAATCGTGCTCCCCGAGCCGTTCACTTCGATGCCGTTGTTGAAACCGCCCCGGATCGCCAGACCCTTGACGGCGCTGCCGACACTGATCAACAGGCCGCTAGCACAGCCGCAGCTATCGCCGTTCAGTTCGATTTGGATGTTAGCATTGTTCCCGAGGGCCAGCGTGTTCGGGCTGGCGCCGGGCTGGGTATAGCCGTCGATCACCACCGCTTCGGTGAGGGGAGGCAGCTCGGTAAGCAATGAGATGGTCTGCATGCCCTCAGCGCGGATGGCGAAGCGGATCTGGTCGGGACCACTCGCGGTGTTGAGCGTTGTGTTCGCATTCAAAATGGCCTGGCGAAGTGAGCCACTTCCACTGTCGTTCGTGTTGGTCACTCGGAAGATGTTGACGATCTTAGCCTCATACGCGCCGATGTCACAGCCAGCGCCTTGAGGACGGGTCTCGCCGCGCTGGTCAGTGTCGGGACAGGTCTGGGCATTGCCAGCATTCAGGGCCGGGCTTCCGGGGAGCAGCGCGAGGGTCTGGGTGGGACCACCATTATTAGCCAGGCTGGTATCCAGCAGCGGATCGGCCCGGGCGCCGGGACAATTATTGTCAGACGGCCAGCTCAGGTTGTTGCCCAGGTCCGTGACGAAGCCGTCAGCGGTGTCACAGTTATCGAAACTGGTGCCATACAGGATCGAGTTGCCCACCGACAGCGTTCCGCCAGCGCCAAAGGACTGGCTGCCAACGCTGTCCCCATAGCGGCCGGCGCTGTTGCTGTAGAAAGTGCTGTACTGGACCGTGATCTGGCCTACGCGCGAATCGATTGCCCCGTGGTTGTTGGCCGAGTTCCCGACGAAGGTGCTGTTGGTGACAGTCACTGATGCGGCGTTACTGTGGATGGCGCCGCCGGTATCGGCGTTGTTGTTGGTAAAGGTACTGTTCGAGACGATATTGGCGCCGCCGTTCGGATACAAGGCGCCGCCCCCAAAGCCGCCGAAGTTTCCATCGAAGGTGCTGTCAGTGATCGTGAAGACAGCGCTGGTGCTGCTGGCTACCGCACCGCCACCATAATTAGCCAAATTGCCGCTGAACGAACTTTCGGAGATGACGGCCGAACCCGAGTTGGCTACGTAGATTCCGCCGCCAGACCCATCAGAGGATACAGAAGGCGACTGGTTGTTGACGAACGCGACCCGGTTGATGATAGCGTTGCTATCCACCTTGAGGGCGCCGCCCGGGTTGGCCGTGCCGTTCTGCACCTTCAGGTTCGAGAGGGTCAGCGAGCCGGATACGACATGCAGGGCCCGATCCAGGTCATTGGGATCAAGGACCGTTACAGTTGCGCCAGCACCAGTGATCGTCAAGTCTCCGATGATATCCAGGTCACCAGTCGCTGCGGCGTCTTCATCCGCGCCGGCCAGGGTGAGGGTATACGTCCCGGGCCAGAGCGTGACTGTGTCCGGCCCGGTGAGCGCATTCGTCTCCTGGATCGCCGCCCGAAGCGTACACTCACCGACTACGTTGGTTTGGCATAGGCCATCGCCGGGCAGTGCATCCACGGCATCAGCGGTGCTGTTGATCAGGAAATTCGCCGCGGCCCGAGCTGGCTTTAGGCCGAACTGTGCCAGTAGGATTGAAAGAATAAGAACAACTGAAAAAGAACGAACCAAAATTTTCGACATGCTTGCCTCCGGGACTGGGAACGATGATGAGCAGAATGGATAATAAAGAATGATGGGAGGGACTTGCCTTGCGTGAAATTTGGAGAGTCAGTTCTGTAAACGAGCGTGTGCTCCTACTCGCGCCCAAGACCAGACATGGCTCCTCGAGTTGGTTGGGCAAAGCACACTTACCAGACTGTTTATGGCCCCGAAAGATACGAGATTTATTACTAAACTTGTTACAATTTCATTGCCGCGGTGGCCGCGGGTAACTTTCTGCAAGCATCGCGAAACGTTTCAGATCACTGGGACAAACACAATATGACTCACCCTGAATTTAATCTTGCGAGCTTTTGGCCACGGATTTGACTAACGCTTCGCACACGAATAAAAGCCGACCCTTTGAACAGGGTCGGCTGACTTCGTCCACGCGAATCCGTTCTCAAACGTAGCATCGAGCGCGCTTCGCAAGTCCAGGTAGCGTCCCAATGGCGAAGGCGCTGCCCGGACGCCGGCAGATTCACAATGCTGGAGAAGGTTTTAGGACAAGCGCATTGAAAGAGATCTAACCACCGGTGTATCCGTATGTTAAGGACCGGGCGACAGTACGGCTTCGAAGACCAGGACTCCGTTGCCATCGTCATATGTGATGCGCAACTGGTCTCCGTTCACTTCATACTCACTGGCGGTTTCCAAAGCCTGGAAATAACGCCCTTCCTGCTCAGTGGCTTGTGTATCGGCACAGGCTCGTTTGGTACTCGTGATCGCGCCGAATGAAATGCTGTTCCCTTCTACTTGATAACTCCCTCCATAGGCATTACAGCCGCCAGTGCCGGCGGCCTGTCCTGCGGCCAGCAACAAAGTAATGGCAGATCCCTGGACGAGAGGAGTTTCCGCTCCTGACTCACCGAACGAGGCCAGATTCCATAACGTATTTTCCAGGCCGCCCTCTAATACGGAGGTTCCCTCCGGGGATGCCAGGCGAATAGCAGAGCCAGTTTCATCAGTTCGGACTTCGAAGCGCTGACCGTTGATCTCAAACACAGCTTGCCAGCCGGGGGTGACGGCCTGCAGACAGCTCTCGTTGGGGCGTCCCAAGCCCAGGCAGGAATCGGTCCATTCGACGTGCTCCACGTCGCTAACCTGCACTTGTTCAGCAACTACATTAAGCTGTGTAGCCAACCATTGTTGCGCCGCCAGGATTGCCTGCGGAGGCACGCCCACAGTGGCAACTACCGTAGCTGCACCAGAAACCGCCGTTTCACCCGTTACCGGGATTCCATTTCCCTGTGGAGCACAGGCTGCAAGAATAAGAGCCAACAGGCTCACCCCTACATATATTGTTCGTTTGTTTAATCTCATTTCACTTTCCTTTCTGTTATTTTGAGTGACACTCTTAGTCGGGACGCAAGAAGTCCAGACCAAACGCCACGAAGCAATATGACAAGAAACTACCTATGAAAATTCCGCGAAAATTTCAACGCGCATCTCATGATTAAGCCCCAAAAACAAACACGGCGGGCAGATCCTTCTGCCCACCGTGTTACTTGTAGTTTTATTATAGGTGTTTTGCGAGGAAGTCTCAATTGGGTAAAACTTCCAGGTCGATAGGGTAAACCCTGCTTCAAAATGGATAGTTGCTCGTTATTTGCCACAAAAACTTCTCCCCTTCCGTTATCATGCCTTGTTATAAAACCGTTATTGTGAAATAATTAGAATCATATGTTGTTGCGATGCCACTCCAATCACCGCGCAAAAGGTTTGACGCCCGCGTCGGTAACCCGCTTCCTCAGAGAGTTTCATGACTGTTAATTGGTATGCGATGCGAAGCAAGCCGAACAAGGAAGGTTTTCTGGCTGGACAGCTTGAGACACATAATATTGAGGTTTACTTTCCGTGTCTTCGCGTAACGCCGGTCAATCCACGCTCTAGAAAGTTACGTCCATACTTCCCCAATTATTTGTTCGTACACGTGGATTTGGCCGCAGTCAATGCTTCAGACTTGCATTGGATGCCGGGCGCATCTGGACTGGTGAGCTATGGCGGCGAACCTGCGCCTGTGCCCGAACATTTGATTTCCGCCATTAAGAAACATGTGGATTTTCTCAACGCCTCCGAGCGCAATCTGACAAAAGATTTGAAGTCCGGCGAGGTCGTTGAAATTCAACAGGGTACCTTTGCGGGGTACAAGGCAATCTTTGATACAGCACTTTCCGGTCAGGATCGGGTAAGGGTATTGCTGGATTTTCTTCAAGCGAGGAAGGTGCCGCTGGAATTAAAGAGCACTCAGATCCGGCGGGTGAAACGGTCTTGATGGATCTTCGCTACCGAGCCATTAAACAAAAAATGGACGCCTTGCCATTATCCAAAGCGTCCATTTTTGTTTTCTAATTGTTTCGCCATTCATATTCCAAATCCACCCATCATGTCACCAGTTGGCAATGCTTGCCGTACTGGCATGAACTCAAGCCTCCCGAAAAATTCTTTCATGAGCATATTTCTCCATCACAAAATGGAGCGTCTGAGGAACATGATACGCTCTTAGTCCGGCCCAATAATCACGTGCAAAAATGTGTGGTATCGACGATGCAAAAACGACCAAGCTATACAAAATCCGACTAAGAGCCGTAAACAACCGTTTTCTCTTCAAATTCCAGGAAATCGTGCTGAGGTACACACGTAGCACGCGTCCGTGCCAATAACTGGAGTCAGCAGATGTTCTAAGGCGATGAAAGACCCCTGGTTTGGAAAGAATCAAATCGCGCGAATATTTCGTATCCTCAGGCGCGCGCAGGTAATTCGTAGAAGTCGTCCAAGTTTGGCCACGATATAAGCAGGCGACGGCCGGCGGGGTGTTGGCAAATTCTCCATAATAGGCGGCACGTCGGCACAGATCTTCATCCTCGGTACCGCAAATGAATGGGTTGAAACCGCCAATCTCGAAAAAGGCGCGCGCCTGAATCAGAGAAGCCTGGATAGGCGCCCAGGCGCCTCCCATGATTTGGGCAAAACAGTTACCGTTTAAACCTGAGTTTATTTCCGCGAGTGTCCGGATCTGTTCGTCAACAATGCGTATCCCGCCATACAGCCAGACGGCATCGGGACATTTCTTCGCAACATTCCAAAAATTCTCAAACGCACCAGGTAACATCCAGTCATCATCATCCAGAAAGGCAAGATATTTCCCTTTTGCGACTGCCGCGCCGCTATTGCGAGCAAAACTGCGCTCACTTTTGTTGGTGTTGATGATCTGGATTCGCGGTGAGTCTTGCCAGTCTGCTTTTGGTAGTGGATCACCGGAATCGTTGACGACAATGACTTCGAAGTCCGCCTGTGAGAACTCCTGCTTCAATACACTTTGTATGGCAGTTTCCAGGCTCGCGCGACCGATCGTAGGGATGATATAGGAAAAAAATATTTCTGAAGTCAAATTATTTTATCCTTTGGGCTTCTCCAATGCCTGCTTCAAAAGCTATGCTGGAGTAAGGACCTGAAATCGCGCGCCAAAAATCTTTGGCGAGGATACTATTCCCAGCATGAAGGATGCTGGCAATCGAAAGAGAGATGCGGCTGGCGGCGGTGAATAAATGCCGCCGTTGAAGGTTCCATACTGTGGAAGTCAAATACACTCGCGCCATACGTCCGCGCCAGAATGGGGTGAGTGCCGAGGAGCGCATTCTGTGAAAAACATTCGACGAATCCAATATCTGTTCACGCGCCTGGCGGCTCGCTTGTGGATGACGAGAGTAATCGGTGGTACTTCCATTGCCGCCCATAATGACATGTGCGATGAGGTTCCGTGTTTCGGCAATTTTCTCCACCAGCAAAACGCGTCGTAGCAGGTCAATGTCCTCAGGCCCTGCGAGAAGCGCGTTGAACCCACCGATTTTCATAAATGTATTTCTTTCTATCCAGGAGGATTGTAAGGGAATCCATTCACCTGCCATGACCTGCATGAAGCAATTTCCCTGCAATCCGTGCCGGAGTTGAATCAGCGGCTTATTTTTGCGATCAACCAGTTGCGTCATGCCGTACAGCCATTTTGCTTCACTGCTTTGACTCAGCTGCAGAAGATGTCGGTAGGCATACGGCTCCAGCCAGTCGTCGTCATCGAGGAAGTGCAAATATCGGCCGTTGGCAATCGATGCTCCCAGATTACGCGCAACACTCCGTTCGCGTCGATTCGTGGCGACGATTTGAACTCGATCCGATTTCTGCCAGTCCGCTTCGGGCAGCGGAACGCCTGAATCGTTGACGACGATCACCTCAAACTCTGACGCGGGGAGACGCTGCGCCAGAACGCTTTCCACAGCCCGCGTTAACATCGGGCGTCCGACAGTGGGGATGATCGTTGTACAGATCACGCGCGGCATCCTACTGTTTGGACTTCGAGTTTGCCATATCTATGGCGCGGCGGGTATTGGCGTATAAATGATCCGCGCCCGCCTCCTGGATCGCCCTGCCCATACGGGGATAGTGTGGATGGATCACACCACGCCAAAAGTCGGATGAGAGCAGACGCGATCCCGCCAGTAGGGTCGCTGCCAGCATGTGTGTCCCACGGCTAGCGGCGGTAAAGAGGTGTTTGTTCTGCAACTGCCACTTCAGCGAAGCCATGTAGTAATACAGAACCTTGCCGCACCAGTAATTCGAATGGGATGGACTCGATTTGGCGGAAGCGACCAGCCTTCGGAAAGCCTGATGTGCCTCGATTGTTTTTTCGCGCGAGTGTCGGTTCTGGTCGAACATCGTGATGTAATTGGTCGTACTGCCCACATCCCCAATACGGATCGTCGTCACGGTTTGTTCGGTATGTGCCATGTCATACAAGAGCGAAATCTGCCGCGAGAGGTGAACATCCTCGAACCCCCCGCCCAACGAAGGCAGGGATGCGAAACCGTCCACCGCGAAAAAGGCCTCGGAGGTGATGAAAGAGGCTTGCAACGGCAGCCACTCCCAAGCCAGCATCTGGATTGAGCAATTACCCGTCTCATCTGGGGAAAGCTCAATAACAGTTGCCCCGGAGTTATCCACCATCCGGAATGCCCCATGGGTCCAGGCGGCTTTGCTTTTTTCTGCCACCGTCAACAGGGCTTCGAACGCCCCCGGCAACATCGAATCGTCATCATCCAAAAAATGCAAATACTTGCCGTGTGAAGCCGCTGCGCCCACATTCCTCGCAACACTTCGGTTGCGGCGGTTTGTGTGAATGACTTTGATGTTGCCGAGTTTCTGCCAATCCGCGGGGGGAAGGGACTTTCCAGAATCATTGACGACAAGGATCTCGAATTCATCAGAACCCAAGCCTTGATCCACGACACTTTGAATGGCGGCGGATAAAGAAGGCCTTCCTATTGTTGGAATGATTGTGGAAATTGCCATGTGCAAACCGTCAGTTAATCCTAGTCCGACAAATCTTTCATTTTGCTTCCCTGATACAAAAAATCAGAAATGCTTCCGTCGATTCAGATCTGCCTTTATCTATGACCTACTTCAGACCGGTTAGTCAATTACTTTTTTATAGAATTTACAAATTCTCGGGTACCCGGGATCTCCCCAAACAGTTCTTCAGAGAGTGCCAGCAGTTCACCGTCGAAAAACAATGTTCGGAATTTATCATGCTCAGCCAAATGTTTCCAGCGCTCAAACACTTTCTCCTTCCTGTCAGGCGTGATCAGTCGTTTCCAATAGTGGCCAAGTCTCGCATAGCGTTTAATGTTAAAAACTTCCTGCCAACGCGCCATGATCATACGGATTGTTAACTTATCAGAATCTTGAAACGAACTTCCGCCGCCGTACTCTGGGACGCTGCGCATCGACGAATCCGTAAATGTTCCCATCAATAATCCTGAGAGGCTTTGTCGATATGCCAGGTCGGCAACCCAGCGGTTAAAATTGGCCAAAATTTTTCCCGACTCAGGAGCCTGGGTCAACTTGATAGCCTCCCGCGCTAGGGCTTTCCAATTTTTTAGTATTAATGCTAAATCGCTCACCCCCCCCTGTGGGCCCCGATCTTGTATCAGCTTCATACGACTGGCAAAAAAATTAAACGGATCCCTAATGATTAATACATCAATCTGATGCTCACTGGCACCCAAATACAACCGGCGTTTTTTCTCAAAGTCCAGTTGAAAAACACTTTCATGGAACGTTTTCTGCTCAGTTTTGAGTTCGTGACGATCCTCATATGAATACACCAGCAGGCGTTTTCTTGTCCTACGGAGCGTTTCTATATCGATTTGATTCTCAATGCCGGTTAAGACCCGTTGTTCATAGGTGCTGTACGGATCGTGATCTCCATGTTTGACATTGTTAAGAAAACAGGTGATTTCCCCGGCGAATTGGTTTTGTAGCCATTCAATGATTGCATGGTTCCCACTTCTCATAAGGCCATACGCCCGGACCTCCAAAAAATTTGTCCAATCAGTCGATAGATTCTGTTCATTCATGGCTGTTTCGATATTCACCTTTCATTCCTATGAATAGAATTAATTGTTTGTCCTGGCATCACTAAGGTGGTAAAGACTATTTGCTCAGCTGAGTCTTAATCGGCCTACAAAAAGCATGTCGCGATTTCAATGGGGATCTTTTAGCTGTTCCATTTGTGTGTTGTGATCCGGGTCGAAAAGATATATTTCGAGATTGGTGTTATCCACCGTGCGGAGATAAAGGGTCCTGATCATGCGTGTGTTATGCGAGACCCACCAATAAAAATTCTGGGTGCCTGTGTACCACGTCATATCGGGGATGATCACAAACCAGACGCGACGCCCGCCGTTTTCAATGGTTTCCTTATTGATATCATCCCAGCGCACCACGTCGTCCCGCTGCAGATAATAATTTCCAATTTCTGGGAAGGTAGACACGACCATATCGTCTTCCTGCAAATTCGCCTGCAGAATTGCAAATGCGGACCTGTTATCCCAGCGATTACCATGATTGACGCGATAATATAACAGGTTCGTTCCTAAACTGTCGGCCAAGAGGACGAGCAACAGCCCGAGCGCCAGGATAGTCTCGAACTTTTTTACCCTCACCAGCAACTCGTCAATTCCGAGCGCCGCCAGCACCAGCCAGGCGGGCAACGTGACAAGTGCATATCGTTCCTCGGTAAACATGAAAAGCGTGACGAATATCACGAGGAAGAACGGCACAATTGCATTCAGCACGAACAACCACGCCGCTCGCGTTCCTTGTTTCCAGACGTAAACTCCGCTTAACAAGGACAGGGCGAACAACGGAATACCAAGTTTGAAGACCTGGAAGATGGTTTGAGTGAGTGGATTTTCGATCGGCTTGCCCAAAAACGTGCTCGCGATCTCAGTCAGGATCGCCACGATGACCGACTCGCCGTTTCGGATCAGGCTGTATATCTCATAAACGCCAAATAAAAGCATAGGCGCTAAGAGTATACACATATTCCTTGCGCGCAGACCAGCAGGTTTTTCTATCTGTAAAAGTTTCACCAGCAATAAGTAGAGCACCAATGCAGGTAGGATGAATAACACGACCAGGCGCTCGGAGGCGGCGAGATAAAGAAAGACAAAGAACCAGATAAAGTAGGATGCTCGATCCTGCTCGAGCCCGAAGTAAAAGGCGAACACTGCCAGCCAGGCGAACAGCAACAGCGAAGTGTATCCGCGCGCATTCTGTGACCACTCCAAATGCCAGGGCGAGACCGCTAAAAGCAAGACCATGATCAATGCCGCCCGCGTATTGAAGATTTTTTTGATCGGGAAATACAGCACCGGTATGGTGATGATCCCAAAGATAGCTGCCACCAGCCGTGCGCTGAACTCAGTGACAGCCCATGCATTGAACACTTGCGCTGAGAGCATGACTGAGATTGGGATCCAATTCCTGGAGGGCGGTATGTTTTTAATGATGAGTTGCGGGGTGCTGAAATGCGCCATCGCGTGGTTGATGGTGCGCATCTCATCTATCCAAAAACTCCAGGCGCCCAGTTTATAAAATCGAAGCGCGGCCGCGAGCAGGGTAATCAAGCCCAACCACACATATGGCATCCAAGGCTTGCCAGCCAGATCGACGATTTTAGA
>Ga0075418_10002909_pt1 | contig 19573 bp, 18 predicted proteins | sample SoiMetdeltSBSDD2_FD_81776 | JGI IMG/M metagenome (GOLD analysis project Ga0075418, IMG submission 81776) | Bulk soil microbial communities from a Populus tree surrounding site in Tennessee, USA - Soil MetaG P. deltoides SBSDD2 | ecosystem: Environmental > Terrestrial > Soil > Tree plantation...
GTGTTCCGTGGCGCCATCGTCGTGCTGGAAGTGGCGCTGTGTTTCGTCCTGCTCGTCGGCTCGGGATTGATGTTCCGCAGCTTCCTCGAAATACGCCGTGTCGATCCAGGGTTCGATCCGAATGGGCTGATGACCTTCCAGCTGCTCGGTGGGCGTCCCGGTCCCGCCGCGGAACGCACCGCGGTGCAGCGTCAGCTCGAGGAGCGGTTGCGGGCGATCCCCGGCGTGATCGGCGTCACCGCTGCGAATCCGTTTCCGCTCGCTGGGAATTTCAGCACGATCCGGTGGGGACTCGAAGATGCGCTCACCGACAACACGAAATATCAGGCGGTCGATTGGCAGATAGTGCGTCCCGGCTATTTCGACACGATGCGCACCCCGCTCGTCACGGGACGAACGTTCACCGAGGCCGACAACGATCCGAAGCGCAATCTCGTGGTCGTCGACACGATGCTCGCGTCGAAAGCGTTTCCGAACGAGGAGGCCGTCGGCAAGCGGATCCTTATCCGTATTCGAACCGCCGAACCAGAATGGGTCGAGATTATTGGTGTCGTCGGCCACCAGCGTGTCACCTCGCTGTCGGATCCAGGGCGTGAGCAGGTCTACTTCGCGGAGCGCTTTCTCGGCGGCGGGGGTGCGACCCGCTGGGCGGTGCGCACGGCTGGCGATCCCGCGACTATCTCCGGTGTGGTGCGAGCCGCCGTCGCGGAGACGGATGCGCAGTGGCTCATCAACGAGATGCAGCCGATGAGCGCGCTCGTCAGCCGCGCACAGTCGACCACGCGATTCTCGCTGATGCTGATGGGCGTGTTCGCGATCGTCGCCGCGGTGCTCGTCGGCGTCGGGCTCTACGGCGTGCTGTCGACGATGGTGCGGCAACGAACCGCGGAGATTGGCGTGCGCATGGCGCTCGGCGCATCGCCCGGCCGCATTCTGCGCTTGATCATGGTGTACGGGTTGCGCCTCAGCGTCGCGGGAATCGTGATCGGGTTGCCCAGCGCGTTCGTCCTGACGCGCGCGATGCGGTCGATGCTCGTCGGCGTGAGACCGACGGATCCGACGACCTACGTCATCATGAGTCTCGTCTTCTTCGTCATCGCCGCGGTGTCGTTGTATCTGCCGGCGCGACGTGCCGCGGCGCTCGCGCCGACCGCCGCACTACGGGAAAGCTGACGTCGCCCCAGAATCCTTGAGTCAATCGCGTTTCGGCAGCACGCATCGGAAATTTGCAGCTTCGTCAGTACTTCCGGCGCCTTGGTACTTTGCGATCTGCGGGTAGGGACACAACGGGCGAGTGCGGTCGACCTTTCCGTCGGTGCGGTGAGAGGCGAGTATTGCTTCGGGCGGCTGATTGTTCTCGACCCACCGTTCGAGCGCTGAGACCATGTCGAACGTGTTCGGTCCTTCGCCCCCGCCGCAGTGTCCCATCCCTGGCGCAAGAAACAGACGCAGCCAATCCGCGGTTTGCGCCGAGCCGATCGTGTCGAGCGCCTTCCTGTAGTAGTCGATCGTCGATTGTGCCGAGAAGTTCTGATCGGCCCAGCCGTGATAGAGCAGCAATTTGCCGCCGCGCTTCATGAAGGCCCTGAGATCAGCACTCGCATCGATTACATCGATCCGGTCCGCCTGGACGACGGCAGTCTCGAGATCGAACGTGCGCCAATCCCAGTCGGGATTCTTGAAGACCGCGTACTTGACGAAGTCGGTGCCCAATGGATTCGGTGCGGGCCCTCCGATTCTCGTCGCCCAGCCGAGCTCCGTACCGAGCGCGAGGCCCGGAAAGATTGTTTCGCCGCTTCTCGGATGAACCGCCGGACTCGTCAGCGTCCGCGCAGTGGCCACCTGTGCAGCGGTAAGGCATGAAGGGGAGTCGTCGCCACTGCATGCGAGTGATTTGAAGTCGAAGCTGCAACGGCTTGAGTCGCCGATGAGGCCATCCTGGAGTTCATCCAGCGCATCGCACCGGTCGAGCACGGCACGATGGATCATCGGGAACTTCGGGGCCGGAATGGTGCTTGCCGGATCCTTCAAGGCTGCCTGTCCAGCGTAGACATTCCACACGGAGAGTCGCGTCTGCGGGTTTGCTGGCGCGCCGGCGATGATCCCGTCGTAATCCTCCGGGAAGCGCTGCGCCTCCATCAGGCCCTGGCGGCCGCCGAGGGAGCATCCGTTCCAGTACGAGAATTTCGGGCCCGCGCCGTAGAAGGCGGCGACGATTGCCTTCGCGGCGACCGTCATCTCGTGAACGGCACGATATCCGTAATCAACCAGTTTCACCGGCTGTGCAAGAAACGTCGACCCTGTCTCGACGGTGTGCCCGGTGTCGGTGGACGCCGTCGCATATCCGCGTCTCAGCGCTTCTGCCATCCCGCGCTCGAGGCCGCCGCTCCCGGCGGTGTAGGTAATCGTTCCTGCGTACCCGCCGTTGCCAACCCCCTGGAACTTGCCGTTCCAGCCTGCGAGCGGCATCCACACTTCGATCCTGATCTCGGAGTCGCTGGCGGGCCTCGAAGTGGCAGCGACGCGGCAAAAGGCCGGCAGTTGTTGGAAGGCGGAGGCCGGTTGCCCGCGCCCTTGCGGCTGGGCGGGAGGGGAAAACGCTCCGGCTGCGACCGGTTGGGCCAGCGTCACGCTGGTATGTGGAAGCGACAGGGCGAGCAGGCTCTCGCATGTCGCGGCTTGCGCTTCTGTCGTGACCAGCAACAGAAGCAGTGTGAATCCGAACTTGTGCATGGAGTCACTCCTCTCAGCCGCGAGCTTGGTCCCCCACGTTCTCGCATTCCTGCACGAGGACATCGCGGATGACCAACGGTGAGGGGCGGTTCGGCGCCACGCGCTCGTCGGTCAGCACGATGTAGCCGCTGACGGCTTGTCCTCCGCCACCCCCACGGGCGCCACAAACAACGACACTGATGCGCGCCAGTCTAATCGCGTACGCGCACATGATGCACGGTTCGACGCTGGTGTACAGCGTGCAGCCGGTCAGATCGCGGGAACGTCGCCGGGCGAACGCCGTGCGCAGCGCCTCCATTTCCGCGTGAGCCGTCGCATCATGGCGAGCACGCACCGCTTCCACGCCTTCGGACACGAGCTCGTCACCGTCGAGAATCAGTGACCCGACGGGAGCGTCGCCGCTCGCAATGGCTTGGCCCGCGAGCTCGATGCAGCGACGCATGTGCCGCTCGTGTTGTGACCGACTGCTCATTGAAAGGCGCTCTCTCAATCATGCTAGAAGTCACGGACGCAGGTCGCCAAAATATGGCGCGCCGGCAGCAAAATGTAGAACCCGACGTGTAGAACCCGATGTGTAGAACCCGATGTGTAGAATTTATCGCTGGTGCAGCGACTCGACGCGGATTGTCCGATTGATGCCGAAGCGTCTGGGGAAGGATCACGCGAGGCAGTATATCGGCGAGCCAACCCTTTCGCGCCCCGCGCCGTCGAAGTCACACATGGACGGCCTCCTCATCGACCTGAAATACGCCGTGCGGTCGATCGTGTCTACGCCGAAGCTTTCGGCAATCATCACAGTGACGCTGGCACGCTGGACGCCGTGCGGAACTGACGATCAAAAATCATCGCGTCTGTCCCGCGAACGCGTCCTTGACTCGCAGTGCCAGCGAAGACGTGTTCGCGTGCGCCATGTTTGACGTGACCGCGATGACGATGCCGGTGTCGCGCCCGGTCATCAGCGACATCACCATGCCGCCGGCGAGCTCACCGTTGACGCTGTCGGGGTTTGTTGCCAGCGCGAAGCGTACGAGATCGGACGGCGTGGAATAGAAGGCCATCCCGTTCGCGCAACAGGCCAAGTCGCGCATGTACATCAGCCGTCGTCCACGGCGGGGATTGTCATCGGATCTCGGAACATAGAACGTCGCACGATCGCCCGGTAGCGGGTACTCCGCGCGCATGAGACCGAGCGGCTGCCAGATCATGTGACGGAGGAGCGTGAGGGGCGGGAAGTCTTCTTCCGGCTCGCCGATATGCTCAGGACTCCATTCTGCCGCTGGGTCGGCGCCGGTATTGGTCAGGCCGAGCGGCGCGACCGCGGTGGTGACCGCGGACGCCGCCGTGCCGATGTTGAATCGCGTGCGCGGCGTGACGGGCGTCCGCGTCACGACGTCTCTCCATCCGAACCCTTCGGCCCAGACTAGGGTGCGCTCCTTCGCCGAGGCTACGGAGGGCAAGCCGATACCGACCGCCACGGATACACCGGGCAGGTTTTGCTCCAGCATGGCTGCGCGCACGGCCTCCCGCGCGCGCTCGACCGCCGCCGCATATTGCGGCGATGGCGCCGAGTCGATGACCGATGGCACCTCCTGCGACTGCGCGAAGAGAGCCGCCGTCACAACGACCCCATAGGTGAGAAGTGCCGCGAACGCGGCGATGACGACGCCGACGGCAAGCGCGGTGCGGGCAGCCCACATCGGGAGCCGGTTGCGCGCGGCCCTCAGACCGAGCACGACGCCGACCAGCATCAGCAGCATCCCGATGACCGCGGCGCCTGGCGCGTCGTCGGCGTTAGCCACATAGATTCCCATGGCCCCGATGGCCAGGCCGAGGGCGATAAAGGTGAATGCCTTCACAGAGTTCATGCCTCCTCCGATCTGATTCGTATTCGTATTGGTGTCGCATCAAATCGGCGAGATAACTTTACAATACAAAGTTATTTGTGTAAAGCGTGGACCCTCAAAAGAAGCGTTCCCTGAATCGGTCGTGCCTCTGCCGCGCCTGCTCGAGGAGCGAGGCGTAGTCTTTTTCTCCTCGCACACTTTCGAGCAGCGGGTCGTCGCGGAAATAGGGATAGCAGAAAAAGCCTGCCTCGATGCTGTGGCGCAGGACGCGCAGCGCAGCTGAAGGGTCGCCCAGCACCGCGTAAGCCTGCGCGAGTTTGTAAAGGCCTTCCGGGTCTCCGACTTCGCGGGCCTCGAATTCTCTCTCCGTGGCCTGCAGGAGTTGTGTAGCGGCATCACGCTGACCCCTGATGGCCTGACTCAGCGCCTTGCCGACTCGGGCCTGTAGCAGTGAACCGTCGAGTTTGTAGGCTCGATCGAAATCGACGGCGGCCTCTTCGTACTGCTTCAAGTGGTAGCGTGCGAACCCCGCATAGAACAGCTGGTAAGCCGAGCGATCGTCCGCCCTGTAGCTGCGGAGGAACTTGTCGTAATCGCCCTGATAGAGATACGTGAGGAAGATGCCCTTGCCCGCCAGAAACAGCGGGTCGATCGCGCCGGCGCGCTCGCTCGCCGCTACGGACTGCTCCAACATGCCCCCGTATCGGTACGCGTAGGCCAATGCCCAGAAGGCCTGTGCGTCGCGCGAATGTTGCTGGAGCACCGTGCGCAAGAGATCGACCGCCTCTTCGACGCGATTCGTCTCGATCAATATGTCAGCCATGTGGACGTGCGGGCGCGGGTCCGTCGGATTAAGTGCGATGGCTTTTTCGTACGCCGCCAGTGCCTTGTCATACTGCTGGCGCCCGCCCAGGCGCAGCGACGCGTTGAGCGCATACGCAGAGCCGAGAAACACCCAGGCCCGTTCGAATCGTGGATCGATGGCGACCGACCTTTCGAAGAACTCGATCCCGTGCGTGTACCGCGACGCTTCATATTGATCCCTGCCGCGCAAGAAGAACTCGTACGCCAGGGGATCTCGCGCCGTATCCGATTTCCATGCCTCCCGCTCCTGGGACGACAAGCTTACGTGCAGCGCCGAGATGACCTGCTCTGCGACGCGTTCTTGAACAGCCGCCAACCGGTCGTACTCAATCGCGAAACTCTCCTGGTAGAGCGTCTCGTTTGTCGCCACGTCGACCATCTGTGGCGTGACGCGGAGCAGATGGCCCTCCTTGAGGTAGCTGCCCGTCATGATCATGCTGACGTGCAGCTCCTCTGACGCCTGGCGTACCGTGGGCGTCTGGTTCCGGTACTTGTGAACCGTGTATGCCGCGCGCACGTCCAGTGCCGACACGGCGCCGAGCCGGGCGATGATGGTGTCGGCCAGCGAGAAGCTCAGGAAATCGGTCTCTGCGTCCGGCTTGAGGTTGATGAACGGCAACACCGCGAGTGCCCGGTCGCGGCGCCCCTCGAGAGGTCGCGCCCGCGAATGGAAGGATGCGACTACCGCGCCGGCAACTATCGCAACGATCGCGAGGGCCGCGACCGCCGTTCCGGGGCGCCACCAGCGTTCCCGCCCTCCCGCCTGCGGCGCCTGGAGGCCATCGGCCGTCGCAGGGTGCTCGTCGAACCGCTCGGATTCCGTCACCGGAACGACCGGAGTGATGACGCGATACCCACGCTTCGGGATCGTCTCGATCAGGCTTGGCCGGTCGGCATCGTCGTCGAGCGCCTGCCGCAGCTCGGTCATCGAACGGGTCAGCGCCGATTCGCTCAGGGCGTCGGTGCCCCAAACCCCGTCGAGCAGCTTGTCTTTGGAAACGACTTCGCCCGCATGTTGGGCGAGGAAGACGAGCAGGTCCATGACCTTCGCTCGCAGGTGAATGGTCTGGCCGTTCCTCGAGACGCGGCAGGTGCTGGGTTGAATCAGCCAGTCGCCAAGGCGAAAGCTGCCTTGCATGGCGCCCTCTGCGGGATCGCAATTATACGGCAGGCGGCGGGGAGGCGCGCCCGGATTCCGTGTGTTCCGTAGCCGAAATGTCGCACGTGCGTAGCAGGAATTCAGGACCGATCTCAAGTAACCGCCGGGCCACCACGCTAGATTCGATTCCTGTCTCGACGCAGGGAGGCGAATCATGAAGCGTTCGATCATCATCGTCATGGCATTGGCTGGGGCGTTTGCGGGGCTCGCGGCAGGAGCCGCAGCCCCCGAATTCGGTCCATGGTCGGCCGCGGTAAACGTGCAGTCGATCCCCGGCACCGATCCGGCGCTCAATACTGAATTCCTCGATGGCTGTCCGACGCTTGCGCGCGACGGCCGTACTCTGTTCATGGCATCCAACAGGCCCGACGGGAAGGGCTTGCTGGACATCTGGGTGGCGTCCCGCGAGAGCGCCGACGCACCCTGGGGGGAGCCGGTTAACGTCGGCTGGCCCGTGAATACGGAAGCGGATGAGTTTTGCCCGTCGCCGGCGCGCGACGGCCACCTATTCTTTTTCGTGAGTACTCGTCCAGGGGGGTGTGGCGGGTCGGATATCTGGGTGACCCGGCGAAGGTCCGATCAACTCGGCTGGGACGAACCGATCAACCTCGGCTGCCACCTCAATAGCGCCGGCAACGAGGCGAGCCCATTCCTGATCGAGGAGCGCGGCGCCGGGCCGGTGCTCTATTTCTCGAGCAACCGTGCCGGAGGCTACGCGCCGGACGCACCGGGAGCGATCATCGGTGACGATGACATCTACGTCAGCGAGTCACACGGCGGCATCCTCGGGCCTCGTGAGCTCGTCCGCGGTGTGAACAGTGCAAGTAACGACTCGCGGCCAAACCTTCGCCGGGACGGCCTCGAGCTGTTCTTCGACTCGACTCGCGGCGGGCCAGGAACGCAGGGCGGAGCCGACATTTTCTCGAGCACGCGTACGGGCGTGTTCGATCCATGGTCGAATCCGGCGCCGCTCGGGCCGCTCGTCAACAGCGCTCTGGCGGACACGCGCGCATCGCTGTCGTGGGATGGAACGACACTCGTTTTCGGATCGAACCGCGCTGGCGGAGAGGGCTCGACCGACGTCTACGTCGCAACACGCGTTCCGGTAAACGGCGGCCCCTGAAGATCGCATAGGCGGCGGGATCTTCTTCCTCATCAAGGATGACGGCATCCCGCCGCACCTCTACGCTCATCTGCCTGCCCTGGGGTTGTACGGCTCGCGATAACGGTTAAAGCATCCTCGTCAGGACCTCACGCGCCGGAGCATGTCCGCGGCGAGCAGCCTTCTGAAGCCACTCGCGAGCTTTCTGGTTACTAGCCTTGACGCCATCGCCATCGCGATAGCAGAGACCAACGTTGAACTGAGCCCGGAGCACGCCTTGTTTCGCAGCTTGGAAATACCAGCGAAACGCGTGGCCTCGATCTTTTCGCACGCCGAGCCCCTCATGGAGGGAGTAGCCGAGATCGTTCTGGGCCTCGGCGTTGCCAGCCGCTGCCGAGACTCGGAGCCACTTCACTGCGATGCGTTGCGATCGCGGAACTCCGAGGCCGTCCCGGTACCCCAGAGCAAGGTTGTACTGCGCGACATCGTGGTTGGCCAAGGCCGCCTGGTGATACCAGAACATCGCTCGCTTTACATTTCGTCGGGTCCCGTTTCCGAAGTCATAACACGTACCCAGATAGAACCTTGCGCGCAGGTGTCCCTGTTCGGCCGCGGCCTTCCACATACTGAACGCTCGTTTCATGTTCCTACGGCGCGTGTCCTTGCAGAAGGCAAACCGATATCCCAAACGGAACTGAGCGTCCGCGTCTCCGCTCGCCGCCAACTTCGACAGTGCTCTTGTCGTGACCATGACGTCGACGCCGTTCGCTCAAGCCTTCCGAATGGGTCGTGCGCCGGGGCGGCGGTAGGCCCGGATGGCAGCGGTCGTACTCCCGGCGGGTTCCTACGCGTTCCTCTTCAAACGCTCACTCGACATCGAGACGGACGACCGCTGCGCCGAGAGCTGCGCTTCGGGCGCGGAAGAGCACTCAGTACGGCGGCGCGAACGAGCGAAAGCGAGTGATCGATTTTTTGACCAGAACAGCGCCAGTTGGAACCTAATCACGTCATGGCTGCGACGGGTCGACGGCCTCCGTCTGGCAGGCTGCTAAGCTGGTGGTGCGCATCCATCACTGGCGGCTGTCGATTACCGCTGAGGGGCGCTCACCTCGTAATCCCGCTTCGTATCGGCAGCGATTGCCTTTGCTGTGAAGAGAATAGGCCGCCACTGCTTCTTGGAAAACAGCTCGGTCTGATCTGCGAAGTGTTCCGAGTCGGGATTATCGGACTGAGAGTAAGTGAGGATGGCCATCGCTCGCGGTCCGTCATTGGTGTACTCGAGCGCCATCACGAAGCTCGAGCCCCCGGCCACGGGGTAGCCGGCCTCGGTCAGGCGCCGGCTGCCTTCGACCACCGGCCCGCCGGCGTCGCGAGGACGGGCCTGGTTCAGCACGCCCTCTGGTTCTGTCCCGCCGTGGATCGCGATCCGCCTGGGCAACTTGGACGGGGCGTACTGCAGGTCTGCGAGCGGGGCGTCGAGTGAAATCTTGCGGTTGTCGAGCAGCCGTATCGTCTTTGCGAGGTTCTCCAACGCCAGCGCGCCGGAGGCCAACCCGCGCGGTGTCCCAATAGGATCGGCGGGGTCGAACGCCACGGCGAACAATCGGCCGCCGCTGTCGTAGTGCCCAAGCCATTCGCGGAACAGCACGGCCCCGCGGCTTTCGAGATCGAATCGGCGATCCCATCGCTCGAGTACGTTGCAGGCCTTGGTGAGGTCAATCTCGTCGCCCTCAACAGCGACGCGCGGATTGACCTTGCAACGACCCACCAGCTCCGGCACGAGCAAGTCGGCCATCAAGCTCCGATTCGCAAGCACCGCGGCTTGCACTTCGCCGAGGCTGAACTTGCCGTCCCGACCTGCCGCGGTATACGGTGCCGCGTTCGCGAGATGCTGCGCATTGTTGCGCGTGCGGATGGACAGAGCACGGTCCTGAGGCCCGTGCAGCGGCGAGAATTCACCGTTTATCCGAGCCGTTGCGTGCGCGAACCAGAAGACGCCGTTCGCATTGAAGACGTAGTCATCACGCTCGAGTTGCGGAAGTTTCCGGAATGGAATGATTCCAGGTCGACGCGCGTCGGGGTCGTCCTGCCACTCGAATGTCGGATCGCTGCCGTCGAGTAAGACGACGCGCGTGTTTTGTTCGACCTGACGTGTGAGAGGGTCGTTCGCGCGACGATCGAGCCACTTGCGAATGGCCGCTGCGCTGAGATTCGGCCTCGCCGAGCCGTCGGCGTACCACGCGATCCCGTCGGTGCTCGTGGCGATCGTATTCGCCGACCCCACCCCTTGATGATTGGCGTGCGCCATTTGCAGCTCGGACATCGACCTCGCCCTGCTCATAGCCAGCCACTGCGAAAGACGGCTGCCATTGAGTTCGTTCGCATTCCGTATAGAAAGAGCTCGGCTCATCGTCCAGGGCAGGCCGGGCGGCGCGATGGCCGGTCCGTAATGTGTGAACCAGATCGTGCGTTCGAGCGGTTCGGCGAGACCGCGCACTTCGACGGACACGGGAACAGCCGTCATGGCTCGTTCCTGATTGCCGTATCGATAGCGGGTTGGAGCTCCGGGGATCAACTCGAGGGCGTAGACGGTTGCCCGCGCTCCACTGGAGATCGTGTGTGTCCAGCCGATCGCCCGGTTGAAACCGATGACGATGCCCGGCATGCCGATGACGGCCACCCCATAGACGTCGAGATCGCCCGGTATCGTGAGATGTTTCTCCCAGAATCGTTGGGGACCGACCCAGGGGTAATGCGGGTTCGCCAGGAGCATGCCGCGACCGCTCTCCGTGGAGGCCCGCCCTAACGCCCAACCATTGCTGGCGGCCATCACGTTCTCTCTGGGTTCGGCCTGCGGCGAAGCCATATTCAACGCTCCTGCGATCGGGGGTTGGGCGCTGGCGATCATGCCGTCGAGAGGCAGACCCGAGATCTCCGTTGCTCTCAGTCGCTCGACGGAGGCGACATCGAGAGCGGTGATGGCAGACACCCAATCCTGACCGCGACACGAGCCTGGCACCGCATCCTTGCCGGTTTCCTCGAGGTACTTGTTGTAGCCGGCCGCGAAACCCGCGATCCAGTCCTGAAATTCCTGTGATTGCGCGGCGTGCAGTTCGGCAGCGCGCTCGCGAACCCGAAGCGCCTTTACGACGATGTCGCTGTTGAGGTACGCGTCGCGCGGCCCGCGACCGAAGTATTTGGCGCGCTGGCCGTGCGCCTCTATCACCTGCTCGGCGATAGTGCAGAGATGATCCTCGGCCTGGGCATAGCCCTCTCCGAAACCGAGGCTCGCGAGGTTGGCCGCCTCGATGTGCGGAATACCAAAGCTGGTGCGGCGAATGCGAGCCTTGTAGTTACCCGTCGAGGTCTCGCGGCTCACGGTGTGCGTGGTTTGTGTCGCCTGCGCCAGCGGGGTTTCGGCGATCGCGCCACCGCGCTGAGCGGAAACCGTGACGAAGACACTGACTGGGATCAGGATGATGGCGGTCGACAGCGGTCGTAGATTCATCGCGCACCCTGTTGTTAGCCGTGCAAGTCAGAGCATTATGCTCTTGCAGGCTCTCATATGATCGCCTGATCGGCCGCAACAGGCGGCAGCGCCTTGAGTGGTTCGACTAATAGTGTGGGTTCGAAAGTTCAGCCGTTTGAAATCAACGACTTGGAGATGGTGGACCAGAACAGCGCGAGTTGGAACCGGATAGCGAACTGGCTCGGCCGAATCAGGCACCTCCAAGAAGCCCCAAGAGCTTACTAATCGACAACTGAGGTCGAGGAACACTGCGCCGTTACCCAGCATTAGCCCGGTGTGTCCGCCGAATTTGAGCGGATGTATGCTTAGACCGCATGATCCTGAGCCGGCGCCCAGGGCCACCGCTGCAGTCCACGGTCGAATGGATCTGGCATCACGTGAGCCAAGACGCGGGGACACACGGGCGAGAGCGTGTGTTGCCTGACGGGCGTTTCCAGATGGTGCTCGATCTGGCGGCCGGAGCGGCCGCCGTTTCGGGCCTTCGCTCCGCCCACGTCGTGGTTGATACTGCCGGCGTATCGTGTGTGATGGGCGTGGTGTTCCGCCCTGGCGCCGCGAGACCGTTCTTTGAGGGCTCGGCCCTGGAGTTCTCCAATTGTTCGGTGCCCCTGGCATTGGTCTGGGGACCGAGAACGAGTCAGCTGATCGATCGTCTCCGGAGCGAGGCATCGGGGTTAAGAAGGCTCGGCATCCTCGAGGCGGCCCTGGTCGATATCTGGAGCGAGCACGACAGCCGGGGTTTGACGGTTCACCCGGTGGTGACGTATGCGCTTCGAACGTTCCAGAGCGCTCCCTGCATCAAGTCGGTGGCTGACGTGAGTCGTGAGATCGGCTGGAGTCGTCGCTGGTTCGCCCACGCCTTCGGCGAGGCGGTGGGGATGACACCAAAGCGGTACTGTCGGCTCCTCCGATTTCAGGACGTCGTTCGGCAGGTTGCGTCCGGACGTCGGGTCGATTGGGCCAGCCTGGCGGTCTCGAGTGGCTACACTGACCAAGCCCACCTGGCTCACGAGTTCCGAGCTTTCTCAGGGCTCTCCCCCGAGCGTTTTCTCCGCGCGGAGCGGCCGTCCAGGAATCACGTGCGTCTCGACTGACGTGCCCAATTAGCCAGTTCCCATTTCTACAAGACTGGGGGGGCGGTGTCCGTCATCATGGCGCCGAGGAGGCTTAGGATGACGGAGTACAGAGGCGTACCGTCCGGCGCCGCGGCGATCATTCCGAGGCTGGTCTGTCGCGACGTCGAGGCCCAGATCGACTTCTGCCGTGAAACCTTCGGTGCGGTTGAAAGCGTCCGCAGGCCGGGACCGGACGGGCGGGCCGCGCACGCGATGCTGTTGTTCGGGCCGTCGATGCTCATGCTCGAGGCCGAATGGCCGACGCTCCCGAGCCGTGCGCCACAATCGGATGGTAGTTCACCGGTCGTGATCTACGTCTACGTCGAGGACGTGGATGCGACGGTCGAGCGCGCCGTGGCCAGAGGTGCCACGCTCGTCACGCCCGTCCAGACGCAGTTCTGGGGAGACCGCATCGGCTGGGTGCTCGACCCGTCGGGGCACATGTGGACGATCGCTACGCGGGTTGAAGAGACCTCTGAAGGCCAGAGAGAGGCGCGCTGGTCGAACAGCCTGTCCACGTCGGATTGAACAAAGTCGGGAGGTCATGGCCGATCCACCGAACGAGCTGAAGCAGTTTCTCGCTCGATACGATGAGGCAATACGATCACTGACGCTCGGCCTGCGCGCGATCGTGCTGCAGGAACTGGCCCCGTGTCATGAGTACATCTTCGAGATGCGGTCAAAGGTGGTGCTGCTCTGCGGCGCCTCCGAGCGAGTCATTTCCGACGGCATCTGCAGCATCGGTGTGTTCCGCCGACATGTGACGCTGACATTCGTGGAAGGGATCGACCTGGACGATCCAGGTCAACTGCTGCGCGGCACCGGCAAAACCATGCGCCATGTCCGAGTCGCCTCAGCAGCGGAGTTGGATCGTCGAGAACTGCGGGAGTTCTTACGGCAAGCGCGCGCCCTTGCCGGTCTGTCGCCACGTCGCGGAAATGCTCCGGGAGAAGTGACGACCCGCGTGAAACCACGTTCCACGCCGAAACCGGCAGCCAGATCCGTGCTCAGAGAGTGAGGCGACGAAGAGCCGCCGCCTGCGAGCCCTTGAGGGCTGGAGATCCGAAAGCGAAGACGTAACCGAGGTGATCTCATGCATTGCTTTCGCGGCCTAGTTCGTCAGGGCATGGCGGTAACCCTGTGTGCGGTTGTTGGCCAGAGCCTGCAAGCGCAGCAAGCCGCCGTTCCCGGTGTCGCAATGGTCAATCTCGACGGCAAGGCAGTGCGCATGCAGGTCCTCGGGCTTCAAAATCGCCGTCCAGGAACACCCTTGGTCGTGTTCGAGGCTGGCGCCACGAATCCTGTGGAAATATGGGGGGACATCCTTCCGCAAGTGGCGGCCATCGCTCCCGTGTTCGCATACGACCGCGCAGGGTTGGGACGTTCCGAATGGGACAACACGACTCCTACGCCGCTACACGTCGCGGACAGACTTCGCCGGCTATTGCTCCAGATCGGCGCGGAACCTCCATACGTGTTCGTCGGGTACTCGTGGGGTGGCATGCTCGCCCGCTATTTCGCTGGGTACTACCCTCGCGCCGTAACGGGATTGGTCCTCGTCGATCCTGGTCCAATGGTCACGCAACCAATGGGGGACAATCTTGGCCCGTTCGATGTCATCGGAGCTGGGCGAGCAGGATACGACGCGTACTGGTCAAGCTTCGCGGCGCTCTTCGAGGGGGCAGCTCCAGCCGTGCGGGCCGAATTCCAGGTATTTCGCCGGTTGATGGAAATAGACCTGCAGGATCGTGACCTTCGTCCTGTCCCTGATGTGCCGATCGTTGTGGTCGTTGCCGCGAAGTATCTCGCGGTTCCCAGCATGCGGCTTCCGTACGATCCGCACGCCCACTTTGAAGCGGATCTACGTTATCGACTCAGGATCCTCCAGGAGTGGGCTCTGGCATCCCCACGTGGCACGCTCGTGACGTCCAACCACACGACGCATGCCGTCACAAGAGACGATCCGGCCCTGATCGTTTCTGCAGTCCAGCGTATTCTCTCGGCCGTGTCTAACGGGCAGTAGCGCGTCGTGTCGAGTCATCGGCGGTCCTCAGCGGAAATACATGCGTCGCGAAAAGCGAAGTGATCGTTGAACGAATGTTTCTTGTGCGGGCCGACTGAGAGTCCGCTCACCGAAGAACACGTCTGGCCGAAGTGGGTCTCGAAGCTTCTCTTCGGTCAGTACAGCTCCGACCATTTCATGCACGTTCGATCCGAGGGCGACAGCACCACCGGCCTGTGGAAGTCACGCTATCTGCAGATTACTACGGACACCGTTTGTGATCAGTGCAACAACGTCTGGCTCTCTAACTTCGAGAACAACGCAGTGAAGCTCGCTACCCCTCTGATCCAGGGCAACCAGGACATCATCATCAAGCCTGCAGAACAGCGGACGCTCGCCGCTTGGGCTTTCAAGATGGCACTCCTGCTGGAGATCGCAGCAAAGGAGAACCCGCAGCCGTTCTTCACGGCGGCAGAACGAAAGCGGTTTCGAGAGACGCTCATTCCAAGCGAGAAGGTTCGCGTCTTCTTAGCGAAGTACGAGTACGGTCAACATCCAGTGCACGCCGCGATTCCCCTTCACACGCTGACTCGCCGCGACGACCAGCAGCCGTTCCATCTGAAGATCTCGACGATCACCGCTGGCTGCTTGGCGATGCAGGTCATGTCGGTTCGTTCGCGCACTTCAGGTGAACTGGTCTATGCGAGCAGCGAGATGGAATTCGTGTTCGAGGGGAAGGGACTTGACGCGATTCTTCCGATTTGGCCACCAACCGGACAGGGTGTTCGATGGCCGCCGAAGGAGACGCTGACTCAGGAAGACCTTGAGGAATGGACGAACATGTGGGAGACCGCCAAGGGGCTGAACCGACTGCCGTCGGGCTCCGAACTCTGAACACCGAGCCGCCGGATCAACTATCCCGCGGCCCGCTGCTGAACAACATTCAGGTGCAGCTCGCTGACGATTCGCTCCACGCTGTCCGAATCGCCTTGCGCGAGAAGACCCTTCAGATCGTCGAAGCTCTTGATCGTGCGAAACTCCCTGGTTGGCGCGACGTAAACGACGACCGGCTTGTGATCGCGTGACAGGTTGACGACATTGTTGACCGTACCCTTGCTCTTGCCGTCCCAGAGCATCAGTCCGTACTCCGCTGCCTTTGCCATCGCGCGGTCCTTGAGGGAGTAATAGTCGAAGCCTTTGGCGCCGCGCGGGGCGGCGACCTCACGCGTTGGCCAGTTTCCGACGTTGTTCCGGCAGTGGTCCTTCATGCAGTACACGAGGACGTTCGGGTACGATTTGTCGGCAAGGTACTTCTGGGCCGCCTTGTCGGCGCCGTTGGCGTCACCGACGAGGATCTGAAAGCCTTTCTCGATCATCGTGTCCAGACGACTCGTGACCTCAGCGGGCAGCCGAGAAATCTGTCGTGAACCGGCGACGAACACGATGGATGGATGGCTCATTTCGTTCTGGTCATTACGAGCGCTCGGACCTCGGTGGCGCCCATCTGTCCGAGCACCTCCGCGACGCGCCTCAGCGTACTACCAGTCTCCCACAGGTCATCGACGAGCAGAACCCGACGGCCCTGGACAGCATCGGTGCCGGCCTGGATAGCCGCCCGAAAGCAGCGGGGCGCGCTCGTGCATCGGGACGTTCTTCATCTGGGCTGTCGCCGTTGCCTTGATAACTGCTGCGGCAAGGGCTGGCACCCCGAGAGCAGCCGCTATCCCTGAGGCGATCAGCACCGCCGGCTGCTTCGTTCGGTGCAACGATGGCGGCGGTGGAACGACGCATTCTATGACGCCATTCCACTGCTCGTTCACGAAGGCAACGGCGGTGTCCACGATGTCGTTGAGCGGTCCATTTCGGTACTTCAGCTGATACACGAGCTCCCCGAGCGTTGAGCGGGTTGTCTCGAACTGCATGTGCTCGCCCGCGTAGCCGATCGGACGGCTGGAGATCACGTGCCGATCGAGGACGAACCCCTCGATCCACGGCCCGTCGATCGGTTCCGGATGGACCTCCACGATCGCCATGCACCCTCCAGTGATCCGGCTCGAATCGCCCGCACCACCACAACCATGGTAGCCGCCAGAATGAGGGTGTCCAGGGGGAACACGGTGGGGGAACACCCCCTCTGCGCGAGGTGTTCCCCCTTGGACGGCAGAGCGTTGCAGGAATCGTCCACGTCGAATCGGGCGTTCGCGCGCGGCGAGTGCAGAAGATAACGGACTCTCTCCACGCAGGTTACAGGCCGTCGTCGTCGGGCGGCGCTCTGTGCCGCCCTCCTCGTGGCGCCACTGCCGGAGCGGTCGCCAACAGCAATCCCGTGGCGTGAGCGACCACCCGAAATGGCCGCTTGGTCTGCCAAGCCTGCGGCCACGGACGTGGTCGCTCACGCCACGCTGAAAGAGAGTTGGCGCCGCGTGTGAGCGCGGTCGATCCGCTTGTAGGCGGCGAAGAATCCAGCCCGTGATCTGAGCCAAGAACTTGATGACTTCTCGGCCGTCTTTTCACAGTGGTCCCAGCATCCGGATTGGAATGGCTGACGCCGCGAGGGGAGCCGCGACAAAACGCGGTGGTTGGCGTCGAAAACCGGAGCGTGAATGACGACCACTCCGCGGAACACACCTGCCAGCAACAACGAAGTCCCGTGGTCGGATCCGTCACGGGGCCAGCCACTTCCAGTGAATGGGCGGCGCGTTCCTGAGGACGGCGCTTTGTGCCGGCCGTTGATCGGCGCTCGCAATCCCAGCTGCCAATGGGGGCGTGAGCAGCCCCCCGCTTGGAGAGGGTGCCGACCCCGGCCCCGGCCCGGAGGGTTGCTCACGCCCCGATGTCCGTGCCGGAATGCTCGCGGGTTCTCGCGGTGATCTGCGCGCCGAATGTACGCGTGTTGTCGCGCGCGAACGCGCCGCAGATCCCTCGCGAAACGCGCCGTACTTTGTCACGACTATGTTCGCCAGAACATCGGCCATCACATGACCAGGATCGAGCTGTGCTCGACGGCGTCAAGGCTCTCGCTGCGCTCGACCCTGCGGGCTTCGGCCTTGACGCCGCCTGCGCGCAGCTCGAAGGTAGCACTTATGTGATGGCCGAGGAAGCTCGTCGCATCGTTTCGTATTGACCAGACTGGCGCGACGGGCATATCGTGAAGTTCTCGTCGGTGCCATCGCGCACCCGCTCCGAAGTCGCATCCGACACGGAGCGCTGCAGCCGCCGCCCTCAGGGCAACGTTGCAGCTTCCCCCCCAACAACTTGATTGATCGCGCGAACTGACCGCGCGCGATCACCGCGCCTGACGTCACGTCACGCGTATTGCTGTCGGCGTCACGCCCGCATCCGCGCTCATCCGACATCAGCGCGCCGGCATCACGTCGGCGCGCTCGAGCGCACTCCGCAACAGCACGAACGTTATGCATCGAGTTCGCAGGAGTGCCCATGGAGTTCGTCGAACGTGCGGAGGACATCCCGGAGCCGATCTCGATCGCGCGGTGTCGGGAATTGCTCGGCGAGGAAGCGGAATCGATGACCGATCAGGAGGTCGCATTGATCCGCCGACACGCGGAGACGATGGCGTGCATCGTGGTCGAGATGTACCAAGAGGGTTGTCGGATCTCCGAGTAGAAGCCGTGCCCCGGAAACCCAACTTGCCCGAGCCGGTGAATGGATCTACGCTGCCAACCATGGTCGGCGCGGTGATCTACGTTCGCGTGAGCACGAAGGAGCAGACCGAAAATCTCAGCCTGCCCACCCAACTCCGTGCCTGTGAGGAGTACTGCCGCCGCCAGGGCTACGAGATCCTCGAACGCTTTCACGAGGAAGGCGAGAGCGCCAAGACCACGGATCGCAGCCAGCTTCAGAACCTGCTCACGTACTGCCGGTTGAACAAGGGCCGCGTACATTTCGTGGTCGTGTTCAACCTGACGCGCTTCGCGCGGGACAAGTACGACCACTTCGCGCTCCGCTCTCACCTACAATCGCTCGGCATCTCGCTCCGTTCGGCCACTGAACCGATCGACGACACGTCCACCGGCAAGTTGATGGAAGGCGTGCTCGCGGCGTTCGCGCAGTTCGACAACGACTGTCGTTCAGACCGGACGCGCGCCGGCATGAAGGCCGCACTGGAGCTCGGCCGCTGGGTGTTCCTGGCGCCGATCGGCTACTTGAACGCGCCGCGCGCGTTGGGCAAGAGCCTGATGCCCGATCCTGAGCGGGCGCCGCTTGTGCGGCGAGCATTCGAGGAGTACGCGACCGGGCGCTTCACCAAGCAACAGCTCCTCAAACAGTCAAGAGCCTGGGGCTTGACCAACCGGCGCGGCTGTCCGCTCACATCGCAAGCGATCGGCGTGCTGTTACGGAACCAGCTCTATGCCGGCATCGTGGACGTCACCGAGTATGGCGTTCGCGGAAAACGCGGCGACTTCGAGCCGCTGATCTCAGAGGACCTGTTCTACCGCGTGCAGTCGGTGCTGTCCGGTCGCGCGCCCAGCACGACGCCACAACAGCGTGCGCACCCGGACTTCCCACTCCGCGCGTTCGTGCGCTGCGAGTCTTGCGGACGTGGCCTGACCGGCAGCTGGTCGAAGGGCCGAAGCGAGTACTACGCGTACTACCACTGCCGCCCTGGCTGCCGCGCGGTCAACGTGACGAAGGCCAAACTCGAAGGGCTGTTCGCAGACGAACTCGCCCTCCTGCAGCCAACGCCAGGCTACATGCGGCTACTCAAGGAATCCGTTCTGCAGATCTGGAAGGCGCGGAAAGCAGCCGTGCGTGAGGAGATCGTGAGCGCCGAGCGAGCGGCGAAGGCCATTCAGGACAAGCTGGACCGTCTCGATGAGGCGTTCCTTTTCGAGCGCTCGATCGACATCGAGACGTACGACCGCCACGCCGAGAAATTGCGCGAAGAACTCACGCTCGCCCGGATCGACCGCCACTCAGGTCAGCTCGAAGAACTCGACGTAGAAGGCATCCTGGCGTTCGCAGAACGCGTTCTGCCGCGCGCCGCGGACCTCTGGGTTCAGGCGTCACTCGAACAGCGACAGCGGTTCCAACAACTCTTCTTTCCCGACGGAATCGCGTTCGACGGAAAAAGCTTTGTTGGAACCCGCGTAACCGCGCCGGCTTTCAGCTACTTGCGGCCGATTGAGGGTGGGAATGAAAGAGTGGTGGACCAGACGGGAGTCGAACCCGTGACCTCATGAATGCCATTCATGCGCGCTCCCAAC
>Ga0075418_10002910_pt1 | contig 19570 bp, 18 predicted proteins | sample SoiMetdeltSBSDD2_FD_81776 | JGI IMG/M metagenome (GOLD analysis project Ga0075418, IMG submission 81776) | Bulk soil microbial communities from a Populus tree surrounding site in Tennessee, USA - Soil MetaG P. deltoides SBSDD2 | ecosystem: Environmental > Terrestrial > Soil > Tree plantation...
ATCGTCCGATTCGAGCTGCTGCCATAGGAAAAGGGATCGCCGACGAACGATTCGCACGTCCTCGCCAGCTGTTCGTTTCCGAACAGGAAGCCCGGCGGTCTTTCATCAGGCAGCGACTGTTGAGCGAGAGTCTTCGATTCACGGAACGCCCGATAAAGATTCTCGATGAGCGCCGGGTGCTCGCGGGCAAGACTGCCGCGAACCATATAGGTGTGGTTCGCGGGGACATAACCGTGCGCGTCGTAAAAGCGCCTGCCTTCGGCAATGGGGTCGGCAAAGAGGGGGCGCAGTGCCTTGCCGGCCAGCGCCTGAGCGTTTCCGCCGACCAGGGCCATGTCAAGCTCTCCTGCGGCCAGCATCGCGACGAGACTCTTGCCTCCGGGCGTCTGTTGCACGGAGATGCCCCGGGGAGGCTTGAACCCAAGCACCTCGCCGGTGCTGCCCGCACCGGCGCGCTCGACGTACCACTGCGCCTTGCAGGGATCCATTCCAAAATCGTGCTCGAGGACTCCTCGTGCCCAGAGGGTCGCAGATTGAACGTACTCGGCAATGCCTATCCGCTTGTTGGCGAGGTCGCGCGGGCCCTCGATCCGGGCGTCCGCGTGGCACACGAAATTCGTGTGGAAGAATGCCCGCCGCGGAAATACCGGGATCGCCGTGACGTCGGCGCCTTGATTCCTTGCGATCAGGTAGGCGCCAAATGCCATCTCGCAGATGTCGAATTCCCAGGCCGTCAGCTGCCTGCGCATCGCCTCTGGTGAAGGGGAGCGCGTAACGACGAGCTCCATGCCTTGGGGCCGTACGGTTCCGTCGAAAAGGGGTTTGACGCAATCGTAGAACTCGCCGATAAGCGAAACGCGTATAGTTGCCACCATGCCCTCCCCTGGCGATCTTGATGGGCCAGCCAGCCCGGGTGCTTGATCCCCGGCATTCCGGTCCGCCCTGAGCTACGAGCTGCCGCGTTGAGTCGCCTTCTCGATCGCGGCCAGATCGTCCGGGGTCAGTTGCCAGTTGACGGCGCGCGCATTCAGCTCCACTTGCTCGACAGTGGTCGCGCCCGCGATGATGCTGGCGACCAGCGGACGTGATGCGAGCCAGCTCATGGCGAGCTCCAGCAGGCTGTGACCGCGCGCCTCGCAAAAAGAGGTCAAGCGCTCCACGACTTCCCAGTTGGTATTGCTGATCCAGCGGTCCGCCTGGCGTTTCTCGCGCGTCATGCGCGCACCCGCCGGCATGGGCGCATTGCGCCGGTACTTCCCGCTCAACAAGCCCGCGGCGAGCGGTGTGTGCGGTATCAATCCCAGTCCGTAGGCCTGCATCGCCGGCTGCAGCGTGCTCTCGAGCCCGCGTTTGAGCAGGTTGTACTCATCCTGGCAGGTTATAAAGGGATTCAGACCGTGGTGCGTCGCCGTCCACTGCGCCTCGACCACCTGCCATGCCGCGAATCCCGAGCATCCGGTATGGCGAACCTTTCCTGTCCCGACCAGATCGTCGAGCGCTCGTAACGTTTCCTCGATCGGTGTCAGCGGATCGGGGCGATGAATGAAGAAAAGATCGATCCAGTCCGTCTTCAACCGCTTCAGGCTCGCCTCGATGGCGGACAGGATGTAGCGGCGCGAGGCACCTTTCAGTGTTCCGGCCTCGTCCATGGGCAACCCGCATTTGGTCGCCAGCACGATATCCTTGCGCCGGTCGCCGAGACATTCGCCAAGAATTCTCTCGCCCTCGCCACGATTGCCGTTGCCATAAACGTCCGCCGTATCGATCAGCGTAATGCCCGAATCGAGCGCCTTGTGTATGACCTTACGCGACGCCTCCAGATCGATACGATCGCCGCCGAAATTGTTGCAGCCGAGCCCCACCACGGAAACCTTGAGACCGGACCTGCCCAGATTGCGCTGCTGCATCGTGTTTGCCTTTTCGGGATTCGCTGGCAACGTAGTCTACCGCAGCGCTGCCACCGCGCCGTAGTCGTGATGCCTGCGTTGCCCGTGAATTGGCCGGATCCAACGCGCGGGATCGAGCTGTTGACCGTCGGGCACGCAGTCGATACGCTGCCGTCGGCGGAGAATGCGCTCTGAAATTTGCGGGCGCTCCGCCGATGGGAGACGATGCATGAGTACTCGCTACAACATCTGCCTCGGGACGGCAGGATGGGGTGTGTGGCACAGCCCGGACGCAGGACAATCGTGGGTACGCCACCGCAAGCCTTTTCCGCTCAACAGCCGGATCCAGGCGCTCGTCGGTCACCCCATGGAGCCGCACACGGTCTTCGCCGGTGGCGATACTGGGCTCTTCGTAAGCCACGACGGGGGAGCCAGATGGGAACGCCGCGGCAATCCAAGAGACCTGCCGACGATCTGGTCACTGGCAGTCGATCCTGCCGAGCCCCGGATACTGTTTGCCGGCACGCGGCCTGCGGGGATCTATCGCTCGCGCGACGGCGGACTGCACTGGAACAGGCTCGCGGCGAACATCGCCCCGCAATGCTCGATCGGCGAGTGCTTCGTCACGAACATGCTGGTCGATCCGCACGATCACCGCACCGTCTGGGCCGGAGTGGAGATCGATGGCGTGTATCGCAGCCGGGACGGCGGCGACACCTGGACCCACGTCGAGACGGGTCTGTACGACCCGGACATACACGCGATGGCGATCGCGACGACGCGACCCCAGCGCGTGTACGTGAGCACTGCCCGCGAGGTGTTTACGTCCATCGACCAGGGCGAGACATGGGAGGCCATCGGCATCAAGGCGCGCTGGCCCTTACCGTATGCGCGCGGCCTGGCCGTCAAAGCCGACGACCCGAACGTGCTCTACGCCGGCTGCGGTGAAACGACGACGGGAGCGAACGGGCACGTGCTCCGCAGCAGGGACTACGGAGCGAGCTGGGATACTCTCGAGCTGCCGGTGCGGCCCAATGGAACGATATGGGGGCTCGCTACGCATCCCGCGGATACCAACCGTATTCTGGCATTCAGCCTGTTCGGCGAGGTGTACGTCAGCGACGACGCCGGCGAGTCATGGCACAAGATCGCGCGCGAGTTCGGCGAGATTCGCACCGCGGTGTGGCTGCCCGGATAGACCGGGGCGCGGGCTTCGAGCTTCGATCCTATTTCTTTTCGTCCCAGATCCACGGCGGCACGGTCCAGCCGCGCAGGTCGTATTCACTCATGCACCGGTCCGCAAAGGCGTTGAATTCCTCGAGATGCCCTTTGATGCGGGCGAAATTCACCACGTCGAGCCGGATCTGCTCGTTGTTGCCAGCATAGTTCCGCTCGTAGAGAGCGTGCCGCGCGCCGAATTCCGTGCCGATCGCGTCCCAGATGAGCTTGAAGAGCTTTACGCGCTGCTCGGCGGTGCTGTCCGAGCCCCTGTAGTACTTATCGATCAACGGGCGCAGGTCGTCGTCGAGCAGTTCCTTGTAGCTCGATGGCGCTGCCAGCGGGCTGCCGCCGAGGAAAGTGGAAAACAGCTGATGGATCTCGGCCCAGCAGTGGTGGGAGAAGAGCCGCAAGGTCGCGGCATGCTCCGTCTTCGGGATGATCGAGGTGCCGGGGCCGGGCTGCGTATCGACGCAGAGCGTCGTGGTCAGAGCCCAGATTAGGTTGCGCCAGCCGATGATCTCGCCTAGTGCCACCTGCACGCCGCGAAAGTCGTCCGTGCCGTTGGCCGCTATGGCTTTGGCGAAGAGCCCGGCCATGAAGTCCAGCTTGACGCCCAGCCGCGTGCCCGCCTGCAGGTTGAAACGGTTGAAGAAGCCGGAGGCGCGGTACAGGCCATTCGCCTTTTCGACGTCGCGGTAGACGAGGACGTTCTCCCACGGGATAAAGGCGTTGTCGAGAACGAGGACCGCGTCGTTCTCGTCGAAGCGGCTCGACAGGGGATGATCGAAGGGGCTGATCGCCTTGTCCTCGTACGAGCTGCGGCACAGGAGCTTCGCGCCGCGTGTGTCGATGTCCGCGATGAACACCAGGGCAAAATCCTCCGCCTTGCCCGGAGCCAGCTGGGTGGAGCTGTTCTGTGCCACGAACGTGGCGTGCGTGAAGGCGGAGCCGGTCGCCAGCAATTTGGCACCGCTCACGACGATGCCGTCGTCGCGCTCCTTGACCAGGTGGATGAAGACGTCGGCGACTTCGTGGACCGGCTTTTTGCGGTCCACGGGCGGGTTGACGAGCACGTGGTTCAGGAAGAGCGCACGCGAGGCGAACTTCTTGTACCAGGCGCGGGCGTTGTCGGAGAACGGAGCGTAGAACTCCGGGTTAGCGCCGAGGCTCGCCATGAACGCCGCCTTGTAGTCCGGCGTGCGCCCCATGAAGCCGTAGCTCAGGCGCGCCCACGCTTGAATGGCGTCCCGCGCCGCGAGCAACTCTGCGGAGGATTTGCTCGACGCGAAGAACCTGTGAGTGCGGATGCCGTAGTCGTCGACGATCGTGAGGAGGTCGCGCTGCGCCGGGTCATGCAGCGTGTCGTACAGGCGCATGATGGAGCGGGCGCCATTGCGGAAGGCAGGGTGCGTGGTTACGTCCGCCACCCGCTCGCCGTAGATATAGACCTCGCGAGCATCCCGTAGACTTTCGAGATACTCCGCGCCGCTCATCAGGTTGTCGACTTCGGCGCGGGGCTCGGCACCTGGTGTCGGCGGTGTGGTGGCCACCTCAGCCCTCCTTGAGGATACTCTGCGTGCTCTTGAGGAGAGCCCTCACCCCATCGTCGAGTTGAAGTTGCCCCCGTCGAGCAGCAGGTTCTGCCCAACGATGAAGCCGGACGATGCAGCGCAGAGAAAAGCGCACGCCTCGCCGAATTCGAACGGATCCCCGGGCCGTCCGGCAGGGTAAGTCTTGAAATGCTGTGCGATGTACTCGTCGACCGGTATGCCCGCTTTGCGCGCGGCCTCCACGCGTCCCGAGCGCAGCCGGTCCGTGAGGAACGGGCCCGGCAGCAGGCCGTTGATGGTGACGTTGTGGCGCGCGACCTGGCGCGCCAGGCCGGCAACGAAGCCGGTCAAGCCTGCGCGAGCGCCGTTGGACATGCCGAGCTCGGGGATCGGCGACTTGACCGATCCGGACGTGATGTTGACGATGCGTCCGAACTTGCGCGCGATCATGCCGTCGACCACGGCTTTGATCAGCATGATGGGCGTGACCATGTTGCCGTTCACGGCTTTCATCCAATCAGCCTCGCCCCATTCGCGGAAATCCCCCCGCGGCGGGCCGCCGGCGTTATTCACGAGGATGTCCGGAGCGGGGCATGCCGCGAGCACCCTGGCGCGGCCCTCCGGCGTGGTAATGTCGGCCGCCACGGCGGTCACCGCGCGCCCGGTTGCCGAGCGGATCTCGGCGGCGGTCGCTTCGAGCTCGCTCGCCGTGCGCGAATTGATCACCAGGTCGACGCCGTTTCTCGCCAGCGACATCGCGCAGGCCTTCCCGAGCCCCTTGCTGGCCGCGCACACGATCGCCTTCTTGTCCTTGATGCCCAGGTCCATGGTTGTGGTCGCTCCGTCCCGTTGATGAGATCGACGCGCGGTCATGCGCGTCGCCAAGGTAGAAGATTACCCGGAATTTCGAGCGCCTTGCGATTGACCGCTTGCTGGCTGAAAATCGTGTCCGCCTGGGGAGGACAACATGATCCGATTTTTATCACTCGTGGCAGCGGCGTGGTTCGGGATGCCGGTGACTGCCGTAGCGCAAACGGCGCCCGCCGGCGCGGGCCCGGCACCGGCCGCCTTGATCGAAGAGCTGGTGCTGGCGAACCGCATCCTCGACAACCGCGGCTCGACGCCTACGGACACGTCAGCATCCGCCATCCGGCAAATCCGAACCGCTACCTGATGGCGCGCGCGATCGCGCCCGGCATCGTGACGGCAGCCGACATCATGGAATTCGATCTCGATTCCAATCCGGTCGACCGGCGCGACCGTTCGATGTTTATCGAGCGCTTCATCCACGGCGAGGTCTACAAGGTCCGGCCGGACGTCAACGCGGTGATCCACACCCATTCCATGGGCGTCATTCCATTCAGCGTGACGCAGACGCCGCTGCGGCCGGTGATCCACAACGCCTCGTTCCTGCATGTCGGCGTGCCGGTGTGGGAAATCCGCGAGGCCGGCGGCGCGACCAACATGCTGGTGCGCACCGGCGCGCTTGCCCAGTCGCTCGCCGCCAGGCTCGGCGACAAGCCGGTCGCGCTGATGCGCGGACACGGCAACGTGGTGGTCGCGGAGAACGTCCGGATCGCGACCGCACGCGCGGTGTTCACCGACGAGAACGCACGCATGCAGGCGGTCGCGCTGTCGCTCGGAGGTCCCGTGAACTACATCTCGGCGGAGGAAGGCGTCCTGCGCGACAAGAATCCGAGCGATCCGGCGCGCGCGTGGGAGCTGTGGAAGGCTCACGTGACCAGAAAGCCGCAGTAGATCATGCGCCGCTTCCACGCAGCCGCGCTCGGTATCGTGCTGGCGCTCGCCTCGATATCGGCCGGCGCGCAGCAGTACCCGACGAGACCGGTCAGGCTCGTCGTTCCGCTCGCCGCGGGCGGCCCCAGCGACAGCGCGGCCCGCGTTGTCGGACGGGCGTTCTCGCAGCGCATCGGACAGCCGGTCATCATCGACAACCGGGCGGGGGCGGATGGCGCGATCGCGGCCGACCTGGTGCTGCGCGCCCCGCCCGACGGCCACACGCTCCTGTGGGGCAGCACCAGCCCGCTGCTCGGCGTCCCGCTGTTGTCGAAGAAGCCGCCCTACGACCCGACGACGTTCTCGCCGATATCGCTCATCAGCCGCAATTCGCTGTTCCTGTATTCGCATCCGGGCCTCCCGGTGAAGACCGTGTCCGAGCTGATCGACTACGCACGCGCGAATCCGGACAAGCTCTACTACGCCACGAGCACGTTCGGTGACGTCGTGGCCGCCGCCATGTTCATGAAGGCGGCCGGCATCAGCATGACGCGTGTCCCGTACAAGGGAGCCGCGTTTGCCATCCCCGACCTGCTCGCCGGGCGCGTCCAGGTGGCGGTCGCCCCCGGGTCGGCCGGGCTTCCGTACGTGAAGGACGGGAGATTGCGCGCGCTCGCGGTATTCCTGCCGGAGCGGAGCTCGGCCGCCCCGACGGTGCCGACGATGGCCGAATCCGGCATACCCGGATTCAAGGGGGTCTGGGTCGGCGTATTCGGCCCGCCGAATATGTCCAGAGACCTCACGGAACGCTTGTCCCGCGAGCTGAACGCCCTCCTCCAGCAGCCCGAGGTTCGGGCGCAGCTCAACCAGCTGGGGTTGGAGGTAGCGGGGTCGACTCCCCAGGCGCTCGCAGCCTACCTCGAGGAAGAGCTCGCCAGGTTCGGGCGGATCGTCCGCGAATACAAGATAGCAGCCCAGGACTAGTAGTAGGTGCCCGGCGTCGAGCCGCCGTCGATGGCAATGCTCTGGCCCGTGATCGCCGATGCATGCGGCGAGGCGAGGAAGAGCACCATCGGCGCGATGTCCTTCGGCTCGACGATGCGGCCAATGGGGAACTGCTTGACGAAGCTCGCCTCGGCTTTTTCCTCGCTCACGCCCAGCTCCTTCGCCCGCGCGGCGAGGCGCTTGGGATAGCGGTCGGTCTTGGTGAAGGGCGGGTGGACGGTGTTCGCCGTAATACCCTGGGCCGCAACCGTCAAGCTGAACTGCTTGACGAAGGCGATAATGGACGAATTGCCGAGCGCGCTGGGCAGTGCGGTGGCGCCGGACTGGCGCGCGGCGGTGCCGCCGATGCAGATCACGCGGCCGCGCCCGGACTTCCGCAGGTGCGGGAGCGCAGCGCGACAGCAGCGCATGTAGGCGAGCGTCTTGCCCTGCAACCGTTCCATCAGCCCTTCGTCGTCCAGCGTCTCGATGTTGCCGCTGACCGCAGTCGAAGCGTTGTTGACCAGCACGTCGAGCCCGCCGAAGGCGTCGACCGCAGCTTGCACCGCGCCGATACACCCCGCGGCGGTGAAGAGATCGACCGCGACGGCCTTCGCCTTGACGCCCTTTGCCGCGATCTTCGCTTCCGCCTCCGCAAGTGCCGCCTTGTCGCGGCCGCAGATTGCGACGTTGGCACCTTCCTCCGCGAAAGCCAGCGCGATGCCGAGGCCCACGCCCCGGTTCCCGCCGGTGACCAGCACCGATTTACCCTTCAGATCCAGGTTCATTTCCTGCGTCCTCCCGTTGTTGCCGCCGTCCGTGCGGCGGGTGAAGGCAATGATCGCACATCACGCAACTGCGGGGTTCGGATACACTTCAAACGGGGAGACAACCCGATGACAGACCCGGCACCGGGATCTTCGACAGGTGCATGAACCTGCCATTCGTGGATCGCTCGCTCCATTACCAGGGGGATAGGATGAAAGCAGTCCGACTGTTTGCCGCGTTCTTCGCCTGCAGCGTCTCTGCCGCGGGCGTGGCCTGGTCTCAGGCGTTTCCCGCCAAGCCGGTGCGCGTGATCGTCCCATTTCCCCCGGGCGGGGCGAACGACATCGTGTCACGGCTCGTTTTTACGAAGCTCTCGGAGCAGCTTGGCCAGCAGTTCATCATCGAGAATCGCGCGGGCGCGGGCGGCACCATCGGCTCGGCCGTCGTAGCCCAAAGCAAGCCCGACGGCTACACGTTGCTGATACAAACCGCCGCCTCCCATGTCTCCAACCCGCACCTTTACACCAAGCTGCCGTACGACGCGCTGCGCGATTTCGTCGGGATAAGTCCCCTCGCGCAGGTCGTTGCCGTACTGACGGTGCATCCTGCGCTGCCGCCACGGTCGGTGAAGGAGTTCATCGCGCTGGCGAAGCAACGCCCGCAACAGATTCTCCACGGGCACTCCGGCTACGGCAGCTTCACCCACTTCAACGGCGTGCTCTTCGAATCCAGAGCGGGCATCCGCATGACGCACGTGCCGTTCAAGGGCGGCGGGCCCGCCGTGATAGCCCTGGTATCCGGGGAAACGCAGGCCCAGGTCGCGGCGATCGGCGAGCTGATCGCGTACATCAAGTCGAATCGCGTGCGTGCGCTGGGCGTGACTTCGAGGGAGCGGGTAGCACAGCTTCCGGATGTGCCGACGATCGCGGACACCATTCCGGGTTACGAATCGTGGACCTGGGTCAGTGCTTTTGCGCCGGCGGGAACCCCCAGGGCGATCATCGATCGACTCAACGCCGAGCTCGGAAAGGCGATGAACGATCCCGATATCGCGGCGAAGCTGAGCGCCCAGACGCTCTACCCCGCGCACAGGCCACCGGAGGAGCTCGACAAGCGCTTGAGGACAGACTACGAGATGATCGGAAAGCTGTTCCGCCAGTTCGGTGTGAAGCTCGAATAGAGGTCCTACACCGCGATCCGGTACACCCGAGCTGCCGTGTCGTGAAACAGGGCGGCGCGCTCGCTGGCCGAATAGTCCTTTGACAGCCGCTTGAAGGCGTTGAATACGACGGTATAGGCGTACGACACCTTGTCCACCGGGAAATTGCTCTCGAACATGCAGCGGTCCGGGCCGAATTTCTCGATGCAGTAGTGCATCAACGGCGCCAGCGTCTGCGCCAGTTCCTCCGAACCGATGGGCTTCGAGCGCGTGAGCCAATCGAAGCCAAAACGTTTCTGCCCCACCCCGCCGAGCTTGAGCACGACGTTGGGGCAGGCCGCCACGGCAGCGATGCCGCGCCGCCAATCGGCCAGCACCTCGTTGTCACGGTTGGCATAAGGTCCCACGCGCACCAGTCCGCCGATGTGGTTCAACACGATGGTCAGTTCCGGCACGGCGCGGGCCAGCGCGGCGAACTCGTCCAGCTGCGTGTGGTAGAGCGAGTTGTCCAGCGTCAAACCCATCTTCGCCAGCACCCGCGCACCGGCACGGTATTGCGACGTAGCCATAACGCCCTGAATGTCGCGCTGCGCAAGTTCCGGGCTGGCATCCCAGCCGGTGGCGTGGCGTATGCCGCGAAAGCGCGGGCTGGCCGCCTGCATCGCCTCCAGCACCGGCGCGACCCGATCACCCAGCTTCAGGTCCGCATGTCCGACGATGGCGGCGGCGATTTTCGCGGGGCCGTGCCTGCCGCTGGCGGCCTCGTCAGCCAGGCCGTTGATGTGAGCAACTTCGCCCACCGGGCGCATCTCCTGTGGCCCGTCGGCGCGATAAAACACCCTGACCTCGATAAACACGGTAGAGCGAATGTTGTGCCCGCTGTCGCGGATATCCGCGGCAAGGTCCGGCAACAGGTAACGCTGATAGGCCGGCGGCTCGTGCCGCTGCGCCCAGATGTGGTGGTGTGGGTCGCAGATCGGAAGGGCCGGCTCGAGCGCGGTTTCAGGGGTGAGATTGAGCCAGGCCGGCCCGCCGATAGTCATGATAGCCATGATGGTTTCCAATGAAATGTACGCGCATGTATTCTGCGCCCAAAACCCGTCAGAGGTCAGGCGTCAGGGGTCATGGGTGTTCCGGTTTCCTCACCATCGGCGTTCATCGGCGGTTTCATTTTCGGACTTCGGATACACTTCGACGGAGAGGACGAACGGGCGGAAAGCGATGGCGAAGCAGCTCAACGGTATTTTTCGCGAGTGGATGCGGGTCAGGCAGGCGGATGAGAAGGCGCCGCCGATCATCTGGGGCCACTGCATCGTCCACCTGTCGCATCCGGAATTTTGCGGCAGCGTCCTGCACACCTCGGGTGTGCTGTCGATCGCCGAACACAAGACGCTCCTGATCGCGGAGACGCGCAACAATTTCTACGCGTTGCTGGGGCCGGAGCTCGTCATGCCCGCGGATTCCAGGGTCGATCCGGAGACCTATGTGAAACAGCAGCGCGCCGAGATCCGCAAGACCGACGTTTATACCAGTGCTGCCCTCAACGCCGATCGCGATTGCCCGATCTGCCATGGCGCGGGTGTCTATCGTTATTCCGACCGGAGCATGGCGATCTGCGATTCATGCTGCAAGCACAACCAGGGCTGGTGGCAGCTCGAAGGCGCCTACGGCCCCGATAACGGCCGATGGGCCTGCAAAGTCGGTTGCGGCGTGATCGTCGATACGCCGCCGCCGGTGCTGGAATTCCTCCCGCGCGCGAAAACCTAAGAACCTGTTTCCCGCGCGAGCGCCTTCGCCGCCCACAAAGCGCTCGCAGTGATCCTCGCGCGGGCGACGTGCGACAGGTCGACAGCCTGCATGAGCCGCAACCCGATCGCCGCGACGGCGAAGTGGTAGTTGGCATCGTCTTCGACGCGGCCGAAATAGCGGGAGGCGGCGTCGCGGATTTTCCGGATCGATGCGGAATAGGGATCGTTGCGGGGCCGCCGCCGTCCCAGGGCGATCAGCCGCTCCTTTTCCAGAATTTCGCCGAACGAAGCATCCTGCACGTAGTTGATCCGGACGCTCGCTTCGACGTGGATCAGGTCCTCATGCACGTGCCCGCGCCCGGTTTTCTGGAAGTCGACGACCGTCACGCCGGCCGGATCGTCAGCGACGACGATATTGTCCGAATTCAGATCGCCGTGAAGGATGCAACTGCGGTAGGGACGCTTTCGACCGGATGCGAACAGTATCGCGCGCGGCGAGGGAAACGACAGCCCGCCGATGACGTACCGTCCGTCCTTCTGCCGCGCGTTGAAGTACCGTGCGGCGCAGGCCCGCAGGGTTGCTTCGGTTTCGGCCGTCGAGCGGGGTCCGGTGAAATACCGATCCAGATAGCGCCGCGCGAGATCGCTTTCTGCGCGAAACAGAGCCGGGTTGTACCAGGTATCGCGCAGCGGATCGAAGATCCTGCGCAGGACGAGCTCCACCTTCGTCGCATCGCCGCGTTGCAGATAATCCGTCAGCGTATCTATCCTGGGCCCTCTGGCACGGCCGACGAACGAATAGCAAAGACCCGAGTAAGCGCGCGTCCGACCGAACCCGAGCAGGTCGGGGCGGCAGGCGGCGGGAAGGGTCCGGCGGACAAATTTGTCGTAGTTCGCTTTTTCACTTGCGCCTTGCGCACGCGGCGCAATTTTCACGACCACTGGGGGGCCTTTGACCTGGCGGTCGAGGCCGAAAAACGGCGTCAGTTTGAACACGCGCGCCGCACTTCGGCCGCCGGTGAGGGCCTCCAGGGTGACCGCGCTGGGCTCCAGGTCCGCGACGGCGACGCCGGGCAAAAGCGCGAGTCGCCGGATGAGGGCCAGCGCCTGCTCGTGCTCGCGGGCCGTCCGGAACGGCGTGCCGCCTGAGAAACGGATATCTGGCAGCGTCGGGGAGGTTTTGCGGGGTATGGGCATGAAGCTGTGGCCGGAAGGGACACCGATCAAAAGGATGTGATTCTGATATCGTATCGTGCCGCCCCCTTGCAAGTCGGCATGGGCGTCGTAATGCGAAGAAGGTGAGCCATGCATAACGTCGAGCGCAACGCGGTATACGGCATGTACTCCGGCCTCGCGCTGCTCATGGATGTCTACCATCCGGAGAAGAGTAACGGCCACGGGATCGTTTACATCAACGGCAGCGGCTGGCATTCGCCCATGGCCTACGCTGCCGCGCCTCTGAAGGACACCCCGCTGGGCATTCCCTATGCCGAGGCGCTGCAGGCTGCCGGCTATACGGTCTTCGCAATCAACCACCGCCAGGCGCCGCGCTTCCGCTACCCGGCCGCCATCGAGGACGCGCAACGCGCTGTGCGCTTCGTGCGTCACAATTCGGGACGCTTCGACATCAGTGCCACTCGCATCGGTGCAGCAGGCGGCTCCTCAGGCGGCCATTTGGTCAGCCTGCTGGGTACCCTGCCCGGCGACGGCGACCCTGATGACCAGGACCCGGTAAACCGCGAGAGCGCCCGCGTCCAGTGCGTAGTTGCCCGCGCGGCCCCGGTGGATCTCGTGCGCATGGGTGAGCGGAGCCCCATGATTTCCAGCTTCATGGGCATGATCGTCCGCGGGGAGGCCGGTGGCCCATACGGGGTAGAGCAGCAGACCTATCGCGACGCATCACCACTCAACCTCGTCAGCAACACCACCGTGCCCTTTCTCCTGATTGCCGGCACCCAGGACACTATCGTTCCACCAGAGCAAACGGAATTGATGCACGCCGCCCTGAAGGCCGCTGGTGTACCCGTCGAGCTGCTGTGGATCGAGGGCGCCGGCCACGGCCCGGGTTTCCCGGGCGCCGTCAATCCTCCAGACTACCTTGGCGCCATGGTGCGCTGGTTCAACAAACACCTGCGAGGAAACGCCGCTTGATTGCCACCCCACACCGAGCCGTAGCAGCCATGCCGCATCATGCTGCGCGCGTGATCGCGGAGGCGAAGCAACGCAATCTCGGTTTCTGAAACGAAATGCACCACCACCCGGTATTGGAGACGTTAATGCGAACACGGACATGGCTCGGCATCATTGCGCTTCTCGCCGTTCGAACCGTCAGCGCCGCGGACGCGCCGATCACGAGCAACCCGATTCCGGCCCCGATCGAGAAGCGCGGCCTGGCGGTCGAGATCAGGGAGTTGGCGCGTCTGCCGGACACCCGCGGAATTCGGCCCGCCGACCAGGACGTGAAACCTGCCGGCTGGGCCCGGGTGAACTACGTACGGGACCTGCCCGATGGCCGTCGTTTCGCCAACGACTCGCGCGGTTTCCTGTACCGGATCGATTCGAACAATCAGCCGAACGTGTACGCGAACGTGGCGGAGACGTTTCCGCTTGCGGTCTACAACCGGCTCTCGAGCGGATTCATCGCGTTTTGCTTTCACCCGGAGTTCGCGCGAAACGGCCTCCTCTACACCGTGCACGCGGAGCGCGGCCCGGGCAACCCGGCGACGCCCGACTTCATCCCGCCCGGCTACGGGATGAAGGACGTGACCTACCACAACATCGTCACGGAGTGGCGCGCGACGAACCCGGCCGCCAACGTGTTTGCGGGCACGCGGCGGGAGCTCCTGCGCACGGCCCACGTGGTCGAGAACCTGACGCATCCCCTGAGCGCGGTCGAGTTCAACCCGACGGCAAAGCCCGGGGACGCGGACTACGGCCTGCTCTACATCAGCGGCAGCGATCATGGATTCAGCAACGGCGGCGGGCCGAACCAGAGCAACCCGGCGCAGACGCAGCGTCTCGATTCGGTCATAACCGCCATCCTGCGCATCGATCCGCGCAGCCCGTCGGTCACCCGCGGCGTGAAAGGCCTCGGTGACTACACGATTCCAAAGGCCAACAAGTTCGCCTCGGACCCGAGCGCGCTGGGCGAAATCTACGCCTACGGATTCCGCAACGCCCACCGGGTGTCATGGGACACCGACGGGACCATGTTCGCCAACGACATCGGGATGAACCACGTCGAAGAGATCAATATCGTCAAGAACGGCGGGAACTACGGCTGGATGAAGCGCGAAGGGTACTGGGAAAACGGCCGCTGGCGCGGCGGCGCGCTGAACGAGCTCTACCCGCTGCCCGAGGAGATCGTGGACGGGCGCCAGAAGGACGGCACCACGTATCCGGTCGCGATCTACGACCACGACGAAGGGCGGGCGATAACCGCCGGCTTCGCTTATCACGGAAAGATCGCCGCGCTGCGCGGCAAGTATGTCTTCGGCGACATTCATGGCGGCCGCGTCTTCGCGGCGGACCTTGTCGCGCTGAAGAAAGCCGACGACGGGATTCCCCGCACCGTGGCGCCGATCGAGGAAGTGCAGCTCTACGAGCGGGACGCCGGCGGCAACCGGGTGAACGTATCGCTGCAGGAGCTCATCGATCGGAAAATGGGCGCCAAGATCGCCCGCGCCGATCTCTTCATCAGCCAGACCCGCGACGGCGAGCTGCTCGTCACCTCGAGACAGGATGGCACCATCCGCATGCTCGTTCCGGATGGCGGTGGTAAATAAACCTCTCAGGAACCTGCCCGCGTCGACATGAGCCACCGGGGGACGATCCGATGACAAACCTAGATCGCTGCTACAACATCTTTGATCTGCGCGAAGGCGCGCAGCGCCGCCTGCCCAAAGGGATCTTCGAATACGTCGACAAGGGCACCGAGGACGGGATTTCGCTCGAGGAAAACCGGGCGGCGTTTCAGCGCATCAAGCTGCGCACGCGCTTTCTCAACGACTGGTCGAAGCGCGACCTCGGCACCGAGATCTTCGGCAAGCGCATCAACCTGCCGTTCGGGATCGCTCCTACCGGCAGCTCCGGCCTGATGTGGTATCGAGGCGAGGTGGAGCTGGCGCGGGCCGCTGCCGCGGCGGGCATTCCTTTTACGCTCGCCACGGGGGCGCTGACCTCCATGGAAGAGCTCACCCGGGAAGTACCGGATGTACGCAAGTGGTTCCAGCTTTACCCTTGGGCGGATGAGGTGGGCTCCTACGAAATGGTCACGCGGGCGCGCGACCTGGGCTGGGAAGCGCTGGTCGTTACGATCGACGGCGCGCCGGGCCGCGGGCGCGAGCACAACGAGCGCAACGGCTACTCCTTTCCGTTCCGGCCCAACGTCACGGCAGCCGTGGACATGGCGATGCATCCCGGCTGGCTGTGGCGCGTCATGCGCAAGTACCTCGTGAACGAAGGCATGCCCACGAACGCCAATTTCCCCGAGCGCTACCGCCATACGATCCTCGACGGAAAGACGCGCGTGCGTCCGAAGGCGTTCCAGGCGATGACCTGGGAACATATCGGGAAATTCCGCGAGTTCTGGCCGCGCAAGCTCATCGTCAAGAGCATTCTGAGCGGCGATCAGGCGCGGGCCGCCGTCGATGCGGGCGCCGATGGCGTGGTCGTGTCGAATCACGGCGGACGCGCCTTCGACAGCGCCATAGCGACCATAGACGTGCTTCCGGAGATCGTGGAGGCGGTTGGCGACCGCTGCACTGTCATACTCGACAGCGGCATCCGCCGCGGCAGCGACATCGTCAAGGCGCTGGCCCTGGGTGCGAAGATGGTGCTGGTCGGCAGGGCAACGCTTTACGGCACCGCATGCGGCGGGCAGGCGGGCGCCGCGAGGGCGATCAAGATACTTTCGGACGAAATGGAGCGGACCTTCGGCTACGTGGGCGCGCGGAGCGTTTCCGAAATCGGTCCGCACATCTTCGCGCATCGCGATGCGGGAACGTAGAGCCAATTGCGGCCTCGACTGTCACATCTGACTGCCAGGAACTCCGAATGTCCCCTGTCACCACCGCGCCGGCCGCGGAGTTCGTATCTGCCGCCGGCGTCGAGCTCGAAGTCCTGCGCCGAGGCACGGGCAATCCGCTCCTGCTGCTTCACGGCTTTCAGCATATCGATCCACGGCTGCCCGTCGTCGACCTGCTCGCTCGCGACTTGCAGCTCATCGCACCGTCCCACCCCGGCTTTGGCCGCTCTTCGCGTCCGGCCGATTTCGGCACGGTTTACGACCTGGTTCATCTTTATCTCGGTCTTCTCGACACCCTGCCGCCGGGGCCGCTGACGCTGATGGGGTTCTCGTTTGGCGGCTGGCTCGCCGCGGAAGTCGCGGTCAAGGCCGGGCGGCGCATCGACAGGCTGATCCTTGTCGACGCGCTCGGCATCAAGGTGAGCGACCGCGAGACGCCCGACATACTCGACGTGTTCAACGCGCATCCCCAGGATGTAGTCGCAGGAAGCTGGCATGACCCGCAGACTTACGCACCGCGCTACGACGACATGGAGGACGACGAGCTCGTCACCCGCGCGCGCAACTGGGAGGCGCTGGCCCGCTACGGTTTTCACCCTTACATGCACAACCCGCAGCTCAAGCGCTGGCTTGCCAACATCAAGGCGCGCACGCTGGTGCTGTGGGGCGCGTCCGACGGCGTGGTCAAGCCTGCCTATGGCGAGGCCTACGCCAGGCTGATTCCAGGCGCTCGCTTCGAAAGTATCGCCAACGCCGGGCATCATCCCGAAATCGAGCAGCCTGAAGCCCTTGCTGCGCGCGTGCAGGCGTTTTTGAATCAATAGGAGCGCCTATCGAATGAACGATAGGCGCCCTGATGTAGGCTAGGAAAGGCAGGCAAACGTAATGGACGTCTGGTACCAATGCGAAATACCGTATCCCCATGTGCCGCAGGATGTGCTCGATCGCGCGCCGTCGGTGCGCGCGAGCCTGCCCAACCGCTACTGCGATCCCAGGGTGGCCGCCGATCTGTTCGAGGAATGTATCGACGAATTCCTGCTATGCGATGAGCGCGGGCTGAACGTCGTCGGTATCGAGCATCATGCCGGAATCAACTCCCTGCTCGCCGCGAATCCCATGCTGGTGGGAATACTCGCGCGCCAGACCAGAAAGGCGCGCATCCTGAGTCTCGGCACGCTGGTCACGCTGCGCCCGGACCCGGTTCGTATCGCCGAGGAATACGCCACGGCGGACGTGTTGAGCCGCGGCCGGCTGGAGATCGGCTTCGTCAAATCCGGCGGCAGCGAAATCGCGTCGAGCAACGTAAGCATGGTGGACAACGGCGAGCGCTACTGGGAGGCGATCGATCTCATCTCCAAGGCACTGACCTCGCACGACGGACCGTTCAGCTGGGAAGGCAAGCACTTCACGCACCGGCATGTGAATATCTGGCCGCCCGCCTTTCAGCGGCCGCTGCCGCGCATGTGGTCGGCCACCGGTGATGCATCCACCTCAGCGGACGTGGGCCGTCGCGGCCTGGTGCACGCGCTGGTACTGCGCGGGCCCGAAGGCACCCGTGCCGCGTTCGCGTCAAATCGCCGCGCTCGCGTGGAGGCCGGGCTGCCACCTTCGACGACTGAGCGCTTTGCCTACGCGGCGTTCGTTGCGGTGGGTGAAACGGAGGAGGAAGGCCTGCGTCTCGGCGAAAAGTTGTTGTGGTTTCTCAATACCAGCCTCAAGTCGGCGCCGCAGTTCGGCAAATTCCTGCCGGGCGCCGCGCCGCCCGAAGCCGCGCCGATGATCTACCGCACCCGTCCCAAGGTCAGCAAGAGCGCCGAAACCCAGCAGGCAGCCGGCAACCTGAGACCGTCGCTCGGCGACAAGGCCGGCCTGATGTCCATGACAGCCGAAAAAGCCAAGGCGCAGGGCATTTTGTTCGCCGGCACCCCGGACAGCGTCTACAGGCAAATCATGGATTTCTACAACTTCGTCGGCGGTTACGGGCACCTGGTGATGATCGGCCGCTCGGGCTTCATGACGCATGCGGAGACCGAAAAAAACATCAATCTCTTCGCGCGCGAAGTGCTGCCGCGGCTGAAGGAAATCGCCCCGGTACAGGCCGGTTTCAATCAGCAGTAGTCGCGGGTGTGCCGGCCGTGCGATCGGACTAGCAACCCTTCTTCGCGTGGCCCTTGGCCCAGCCCTTGCCGTGACCCTTCGGGTGAGCGCACCAGTCCTCGTGATGATGCGGGTACTGAACGCTGGACCGCGGCGCGGTGGTAACCGCAGGTCCCGTCGCAACTACCGCAGGAGCGGCGGAGTTGCTGCCGAGGTTCTTGCCGACCACGGCGCCTGCTGCGCCGCCCGCTCCCGCCCCGACGACTGCCCCCGTTTTTCCCCCGACTGATTGTCCGACCGCGGCGCCTGCGCCGCCGCCGACCGCGCCTCCGATGATTGCCCCGGTCTTGCCGCTGCCCTGCGTGGTTACTGCAGCCCCGGCCGCGCCACCGACAGCGCCGCCGATGATCGCGCCGCGCTGCGGATCCTTGTCCACCGACTGCCCGATCGCGGCGCCGGCAGCACCGCCCACCCCACCGCCGACAGCGGTTTTGACGTCACCCGCCAGAACGTTGACGGGGCAAAGGCCCAGCCCGAGAGTCCCAGCCAGGATTACAGCTTTGAAGCACGTATCGAATCTCATCGCGACCTCCTCACCCCAGAGTCCCTGACGCTTTAACGGCGGATTGCCTTCGCTCCTTAGCTGAATCTTTCCGCAGGGCCGCCCTTTTTTTTCGCACAGTGAGAGTCAGGTCATACGTCACGCTTTGGGGCCACGCCCGTGTCCGACGGCGTATTTTTCCGCCTTCCGCCTTTTTGCCTTCCTTAAATGGCCCCGACCATCCGCTCAGTGGCGGCGCGAAGGGCGCCCCGCGCGGCGGAATCGTAGGCCTGGGGGTCGGCCTTCGCCTCGCGCAGGACATCGAAATAGCGCCCGGTGACGGCATCGAGTGCCGGGTCGGTGACCAAACGAGCCGTGGCTTCGACGCCTTGCTCAATCGTGGAGAGCGCGTGCCCATACGCCTGCATCACCATCTTGGTCGGCATGAGCGATGAAGGGTGCAGGCAATTGACGGTGACGCCCGTTCCGCGCAGCTCCGCGGCCAGATCGAAGGTGAAGAGAACCTGCGCGAGCTTGCTTTGACAATAGGCGCGCCAGCCGCTGTAGCCGCGCTCGAGCATGAGATCATCGAAGTCCAGCGCCTGCTGGCCGGCCGACGAGACGTTGACGATGCGTGCCGGCGCCGAGCGCTCGAGAAGAGCGAGCAGCGCGCGAGTGAGGACGAAAGGCGCGAGATAGTTGACCGCGAACCGGAGCTCGATCCCGTCGCGGCTCAGCGCGCGCGGGGCTTTGCTGCCACCCGATCCGATGCCGGCGTTGTTGACGAGCGCGTCGAGACGCTCCAGCCCGCTCGCGAGCCTGGCCGCCATCGCACGCACCTCGGCGAGTGACG
>Ga0075418_10002911_pt1 | contig 19559 bp, 20 predicted proteins | sample SoiMetdeltSBSDD2_FD_81776 | JGI IMG/M metagenome (GOLD analysis project Ga0075418, IMG submission 81776) | Bulk soil microbial communities from a Populus tree surrounding site in Tennessee, USA - Soil MetaG P. deltoides SBSDD2 | ecosystem: Environmental > Terrestrial > Soil > Tree plantation...
TTCGTAAAGCCGCAACACGGGATGCATTATCGATCTCCTGCCCTCCAATTCGCGAACAGCGCTGTATTCTCGCCACCAGCGGAATGATGCTTCGTCGCAAAATCTCTCGTGAATGAAGTCTACTTCTCCCGCTCAATGGCGCGCCAGCCAATGTCGCGGCGGCAAAAGCCGTCAGGCCAATTGATGCGATCGATGGCCGCATAGACGCGGGCTTGCGCCTCGCGAACGGTCTTGCCGCGCGCAGAGACATTGAGCACGCGCCCGCCATTGGCGACAATCCGGCTGCCATCGGCCTTCGTGCCGGCATGAAAAATTTCCACGTCCTCGATCTGCGCGGCCGCGTCGAGCCCCTCAATGGTTGAGCCTTTATTGTAGTTGCCCGGATAGCCTTTCGCTGCCATGACCACCGTCAGCGCGGCGTCGGGATACCAGCGCAAATCAAAATTCTTTAGCTGTCCGTCGCACGCTGCAAGAAGCGCGGGCACCAGGTCGGACATCAGACGCAGCATCAGGACCTGGCATTCCGGGTCTCCAAAACGCACGTTGTATTCGATGAGCTTCGGACCATCCTTGGTGATCATCAATCCGGCAAACAGAACGCCTTTGTACGGCGCGCCGGCGCGTTTAAGGGCCCGCACAGTGGGATGGATGATTTCGTCCATCACGCGACGATTCGCATCCTCGGTCATGATCGGTGCAGGCGAATAGGCGCCCATGCCGCCCGTGTTCGGACCCCTGTCGCCGTCGCCGACGCGCTTGTGGTCTTGCGCCGACGCAAGCTGGATAGCGGTCTTCCCGTCACTGAGCGCGAAAAACGAGGCTTCCTCGCCGACGAGACATTCCTCGATCACGAGCTCCCAGGCAGGAGCACCGAGGCCGCCGCCAAACATCATGTCGATGGCCGCTTCGGCTTCCGCGATCGTCTCCGCGACAACGACGCCTTTTCCGGCGGCAAGCCCATCGGCCTTCACAACGATGGGAGCGCCTTTTTTGCGGACGTAATCCTTCGCCGCGCTCGCGCCTTTGAAGCGTTCGTAAGCGGCGGTCGGAATGTTGTTCGCCTTGCACAGATCCTTGGTGAAGCCCTTCGAGCCTTCCAGTCGCGCCGCCCATTTGGTCGGACCGAACGCCTTGATCCCGGCGGCTTCCAGATCGTCGACGATGCCCGCACACAACGGCACTTCCGGCCCGATCACGACCAGATCGATTTTTCTGTCCTTGGCGAATGCGATCACCGCTTTGTGGTCCGCGGGGTCGATCGCCACGCACTCAGCCACGCGTGCGATGCCCGCGTTGCCCGGCGCACAGTAAAGTTTGTCGGTCAGTGGGCTGGCGGCGATTTTCCAGGCCAATGCGTGCTCACGTCCGCCGGAACCGATAATGAGGATGTTCATGAGCCTCGCGGCCGGTCTTTAGTGGATGATTGCAGTTTGGTGTAGCATGGCACGTTGTGCCCGCAAGAGATTCGACCCCTATGGCAGAGCCTGCGCTCGATAACGTTGTGGAATGGACCGTCTCGGAGCTTTCGGCGGCGCTCAGGCGCACCGTCGAGGATGCCTACGGCTATGTGCGAGTTCGTGGGGAAATTTCCGGCTTCAAGGGTCCGCATTCGTCGGGCCATGCCTATTTCTCTCTCAAGGACGAGGACGCCTGCGTCGAGGCTGTGATCTGGAGAACCACCTATGGCCGGATGCGCGTCAAGCCCGAGGAAGGACTTGAAGTTGTCGTCACGGGCAGGTTGACGACATTTCCGGCACGTTCGAAGTACCAAATCGTCATCGACAGCCTGCAGCCCGCCGGTGTCGGCGCGCTGATGAAGCTTCTGGAAGAACGCAAGAGGAAGCTTGCCGCCGAAGGATTGTTCGATGACGCGCGCAAGCAGCTTTTGCCGTTCCTGCCCGAAGTGATCGGGGTCGTCACGTCGCCAACCGGCGCGGTCATCCGCGATATTCTGCATCGTCTTGAGGACCGGTTTCCGCGCCGGGTGCTGGTCTGGCCCGTGCGGGTGCAGGGCGAAACCGCGTCGGCCGAGATTGCCAATGCCATTCGCAGGTTCAACGATTTTCCTCCGAATGGGTCGTTGCCGCGGCCCGATCTGATCATCGTCGCGCGTGGGGGCGGCTCCCTCGAAGATTTGTGGCCATTCAACGAAGAGATCGTCGTAAGGGCGGCAGCGGCGAGCATGATCCCGCTTATCTCAGCCGTCGGTCACGAGACCGATGTTACTCTGATCGATTTTGCCGCTGATCGGCGTGCGCCGACGCCTACCGCCGCCGCAGAAATTGCAGTTCCGGTGCGCGCCGAACTGATGATTTCACTTGCCGATCTTGGCGCGCGCAAGCTTGCCTGCTGGCGGCGCAACATCGATCGACATCGGAAGGAGCTTCGCCTGCTCACGCGGGCGTTGCCGGCGCTCGATGAACTGTTGGCGATTCCACGCCAGCGGCTGGATGCCTGCGCCGGTCGGCTGCCGCGGGCGCTGCGTGCGAATGCCCAAATTCACCACACGCACTTGACGCGCGCAGCGTCACGCCTGTCGCCGCGCCTGTTGTCGCATCGCATTGAACGCTGCAAGGAACAGACAGCTGGTTTAAGCGGCCGGGGGCGACGTGCCTTGCGGATTATCCTCGATCGTCGCGTTCAGCGTCTGCGAAGCGCCGGGCAATTGCTGGCGGCTTATTCCTATCGTGGCGTTCTCGCCCGTGGGTTCGCGCTTGTCCGCGATGAAGAGGGGCATCCGCTACGCTCGTCAACCGCCGTTGGCGCCGGCATGCGGCTCGACATCGAATTTTCCGATGGCCGTGTAGGTGCGACTGCGGACGGTGAACGTGTCTTGCCGTCCGCGAAAAGCAAGTCACGCGGTCGCGGCGGCGGCGAGGGCCCTGCTGGGCAAGGCAATCTGTTCGGCGCCTGAGCAGAAATTCGAGGGTTTCGCTGACGCAGGCGAACGATTATGTTTGGCAGGACAAACCCCGTTTGAATCGGAGGCTCTGTTGCTTAACCGCTATGACCGTCCGTCGCCGATGAATGGCGAAGCAGAGGTAAAATACCTCGATGGCGATTTCCGCGTCGTGCGGCCGGGGGCCTTCGTGCGCTGCGCAGTGACCGGGGTGCCGATCCCGCTTGAAGAGCTGAAATACTGGAGCGTCGATCTGCAGGAAGCTTATGCTACCCCCGAGGCGGTCCTGCAACGCCATCGGGGAACGCTCGCTGCCAATAAGGGAGCTGACTAGTGCCTGAAGTTTGACGTCACAAGCCGCCGCAATTCATCGGCTTGTTCAACCACCAGCGTTACGCCCAGTGGGTGCGCTCGTAGGGCGAGAGCCCCGAGCAAGGGGTCACCGGCCATTCGTGCGCGGTCCTTTTCGGTGGTGAGAAGGGCAAGACCGCTGTGTTCGGCCTGCATGATGAGATCCGCCGCTTCCTCCGCCGTAAAGCGATGGTGATCGGCAAACGCGCGACGCTGCGCGACCTCGATGCCCGCCTCGACAGCGGTGGCAAAGAACTTTTCGGGATCGCCGATGCCTGCAAACGCCAGGACGCGACGTCCCTTCAGAGACTCGACGGTGGCTGGATCGGGGACGAGGCGCCCGTGAAAGACGGGAAGGCCGCGTGAGCGACATTGCTCAGTCACATTCTCGGCATTGTTGCCGTCTCCAACCACCAGCAAGCCATCGGTTTGCGCGAGCTGTGCCGCTAACGGGGCGCGCAGCGGTCCTGCCGGGAACACTAGCCCGTTGCCGATGCCGCGTCGTGCATCGACCACCGCGAGCGTGAAGTCCTTCATCAAGGAGGGATTTTGCAATCCATCATCCATGACTATGAGTTCAGCGCCTTGCTCGCGCGCCAGGGCTGCACCAGCCACCCGGTCTCGCGCCACGATGACCGGCGCGACGTGTGCGATCAGCAGCGCCTCATCGCCAACCTGAGCTGCCTTGTCCTGGTGAACATCCACAAGCTTGGCACCTGCGACATCGCCGCCATAACCTCGGCTGAGACAAAATGCCCGCGTGCCGGCGCTCGCGAACAGTCCTGCCAGCATCATCACCGTAGGCGTCTTTCCGGCGCCGCCGAGCGTGAAATTGCCTACGCATATGACAGGGACGCCGGCCCGGATTCCAGTCGCCGACATGCGCCTCTCTGCAATGGAGCCGTAGATGCGTCCCAGCGGACCGAGCATGCCTGCAGTGAAGCCCGCCTTGCGCCACCAGAATGCCGGCTCACGCATGGTGGATCCGTTGCCGCAACTGGAGTTGCATGAGATACGGATCAAGCGATGCCAATGTGCGGTCCAGCGCACCACCCAAGTTGCGCACCACGATGGCGGCCGCATTGGCCATGCGCGCGCAGGCATCAGGATCGGCGAGCCCGGCAGCGAGATGTGCCGTCAGGCGATCGACGCTTTCGACCGTTTCTGCGCCACGCGCAGTGTCAAGCGCCTTGTAGATCTCGCCGAAATTCCAGACATGCGGGCCATGCAAGATTGCGGCGCTCAACTTGGCAGCCTCGACCGGGTTTTGGCCGCCGTGTTTGACCAGTGAGCCGCCAATGAACACGGCGGACGCCAGCCGATAAACGAGACCGAGTTCTCCCATCGTGTCGACGACGTAAATCTGCGTCGTGGGTTTGGGCAGTTCCCCTCGCGAGCGCAGGCTTGTGGCGAGACCTGCGGCGGTCGCAATGCCGGCGATGTCCGGGCCACGGTCGGGATGACGCGGCGCGATCAGGGTCAACAAATCGGAAAAATTCTTGGCCAGGCGGAGATGAGCCTCGATGATCGCTTCGTCTTCGCCGGGATGTGTGGAAGTGGCCGCAATGACGCGCCGCCCGTTCACCGCGTTTTGCAGTGTCTGTAGCGCTGCGGGGTCGGCCGGCGGCGGCGGCACGTCGAGCTTGAGGTTGCCTGTGGTCACCACGTTCGCTGCGCCCAATTCGCTCAGCCGCGCTGCGTCCGAGGCCGTTCCGGCCAGACAAAGATCGAGACGCCGGAGCAGACTGGCAATGGAATTCGGTGCGCGCTGCCAACGCTTGAACGAATGTTCGGAGAGGCGGCCATTGACCAGAATCATCGGGATTCCCCGCGCCGACGCTTCCACCATCATGTTCGGCCAAAGTTCGGATTCGACGAACAATGCGAGATCCGGCTGCCAATGGTTGAGAAAACGACGCACGAACCGGGAAATATCAAGTGGAACGAATTGGTGAATCACCCCGCGCTGCAGGCGCTGCTCGGCCAGGCCGCCCGATGTGACAGTGCCTGTAGTGACCAGCATGCCCATCCCGCGGGCGCGGATTCGATCGATCAAAGGCAAAACACTCGCAAGCTCACCGACGCTCGCGCCATGCAACCAGACAAGAGGGCCTTCGGGACGCGCAATGCGACTTTCACCACGGCGCTCAGGCAGGCGCTGCCTGTGTTCCTTGCCGCGCTTGAGTCGTCGGGCCAGGAGAATAGGAGTGAACGGTCCTGCCGCTGCGGACAACAGCCGATACATCCGCAAACCGGTTGGCAATTTGCCGCTCAAGGTCCGCTTCTCCTTGTCTGGTCGGCGATCTCGTAAGCGCGTCTTGTCGCTCGATTGAGCTCGCTTTCCACCCGCTGGCGTGCCGTCTCCAGCGCGTCACGGTCAGCATCAGGCGGTACAAAAATGGGATCGCTCGCGACCACTCCCATTCGGGCAAATGGGAGGTTAATCGTTGTGCGATCCCAATTGTCGAGCTCGACGCGCCGGCTTGAAGCCATCGCCACCGCATAGATCGGCCGCCCGGAATGTTGTGCCAGCTTCACCACACCAAGCCCCGCGCGGCGTGCGACCTTTGGTACATCGGCGGTCATTGCGACATTGTAGCCGTCTTTGAGGGCCTCAAGCATCTCCGTGAAGGCCACGGCACCGCCCTTGTGGTGAAAACCGCCATCGTGGGCGCCGGAGCCCCGAATAGTCTCGACATTCAGCCGCTCGGCAGCACGCGCATTGATCTCGCCGTCGCGATGACGGGAGATGAGCACCTTGGCGCGATGGCGTGCGTCGTCCGGTTTTTTGATGAAGGGCGCCATGAAATGCTGGCCATGCCACATCGCGAGAATGACCGGAATCTCCACCTGTTCGTAGATATCCGCAGGTTCCACCGTGATCCGGCTCGTCCGCCAGACCAGCCGCAGATACGAGGCTGCCACCATGCCGACAGTCTCATGAAAGGCGGGTGAAGTGACGATTTTACGCCTGAAGGATCGCATCATCGTTCAGCGTACGGGCTGGCTCGTGGCTTCCGGATCGAGCAGGCGATGCAGATGCACGATGAAGTAACGCATGTGGGCATTGTCGACGGTCTGCTGTGCCTTCGCCTTCCATGCAACATAGGCAGTGGCATAATTCGGGAACACGCCGACAATATCGATTCTGTCTAGATCTTTAAACTCGCTCCCACCAAGCTCGGCGAGCTCCCCGCCGAGCACGAGATGCAGCATTTGTTTTTTTGGCAAGTCTGCTGACACGGAGGGATCCCTGGTTAATGCCCCGGCGGCGAACGGATAATCTGATTGCCGAGCCTACGCGAATTCGATTTCGCGGTCGCGCACGAGCTCGATTATGGCGGCGTGACGGGCGCGGCCGGCGGCCACCAGCGCGCCATGCGCCGCTCGCGGCTCATTGTACTTCGCCTCCTGACCGGCGAAGTCGGTGAGCGCGCCGCCGGCTTCGTGCACCAAAAGATCGGCCGCTGCAAGATCCCAATCGTGACTGCCGCCGGAGGCCAAAGCCGCATCAAATGACCCCTGCGCAACCCGCGCAATCCGCAGTGCAAGAGAATGCACCTTGGGCTGCGGCACTATCGCGGGTGAAATTCTCAACAGCCGATCGACGTAGCTTTTGGGTCCCGCCAGTTTGGCCCCCGCAAGGGTCTCGCTAGGAGATACATGGATCGGCATACCGTTGAGCGTTGCACCTGCGCCGTGCACGGCGAGAAACATTTCGTCAGTGACCGGCGCGTAGAGGGCCGCTATCCGCGGTCGGCCGTGTTCCGCAAGCGCGACCGAAATGGTCCAGTCAGCGCGACCTGAAATATAGGCCCGGGTTCCATCGATCGGATCGACGATCCAGACCAGCGGCGCGACACGGTCGGGCAGATGATCGTGCGACTCCTCGGAGAGCCATGCGGCAGCATGAACGAGCTTTGAAAGATGTCCGTGAAGGAAATCGTTGACTACGATGTCACCTTCGGTCACCGGCGAGCCTTCGGTGCCTTTGGTCCATCGCCTAAAGGGCTGGCGCGCCGTTGCACGCGCGAGCTCCCCGGCGTCGCGCACTATCGCCTCAAGCGGCGCACTTAACGCGAGGACATCATTGACCGGCAACGGTCAAGCCCTCCACGCGCAATGTCGGAGCGTTTGTTGCGTAACGAAATTCAAGATCATTGGCCGGAGTGAGTGTGCGGAACATGTCGAGCAGATTGCCCGCAATGGTGACTCCGCTCACGGCGTACGTGCGCTTGCCATTTTCAATCCAGAATCCCGAAGCGCCGCGACTGTAGTCGCCGGTTATCATGTTCGCCCCCACGCCGATGAGATCGGTGACATAAAATCCATCGTTGATGTCCGCTATCAGCGCATCCGGAGCCGAGTGGCCCGGCTCCAAATGTATATTGCTTGGTCCTGGAGTCGTCACAGATGAACCGCCTCGCTGGGCATTTCCGGTCGTGACGAGTCCGAGTTCCCGAGCGGTCGCGCTGTCGAGTAGCCATGAGCGAAGCACGCCGTCGTCGACAACAGCCAGCCGCTTGCAGGCGACGCCTTCGCCGTCGAAGGGGTGAGAACGGAGACCACGCCTGCGCAACGGATCATCGACAATACGGATGCCGTCCGCGAACAACTTGGCGCCCATCCTGTCACGGAGAAAACTGGTCTTCCGCGCAACCGAAGCGCCATTCGCCGCGCTAGCCAGATGCGAAACCAGCGAGCCGGCCGAACGCGCATCGAACACGACCGGCACCTTGCGAGTCGAAACCTTGCGTGGATCAAGCCGCGCGACTGCTCGAGTACCGGCGCGGCGACCGATTTTTTCGGGACTTTCAAGATCGGTCGCGTGACGGACGGAAGAATAATCGTAGTCGCGCTCCATGCCGGTGCCCTCGCCGGCGATCGCGGTCATCGAAAGCCCATGGTTCGATCCAATATAGGCGCCGCGGAAACCGTGACTGGTTACCAGCACCATCCCGCCGATGCCGGCCGAAGCAGACGCTCCGCCCGATTTGCTGACGCCCTTGACGGCGAGAGCCGCTTCCTCGGCGGCTCGCGCTTGCGCTTCGAGGTCGGTCACGGTCGGCAGGTCGGGATCGATCAGATCGAGGTCCGGAAAGTCGTGCGCCAGCAGATGACTGTCTGCGAGACCGGCGAACTTGTCCTCGGGAATTGCGTGGGCCATGGCAACGGCTCGTTCCGCCAAGGCGGCTGCGTTGCCACCCGATATGTCATTGGTTGAGACCGTTGCTTGCCGGCGGCCGACGAGCACGCGCAGGCTTATGTCGTCACCTTCCGAGCTTTCCGATTCCTCGACCCGCCCGTCTCGCACTTCAATAGCGAGCGACATTGTCCGCAAAGCCACCGCATCCGCGGCATCCGCTCCGGCAGCAAGAGCGGCCTTAACCAGGCGTTCCGCCCGGTCGGTGAGGGGGGAGAGATCCAGCAGTGAAGCAACAGGAGCAAGCATTGATGGGCTTTCAGATGGGTTCGATCGCGAGCGGTTCAATCGCCGAAACAGACAATTTGGACGGTGACGGCAACACCTCGTCAATCATGCTTTGCAACGACACGTCAATCATCCGTTGCGAAGCCACCGCCGCTACTTTCGGTTAACCCAGAACATTAAGCGGATTCGGACGTGTTTCCGCCAAGATTGTCGCGCGACCCGGCACAAAAGTCGGGCGCGGGAGAGTTTCGAGGCGTCAAATGCGAAGTGGCGGATGCGCCGGGTCGGGCCGCGCCTTGCGGCTCGACCCGTTTGGCTTGCCCGTGCGGTTCTCCGCAACCGATACCACTGCGGACGGACGACTGCGCGATGTGGAACTTCATCGTGAACGCGTGGTACTTCGGCGTTCAGTGCGCGGTATGCGCATGGCGCTCAATATGCCCATTGCCGCCTTTGACGGCATCTCGTTGTCACTGTTGCCCCGTGAAGGCGGCGCGGCGGACATGCTGGCGGTCATGCTCAAGCACAGCGATCCCTCGCTGACGCTGCCGTTGTTCCTGACGTCGCAACCGTACGAAGCCCTGGCCGAATGGCGGGCCTGGAGCGAGGTGCTCGGGATGCCCCGCGTGCTCGCGAAAGAGCGTTCGGCTTCAGTCTCGATTGCGCATCTCGGGCAACTGCATATAGAACGGCCACGCCCGCGACGTCGCCGCCGGAGCGCACTGAAGGCTCGCCGGCCATCTATTCTTCTTCGGCGAGGGTTTGGCAGGATTACCGAAGCGACGCCAGTCTATCGTGGCGAACGCGAAATCATCGCCCGAAACTAGCCTTTGCACCGCTGCAGCTTCAAGGCGCCGCCTTCCATAACCAGTTCGATATGGTCGGGGATCCACTTTCCGCAAAATGTAAGACGTGTGGCCGGCACTGATCGGTCCCGTGGTGAATTCGTCGACAATGCGATAGCTCGACGGACCTTCCGCGGTGACCGAGCGATTGCGGTAGCTGGGCACGCCGCCGTTGCTGTCGGTGCGCTGGTTTCCGACGAAATCGATGACCCGTTTACCGACGCAGTCGATCGCGCCTTTTTCAGAATTTGTGCTTTGGCCCCACCGGCCCTGGACTGGATAGGTCTGTGCCAGTGCCGGCGCAGCAAGAACACCGAGGAGTAATGCAGCCGTTACGATGCGCATGGGAGAAGAGTCGCATCAGCGGCGGCAAAAATAAAGCTCGGCGGCCGCAGATGCTTAACGGCGATTCCCCGTTAAACTGTCGCCATTAACTCTCATTCCGCTCCGTAACCGCCTGCCGTTGGGGTTTGAATGATGATGGCCTCGTCCTTATCGATGACGGTGGCGTCAGAACCCTGCAGGCGTTCCATACGCCCATCCCCGCGCCGCACCCAATTTTCGCCGACTTGCCCAGCCTCCCCGCCTGCGAGCCCAAATGGCCTGACGCGCCGGTGGCCGGACAAAATCGTGCACTCCATCTTTTCGAGAAAGCGGATGGTGCGGCGGATGCCGTTGCCGGCATGCCATTTACCCCGGCCGCCGGAGCCCGGGCGGATATGGAAGTCCTCGAGCACGACGGGATATCGGAATTCAAGGACTTCAGGGTCGGTCAGTCGGGTGTTGGTCATGTGTGTGTGCACCGCATCGGTGCCATTGAATTCCGGACCTGCCGGCGAACCGGAGCAGATCGTCTCGTAATATTGGTAGCGCGCGTTGCCAAAGTTGAGGTTGTTCATGGTGCCCTGCGCCGCGGCCAACGCTCCGAGCGCGCCGAAAAGACAATTGGTCACCGCCTGCGAGGTCTCCACGTTCCCGGCCACGACGGCGGCGGGAAATTCCGGCGATAGCATCGAGCGTTTGGGAATCACGATATTGATCGGCCGCAAACAGCCCGCATTCATCGGTATCTCGTCGTCGACCATGACACGAAAAACGTACAGGACCGCCGCGCGGGTCACGGGCTCCGGCGCATTGAAATTGGTTGGCTGTTGCGCACTCGTGCCGGTGAAGTCGACAGTTGCCTCGCGCCGCTTCTTATCGACTGTAATCTTCACCTTGATCTTCGTTCCCTGGTCCATCTCATAGGTGAATTCGGAATCGTGCAGACGATCGATCACGCGCCGAACACTTTCGGCGGCATTGTCTTGCACATGCTGCATATACGCTTTCACAACCGGCAACGTGAATTGTAGAACCATCTTGCGCAATTCGGCGACGCCTTTTTCGTTGGCGGCGATCTGCGCCTTGATGTCGTTGATATTCTGCACCGGGTTGCGCGCCGGGTATTTGGCTCCCGTCAACGCCGCCATCAGCTCTCTTTCCCGGAAGCGGCCCCGGTCGACCAGTTTGAAATTATCGAACAACACGCCTTCCTGTTCGATCGTGGTCGCGTTAGGCGACATCGAGCCGGGCGAAATGCCGCCGACATCCGCGTGGTGCCCGCGGGACGCGACCCAGAACAGAATGGTTTTATGTCGGTCGTCGAATACGGGCGTGCAAACGGTGATGTCCGGGAGATGGGTGCCGCCGTTGTAAGGTGCGTTGATGGCGTAGACATCGCCTGGACGGATACGGCCTGCGTTTTCACGAATGATGGTTTCGACCGCGCGGTCCATGGAGCCAAGGTGCACCGGCATGTGCGGCGCATTGGCGACCAGCGTGCCGTCGTGCGCGAATACCGCGCATGAGAAATCGAGCCGCTCCTTGATGTTTACCGAATAGGCCGTGTTCTGCAGCGAGACGCCCATCTGCTCGGCGATCGACATGAAGAGGTTATTGAAGACTTCCAGCATCACCGGGTCGGCGTGAGTGCCGATCGCGTGCACACGCTTGAGCTTCGTGGCGCGAGTTAGCAAAAGATGATTTTTTGCAGTCAATTCGGCCTGCCAGCCGGGTTCGACCACGATGGTCTGGTGGGGCTCGATGATGATAGCCGCACCTTTGACGCGCGATCCGGGGTTGAGCTGATCGCGGGTGTATACATTCGCCTTGTGCCACTTTCCGGCAGAGAAAAATTGCGTACGCAGCGCTGGCTTCGGCAAGATCCGACGCGCGCGGCTCATCGCCTTTTCAGTAAATTTTGCACCGCCGCCGACCGCTTCAACCGATACGGCCTCGACGACCAACTCCTTCGTGCGGTCGACGAAACCGAATCGTGCCCGGTGGGCCTTTTCGAATGACCGCTTCATCGCAGCGTCGCTGCCGGCCGGCACGACAAGCGCCGTGTCGGTGCCCGCGTAGCGTATATGCCCGCGCACGAATATCCTGATCTTGCCCGTAGGCACGCCCTGACCGGCGACTTCGGCTTTTGTCGTTTTGCCGAGTGACTTGCCGATGCGCGCAATCATCTGCAGCGCCTTTTTGCCGAAGGGCAGTTCGATCGCCTGTTCGCGCGTGGCGCGGATGTCCGCCAGACCCATGCCATATGCCGACAACAGCGACGAGAACGGATGCATGAGCACGCGGGTCATGCCGAGCGCATCGGCGACCAGGCAGGCGTGCTGGCCGCCAGCGCCGCCAAAGCAATTGAGCGCATAGCGCGTGACGTCATATCCGCGCTGCACGGAGATCTTCTTGATGGCGTTCGCCATGTTTTCCACGGCGATCGTGATGAATCCGTCGGCAACCTCTTCGGCCGTACGGCCGCCGACCTGCTGCGCCAGCTCAGCGAATGCACTTCGCACGGCTTGGGCGTCGAGCGGGAGATTCTGCTCAGGGCCGAAGATCTTCGGGAAGTAATCCGGGATCAGCTTGCCGACCATCACATTCGCGTCGGTGACAGCCAACGGGCCTCCGCGTCGGTAACATTTCGGTCCGGGATTGGCGCCGGCAGAATCGGGTCCGACACGAAAGCGTGCTCCATCGAAATGCAGGACCGAGCCACCGCCTGCTGCAACGGTGTGAATGAGCATCATCGGGGCGCGCATCCGAACGCCGGCAACTTCGGTTTCGAACGCGCGTTCGTACTCACCCTCGAAATGGGACACATCGGTCGATGTGCCGCCCATATCGAAGCCGATCAGGTGATTGAAACCGGCTTGCCGTCCAGTCTCCGCCATTCCAACGACTCCGCCCGCAGGCCCGGAGAGAATTGCGTCTTTGCCCTGGAACAGACTGGCGGCCGTCAGCCCGCCGGACGACATCATGAACATCAGACGCGCTGCAGAGCGTCTTGTGTCGAGATCCTTGTCGACCTGGGCCACGTAACGGCGAAGGATCGGCGACAAATAGGCATCCACGACCGTGGTGTCGCCTCGGCCGACCAACTTGATCAGCGGGGAGACCTCATGGCTCACCGAAACTTGCGCGAAACCCATTTCGCGCGCGAGCGCGGCCACGCGTTTCTCGTGCTCGGGAAAGCGATAAGCGTGCATGAACACGATTGCCACGGCCTTGACGCCGGTCCATTTCGCGCCTTCGAGATCGGCTCGGAGGGCGTCGAGGTCCGGTTCCTGCCCCACGGTGCCGTCCGCGCGCACGCGCTCATCCACCTCGATGACGCGCTCGTAAAGCATGTCGGGCTTGATAATCTGACGCGCGAAAATCTTTGGACGTGCCTGGTACCCGATCTTGAGAGCGTCACGGTAACCCTTCGTGATAAGCAGGAGCGTACGTTCACCCTTCCGTTCGAGAAGGGCGTTGGTTGCGACTGTGGTGCCCATCTTCACCGCGCCAACGCGACCCGGCGGAATTTCTTCGCCGGACTCCAGCCCAAGCAAATCGCGAATGCCTTGCACCGCAGCATCGGCGTAGGCTTCTGGATTCTCCGACAGGAGCTTGTGTGCCACCAGCATGCCGTCGGGGCGCCGCCCGACTACGTCGGTGAAGGTGCCGCCCCGATCGATCCAGAAGTCCCAGAGACGTGGTGAAGATTGTTTTGGCATGAGCTTGGCGGCAAGAAAGCAACACTATGTCCGGCCTGTCGGGGTCAAAACAAGCCTGCTAGGCTCAGTCGGGGAAAAAAATTGGTGACCTGGATGAAAGTGCTGTGCGCATTTGCGGTTGTGCCGTTGGCCGCCGCCTCGCCCTCGCCGGCGGACGAAATCAAAGTACTCAGCGGCAACGGTCCGAAGGCGGCGGTGCGCCAGCTTTGCGCGCAGTTTGAAAAAGCGACCGGGAATACGATTGATCTTCGCTTCGGTGTTAACGTCGATGTCAAGAAAAAGATCGAAGCCGGTGAGCGTTTCGATGTGGTGATCGAAATCCCCCGATTATCGATGCACTGATAAAGGAGGGTGCAGTTATCGGGCCACGGGCCGATATCGGCCGTTCCGGCCTCGGCGTGGCGGTGCGTGCAGGCGAGGCGAAACCGGACATTGCCACAGTCGACTTGTTCAAACGTGCGCTGCTCGCAGCGAAGGCGGTCGCTTACCCCGGCAGAGGAGCCAGCGGCATATATTTTGTCAGCCTTCTCGATCGTCTGGGGATCAAGGGGGAGATGCAAGGCAAGCTCAAGCCGATGGAGGCAGAGGACACGGTCGAGGTCGTCGCGCGCGGCGAAGCCGACATGGTCGTTGTGGTCGCGACACGCATATCCGACGTCCCTGGTGTCGAGTTTGTTGGACCGATCCCTGAAGAACTGCAGACGAAGATCGGATTCGCCGCCGGCCTGGCAACGTCGGCAAAAGAATCCGAGCCAGCCAAGGCTCTGATCCGTTTTCTGACCGCGCCTGCTGCAGCAGTGACGCTGCGAGCCAAGGGGGTCGATCCAATTTGACGCGCCTGTCCTAAGGCGGACCTGCGCAACCCCAAAGACTATTGCCTGCAAACCAAGCCCCGCGTCATCATGCGCCAGGGGGGGATCGCGCATGGTACGCATTTTTCTGGACAGGCTGTATCTCTTCGCCGGCTATGCCGCGGGCGGTTTCCTGCTGGCAATCTTTGTCTTGATGATGCTGCTATCGGCCGGCCGTCCCGTGGGGCTGAATATTCCCGCCGGGGACGATCTTGTCTCCTGGTGCATGGTGGCGACGTCATTTCTGGGATTGGCGCATACGTTTCGTCACGGCGAGATGATCCGGGTCGGACTTCTGATCGATCGGTTGGAAGGTCGCACCCGCCATTTTGTCGAAATTGCCGCGCTGCTGATCGGCGGGTTCTTCATTGCTTTCTTTGCATATTACGCCACGCTGCTCACATACGATTCCTGGCGCTTTCACGACATGGCTCAGGGCGTATTGCCTGTGCCGCTGTGGATTCCGCAGCTCGGATACAGTGGCGGCCTATTGATTCTGCTGGTCGCCTTTATCGACGAACTCATCCACGTGGTGCGCGGCAATCCACCAAGATACGAAAAGCCGAAGCCGAAGACGGCCGAAGAGGTCGTCGAGCAGGCTATTCAGAGCGGTGTTTGAGATGGCTGAACTGGTCGGCATCTCCGCACTGTTGCTTGTTTTTCTGACGGTCCTGCTCGCGGGCGGAGTATGGATCGCCATGGCTTTGATGGCGACCGGCTATGTCGGCATGCAATTCATTGGCGGCGGCATCCCATCCGGCCCCGTTCTTGCGACGACAATCTGGGGCAACAGCAACTCGTGGACATTGGCGGCGCTGCCACTTTTCATCTGGATGGGTGAAATCCTGTTCCGCACCAAGTTGTCGGAAGAGATGTTTCGTGGCTTGGCACCGTGGCTCAACAGAATCCCGGGACGTCTGATGCACGTGAATGTGCTGGCGTGCGGCATTTTTGGCTCCGTGTCCGGCTCCTCGGCTGCCACCTGCGCGACCGTCGCCAAAATCGCCTTGCCGGAACTGAAAAAGCGCGGCTACGACGAGATGGTTTCCCTCGGCTCGCTTGCCGGGGCCGGCACATTGGGAATTCTGATTCCGCCGTCGATCACCATGGTGGTCTATGCCGTCGCCGCCAATGTTTCCATCATCCAGATCTTCCTTGCCGGCTTTCTGCCGGGATTTCTGGTGATGGCGCTTTACTCGGGCTACATCGCCGGCTGGTCGCTTGCCCATCCGGAAAAAACGCCGCCTCCGGAACCGCCGATGACGTTTCGCGAGAAGCTGCACGAGTCCAGGCAACTTATTCCGTTGGCTTTGCTCATCCTCCTTGTCTTTCTTTCGTTGCTGCTGGGCTGGGCGACCGCAACCGAGTGCGCGGCGTGGGGCGTGATGGGATCGCTGGCCATTGCCTGGTGGCACAATGCGCTGACCTGGGAATCCTTCTGGGCCAGCGTCATGGGAACGGTTCGCGTCAACTGCATGATCATGCTGATCCTGGCGGGCGCGTCCTACATGTCAACGTCGATGGCGTACACGGGCATTCCGGCGGCGCTGGCGAGTTGGGTCGACAGCTTCCATCTGAGCCCCTACGCGCTGATTGCCGCGCTCACGGTGATGTACATCGTGCTCGGCACTGCCCTTGACGGTATTTCAATGATCGTGCTCACCACGGCGATTGTGGTTCCCATGATCAAGCAGGCCGGCTTCGACCTCGTCTGGTTCGGCATATTTGTCGTCCTTGTGGTGGAAATGGCGGAGGTGTCGCCCCCCGTGGGTTTCAATCTGTTCGTGCTTCAAACAATGAGCGGAAAGGATTCGAACACCGTGGCGCGGGCGTCGTTGCCATTTTTCTTCCTGCTTGTTGTGGCGGTAGCGATTATCACGGCGTTTCCTGATATCGTAATGGTGCTACCGCGCTTGGCTTTTCCTGGGTAACTCGTGACAAAGAGGCGTTCCATGATCGTGCTCAGAAGTTTCGTTCTTGTTGCAGCCACAGTCGCCGTGATGGTATCGCAACCGGCTTCAGCCCAGACCAAATGGAATTTACCGGCCGCGTATCCGCTGGATAATCCGCACAGTGAAAACCTTGCGCTGTTTGCCAAAGATGTAGCCGCTGCAACCGACAACAAGTTACAGATCACCGTTCATGCCGGCGCTTCGCTTTTCAAAGCGCCGGAAATAAAGCGTGCGGTGCAGACAGGACAGGCGCAGATCGGCGAAGTGCTGCTCTCCTTGCACGAGAATGAAGATCCCATTTACGGCATCGATGTCATTCCGTTCCTTGCCACCAGCTATCCGGAATCGATGAAGCTGTGGCAGTCCTCGAAAGCCGCGATCGAGAAGAAGCTCGCATCGCAAGGTCTGATGCTGTTGTTTGCCGTCCCCTGGGCGCCCCAGGGCATCTATGCGAAAAAGGATCTGAGCTCCGTCGACGACATGAAGGGACTGAAGTGGCGCGCATACAATGTCGGCACCGCGCGTATCGGAGAGCTGGTTGGCGCGCAGGTTGTGACCGTGCAGGCGGCCGAACTGCCGCAAGCTCTTGCAACAGGTGTCGTGAATTCCTTCATTACCTCGGCGGCGACCGGCTACGACAGCAAAGCCTGGGAGTCGATGACGCATTTCTACGACACGCAGGCATGGATCCCGAAGAACGTGACTTTCGTGAACAAAGCGGCATTCGATGCGCTCGATAAGCCGACGCAGGCGGCGTTGCTTAAGGCTGCGGCCGCAGCCGAAACGCGGGGCTGGACGATGTGGCAGGACAAGTCCGGCTGGTATCTCGAGCAACTTAAATCGCACGGCATGAAGGTGCAGCCGCCGGGCGACACGCTGAAATCGGGCCTGAAGAAAGTCGGCGACCAACTCACTGCCGACTGGTTGAAGAAGGCCGGTGCCGACGGCGAAGCGGTCATCGCAGCGTACAAGAAGTAGGCTTGCTCGAAGGGGCGTTCGATGAAAAGGGCGATCAATGTCCTTGTTTCGGCTTGCGCCCTCGTGAGCCTGCTGGGTGCTGCCTCCGCTCAAACGCAATGGGATTTGCCGACCAACTATGGGGCAAGTGCCTTTCACACCCGCAACATCGTCCAGTTTGCGGCGGACGTGGAAAAGGCGACGGGTGGCTCGCTGAAGATCATCGTCCATCCCGGCGGCGAAATGATCAAGCACGCCGAGATCAAGCGAGCAGTCAGCGATGGGAAAGCTGCGGCAGGCGAGGTCCTGATATCGCTCGCCGCCGGCGAAGCGCCTGTCTATGGCGTCGATTCGATCCCATTCCTTGCCACCGGATATGACGGCGCGCGTAAGCTGTATGAAGCGCAAAGGCCTTACCTGGAAAGACAGCTTGCGAAAGAAGGTTTGGTGCTTTTGTTTTCGGTTCCCTGGCCGCCCCAGGGCGTCTATGCGAAACGTGAAATTCAATCGATTGGAGATCTGCAGGGACTGAAATTCCGCACTTACAACGCAATGACCAAGCGGATTGCGGAACTGGCAGGCGCGCAGCCTACGCAAATTGAAGTCCCCGATCTTCCCGCAGCCTTCGCATTGGGCCGGGTCGATATCATGATCACCTCGGCATCAAGCGGCGTGCAGTCGAAAGCCGAACAATATCTGACGCACTACGTCGACACGCAGGCCTGGGTGCCGCGCAACATGGTGTTTGCCAACAAGGCCGCGATTGACCGACTCTCCGTTGCAGAAAAAAAGGCGCTGACAGAAGCGGCAAGCGCGGCAGAAGACCGTGGCTGGAAGCTGTCGATCGAGGAAATGACGGTAAAAACCAAGGCGCTCAAGGACGCTGGAATCATGGTGCTTTCACCAAGTCCGGAACTTCAGGCCGGCCTGGCGAAGATTGGCGGCGTGATCGCGAATGAGTGGGCAACGGCCGCGGGCGCAGACGGCGAAGCGATGCTCGCCGCATACAGGAAGTGACGAACCAATTCGCTCGGGCTGCGCGTGCCCGTTCAAAAGCACAAAAAGATATTTGCGGATTCTAAAAAGTTTATCGTGCGTGTGGCAAAGAAGAAGCGCCGCCGCTGTCACATCCATGTCGCTTAAAACCAAATCGATCCATTAATTGTCGCTTACGGCATACTTTCACGCACTGTCCGCCGCTTTTTCTAGACTGATGCTTTGGCCACCGTCTATATGCGCGGCGGCAACATCAACACTGCAAAAAAAATTGAGAGGAAAGTTCGATGCAACGGATATTGATTCTGTTGTGGCTTGGCTTGGGGTTGACCGGAACTGCTGGCGCGCAGGAATTTCCGTCCAGACCGGTGATCATCGTCGTGCCCTTCTCGGCCGGCGGTCCTGCTGATATCGTTGCGCGTACTCTCGCGCAGAGCATGAGTAAAGTTCTCGATCAGCAATTCATCGTCGACAACACCGTCGGCGCAGGCAGCACCCTCGGCGCGGCGAAAGTCGCGGGCTCGCCCCCCGACGGATATTCAATTTTACTGACGCACATCAGTCATGTCGCCAACGTCGCGTTCTATCAGAATTTGCGCTACGACCCGGTGAAGGATTTTGAGCCAATCGGGCTGGTTGCCGAGTCGCCGATGGCATTCGTCGCGCGCAAGGATTTTCCTGCAAGGGATTTCAAGGAATTCGTCGCTCACCTGAAAGCCAACAAAGAGAAGATGACATACGGATTTGCCGGGATCGGCTCGGCATCGCATCTGTGCAGCTTGCTTTTCTTTCATGCCATCGACACGACCGTGAACGGCGCGCCCTACAAAGGCACCGCACCTGCTCTCAACGACTTGATGGGCGGCCATCTTGATTTCATGTGCGACCAGACCCTCAACATTCTGCAGCCGTCGATGAGCGGATTGATAAAGGCTTATGCCGCTACGACGCCCCAGCGGCTTGGGGTGGCGCCCGATCTGCCGACGATTGCCGAGTCCGGGCTGCCGGATTTTCAGATGGTTGTCTGGTACGCGATGTATGCGCCGAAGGGGACGCCGGCGGCTGTGGTCGAGAAGCTTTCCGCGGCACTGCAAAAGTCGCTGGATGATCCGGACGTGAAAGATCGGCTGGCGCGATCTGGCGCCGAGACGGTCGCGCCGGAGCGTGCGCGCCCCGACGTGCTGCGCGCCTATCTCAAATCCGAAATCGACAAGTGGGTGCCGATCATCAA
>Ga0075418_10002912_pt1 | contig 19557 bp, 18 predicted proteins | sample SoiMetdeltSBSDD2_FD_81776 | JGI IMG/M metagenome (GOLD analysis project Ga0075418, IMG submission 81776) | Bulk soil microbial communities from a Populus tree surrounding site in Tennessee, USA - Soil MetaG P. deltoides SBSDD2 | ecosystem: Environmental > Terrestrial > Soil > Tree plantation...
GCCGTAATCAAGGAACCCGCCGTTCTTCAGACCGAAGGTCGCCGGGTCCAGGCCACCGGTGGTCGTGTAGTTGAAGGTGGTGTCCGTCGGGTCCGGGCTCGGGTCGGTCACCTTGCGAATGATGACCCGGCCACAGTTGGCGATGTTGACGTTGCCCGGACCAACCAGGTCCTTCATCTGCGCGGTTCCGGAGTTTCCGGACGACCGGCTCACGGCGAAGGTCTTGCCGAAGGCAAGGCAGACACCCGGCTGGAACACACCGGCGTCGGTCAGGTTGATGATCGCCTCACCGAACTCATTGACCCCAGACGTCGACGACACCGACGTCTGCGCCGGTGGCGTCGGCGGCGTGTTGGTGTCCAGGACCGAGGCCGTGGTGTTCACCCTGCCCTCGGCGAAGCCGCCTGCGGTCAGGTTGGTCGCCGTTCCCCAGCACGGCGGGCTGACGGAGCCCACCTCGCAGGCTCCGGAGGTCACCCAGCGTCGCAGCGTGAGCACAGGGGCGTCACCGGCGCCGCCCTCGAAGTCGTACACGATCAGCATGTCACCGGCGGTACGTTGCACCAGGCCGTCCGAGCCGGCCGGACACGCGGTGGTGCCCTGGTTGAACTCGAAGCCGATGTGAGCAGACGGCGACGTGGTGTTCTGCGGGATGCGCGTCCAGGCCAGGCCCAGGAATACGTCACCGCTCACGGTCTTGCTGGTCACGTAGACCCGTTCCAGGTCGTCCTTGTTCGGCGCCTTCCCGGTATTCACTGTCGGACAGTTGTTGTCCTGCTTCGTCCCGCCGGCGAACGCGGAGTCACTGTTCGCGGCTTGGGCGTCCTCCAGACCGGTGAACGCCCACCCCGACACGGTCTTGGTGGCCGTACGGCTGGGCGCAGTGCCCGTCCAGGTGGTCGGAGCGAAGCTGTTCCAGTCGAAGTTGATCGGGGCCTGCGGCGCCAGGTTGCCGTCGTCGCCCTCGAATCCCGCCGCATCCGAGACGGGTCCCGCCATCGCAGGCGTCGAGGTCACTACCAGACCGAGTGTTGCCAGGGACACGACCGCCAGCCCGATGATTCCGCGCCTGTGCCGTAGCCCCCGACGGTGAGCGTGCTCACCGCGCTTACGTAGTCGAATCATGCTGATGCTTCCCTTCGATTCGTCAATTCCCCGAGTCGAGGCGGCCGCTTCGCGAACCGTCGTGTCACACGTGTCGACCTGTGCACAGCGAGACTCACCCGGTCGAGCCGGTGCCGAAGCGCGTCGGCGGCGACCTTGCGGTCCCGGTCCGGCGCGCAGGACTGCCGGCGTGCGGTTACTCCACCGTTCGCCGAGATAGACGAAAATCCCCCACTGCATCGCCCACGACAGGACGAGTCACCCGTACACATCAAGCAACTAGCGGCGCTGACTGATCGACCTATGCACGCCGCGCGGGCGTGGCAGCGAGCGCACTGGATATCAGCACGCCACAGTCAATGACCGTCAGCATTCGCCGTGATGGACTGCCCCTGGCGCGCACGCCGAAGCCAAGCGATGGGTACATGTCTCCCCCTCAGGAGATCCGGCTCGTCGGGCCTGGACCGGCCCGGCGCGGCTCCTTCGTGGCGCCGCGGATCGGCGCATACCTCCCCCACAGACCATCCCCCGGGACGCCGCGGCGCGGCGTGGGATCCACGGCACCTGGACCCGTGCCGAAAAAACTACGCCTTTGAGTCTCGTATCACAATTGCCTAACGCAACATTGACTCCTTGCTCAATCGTCGCTACTAAGCGCCGCTGTTCCGCTGGCGTTACCGTTCTGCCATGTTCCAGCGGCGGCGGCAGCTCGGCACCCCGGCGGACCGGGCGACGTACGCCACCCTGCATACCGCCTCGCTGGCGGCGCCGTACCTGCGCGAGGGCCTGACCGCCAGTGCCGCGAGCAAGGCGAGCCGGCACCTGCGCGACCTGCTCGGCACCTCCGCGATCGCGATCTGCGACTCGTCCGGGGTGCTCGCCTGGGACGGCGTCGGCGGTCCGTACGAGAGCAACCACCGGGCCGACGCGCTCGGCCTGGCGCAGCAGACGCTGACCAGCGGGCGCACCGCGGTACTCGGGCCGGACGACGTCGCGTGCCCGGACCCGACCTGTCCCGTGCGCACCGCGGTGGTCGCGCCGATCGTCACCGAGGACCGGGTCGTCGCGGTGCTCACGGCGTACGGGCCGCGGACCTCGGCCGGGCTGGTGCGGGCCACCGAGGAGGTGGCGAACTGGGTCTCCGGCCAGGTCGAGCTTGCTGAGCTGAGCCACGAGCGGACCCGGGCCATGGAGGCGGAGCTGCGCGCGCTGCGGGCGCAGATCAGCCCGCACTTCATCTACAACGCGCTGGCCGCGATCGCGTCGTTCGTCCGGACCGACCCGGAGCGGGCCCGTGAGCTGCTGCTGGAGTTCGCGGACTTCAGTCGCTACGCGCTGCGCCGCGGCGGCGAGTTCACCACGCTCGCGGACGAGCTGCGCAACGTGGAGCGGTACCTGGTGCTGGAGCAGGCCCGGTTCGGCGAGCGGCTCGAGGTCTCGCTGCTGGTCGCCCCGGAGGTGCTGCCGGTGGCGATCCCGTTCCTCGTCGTACAGCCGCTGGTCGAGAACGCGGTCCGGCACGGGCTGGAGGGCGGCAGCGGTTCCGGCCGGATCACGATCAACGCGAAGGACCAGGGCTCCGAGGCCGAGATCAGCGTCGAGGACGACGGCGCCGGCAGCGACCCGGACGTGGTCCGCGCGGTGCTCGCCGGGGACGCGGGCTCCGAGTCGGTCGGGCTCAGCAACGTGGACGCGCGCCTGCGCTCGGTGTACGGCGACGCGTACGGCCTGGTCGTCGAGACCGCCCCGGGCGCCGGCACCAAGGTCACCTTCCGGGTGCCGAAGTACTCGTCCGGGGTGCACGCGTCCGCGTGAGGTGTACCGCCGCGCATGCAGGCGACACGATGAGCGGGCGCGTCCTATGGTGTGCGCAATGCCAGGTCCCCAGTCCCCCGCCGCACCGGAGCCGTTGCGCGCTCTGGTGGTGGACGACGAGCAGCCGGCGCTCGCCGAGCTGGTCTACCTGCTGTCCCGCGACGACCGGATCGGGCCGATCAAGACGGCGTCGAACGGGCCCGACGCGCTGAAGATCCTGCAGGGCGGTGACGTCGACGTGGTGTTCTGCGACATCAAGATGCCCGGGCTGGACGGCATCGACCTGGCCCGGGTGCTGTCCAAGTTCGCGACCCGGCCTCGGGTCGTGTTCGTCACGGCGTACGACGAGCACGCGGTCGCCGCGTTCGACCTCGACGCCACCGACTACGTGATGAAGCCGGTCCGGGAGGCCCGGCTGGCCGAGGCGGTACGGCGGGTCGTCGGCGTCGCCGGCGCCTCGGACGCGGACGACGAGGACGAGGTGATCCCGGTCGAGCTGGCCGGCGTGACCCGGTTCGTGCAGCGGTCGTCGGTCCGGTACGTCGAGGCGCAGGGCGACTACGCCCGGCTGCACACCGCCACCGCCTCGCACCTGGTCCGGATCCCGCTGTCCACGCTCGAGGACCGCTGGCACGAGGCCGGGTTCACCCGGATCCACCGCAGCACGCTGATCGCCCTCGCGCACGTGGACGAGATGAAGGTGGAGGCCGGCCGCTGCTCGGTCCGGCTCGGCGGCGACTGGCTGCCGGTCAGCCGCCGGCACACCCGCGAGCTGCGCGACCTCCTGGTCCGGTCCAGCTCGCTGCGGAGCTAGCGCCGTGCCTCCCGAGGAACCGCCGCGGCGCGTCCGGGTCACCTCGCCACGGACCAGTGCGACACGTCGGCCACCGGCCCGGACCGCGACCCGGGAGATCGACGAGCAGACCGGGATCGGCGAGGTGTACATGCGCTCGCTGATGCAGGACCAGCTGCGGCTAGCGTTGTCGGTGATCGCGGTTGCGCTCGGGGTGCTGGGCGGGATCCCGCTGCTGTTCGCGCTCGTCCCGGCGACCCGGTCGGTCGCCGTCTTCGGGATACCGCTGCCGTGGCTGCTGCTCGGCCTGGTGGTCTACCCGATGCTGTACGGCGCGGCGCGGTACTACGTGCGCCGGGCGGAGCGGATCGAGGCCGCGTTCACCGAGTTCGTCGGGCGGCGCTGAGTTGTCCCCGGCGCTCAGCCTCACCGCGATCGCGCTGGTGATCGCCGCCACCGTCGGGATCGGCCTGTTCGGGCTGCGGATCTCCCGCACCACCAGCGACTTCTACGTCGCCAGCCGGGCGGTGTCGCCACGCTGGAACGCCTCCGCGGTGAGCGGCGAGTACCTGTCCGCCGCGTCGTTCCTCGGCGTCGCCGGACTGATCCTGGTGTACGGCGCGGACATGCTGTGGTTCTCGGTCGGCTACACCGCGGGGTACCTGATGCTGCTGGTGCTGATCGCGGCACCGCTGCGCCGGTCCGGGGCGTACACGCTGCCGGACTTCGCCGAGATCCGGTTCGAGTCGATCGCGATCCGGAAGATCTGCTCGGTGCTGGTGTTCGGCATCGGCACCCTCTACCTGCTGCCCCAGCTCCAGGGGGCTGGGCTGACCCTGCGGATCGTGACCGGCGCCCCCACCTGGGTCGGCGCCCTGCTCGTCGCGGTGATCGTGGTGACGAACGTCGCGGCTGGCGGGATGCGGTCGATCACGTTCGTGCAGGCGTTCCAGTACTGGCTGAAGCTCACCGCGCTGGCCACCCCGATCTTCGTCATCTGCATCGCCTGGGGCTCGGTCGGGCACTCGGGCGGTGTACTCGACGCGCTGCGCGGAGCCGGGTCCGAGTGGGCCGAACCGCTGTCGACGCTGGCCGGCCGGGAGCACCCGCTGTACGCGACGTACTCGCTGATCCTCGCGCTCTGCTTCGGCACGATGGGGTTGCCGCACGTACTGGTCCGCTTCTACACCAACCCGGACGGGCGCGCCGCCCGCCGGACCACCGTGGTGGTACTCGCGCTGCTCGGCATGTTCTACCTGTTCCCGCCGATGTACGCCGTACTCGGCCGCACCTTCGCGCCCGACCTGGTCGAGACGGCTAGCGACAGCGTCGTACTGGAGCTGCCCGGCCGGGTGTTCGGCGACGGCGCTGCCGGCGACCTGCTCGGGGCGCTGACCGCGGCGGGTGCGTTCGCCGCATTCCTGTCGACGTCGTCCGGCCTGACCGTCGCGATCGCGGGTGTGATCGACCAGGACCTGCTGCGGGCCCGGCTGCGGCGCTGGACCGGCGGCGACTACGTCGCGGTGAACAGCTTCCGTATCGCCGCGGTGCTCGCGATCCTGGTGCCATACCTGGTCTGGACCGTCGCCGGCCCGATCAGTCTCGCCGACACCGTAGGACTGGCGTTCGCGGTAGCCGCATCGACGTTCTGCCCGCTGCTGGTGCTCGGCATCTGGTGGCGGCGGATGTCCACCGTCGGGGCGGCTGCGGGCCTGGTGGTCGGCGGCTGTACGACGATCGTCGCGGTGCTGGTCAACGTCGCCGACGTCGAACTGTCCGGCTGGGCCGACGCGGTGTTCGCGCAGCCGGCGGCGTGGACCATGCCGCTCGCCTTCGGCACCGTCATCGCGGTCTCGCTCCTGACCCCGGCCCGTATCCCCCGCGGCGTAGCCCGCAGCATGGTCCGTCTCCACGCCCCCGAGTCCGTAGACGTAGACCGCACCCTGCTCCCCTAGCTCCCGCCTCAGTCCGGCCCTGTCCGACCACCTGGCGCACCTCCCGTACGGACACGCCGTCCTGGCGCCGGGTCGGCGGCGTGTCCGTACGGGAGGTGCGGGCGTGCGGCGGGGCTGACGAACGAACGGAGTGTGACGGGACCGTTCGTCGTGCGGGATGGGCCGTTCGTCGTACGGGCGACGGCCGTCGGTCGAGAGTGCTTGGCCGCTTGCCGCTGGACAGACGTAGACCTCTTTCGAGCTGGTACGGCGCGGGCGCATGGTCGGTGACGCAGTCCGCTGTGCCGGCGTACCCGTGCCGGCCAACCGATATCCGGAGGCCCGCCCATGAGCGACACCCGCAGTGTCGGCGACCGGGACCTCGCGACGTACCGGGAAGTCCAGGCAGCGCCTGACTTCACCGAGCTGCGACGCCGGTTCCGCCGCTTCGTGTTCCCGATGACCGGCCTGTTCCTGGCCTGGTACTTCCTCTACGTCCTGCTGGCGGCCTACGCGCACGACTTCATGTCGACGAAGGTGGTCGGCAACATCAACGTGGCGCTTCTGATGGGGCTCGGCCAGTTCGCGTCGACGTTCATCATCACGATGGTGTACGCCCGCTGGGCCGACCGCGAGATCGACCCGGTCGCCGAGCGACTCCGTGGCCAGATCGAAGGAGGCGAGCGATGAGTACACCACAGTTGTTGCCGTTGGCAACCGATATCGGCAACCCCGCGCTGAACATCATCATCTTCGGGCTGTTCGTAGTCGCCACGCTGGCCATCGTCGTACGGGCCTCGCGCAACAACCGGACCGCGGCGGACTACTACGCCGCCGGCCGGTCGTTCACGGGGCCACAGAACGGGGTCGCGATATCCGGCGACTACCTGTCCGCAGCGTCGTTCCTCGGCATCGCCGGGGCGATCGCGGTGAACGGTTACGACGGGTTCCTGTACTCGATCGGGTTCCTCGTCGCCTGGCTCGTCGCGCTGCTGCTGGTGGCGGAACTGCTCCGCAACACCGGCCGGTTCACCCTCGCCGACGTGCTGTCGTTCCGGCTCAAGCAGCGGCCGGTCCGGATGGCCGCGGCGATCTCCACACTCGGCGTGTGCTTCTTCTACATGCTGGCGCAGATGGCCGGCGCCGGCGGCCTGGTCGCGCTGCTGCTCGGCATCAACGGCAAGGCGGGGCAGGGCGTCGTGATCGCGGTCGTCGGCCTGCTGATGATCGTGTACGTGATGGTCGGCGGCATGAAGGGCACCACCTGGGTGCAGATCGTGAAGGCCGTGCTGCTGGTGATCGGCGCCGGCATCATGACCCTCTGGGTGCTCGGCAAGTACAGCGTCAACCTGTCGTCGCTGCTCGGCGCGGCGGTCGACAAGAACACCACCGCCGGCGAGAACATCCTCAACCCGGGCCTGCAGTACGGCCTCAGCGGCGTCACCAAGCTCGACTTCATCTCGCTCGCTCTGGCGCTCGTTCTCGGTACCGCGGGCCTGCCGCACGTGCTGGCCCGCTTCTACACCGTGCCGTCGTCGAAGGAAGCCCGGCGCAGTGTGGTCTGGGCGATCTGGATCATCGGAATCTTCTACCTGTTCACTCTGGTGCTCGGGTACGGCGCCGCCGCACTGGTCGGGCCGGACGCGATCAAGGCCGCACCGGGCAAGGCGAACTCGGCCGCGCCCCTGCTGGCCTACGAGCTCGGCGGTGAGCTGCTGCTCGGCATCATCTCCGCGATCGCGTTCGCCACGATCCTCGCGGTGGTGGCGGGCCTGACCATCGCGGCCAGTACGTCGTTCGCGCACGACATCTACGGCCAGGTGATCAAGAAGGGTACGGTCAGCGCCGACGGCGAGGTCCGGGTCGCGCGTATCACCGTGCTGGTGATCGGCCTCGTCGCGATCGTCGGCGGCATCTTCGCCAACGGGCAGAACATCGCGTTCCTGGTCGCGCTGGCCTTCGCGGTCGCGGCGAGTGCGAACCTGCCGACGATCCTGTACTCGCTGTTCTGGAAGCGGTTCACCACCCGTGGTGCGCTGTGGAGCATCTACGGCGGACTGGCGTCCTCGATCATCCTGATCGCGTTCTCGCCGGTCGTCTCCGGCAAGGTCGACGCCAAGACCGGCGCCAGCCTGTCGATGATCACCGACCCGTCGATCGACTTCCACTGGTTCCCGCTGGACAACCCGGGCATCGTCTCGATCCCGCTGGCCTTCTTCCTCGGCTGGCTGGGCTCGGTCACCAGCAAGGAGGAGACCGACGTGGACAAGTTCGCCGAGATGGAGGTCCGTTCCCTGACCGGTGCCGGCGCCGAGAAGGCGATCCAGCACTAGCAAAAGCCTGCCGGGCAGGTTCGGCCGCTGGCGACGAACCTGCTTGGCAGTTCCACCCCTCCCGCTTGCCGGGCGGTCCCGCCCCCAACCCCTCTCGGGACCGGCCGGCAGGCCCTCCTCCCGGGCGCCGACATACCCGTGGAGATGGCGGGTCCGGCCGTGAAAACGGCCGGACCCGTCTGCGTCCGGGCCGATAACGTTGGGGTCGTGACAACAGACCGCCTGCTTGCCCAGCCTGCTCCGGATGCCGACGCCGAGACGCTGAAGGTCTTCCGCGCGTTCGTCCGGGACGGCCGGATCGTCAGGTTCCCGGCCAAGTGGTCCCGGCGCACGCTTCTGCTGGAGCACGTGGCGCAGCTGTTCGAGCCTGGGATCCGGTACGACGAGCTCGAGGTCAACCGCATCCTGATCGCCGTGTACGACGACTACGTGACACTGCGCCGGTACCTGATCGACGCCCAGCTGCTCGACCGCGAGAACGGCCAGTACTGGCGCAGTGGTGGTCCGGTGGACCTGTAAGGCGTCCTAGCGGAGCCAGCCGGGGAGGTCGGCGAGCGGTACGCCGCCGGCACTGCCGAGAACCGTCTCCAGGTCGTCCTCGAGGGCGGCGACCCGGTCCTTGCCGAGGGTGCGGACCCACTGCCGGCGCAGCTGCTCGAAGATCTCCGCCGAAGCCCGCAAGGCGTCCTGGCCCCGGCGGGTGATCAGAACACGGGTTGCCCGGGCATCGGCCGGATCGGCCTGCCGGGTCACGTACCCGAGCCGCTCCAGCCCGGCCACGGTCTTGGCCGCTGCCTGCTTGGACACGCCGAGCCGGCGGCCGATCTCGGACGTGGTCGCGCCGTCCGCCCCGATCGCCTGCAGCGCGAACCCGTGCACCGGCCGTAGGTCGGCGTGCCCGCGTTCGGCCAGCTGCTCGTGCAGCTGGTCGATCAGCAGCCGGAACCCGCCGGCCAGCAGCAACGGCAGCTCGAACCCGAAACGCTCCATGCGACATCGTTGCACGATCGACAACCAGGTGTACTATTTTGGACAACCAGGTTGCCTACTTGTCGGAGGAGCATCCATGCCCGTCGTACCCGAGACCGCGAACCGCCGTACCGAGACGCCGAACGGGGTGATGACCACATTGGCCTCCCCCACCCAGGGCCAGACCGAGTCGCTCAGCCTGTGGCGGGTCGCGATGAACCCGCACGCGCAGGGACCGCACCACGTGTTCGACACCGAGCAGATCTGGACCGTCCTCGCCGGCGACGCGAAGCTGCTGCTCGGTGAGGACACGGTCGCGCTGTCCGCAGGCGACACCGTCATACTGCCAGCCGGCACGCCCCGCCAGTTCACCGCCGGCGACCGCTTCGAAGCCGTCGTCACCGGCCTCGGAACCGCCGTCGTCTCCGTCCTCGGCGAGCCCACCGACCGCGGCACCCCACCCTGGATCGCTTGACCTTCATTCCGTTCATCGGGCCCTTGTGACCCGGCGTGTCGTCGTTCATCGGCCCCTTGTGACCAGGCGGGACTTACGAACGACCGGAAACGGGTGGTGATGGCCGTCACAGATGCCGTTCGTCGTGTGGGAAGGACCGCTCGGCGCGCGCAGCGGACCCGCTGGTCGAACGGGTTGCGCAGTTCGGCGTACGACGTCGGGCACGGCTTGGCAGCTGCCGGGCGGGAGTCGCAGAGTCGACGGCACGTGCCCCGCCGCCAGACCGAGGAGTGCCGCCGTGACCGACCAGGAGACGTACCCGCCCAGCGAGGAGTTCGCCGCCGACGCGGTCGGCACGCAGACCTTGTACGACGAGGCCGTGGCGGACCGGGAGTCGTTCTGGGCCAGGCAGGCGCGGGACCTGCTGAGCTGGGACACCGACTTCAGCACCACGCTGGACTGGTCCGGTGCGCCCTTCGCGAAGTGGTTCACCGAAGGCCGGCTGAACGCGTCGTACAACTGCGTGGACCGGCACGTCGAGGCGGGGCATGGCGACCGGGTGGCGCTGCACTTCGTCGGCGAGCCCGGCGACCGGCGCGACATCACCTACGCCGAGCTGCAGCGCGAGGTGTGCAGGGCGGCCAACGCGCTCACCGCGCTCGGGGTCGGGAAGGGTGACCGCGTCGCGATCTACCTGCCGATGATCCCGGAGGCGGTGGTCACGATGCTGGCCTGCGCCCGGCTCGGGGCACCGCACAGCGTGGTGTTCGGCGGTTTCAGTGCGGACGCGCTGCGCAGCCGGATCGAGGATGCGCAGGCGACCCTCGTGGTGACCGCGGACGGCGGCTTCCGGCGCGGTGCGGCGAGCGCGCTCAAGCCCGCAGTCGACGCGGCAGTCGCCGGCACCGGCGTGACCAAGGTGCTCGTGGTGCAGCGCACCAAGCAGGACGTTGCCTGGGACAACGACCGCGACGTGTGGTGGCACGATGTGGTCGACACCGCGCCCGACCAGCACACGCCCGAACCGCACGACGCCGAGCACCCGCTGTTCCTCCTCTACACCTCGGGGACGACCGGAAAGCCCAAGGGAATCTTCCACAGCACCGGCGGCTACCTGACCCAGACGGCGTACACGCATCGGGTCGTCTTCGACCTGAAGCCCGACACCGACGTGTACTGGTGCACCGCGGACGTCGGCTGGATCACCGGCCACAGCTACATCGTGTACGGCCCGCTGGCCAACGGCGCTACGCAGGTGCTGTACGAGGGGACGCCGGACAGCCCCCACCAGGGCCGCTGGTGGGAGATCGTCGCCGAGTACGGCGTCACGATCCTGTACACCGCGCCGACGGCGATCCGCACGTTCATGAAGTGGGGCGAGCAGATCCCGGCCGGTCACGACCTGTCCAGCCTCCGGCTGCTCGGCAGCGTCGGCGAGCCGATCAACCCGGAGGCTTGGCGCTGGTACCACCGCGTCATCGGCGGCGGCCGCTGCCCGGTCGTCGACACCTGGTGGCAGACCGAGACCGGCGCGATCATGGTCTGCCCGCTGCCCGGCGTCACCGCGACCAAGCCGGGCTCGGCGCAGGTACCGCTGCCCGGGATCAGCGTCGACGTGGTCGACGAGGAGGCCCGGCCGGTCGCGAACGGCGAGAGCGGGCTGCTGGTGCTGACCGAGCCGTGGCCGTCGATGCTGCGCGGGATCTGGGGCGACCCGGAGCGGTACACCGACACCTACTGGTCGCGGTTCGAGGGGCTCTACTTCGCCGGTGACGGTGCGCGCGTCGATGCAGACGGCGACCTGTGGTTGCTCGGTCGTGTCGACGACGTGATGAACGTGTCCGGGCACCGGCTGTCCACCGCGGAGATCGAGTCGGCGCTGGTCTCGCACCCGAGCGTGGCCGAGGCCGCGGTGGTCGGCGCCACCGACGACACCACCGGTCAGGCGGTGTGCGCGTTCGTGATCCTGCGCAGCGGCGCGGCCGGGGCGTCCGTCGCCGAGCTCCGCGACCACGTGGCCAAGGAGATCGGGCCGATCGCCAAACCGCGGCAGATCATGGTGGTCGCGGAGCTGCCGAAGACCCGGTCAGGCAAGATCATGCGCCGGCTGCTCCGCGACATCGCCGAGAACCGCGAGGTCGGCGACACCTCGACACTCGCCGACGGCGGCGTGATGGACCTGATCAAGTCCGGGATGGCGCGCGGTTAGCGGGTGTAGAGACCGGAGACCTTCAGTGCGAAGGCGATCATGTCGTTCTTCGCGCCGGTGCCGACCGGTGCGGGCGTGAAGTAGGCGACCTTGTTCTCGCCGACCCGGACCTGGATGCTGTGGCTCACCGCGTCGAACAGGCCGTCGTCACCGAGCGGGACCCGTTCCGCGGTCGGCAGGCTGCTGTTCTGCTGGAAGATCCGCCGGGCGCTCGCGATCCGCGTCGCCGTACTCGACACCGCCCGGGTCTTCGTCGCCCAGCCGCACTCCACGTCGCCGTAGGCGTTGCGCCGGTCGCGCCGGATCACCGCCTCCGCACCGAGCACCTTGGTCGCCGTACCGGTGCCGCGTTCGCACTCCTGCAGGGCGACGACCGGCTGCTGGACCGGGATGCCGGCGGTCTGCTTCGCCACCTCGCGGGCGGCGGCCAGGTACGACCCGAACGATGCCTTCGGACCGAGGCCGCTGCTGATCTTGACCAGCCGGCCGTTGCTCAGGAACACGACGAAACGGTTGGTGCCGTACCCGCCCTGGCCGACCGCCGCGGTCCGCGCCGGGTCGAACCGGCCCTGCGACACCGTGTACGCGCGCCGGGCCGCGGCAAGGTCCGCCGGGGTCGCGGGCAGCACCGAGACGCCGACGCGGAGCGGGGTCACGATCGGTCGCTTGGTGCGCGCGTCGGTCCCGGTGGTCAGGTCCAGCGTGCACACGTCATACGTCGGTACGTCGAACGCGGGGGCGGTCGGGTCCGTGCTCAGCCGGGTGGAGCGCACCTTGAAGATCCTCGTCATGACGTCCGGATCCATCCGCACGCACAACGTGTCCGCGATCTTCGCCGGCGGCGGAACACTCGGTGTCGCGGACTCGGACGGCGTGGCCGGAGCGGTCGGCGTCACCGAGACCAGCGGCGGCGAATCCGCCTGCGGTGGCGGATCATTGCCGCAGGCAACGGTCAGCGCGAGTACGGCGGCTGCCAGTGCTGCGCCACGAGTCCGGCTGATCACCCACCGAGACTAACCTGCTCCGGATCGCCGTTCCTGACGCCCGAAGTGTCACCGCGCCATCCGGCCCTCCACACGCCATCCGGCCCCCTCCACACGTCGCACACCTCTGGCATACACCTGGCTGAAGGAACCAGCTCCGTTGCAAAGAGGCAACATGCGCGCCGCCCGGCCGAATCGATCCTGCCTGCTGGCCGACACATTTCGCGTGGCTAACCCGTCGGGTGGAGGGTTATCCCCTGCTATAGCCGGGGGGGACCCGCAGGTCGGCGGGTTAACCACGCGAATGTAGGACCCGGTGCGAGCGCCGGCCAGCCCGGGCGGGCGGTCGGTGAAGCCGCCCGCCCGACCTACATTCGCGTGGCTAACCCGTCGAACGGAGGGTTGTCCACTGCTATAGCCGGGGCCAACCCGCATGTCAGCGGGTTAACCACGCGAATGTGGGACCAGGGCGAGCGCCGGCCAGCCGGGCGAGCGGGCGCCGGGCCGGGTGATGGGGTTGGGCGGCGGTGCGGGATTCGCGTTCGTGGATGGCGTGTTCGTCGGTGCGGGCGTCGCGCGACGAGAAGTGGCGGAGCCAGGCGGCGGTCGCGACCACGCCGGCGACGCGGAGTGTGCCGCCGGAGACGATCGCGGTCCACACCGAGGTGAGGTCGGCGACGAGGCCGGAGCGGACCTGGCGAACACGGTCGACATCCCGTCGCTGCCGTCCGGTGCCGACGACCTGTTTCCAGCCGGGCTACAGCGGCAGCAATGAGCTGAGATCGGTACGCTCACCGCTGGCCCTGACCCGGCCGGCGGCGCGCGCGTCGTTCCAGGTCGTGGTCCCGCTGGCGAGCTCGATCCACACGTCCGGCGGCATCTCCACCACCGCGCCCGGGGTACCCCGGGTGTGCCGCGGGCCCTGGATCACCTGCACGGCGCCGTACGGCGGGATGCGCACCTCGACCGCCTTGCCGGGCGCCTTGGCCTGCAGCCTGGCCAGGTAGTGCTTGGTCAGCAACCTGAGGTCGGCGCGCTCGGCCTGTCCGGCGCGGAACCGCGCCAGCGCATCCTCGATCTCCTGACCCACGGCGCTACCGTACGGTGTCGTCGCGCGCCGGTTCATAATCGTCGTCAACACGGGGTACCACGACGCAGGCCGGAGGGATCATGACGCCGCGGAACCAGGCGGTGCTGGCCACGGTGGCCGGTGTCGCCGTGGGCGCCGCAGTCGTCGGTGGCGTGGTCGCACTGCGGGACGACCCGGGCAGCGAGGGAACCGCGGTCAAGGCGGCGAACAGCCCGTCACCGTCGGCCAGTCTGCCGGCCCCCGACCCGGAGGCGGGTCCGCTGGAGGCCGCCGGGATCCGGTACGTGTCGAAGAAGTTCGGCACCAGGACGGCCGACATCACGCTCCAGGTCCCGGCGGGCTGGACGTACGTGAAGCAGGACGCCTACAACGCCTGGTTCGTCGGGCCGGACGGCACCTGGCGACTCCGCGTCGACGCGACCGCCAACTCCCGCACGATCGACCAGACGCTGAGGGCACGGGAACGCAGCCTGGAGCGCAGCACGAAGGGCCTGAAGGTGATCGCGCGCGAGGAGGGCGCCCAGCAGACGAACTGGGGTCCCGGCACCCTCACCCACCGGACGCTGATCTACAGCTACCAGAGCTCGGACCGGGGTCTGCGGTTCGTGATGAACCGGTTCGTCGCGCTCGGCGACGGCGGCCGGACAGCGGTCGAGATCACCGCCTCGGGCCGTCCGGACGACCAGACCGGCCTGGAGGCCGTCCTCGCCCAGGCGACGGCGACCATCGTGCTGGCGGGCTGAGCCGAGACGCCAGTTACGGTATGTGTTGGTCGCCGGAACGAGGAGGGGTGCTGTGGCTGTCAGTGCGCCGCTCCTCGTCGGTGCCGTCGCCGGCACGGCCGTGCTCGCGGTGATCGCCGGCTCCGTCGCCGGCCGGATCACCCAGCCGGCACCCGCGACGCCCGCCGGCAGCCCCGCGCCGCTGGTCACCGACGCGATGCCGACGTCTTCTCCGACATCGGGGCCGCTGCCGAAGAAGACGCCCGTCCCTGACCCGGCCGAGGCCATGGACCCGGACGAGCTGAGCTTCCGGCGGGAGACGTTCCAGGTCACGAAGCAGCCGCACCCGCCGGCAACGGTCTCGCTGCACATCCCGGCCGGGTGGCGGCTGACACCGCAGGCCAGCAGCGACGAGGTGCGGTTCACCGACCCGGCCGGCAAGCGCTGGATCCGGGTGGAGTCCGGGTTCGCGGTGGAGCGGCCGCCGGCCGACTCGATGAGCATCCTGGTCACCAACCTGCGCACCAGCCAGCCGCCCGAGAACGCCCTCACGATCCTGTCCCGTCGGTCCGGGCAGCTGTCCGACCGCGACGGTGACGGCGTGCGGAACATCTCGACGCTCGAGTACACCTACATCCCGAACCAGTCGGTCCGGTACGTGTTCGTCCGCTGGATCGGCTTCGGCCCGGCCGGCGACGCCGCCGTGGAGATGAGCGTGACCGGTCTGCCGCAGGACTCGAAGGCACTCGCTGAGGTGCTCGCCCGCGCATCGTCGACGGTCGAACGCACCGACTGAGCAACTTCACGGTCTGCCAGAACGTCATCACTATGACGGACCGAGGACGACAGGGAGAACGGGTGAGGACTGCGGCACTGCTGGGCGCCGTGGCCGGCATGACCGGCCTCGGCGTACTCGCGGGCTTCGCCACCGGCAACCTCACCCAGCCGGACCCACCCACCGCGGCCGGATCCCCCATGCCTCTCCTCACCATCCCGTCTCCCAGCCCCACCACGACGCCCAGCGTGATCTTCTCCTCGCCGGACGATCCCGCCGGCCCGCCGGCACTCGACGCCGACGACCTGAGATACGTCAGCCGGTCCACATCGATCGCCGAACAGACGTTGCGGATCAGGGTCCCGCGGGAGTGGGAGATCATCCCGCAGTCCGTGACCGAGGTGAACGTGCGCTACCGTCCGATCGACGACTCGACCTACAACCTCCGGGTCGAGGCAACCCCGGCCTCACTCCAGATCGACCGCGCGAGCAAGGAGCGCGAGGCGGTGTTGAAAGGCAGCGGCACCCTCAACCTGCAGATCCTCGGTCGGACCCGCGGCTCGGTGACCACGCCCGACGGGCTGACGCGCCGGTACGAGGAGCTGTACTACACCAGGGTCGAACCAGGCACGTTCCGTACCCAGGCGTCGATCGTCCGGTGGGTCGACGGCATCGAGCTCGTGGCGACGGGCCGGCTGCGGGACGTCGAAGGGCTGCGGGCGGTTCTCCGGAAAGCGACGGAGACGGCCGAGCTGGTGAAGAGCTAGCGGTCGTCGCCGGTGGTGTAGCTGAACGCGTTGGCGACGTCGAACGCGGTCCCCCGGTCCTTGGCGCGGACCTGGATCCAGAGCAGCTTGCCCTTCTCCACCTGGACGACGCGCTCGAGCAGGTACGTCTTGTTGACACACTCGCCTTCGATCCGGGTCGCCGCCGGACTGCCGTTCACATTGGTCGTGTCGATCTCGCCGCGGAGCCCGCACTCGCTGTGAGGCGGGATGTCCGCGATCCTGTCGCCCGGCATCACGCCGGCGAAGACTCCCGGCGCCGACGACGTGATGTCGGCAGTTGCCCGCACCGCATCCAGGGTCGCCTTGGTGCCAGGCGGCTGCCAGTCCTGGTCCGACACATGCTTGGTCCATGACCGCGGCACCATCACGCTGAGGTCGGAGTCGCCGACAGACACCATCTCGGAGTCGGCAATGTAGCGCTGGGCGAGGTACCCGCCACCCGCTCCGAGTACGGCGGCCAGCAGCGCGGCCGCGATCCACGGCGCTCGGCGGCGCCGGACCGAGGTGGATATGGTCGGCTCGTCGACAACCGGCTGCTGAGTCCCGATCACGGTGGCGACCCGGTCCTGCTTGCGGGCCTTTGCGCCCTCGACGATCGGGGCGGGCAGAGGGTCGAGCGACCTGGTGGTCTCGTTCAGGCCGCCGACCAGCTCCTTGGTGAACGCTGCGACGTCCGGCCAGCGCTCCTCCCGGTCCGGCTGGAGCGCGCGCAGGATGGCTTCCTCGATCCGGTCCGGAACGCCGATGCCCAGCTCGCTCGGCCGCGATGGTTCCTCGACCCGGCCGGCGGAACCCAGTCCGCTGACCTGGTGCGGCGACTGGCCGGTCAGCGCGGCGTACGCGACCGCGCCCAGCGAGTACTGGTCCGCCCGCTCGTCCAGCCGCTCGCCGAGGGCCTGCTCGGGCGCGACGTACGACGGGGTGCCGCCGGGGATCGTGATCCGGGAGACCTCGTCCAGCGACTTGCCGAGGCCGAGGTCGGACAGCACCGCACGCTCACCGTCGTCGGTGCTGCGGAACAGTACGTTGGCCGGCTTGACGTCGCGGTGCAGCAGCCCGCGCCGGTGCAGCGCCTGCAGGCCGCGCCCGACCTGGACGACGACGTCTACCGTGGTGGCCAGATCGAGCGGCTGCTCGCGGATCCGGTCCGCCAGGGTGCCGCGGTCGGCGTACGTCAGGACCAGGAACGGGCGGCCGTCATCCAGCTCGCCGACGTCGTGCACCTGAACCACGTGCTCGGACTCGACCCGGCGCAGGAACCGGCCCTCCTCGAGGAACCGCCGGTGTACTACGTCGTCGTCCACCCAGTTGTCGGCCAGGACCTTTATCGCGACCTCGGCGTCCAGCTGCTCGTCGTATCCGAGCCAGACGGTGGCGAATCCCCCTGAACCGAGACGTCGGCGCACCACGTAGCGCCCGAATCTGCTCGGAACCCCCATGCAGGGCATTATGGGGCACTCCGGGGAGCCCACAGAATGTGGGACGGTCTCACATGGGTCACAGCGAGGTAACCATGGGCGAGCAGCAGGACAACGGTGTCAAGGCGGCGGACGAGCTGGGCCTGCTTGCCGAGCGCGCCGCGGCCGGCGACAGCGCCGCCATGGACGACCTGCTGCGGCAGATACGGCCGAAGGTGCTGCGGATCTGCCGGAGCGTGCTGCCGTACTCCGGGGACGCTGAGGACGCCTGCCAGGAGGCGATGATCAATATCGCCACCAAGATCGGCACGTTCACCGGCCGGAGCAGCTTCTCCACCTGGGTGCACACGGTGGCGGCGAACTCGGCCCGGACGACGTACCGGAAGCTGAAGCGGCGGGCGCAGGCCGCGCACCACCCCGAGCAGCTGGAACGTCCGGACCCGCGCACCACCAGCGTGATCGCCGGAACCCGGCTGGACCTGCTGGATGCGCTCGAGACGCTCGAGAAGGACCGGCCGCAGATGGTGACACCGTTGATCCTGCGGGACGTGTACGGGCTGTCGTACGAGGAGATCGCGGCGGCCACCGACGCCCCGCTCGGCACGGTCAAGTCGCGGATCCACGACGCTCGCGAGGTGGTCCGCCCGCTGCTCCGCCCGAAGGACTGACCTACCGGCCGTCACCGGACGGGCACGGAGGCGTTGCGCCGTCGACCGACCTGCTCGCGAGGCTCCCCGAGGAGGGCTCCCGCGTGGTTGCATGAGCGGTATGAAGAAGCTCATCAACGATCCTGCTGACGTCGTGAGTGAGGCGCTTCGAGGTTTCGAGGCTGCGCACGGGGACCGGGTACGAGTCGACCACGAGAACAAGATCGTCTACCGCAAGGACGCTCCCCGGCAGGGGAAAGTGGGCCTGATCTCCGGTGGTGGCTCGGGGCACGAGCCGATGCACGGGGGGTTGGTCGGGATGGGAATGCTGGACGCCGCCTGTGCTGGTGAGGTGTTCACCTCGCCGGTGCCGGACCAGATGATGGCCGCGACCAAGGAGGTCGACGGCGGCGCCGGGGTGCTGCACATCGTCAAGAACTACACCGGCGACGTGATGAACTTCGAGATGGCCGCCGAGATGGCCGCCGCCGACGCGGGCACCGAGGTGAAGTCGGTGGTGACCAACGACGATGTGGCAGTGCAGGACTCGCTCTACACCGCGGGCCGTCGCGGCGTCGGCATCACCGTGCTGCTGGAGAAGATCGCCGGCGCGGCCGCGGAGCAGGGCCGGTCGCTGGCCGAGGTCGCGGACCTGGCCGTGAAGGTGAACGACAACGGCCGTTCGATGGGCATGGCGCTCACCTCCTGCACGGTGCCGGCCGCGGGCAAGCCGACCTTCGACCTGGCCGAGAACGAGATGGAGGTCGGCATCGGCATCCACGGCGAGCCCGGCCGCACACGGTTGCCGCTGGCGCCGGCCAAGGAGATCGCGGCGCTGCTCGTCGACCCGGTGCTCACCGACCTGCCGTACGGCGACGGCGACGCGGTGATTGCCTTCGTCAACGGAATGGGCGGCACCCCGCTGATCGAGCTCTACCTGATGTACAACGAGGTCAAGCAGCTGCTGGACAGGGCGGGGATCACGGTGGCCCGGTCGCTGGTCGGCAACTACATCACCTCGCTGGAGATGGCCGGCTGCTCGGTCACGCTGCTCAAGGCCGACGACGACCTGGTCGGCCTGTGGGACGCACCGGTCAACACCCCCGGCCTGCGGTGGGGCGCATGACGGACGTCCAGAGCCTGGACCGCTGGCTCCGCGACTTCGCCGAGGTGGTGCACGACAACGCCGGTCTGCTCACTGAGCTGGACGCGGCGATCGGCGATGCCGACCACGGCGCCAACATGGACCGTGGGATGAAGGCGGTGGTGGCGGCGCTGGACGCCGGCTTCGAAGCACCGGACGCGCTGCTGAAGAAGGCCGGGATGACGCTGGTCAGCACGGTCGGCGGGGCCAGCGGGCCGCTGTACGGGACCTTCTTCCTGCGGTTCGGCACCGCGCTCGCGGGCGTCACCGAGATCGGCGCCGAGGACCTGGGCAAGGCTCTGCACGCGGGCGTCGAGGGCATCGTCGCCCGCGGCAAGGCCGAGCTCGAGGACAAGACCATGTACGACGCGTGGGCGCC
>Ga0075418_10002914_pt1 | contig 19551 bp, 18 predicted proteins | sample SoiMetdeltSBSDD2_FD_81776 | JGI IMG/M metagenome (GOLD analysis project Ga0075418, IMG submission 81776) | Bulk soil microbial communities from a Populus tree surrounding site in Tennessee, USA - Soil MetaG P. deltoides SBSDD2 | ecosystem: Environmental > Terrestrial > Soil > Tree plantation...
GAGTGCTTGCGGCACGTTCAAGATCGTAGGCGACCATCAGCGGTTTGCCGCACTCGCAAAGATTGATCAGCTTACGAGCATCGTGCTCTTTTCCGCACGACGAGCAATAGAGATGAGTGACGTTCATCGGACTCCTTTATCAGAATTATGTAGTCAGCAGTATATTTGCGTGGTGCAAAGCAGGCAACTTGTAGGTGGAGCGAGGCCGATGCTAGAGTCAGAGGTCATTGAAGGAAGGAAGGAGAACGCATGGCAAATCGAAAAGTAACCATTGGAACAAACAAAGGAACGATCACAGCGGAACTCTACGAGGACAAGGCGCCAATCACCTCGGCAAATTTCATAGATCTGATCGAGCGCGGGTTTTATAACGGTCTTAAGTTTCACCGGTACGAACCGGGGTTTGTCATTCAGGGGGGCGATCCGCGAGGCAACGGAACCGGTGACTTTACCGACCCGGAGACCGGCCGCAAACGCACCATCAAATTAGAGGTCTCACCCGAATTGAAGCACGGAGAGGCGGGCGCGCTGGCGATGGCCAGGTCTAGCGATCCAAACAGCGCATCCTGTCAGTTCTACATCACTCTGGGACCTGCAGCGTTCCTGGATATGAATTACGCGGTGTTTGGGAGAGTGCTCGAAGGGATGGATGTGGTTAAGCAACTGCGAGCGGGGGACTCGATGACCAGCGTATCCCTCAGCGAATGAGTCTCGCGCTGTTTATTCGAATCGCCACTACATCTTCAGAACTACTCTCCCGGTAATCTTTGCGGCGCGCATTTCCTCGAATACTTCATTCACTTGATCGAGGCTGCGCGTCTCGACCTGACACCTCACTCGACCTGCCTCGGCTAGTTCCAGCACCTCGCGCATATCCTCGCGTGTCCCGGTAGCCGAAGACATGATTCTCATCTCACGCATCATGATCGCGGGAAAAGACAGATCCTCCGCAGGCATCCCGACAACCATCAACGTTCCGCCCGACCTCACTGCGTAGAACGCCATGTCATAAGCTTTCTTTGCTGCGGATGTAACAACTGCAACATGAGCCCCGCCCATCTTGCGAATCTGTTTAACCACATCTTCGTTTAAGGCGTTCATTGTTATGTTTGCGCCAAGACTGCGCGCGAATTCGAGCTTGTCATCGGCAATGTCAACCGCGATCACTTCGGCTCCAAAACATTTCGCTATCTGAACCGCAAGATGACCCAGTCCGCCAACACCGAACACGACCAGACGTTGGCGGGGCTTTATACCGGAACTCTTGATGGCGTGATAGACGGTAACGCCCGCGCAAAACAGCGGAGCAGCTTCCTCCGAGGTCAACACATCGGGAACCTTAAGTACGTGAGAAGCCTTTGCCTTGATGAATTCTGCGTATCCGCCGTCCACAGTGGCGCCGGTAATCATCTGTTTGTTGCAAAGGTTTTCGCGGCCCTCCTTGCACAGTTCGCACTCTCCGCAAGTCCAATGGGTCCAGGCGACGCCGACACGATCGCCGAGAGCCAGGTTATTCACCGCAGAGCCCTTTTCAACAATCAGACCGACAGCTTCGTGACCGGGAATGAGGGGGCGCTTGATGATGCGAAGAAGATGGGTCCAGTCACCTTCCGCGATGTGCAGATCAGAGTGACAAACGCCGCAAGCTTGCACCTTTATCAACACCTCATCCGGACCAGGAACCGGCGTTTCAGTCTCTTCGATTTGAAGCGGTTCTTTGTATTCGCGAACGATGGCTGCTTTCATGGTGGTCTCCTAAGCGGCGTATGCTACTACGCGACGCGGTAAAGGTGAAAGGGGGGGTCAGTAGTCCGTGGTTTCTGGTTTGTGGTTTCTGGTTTGTGGTTTCTGGTTTGTGGTTTCTAATTGTAGTTCAGGGTTCACGGTTCATGGTTTAGGGTTTTGGGTCCAGGGTGCTGGGTTCAGGTTTCTGGATCCTGAACTCTGAACTCTGAACCCGGAACCCTGAACCAGAAACCACAAACCAGAAACCACAAACCAAGACCCCCGGACTACGGACTATCGACTGCGTCGTGTAGAATGACTTTGAATGCTGGTGCTCGGAATAGAAAGCTCGTGCGATGAGACTGCAGCGGCGGTGGTTGAAGACGTACGCGAAATTCGCTCGAATGTCATCGCGTCGCAAATTGCCACTCACGCGCCTTACGGCGGGGTAGTGCCCGAGCTCGCCTCTCGCGAGCATCTTGATCGCATCGCGCCCGTGGTTGCGCGCGCTTTGACCGAGGCCGGTGTCAGGCTGGAACAAGTCGATGGCCTTGCGGTGACTCAGGGGCCCGGTTTGATCGGCTCTTTACTGGTTGGAATCAGTTTCGCCAAGTCACTGGCGATGGTGGCACAAAAACCGATTGTTGGCGTCAACCACATCGAAGGTCATATCTATTCCGTGGCTTTTGAGAACCCGCCGGTCGCTTATCCAGCACTGGCGTTGATCGTATCCGGCGGGCACACGACGCTGTTTTTGATGCCTGAGGAGGGCCGTTACGGGGTACTCGGCCGAACGCGCGACGATGCGGCAGGCGAGGCATATGACAAGGTGGCTAAGCTTCTGGGACTTGGATATCCTGGCGGTCCGATCATCGATCGTCTCGCAAAAATGGGAGATCCGCGCGCGGCTGACCTTGTTTTCACCCTCCCGCGAATGGACTCACCGAATCTGGATTTCAGCTTCAGCGGTCTGAAAACCGCAGTGCTCCGCTATGTGAGAGAGCAGGGGATTGAACCAGTCGCGAATGGTGACCAGCCGGATCAAACAATCGTCGATCTAGTCTCAAGCTTTCAGGAGAAGGTGATCCGTTCTCTGCTCGCGCGATTGAGGACCGCGATGCAGCGACACAAACCGCGGACGATCATTCTTGCCGGCGGTGTCGCATGCAACAGTGCGCTGAGGAAAGCGGTAGATGATGAGGACTTCGGGGCGCCGGTCTACTATCCGAGCCCAGTCCTAACGACCGACAATGCGGCTATGATTGCGGCTGCGGGCTACGCGAAATTGATTCGAGGAGAAGACCACGGGTTTGAATTCACGGCATCGACTTCTATGAAGATTGAGAACGTCGTGATGAAAGGATACGAGGTTCCTCTCAAAGCGAGATACAAAGTTTGAGTCGTTTGAATGCGACCCCCTTATTTGGAGTGCGCCGCCTAATACGAATTGCGGGACTTTCGCATGTGCGGCGGCGCTTTGGTAGTGTGGTGCTAAACCATAGAAAAGCTTTGAGGGGCTCGGCTCGAATAGGACAAAGCACCGCCGCACATGCGAGAGTGACGCAATTCATAAAAGGGCGGCGCACTCCAAAGAAGTTTGCACAGAGTAGCCGGACCACGTCGCCTGGTTGATCGAGCCGTTTGGTGTGCCTAGGCATTTATGATTGAAGCGGACACAGTCTTCATGAAGAGGGCGCTGGATCAAGCGCGACGCGGCGCCGGCCTGGTGAGCCCAAACCCCATGGTGGGTGCAATTCTTGTCAAAGACGGGCAGGTGGTTGGCGAGGGCTTTCATCGATATGACTCGCGCAAGCACAGCGAGACCTACGCGATCGAGATGGCCGGGCGCCAGGCGCGAGGCGCGACGCTCTACTGTAACCTCGAGCCTTGTTGTCATCACGGCCGCACTCCGCCTTGTACCGATGCGTTGATTGAAGCTGGGATCTCACGTGCTGTAATCGCAACAAAAGACCCTTATGCGCAGGTCAACGGTAAAGGCGTGGAGCAACTCCGCGAAGCCGGGATCGAGGTTGATGTAGGTCTTCTGGAAGAACGCGCTCGGAAACTGAACGAGAGTTACTTCAAGTTCGTCAGCAGCGGACGGCCGTTTGTTCACGGAATCATCGAATATCCGAGCACACCGCAAGTTGATTGGCATCCCTCCAGCGAGTTCCTCGAATTTGCTTCGAAATACGATGCGGTGATGATTGGAACCCGCGCCGAGCTAAACCGGGTTGTCATCGATCGTGCGCTGGCTCGGGACCGTCATCGAGCACTGGTGGTCGTCGCAGACAACACCGACCGCGGTCTGCTGAAGGCTTTGCGGAAACGGGTAAACGGAGAATTTTCGGTTGTTCCATTCGAGAGACTACCTGACACCTCCGAAACCGGAAACGTTTTGAGGCTCGAAGACAGTCCGGGGTATGACGGTACCGAGCCGCGGATGAAGTCCTTGCTGGTGACGTTGACTCGAAGCGAGGTGACCAGCCTCTTGCTTCTTCCAGGTCTTCTCGACTCTAGCGATACCGCGTTCGGCGAGTTCGACAAAGTGACGCTCGCCGTGCCAAGCATTGCCTATGAGCAAGGCTTCTCCACCCGTTGGGTGTTCGGTGATATCGAGTTCGATCTTGAAGACGTAAGCATAGAACAAGCTGGACCGTACACCGAGTTGACCGGCTACCCATCACTTCAAGAGGTCGCTTGATCAAGGCGAAGAAAAGCCTCGGCCAGAATTTCCTCACCGACAATCGAGTCGCGCGTAACATAGTCGATGCGGTGTCACCTCGCTCGACGGACATTGTCATCGAGATCGGTCCTGGTACCGGAGCGCTAACCCGGATGCTGGCGGAGCAAGCGGGCTACGTGGCGGCGGTGGAGATCGATGCGCGGCTTGCGGACGAGCTTCGCCGTTTGGTGACGGCGGACAACCTGTCGGTTTTGACCGCCGATGCTTTGACCGTGGATTGGGTGAACCTGATAACGAGCGTTAAGACCACGGTGAAGTCTCGTAATCGCGACGCCGAGCCACGCGCGCGGATTGTCGCTAACCTCCCGTATTACATATCGACACCGATAATCGAAAGGCTGCTGTCCTTGGGTGGCGAGGTGTTTGATATGACGCTCATGCTTCAAAAGGAAGTCGCCGATCGCATCACAACCGGACCTGGAGGCAGGGACTATGGCTACCTGTCGGTTATGGTGCAGTACTATTGCATCGCGTCGAAATGTTTTGAGGTCCCACCGTCGGCGTTCTCGCCCGCGCCGAAGGTTCAGTCGGCGGTAATTAAGTTGACGGTGCGCGAGCGACCGGCAGTTGAGGTCGCGGATAAAGTGAGATTCTTTGCGTTTGTGAGAGCCTCGTTCGCTCAAAGACGAAAGACGATTCTGAACAATCTAAAGGCGGCTTCCAGCATTCTGGAATTCTCGACCCCTCTGGAAACGGCTCTGGAAGCTGCTTCCATCGCGCCGCTGCGGCGTGCTGAGACGCTGTCGCTCGAGGAGTTCGCTTTGTTGGCCGGACAGCTGTTTTGTTGGCGAGACTAGATGTCGGCTCGACCAACGCAACTAACTTGTTATAATCCCTGTTCAGGCACCTGGACACGAAAGCTTCACATCAATAGGACTACGTTACACACCCTGAAAATATGGCAGACGACAAACTTGAAATAATACCGCTGGGCGGTGTCGGTGTGTTCGGCATGAACATGATGGCAATGCGCTGCGGCGGCGAAGCGATAATCATTGACGCCGGCATGGGTTTTCCCGAAGAGGACGCGCCCGGCGTAGACATCGTCATCCCGGATTTCAATTTTATCGATCAGTATCGGGATGAGATCTCGGCTATCGTTCTGACTCACGGCCACGAGGATCACATTGGCGCCGTACCGTTCGTTCTAAAAGAGGTCAACGTGCCGGTGTACGGCACACACCTCACGCTTGCGCTGCTCGAAAACAAATTACAGGAGCACGGTCTTTCGGATTCGACGACGGTGCACGCGGTTGAATCACGCGACCGCGTCGCGCTCGGAAACTTTGAGGTCGAGTGGATTCACGTCACCCACAGTCTCACGTCGTGCACGGCGGTCGCTGTTACCACCCCCGTCGGTGTGGTGATTCACTCAGGCGACTTTAAGATAGATGAAACGCCGGTCGTTGGTCCTCCCACCGACCTTGAACGACTCATCGAGTATGGCGATCGAGGTGTGCTCGCCCTGCTTGCGGATTCGACGAATGCGGAACGACCCGGACGCACCCAATCCGAGCGCGCTGTTGCGCCGGCGCTGGAAAAAATATTCGAGGAAGCACAGGGGCGGATCGTGCTGAGTTGCTTCACAAGCTCGGTTCATCGGCTTCAGATCGTGCTGGATCTTGCTCGCGACTACGGTCGACGGGTCGCGTTGCTGGGCCGGAGCATGCTGAGGAATGTTGAAGTCGCAGACAGCCTTCGCCAGCTGGACATACCTGACGGTATCTTTGTTAGCCCGTCGGAAGCCAGGCACATGGACGACGATCAGTTGTTGCTGCTGGCGGCGGGATGCCAGGGCGATCCGATGTCGGCGATGACCAAACTTGCGACCGATCAACATAAGAACCTGTCGGTGAGCGAAGGCGACACTGTAGTTCTCTCTGCGCGACAAATACCGGGTAATGAAGGCGCGATTTCACGATTGATCTCGCATTGTTACAAGCGTGGGGCCCAGGTCATCGACTCCAGCGTTGCCCGCGTCCATGTTTCGGGCCACGGCAGCCAGGAAGACTTGAAGATCCTGATCGAGGCTACGAGGCCAAAGTTTCTGGTGCCGATTCATGGCGAGCATCGGCAGCTTTACCGCCACAGGGACTGGGCGGCGACGTTGGGAGTTGTCGAGCCTGAGAACATCATAGTGTTCGAAAACGGCGATGTGCTCGAGTTCGGCGACTCGAGCGCGGAGATCACCGCTACCGAGTCGGTGGGCCGCACGTTTATCGATTCGAGCTACGAGCACGTTGAAGATATGGTCGTCCGCGACCGAAAGCATCTTTCATACGATGGAATAGTCGTAGCGATCGTGGCAATTAATCCCAAGTCGGGCGAACTCGAGTCGGAGCCGGAACTGGTGACCCGGGGCTTTATTCACGAGGTGGATTCCACGGAGATGCTGGCGGAGTTAAGGCAACTGGTCGAGCAGACGGTTACCAGCGCTACTCACGAAGAACAGATCGACTATGCGGTGATCAAAGAAAAAATTCGCGTGGCGTTGAAGCGCTTTATTCAGAAAGCAACCGGCCGGCGGCCGATGATAATCCCGGTGGTTGTCGAGGTCTAGTTGGTCGTTCAGACTTTGATTTGGCTGCGAGCACGGAAACGCGCTGTGGCGATCGCCGCGTTTCTAACAATCACAGTCAGTCTGCCCGGCTACGCTTTCTGGATCGAACCGTACTGGATTGAAGTCACACATCATAACATTGCGGCTCCGATAGACGTCCCTCTCAAGATCGCTCACCTCAGTGACATCCACACCTCCGGAATGGGTCGCCGCGAGCGCGCCATCCCCGAGCTATTAGAAGTCGAGCGGCCGGACATCATTCTGATCAGTGGTGACTCGATAAGTGTGCCTTCGGATTATCCGGCTCTCCGCGACCTGCTTACTCATCTTCGAGCACCACTGGGCGTATGGCTTGTACGCGGCAATCACGAGGACTGGTGGCCTGTCGAAGACGAGAAAGCGTTCTATGAATCTACAGGCGCCGAACTGCTGGTGAATTCAAACGCCGAGGTACGGCAGGGTCTTTGGCTTATCGGATTCGACGACCTCTACGGCGGATCTCCGGACTCAAACAGGGCGTTTGCCGGAGTTCCCGAGACCGCATACAAGATCGCGCTATTCCACTCACCGATGTTTCTCGACAGAATTGCCGGTCGCTGTGACCTCGCTTTCGCTGGTCACACACACGGCGGACAAGTTAGGTTGCCGGTTATTGGACCGCTTTGGCTACCGCCGTTCTCGGGAACTTTTGTTCGTGGCTGGTTCGAGCGTCAGGGCACGCGAATGTATGTCAGCCGCGGAGTAGGGACTTCGCTCCTGGATGTTCGTTTTCTCTCACGGCCCGAGGTTGCGATTATTAATGTCAGTCGAGACGCTGAACTAGACTAACCCGATGCCTGCGGCCTTAAAGGCCAAAGCAATTAAGGCCAACACACCAAGGATCAACAAGAACAGACCGCCGATCAGGATGAATAACCAGGCCCAGTCGCTCCAGAACGAGCCTCGTTTGCCTTTAGCGTGCTGATTCAACAAGCGAAGGTTGCGCGTGTTGACCTTTAATACAAAATCAGCCGCGTCGCCGACGAACGGAATGCTGCCGACGATGAAGTCGGCGGCGATGTTGAACACCATTCTGGCGATCACGATCTTTGGGAGGCCGTATCGAACCGAAACAAAGACGATGTAGGTTGCGATGACCGCTCCGATCACGTCGCCTACAACAGGGACAAGAAGACCCAGGATCGGGTCGAGACCGAAGCTAATATCGGTACCAGGAATTCGGATCGCCTTATCCATTAGCAACGCGATTCGGTCGAGGTGTTGATCGATCGGCGGCCGCGTCAAAGACTCGCCGCTCGGACCGGTCTCGGCCAACGCTGCCTCGTCAAATGGCCGGCGTTGGTAGTTCCAATCTGTATCAGAGTCACCGCGTTTTGGCATTGAGCATCCCGCCTTTGTTCTGGCCGAATCAATCGAGGCTAATAATTTGTACGTCAGCACTGGACGGCTTCAAAGACAACATTCCTACCGTTCGGGGGAGGGAGAAGCGCTTAGGTCCGGCGCTGCCTGGATTGAACAGAATCGTGTTATCAAGTTTCTGTTGATACGGCCGATGAGAATGGCCGAAGATCACAATATCGGGACGGAGCAGCTCCAACGTCTTCCTCTGGGCATTCTTGAGCTGGTGGAGTTCGCCGAATATGTGACGAATCATGACGCGTCGGCCGGCCAGCTGTTCAACGCGTTCGTTGGGAAATGGCATTGAAGTGTCATTGTTGCCACAGACCGCGAACACCTGTGCGATTGCTTCCAATCGATCAATCACCTCGAGTTTACCAATATCACCGGCGTGAAGGATTGCGTCCACACCCGCAAAGATCGAGATGATCGATTCGTCGAATAGCCCATGAGTGTCTGATATGACGCCGATCCTCATCGCAGTCTACTTATGCCGCCATCTAGATGCAGGCTTCATAATAACAAGCGGGGAGTGATCGGTGAAACCGCAGGTCTGAGCCCCGAGTGCGTCATGTTTCCTAGATGCTCCAGCTCTGGGTTCTTTAAGGTATCAGTTTACTGCTCGATGGTTGCGGTTCGCTGTGATGAAGGTTTCTTGGCGAGATATGGAGCGCTAATCGATCTCGACGGTCCCGGATTTCGAGACGCTAACACGGCGGGACTTAGTGGTGTTGCTTATGATGATGTCAGGTTGTTTGGAGCCTGGGGCCAGATTTCCCGACCGAGCGAAAATGACTACCGCGTCTTCTGCAATTTCCACTCCGGCGGGTAATTCTTCGGCTTCGACATTGTCCAGGCGTCCGTTTCCGTTTCTGTCGAGGCCGAACCTTTCGTTCTTTGCGTCAAACATCACACTGATGCTCGCGCGGCTTTCAATTGCCTGCTCTCGCGCAATCGCGAGCTCCTGGGCGATCCCCCCGGTTGCGGCATTGAGTTTGTACATCGCCAAACCCATTTTGCCCAGATGCAAAGCGACCGATCCAACAATCAGGATGACCAGAAGAGCCACTATGGCTTCCATCAACCCGAGGCCGGCTTCTCGGCAATGGCCGGATGTTGGTTTTGAAGACTCGATCACCTGTACCTCCGATTTCGGGGTCAATCACAAGACGGTGCGCTGTAACGATTGCAACTGTGTTGCCACGAGATCACCCGGGATAAGCTGTTGAAAAAAAAGGCTTGTAGAACGCTCAAGGGGACGAATGAGGCTACGGTCAATCCGACTGTAACCTTGGGCTACGGGATGTTACTTGGTCTCCACACTTGCCGAAAGCGTTAGTAGCGGCAGCCTGCAATGAAAAACGGTGCCCGAACTATCGCTCTTCTCCACCGAAACATCTCCACCGTGTGCGACAAGAATCTTTTGGACCAGGGCCAGACCGATCCCGTAGCCGCGTGATTTAGTAGTAAAGAATGGAATGAACACATGTGGAAGATGCTCAGGCGAAATGCCGGTGCCAGTGTCTCCCACTCTAACGTGCGCGTACCGACCGTCGTTTCCTGAGTCGACTGCTCCAAAAATCACGATCGCCTTTTTGATCGAGAGTGGATCAATTGCTTCCACGGCGTTACGCAGCAAGTTGATAAAAGCACGACGCAGCAGTGATTCATCTCCGGCGAGTCGCGGAAAGACCCCATCGATTCGTATGGCTATAGAGTTTCGAGTTAGCTGCGGCTTGATCTCATCGGCGCTCGCTTCGACAATCTCACGCAGGTCGACATTGACCGGATTCAAATCGTGCGGGCGCGCGAAGTTTAGGAAGTCGGTGACCAGCTTGCTCAGTAGTCTGACTTCGTTGAGGGAAGCGTCAAGAGCCGCTTGTCGCTCGGAGTCGGATGATCTTCCCACGGCTTGTGCGTCGAGCAGTTGAACGTAACCGTGAATCGTGGCGAGCGAGTTCTTAAACTCGTGTGCAAGACCCGCCGCCATCTCGCCGAGGCTTGCCAGGTTGTCTTTGAGCTTCATTCGCTCGCGAAGCTCAATCACTTCGGTTATGTCGGTCATCAGGCACAACGCGCCTTCGATGTTCTGGGCGGCGTCACAGATTGGCGAAACGCTTAACCCAACGCGTCTGACGCGGCTGCCGGAGAGGACCAGAGCGACCTCTTCGCGCCGAAAGGTCGTCGCTTTGTCGAGACACTCTGAAATCATTTCGACCATTCGCGGTGAAGAGCTGAAGAACGAGCGATAGTCGACGATGGGTGACAAGAGTTCACCAGTATGAATCTGTCTCGATTGAACTGATTGCGAAGCGGGCTCGCGGATGAAAATCTTCATCGCGTGCGCGTTGACCGAGGTCACGATGCCCTTTGAATCGATCGTTATCAGCCCGCTCGGTATGTTTGCGATCAGCCGCTCGCTGAATCGCTCAGATCTTTCCGCGCGCCTCCGCTCGAGCTCGTGTAGGTGCGCGAGTTCTTTTTCGTTAGCCTGAAGTTGTTCGACCAGAGCCTGGAATGTTTGAGCGACAAACTCGCCTTCGCTGATAGCCGCCGATGCGCGCACCGGGCTTCCGCGCGCAGCTTCGACCATTCGTCGATACGGTCTCAGCAACCAGCGAATCAAAAGGAAAACCAGACCGATACCCAGGGCCAGCGCGAGGATCTGATAGCTGAACAGATAGATAAGAATTGGCGAGGCGCCGACCTGATTCCCACTTCTGGAAAACAGCGCAAGACTGAGCGCGATTAGCGACAGAAGCGCCAGGACCAGCACAAGCATCGCCAGGCGAGCTTTGTTTTCGACGGCACCCAATTTCATAAATAGGCCAACGAAGGAACCAGTTGACGCTCAGATCTCGCGGTCAGCAGCTTCGGGGTTGCGCCCCGAAAAGGTCACAATTCGGCGTCACCCTTGTACTCGCCATCTTCACTGGTGGCTTGCTGTCCGGCTCGATCTGACGCTCTCACGCTCAGCGTGTTATCGGTTAAAAAGGAGAGCCTGCCTGTCCGGCCGTATCGTGAGGGCACAGCATATATTCTAAAGTAAGCGCCGATGAGTTCGAGAGAAACTTGATAACCCTGAGAATGCGGTACTGTAATCTTTGTGAAATCCAGAACCGCGGTTCCCTGGCGAACTGCGTCATCAATCTGATCCTTAACGACTCGCGCAAACTCCCAGAGAGTGAGCGCAACGTTGTATTCGTTGTCACTAATCTTTTGCTGCTGTCTGAGTTTGAATTGCTTGTAACCGTGAACGCCGAGAACGCCGACGAATACGGCTGCGAGGATCACCAGAACTATCGCCATTCGCTCCCCACAAACTTTTGCCGACAAAAGTACGGCGCAAACAAACCGGGGCATCGGACGCCGTGTTTTCAGTGCTGCTCACTTCACGTGAACATATTTTTTTGTTGGTGCCGCTCGCGTCGATTAGAACTCGCTTCGCTAACTCGTTGACGAATTGATCGCGCGCTCGCGAGCTATCTTATACACAAACTAACTGACTGGAATCAACATTGTTTACTTTGCGTGCAAAAGGTAGCCGCTTTGCTTTATGTTCCGCAAACTGCGGCGCCCATGCTACGATTCAACGGTCGATTACCCTAACGTAACTCGCGTTTTAACGGGACGCTCGGCATGATTGATAGGAACCCATCTTAGAGCTCAGAGATGACACGGATGCAAGAGTTTCGGGAACGGCTTCTCGGTCCACCCAGGGCTATCGAGTTTCTGGTTCGCAACGTGCTGGCTTTGGGCTTTTTAGTATTGTTATTGCTCGTGGTTGGTGTCGGGTACAGGAGCATTCAGAGCCTGGAGCAGCTGGAGAATGAGAGCCGGAGGGTCGACGAAACTGAGGAGAATCATCTCCGAATCGCGCTTCAAATGTCAGAAACCACGGGCAAGATAGTGACCGAGGCCCGAACCGTGGTTGCCAATCGCGGCAATCAGCTACTTGAGCGGCCTGCTCAGCAGCGCCTCAATACGCTCAGGAGGGAGATCGAGAGAGAACTCGAGGATGCTCGAAGGAGTTCGCTGGTTGATCGCGATGAGTGGCGCCAGGTCGAAGCCTCGAACACCAGGTTCTGGGATGCGATGGAAAAGCAGGGCCCCGCCTCCGATGAGTGGCACGACGAGCGCGATAACCTCGACAGCGCGGTAAAGGCGATTGTCCGCCTGATTGAAAAAGAGAGAGAGCAAAACAACCTTACAGGGCACCAGATGAGCGTGAGCGCGCGTAACAGAATTGTAGCGGCAACCGCTGCCGTCCTGCTGGTCGGCGTGGTTGTAGCGGTTTTGGCGTTCTACGAAATCCGCAAGAATCTCAACCGCCTTGGGGGAGCCTATGTCGCAAGCGCCGAATCCAGGGACTACCTTCAATCACTCCTGGATAGTCTGGTGTCCGGGGTAGTTGTGATCAGTCAGGACGGCACCGTGCAGACGGTAAGCGAGTCATTCAGACGACTCCCCGGTGCAGATGCGGTATCAGGAAGCGCGCAAAGTTATACCGATCTTTTCCGCAACAACCCCTCCTTGCTCGCTGCAGTGTCTCACGAGCTCTCAGAGCCCAAGGCGGGAACGCATCATTACGGCAGAGTCGATGTGGGCGATAGCTTGTTTGATGTGTCTACTTCACCGCTTATGGTCTTAGGAGAGCAGCAGGGAGTAATCCTGGTCTTCGTCGATGTTACCGATGCCGCTCGCGCGCAAGGCGAACTGAGGCGAAATCGTGCACTAACCGCAGTTGGTCAAATGACTGCTCAAATCGCGCACGAGATAAAGAACCCGCTTGGGAGCATACGTTTTGCTGCCGAGCTCCTTAAACGTCTGGGTTCGGTGGACAACCCGGATTCCTTAGCGACCATTCAGGTAATCGAGAGGAGCGTCGATCATCTCGCGGTTATATGCGCCGAATTATCCGAATTCGCGAGACCGAAACAGCTAAACCGAAATGAAACAAACTTGAATGAGCTGCTTGAGGACTTGCTGCCGATGGTTGCTGATAAACTGTCTGCCAAGCAAATCCAGATCGGCAAGCTTTATGACACTGACGTTCCTTCGAGCTATTATGACGGCCACGAACTAAAGAAGCTGTTTCTGAACTTGATAATCAACGCAGTTGAGGCAAGTGAGCCCGGTGGATTGATAGAGCTTCGTACCCGCCGCGATGGTAATCAGGATATATTGATCGATATCGTCGACCGCGGGATTGGGATGGACGCCGAAACAAAAAAGCGTTTATTCGAGCCGTTTTATACCACAAAGGCGAAGGGAACCGGGCTGGGTATGGCAATCGCAAAACAGATAGCCGAGCTGCATGGCGGCGACCTTACCGTGGCAAGCAGCGCCGGCAAAGGGACGACGGCGACGGTGCGGCTGCCTTTAACTAATATCGTTGAGGCGGACAACAGGATTGACGTTGTTAACCGTCTTAGCATATGAGCCAAGTCCCCGAATAAGCAGGACAGCAGTCTTGGAGGTCTTTCCAATGAAGTTGAGGACACATCTGATGCGAACGACAAGTGTAATGCTTGCTTTCGCTTTACTCTTTGCTTTGAGCAATTTGACAAGTGCACAGGAAACACGACCCCGCTATACCTCCGCGCCCGGTGCGGAGCAAAGTTGGACTTTGCCTCCGGATTCCGTAATCAGCGTGCAAATGAACGGTTCGCTGAGTTCACGGACTGCGCACGTTGGCGATAAGTTCGCGGCCACGGTAACGGTACCGGTATATGTTAACGGACGGACGGTAATACCCGCGGGCTCGATCATCGAAGGCCGAGTAACTCAAGTGACCCCCGCCAAGCGGATGAATCGATCGGGCACTATCGGAATCGATTTTGATGACATCGTCTTTCCAAACGGGGCTACTGTTGGCCTTGTTGGGAGCCTGACCTCTGATGATCCCGAGACTCGCCGGCGCATTGATGACGAGAGCCGCGTCTCGGCCGGGAGTACAAAACGCCCATCGGTGTTCATCGGAGGGGGCGGCGCGATTGGGGCCGTGCTTGGCGGGATCGCCGGTGGAGGAAAAGGCGCCGTACTAGGAGGAGCTGTGGGCGCCGGGGCCGGCATAGCAAGCATTCTTCTATCAAAGGGCGAAGAAGCACAGGTACCCTCCGGGACACCGTTCGGGGTTCAAATCAAACAAGCGCTGATAATTAGAGAGAGCTATGTCTCCGAAGGGAGTCCTGTGGTGGATTCGCCGCCTGATCCTCAACCCGATCGCCGTCAGGAGCGCAACGACAGGCCCGAGGTTATCGGCGCCCAGCCAGAGAATCCTGATCGGCCCATAACCAACCGCCCCGATCCGGAGCCTGTTGCAGAACCATCAGCGCCAAGCGCTCCCGCTCCCGATCTCCCCCTATCATCGCCTGAGATGGTTCGCAGGGCTCAAGGCGCGCTTAAGGACCAGGGCTACTACGAAGGGGCAACCGATGGCGTTATGAGCCCACGAACATCGGGTGCCTTACGAGCCTATCAGCGTGAACACAATCTTCAGGAAACCGGGGATTTGGACCCACCGACCGCGCAAAAGCTCGGGATTGTGGGTGGGGCCAAAGTAGAGCGAACGGCGGACAGGCCCCGCGAAACGAGGACGGACAGCGCGCCATCGGAAAGGTCCCGCGAAACCAGGACGGACAGCGTACCATCGGAAAGCGTTATGGCTAATGTTATTTCTGCCACCGCCAGCAGGGCTTCTGATGGAACAATCTCCGTTCAAATAAACACCCAGGCAAACACCGGGGGTTGGCGTTGGTTTGGCGAACAAGTAATCAATGGGGATACGTTAGAGGTCTACGCGCGGGCAATCAGACCGACCGGGATGGTAACTCAGGCGATCACTCGAGGAAGGATTGAGCTCAACGTGAGGGACGGCGTGGAGTACGTGAGACGAATAGTCGTCCACTCGGCAAATGGGGATCAGGTGATCGCATTGGTAGGACGATCGGACGCGGTGGTGGCGCCGCCCAGACCATCGCCGACCAGACCATCGCCTTCAGAATCGCCGTCGTACGTGGGTAACGCCGCTTCGTCCGCTAATAGCTTGCAGCGCAGAGCCGAGGATTTGCTTTCGGAGTATCAGAGGGTGTCCGGGGTTCGAATGACGGGAACCGGGGTAGAATTTGATAATGCTACACAGTATCGAGAAGCCGAGATCGAATTGTTGTTTGCGATCGACAGCTTTGCAAACGCGACACAGCTCTACGCGCGCCTGGCGCCGTCGCTTCGAGATCGACACAGTTTGCGTGGCGCTACGCTGGCTATGGCTCGACAGGCTCGCCACACAGATCGGGTAATATCGACGACAACCAGTCGAGCTGCGGATTCGTTGGCAGTACGATGGGATGCTATTCGCCAGGAAGTGCTGCGACTAATGCAGGCGCACAACATCAATTCGGCGGAGGTGGAAGACTAAAGCGCTCGTTGGCGCACCTCTTAGCCTTTTAGTTCGAGATCACAACTCACGGTGACCCTTCGTGTGTCGTAACCAACACCCGGGGCAAACACGCATCTTAGACCATCCACTCTCAATTTTGGGTGCCGTCACTCGGCATGACTGACCTGAAAGAAACAGCAAAGTCGGTATTCCTTCGAACGTTACACGCTATCGATCCTGAGTCGATTATTCAAAGTAAGCTGCAACTCGATGGCGAAACCCTCCGCTTCGGCAACAATGAGATTCCCCTGGAGCAGTTTTCCGAGATCGTGTTGATCGGAATGGGCAAGGGCAGCCTGAAGATGGGGAGAGCCGTTGAGAGTCTGCTCGGCCACCGAGTGAAACGCGGGATTTTGGTCACCGATCACCACGCAAGATTACCTGTCAAATCCGAAGTTATTGTGGGCGGTCATCCGTTGCCTGATGCCAACAGCCTTGCAGCAGGCGAAAGAATTGCGGAACTGGTGAAGTCGTGTGGTAAGGATGTGCTGCTGATATTCCTGATCTCGGGCGGGGGGTCCGCCATGGTGGAGCTTCCTGTGTCACCGTCAATCACACTAGAGGATTTGAGGATCACAAATAAGGTCCTCATAGGCTGTGGCGCAACCATCCGAGAAATAAACCTGGTGCGAAAAAGCCTGTCGCGGATAAAGGGTGGCGGTCTTGGTTTGCTCGCCAGGAACTCGAAGTCCCTTGGACTTTACATTTCAGATGTTAATCCCGGCGATCTGCATTCAATCGCATCAAATCCGCTCTTGCCCGAAGAAATCGGTGGCGATGCGCCGGCTGATGTAGTGACAAGATTCAGCTTGAGTGACCGGCTACCTGGATCTGTTGTGGAGGTTCTTCAGCGGGACTCAGAGGGTTTTTCAGGCGGGTGGGAGAGTCACGCGTGCCAAACGGTTCCAATGCTGCTCCTCGACAATTCTGACGCTATCCGGACGGCCGCCGAAGAGGCGAGACAGCTGGGATTCCGAGTAGAGGTACGAGCGGACTTGATCGAAGGAGATTATCGAACCATCGCCGACCAATCATTACAACACCTTCTCAACCTCAAGTCGTCATTCCCAAATGAACGCGTTTGCGTCATATCCGGCGGCGAGGTTTCCTGCCCGGTTCACGGCGACGGTGTTGGTGGGCGCAATCAGGAATTCGTGCTATACTCCGCAGCGAAGTTAGCCAGGATGGGGATCCGCGAGTTGGCGGTCCTCTCGTGTGGTACGGACGGCATCGACGGAAACAGTAATGCGGCGGGAGCAGTAGCCGATGCAGAACTGGTGATCAACGCAGCTAGACACGCCCTTGATGCCTCAATCTTCTTAAGCAGAAACGATTCTCACAGATTTTTCAGAAGGGCGGGCGGGCTGGTGGTAACCGGACCGTCCGGCAACAACGTTAGAGACCTGAGAATCCTGATGGCTCAATGATTGGGGATCTTGACAAGTTCATTTCGAAACTAATGGAGGATCAGCGATGAAAGGGATCATACCAGTTGTGGCAGTTCTCGCTTTGTTATCGGGGGCATGTGAACACAAGCCGGCCCCGGTGACAACGACCACCCAGAAGGATCCAAGGATCGCAGCGGTTGAGGCGCGAATCTCGAAGACGGCGCCGGAAGGATTAGCAATAATAGACAAGGTCAAGGCTATGAAACCGGAAGTCAACGAACAGCTTTCCGGAAAGACCGTGGGAGAGATGGCAGACAAGTATGCGAAAGAAATGGGTCCCGCGTACAACATAACTCCCATCGGATGGGAAGCCTCACAGAAGAAACTCCTGCCTGGAGAAAAATCAGGTCGATGGAAAGTCGTGTTTAATTACCAGGACTATCAGAAGCAGCTTTTGGCGGCGGAATGGGAATACAACGCCGACACAAATAAGCTTTACCCGTTCGAGAAAGACAACGCGCCGGGCTTCTATGAAGCACCGGAACCGCAGGGAAAGAAAGGGAAGTAAGAGGGCCTCGAGCAGCCTAAGCGTGCGGCCAAGTTCCGCCCACCAATGTGGTCTTTGGTTTATTGATGAAGCCGGTAGTCCTTATCGTTGATGATGAGCCAGCAGCCCGCTTCGGGATGAAGCGGGCTCTGGAAAAAGAAGGCTACACTATTCTCGAAGCCGACAACCTGACGGGTGCGGATCAGGTTGTTGAAGATCAAATCCCAAACGTTGTCCTTTTGGATGTAAGACTCGCCTCGGAATCCGGTCTGGATTATTTACCCGGCCTTGTTTCTAAAGATGATCCTCCCGTTGTCATCGTAGTCACCGCGCACGGTTCAGAGCGAACCGCGGTCCAGGCAATCAAGCTCGGAGCATACGACTATCTCGCAAAGCCGTTTGAGGTTGACGAGTTGAGGATCCTCGTCAAGAACGCTATCGAAACGCACTCTCTGAGGGCGGAGAATGCACAACTGCGCCGGAAGCTTGCCGCGACCGGAACGTTCGGGCAGTTGATCGGCTCGTCGCCGACGATGGAGAGGGTATATTCTCTGATCGAGAAAGTTGCGCCGACCGAGGTGAACGTGCTGTTGACCGGTGAATCCGGGACCGGTAAAGAAATGGTCGCCCGAGAGATTCACTCCAGAAGCCGGAATGCTTCAGGTCCGTTTGTTAGCGTCAACTGCGCCGCGATGCCCGGAGAGCTGATTGAGTCCGAGTTGTTTGGTCACGAGAAAGGCGCATTTACGGGTGCGACCGGCCGAAGAATAGGGAAGTTTGAGGCCGCAAACGGAGGAACCCTGTTTCTTGATGAGATCGGGGACATGAGTCTGGCCACCCAGGCCAAGGTACTGCGGGCAATTGAGGAGAAGAAGTTTCAAAGGCTCGGCAGTAACGCGACACTGTCAACCGAGGCACGAATACTCAGCGCAACAAACAAGCCGCTCGAAAACGAAGTTGAGGCAGGCAGCTTCCGCGAAGATCTGTTTTATCGGCTCTGTGTAGTCAGAATCAATCTACCCCCACTTCGCGAGCGAAAATCCGATATACCGGCCCTTGCACATTCCTTCTGCGAGAGGTTCTCTCTGGCGTACAAGGGCACGCAGCTCAGGATTTCAAAAGAAGCACTTAAGATTTTACTTGAATATGACTGGCCTGGGAACGCCAGACAGTTAAGAAACTGCATTGAGAGAGCGGTGGTTCTCACTGATAATGAAGAGATTACCGTGGACACGTTGCCTGAGGAAGTACTTGCGATGCGAAAGACTGGGGGTCCGGCGCCTGAATCCGTGGAGGGTATAACGGTGTCAAAGTCGCTGGACTTCAGAAGCGCCAAAAAAGAGTTTGAACGCCAATATGTTGAGTACTCTCTTGAGCAGGCCAGTGGGAATGTCACAAGAGCAGCGGCCGCACTTGGCATGCATCGCCAGAGCCTTCAGCATAAGATCAAGGAGCTGGGATTGAGCAAGAGGTTTGTATTGGATGACTGACCGAGGTTGCCCTTTAGAAAGGGATATCGTCTTCGGTCACCGGTGCTCCAGCCGCGGCCTCCTGAACGCGAGGCTTGCTGATGGGTTCATCGCGGCTTTGTGAGGCTTCCTCACCGCGAGATCCTATGAACTGAATATCAGACGCAGTCACTTCCAGGCTATAGCGGGTGTTCCCGTCCCTGTCCTGAAATTCCCTTTGGACGAGCCGTCCCTCTACATAGACTTGTTTGCCTTTGCTTAGATATTGGCTGGCTAC
>Ga0075418_10002915_pt1 | contig 19549 bp, 15 predicted proteins | sample SoiMetdeltSBSDD2_FD_81776 | JGI IMG/M metagenome (GOLD analysis project Ga0075418, IMG submission 81776) | Bulk soil microbial communities from a Populus tree surrounding site in Tennessee, USA - Soil MetaG P. deltoides SBSDD2 | ecosystem: Environmental > Terrestrial > Soil > Tree plantation...
AAGTGTGTCGTCCCTTAAAGGGAGAGTTTATTTTGTCGAGGCAAAATACGGTAGCAAGGTACTGGGCAGCAATCACAACAGTCAAATCCTGGGGCTACAGGCTAAAATACTTATCAAAAACCTCTTAACCGCGCTAAGAATCAAGAAGTACCAAAAGTCAAAAATAACCACAGCGAGTACGATCTCATTGGCTGAACTCATCAAGCGTATTGGAAGGCCAATAGACTTTATGCAGATGGATGTCCAGGGACATGAATTGGAGATACTGAAAAGTGGTGAAGAATGCCTGCGAAACAAATCAATCAGAATCATCATGACCGGCACGCACGGCAGTGAAATACACGACGCCTGTGTCCAACTGTTGAAGAAATATGATTATCAGATCATGGCGAATGAGCCGTCAACGAAGCACCAACCAGACGGGATCATATTAGCGAGGAACAGTCTTATTTCACTGTAGTGAAAACATCCATGAAAAAATTCTCTCACATCGTTAATCTGGTTGATTTTCCTACGAAATCAGACCTGTATACTGCCCAGCAAGTTACGATTGAGACCATGAGAATTGCCAGAGGTTTTTCTGCCGATACTGTGGATGTGACGCTGCTGTCAGCACAATATCCGGAAGATAGAAAAGTTGTCCCCGAATATTTTATTGCAACACGAGATTTGGACCAATCGGTCCTGGATGTCGCAGACTTTAAGGTGCGGCGCAAACTTCCGCTCGTGAAAGATATTCTTGACCGCGCCTATGAGACAGCCCCGGATTACATCATATTTACGAATGTGGATATCGGTCTGTTGCCAAATTTCTATACCAGTGTATCGAATTTGATTGACTCCGGGTTTGACTCTTTCATTATCAATCGGCGGACGATTTCAAAGGTGCACACAAGGGTGGAAGACATTCCCCGGATGTATACAGAAGTGGGGCAGCCCCACATGGGTTATGACTGTTTCGTCTTCAAAAGAGATGCATATAAGAATTTCATTCTGGGCTTAACATGCGTGGGAGCTGCGCACATTGGCAAAGCCGTTTTGGTAAACCAGCTCCTGAATTCGAACAAGTTCAACGTTTTTCGTGACCTGCATGTCACTTTCCATATCGGCAACGACAAAACATGGACATCAAAGCCATTAAAGGATTATGAAGAACATAATCGAAGGGAATTCCGCAATATCGTGTCTGGACTGAACGCCAAGCAACGTGCCCTTATTAGAAAATCGCTATCGAATCATCGTTGGCGGGGACTGAAGAACAAAATTACGCGTTTTCTGAAACTGAGCGAATAGGCTGCATTTGAGACCGAACCCTTTAGAAATCAAAATCGTGGATTGACACTTACAGGATAGGGTAACGCAGTTTTTCCATAAGTGGCCCGCAGATATGCTCAAACTGGCGTTTTTGCTCATTCGTCCAGTTTTCCCAGGCAGGGAAACCCTCTGAGCTTTTATGAATCTTCTGTTCCAGCCAACCTTGGACAGTGCTAACATCTGCAGAGCTAACCCCAGGTAGGGAGGTGGCAAAAGTTAGCATTTCCATGAGAACATCATACTTTGCCTTTCCCATGAAGATTTCCTCGAAGCGGAATACACGGACATGCGGATTCCCGGAGAAGGTATCAAGCGCATATTCGTTCAAGCGCGCCCATGCCCAACATAATTTTTCGAAACGGGTCATATAGTTCCATTTATCTGTGTAGGTATCACCCGGTAGGCCCCTGGCTGTGGGCCAGTTATGAGAAATCAGTTTCCTTAAGCCTTTCTTGCCATAAAATTCACCCCAATTCATGTGAGAGCGCACCCAGTCACGCCCATCCCGTACGATGAATATGGCCCTGTGTGCCCGAAAGACACGAGAGGTAATATCCAGTAAGCCGTAATATCCAATATTTGCTTCGACATAAGCAGTCCCCGGCAGTTTATGAATAAATGCCCTTCTCTGCATTCGTAGTCCGTGCATTGCTCCTTCTGTATTCATGCGGCCCAAAAATTTTGCATCTGAAAGATCTACGAGCGTCCATTTGCCGAGGGCCTTGAGGATCACCATCCTCCAAATGCCTGCACGGCGAACTTGATGAAGATAATGCCTCCACTTATTCTCGACACCTGTGTTCTGGAAGATATCCGGCTCGTGGATGGATGTAGAGTCTGGCAGGATCTCTGCAAAAAGTCTGGCGAAGAATTCAGTACCCGTTCGCCCGAGGGATGTAATAAGAATGGTCGGTTTTTCGATCATTTTTGTCCAATGTAATAGAAGTTGCACGCATTAATTTCGGCCCATGTAGAGTTTTCAACAAATCTGTCCAGATATTTTATTGGATGGAGGACGATTGAAAGAACCAACGTGACGATTGCCTTTATGTATCGGTTGAATGAAAACAGGCCCGAGATAAAATCCATAAAGAATAGGGCGAGCGCGGTGAAGGGTCCGGAACAGACGCCCTTTCGAATCAATTTGAACCCATGCCGCTTGAACAGTTCTTCGATACCTGAAATGGTGTACCGCTGGTAATCGACTGGGATCATATGATAGGCGCGCATAAAGGGGATCTCTGCATAAACATACCCGCCTGGTTTGATTACTCTGAACATCTCCTTCACTGCCTCCTCCGGGTTGTAAACATGTTCCAGTACGGAGGATGAAAATATCAAATCAATAGTGTCTGCGCGCAACGGGATTTCACAAATATCACTGAACAGGTCCACTTCTCCGCGAGTCGCGAGACCAATCCGAATAATGTCCCGATAAGGTTTCAGAATACGTTGGTACACTTTCTCGAACCCCGCGCCGATCAAGACAATGTTGCTATCGCTGCCCGAATGAACCTTATCAAGCAGGCCTTGCAATGCATTTTGCGATGCGCGGGTCCAGACTCTGGCTTCAGGACGTAAAAGCCAGTATAGTTTCATTAGTGGTGCCAGGCGTCCAACTGTTGCTTGTTGAGAACCTGTTTCGGGTTTGTACCATTCAAATATCGGCGAGTCTCTCTTTATCAACAGCGGTATGCCAAATAGAAGCCTGTATCGTTCGCCACACCCACCACATTTAATTTCTTCTTGATCCATTTTGAGGAGCGGCAGCTTACAATTTGGGCACGCTATAAGCCCTTCCAATTTCCTGTTCTCTAGTTTCATCGTTCCGCCTTATGCGAATCTATTGTGACCAGCCTTCTCGGGAGTTTGCAACAACGTCGCACAGAAAAGCCTCTTTGGCTTTCCAGGTTGAAATGTAGATCGAAAAATATGGAGCGCACCCGGGTAACGGTTTTCGTAAATTGTGATTCGATCCGAAAACCGGTGGGGGCAATTCATATGAGGTCAATGTACGTTTGGAAGAAACTATTCAGGCCAAATACATCAATCCATTTTTCTATCATAGTTTGTTCGCCGGAATTAATTTCACTTTTCCATTTGAATGGCTGCTGATCGGATACCCGTTTTGGGTCGAAGCCTTTGCCACTCTTGTTCAGCGCGTCTATTCTTATGTCAGTCTCATTGGACCATTCCAGGCCGAGGCTCTCAAAAGCCTGTCGATAGCCTACATGGGGAACCATGCATAACCTGTCGTGGGAAATCAATGTCCATTCCGGGTGAGCGGATATCTGGCTTTCTATGATCTTATACATGAGCATAATTTGAAACACGATGGGCTCATCCTTTTCCACCATGAAGGCCCGTTTTAAGTGGTACTGTGAGCTATCGCGTTGTAGGATTTCCTGGGAAAGCAAATTTCGAAAGCCGTCTGGTATCTTCATACGCTTGTAACTGGCATAGAGACTATAGGCGTTCCTAAGGACAAAAACCATTTGCACGGGGAAATGACTTGAAATCCAGTCCGCACTTAGAGTTGCATGTACAGACTTAACGATGGTTCGACGATTGCGATGATGAAGAGCACGGCGCGTGATGAGGTGGCGGACAAGAAAAGCCAGAACGGGGTGCTCCTCTAAACGATAAGCCCTCATTCGTTTCTCTCCCACCCTGTGCATGCTTCTGTCTACGTAGACGTATCCACTCTTATCCCCTATGTGCGTCTCCACCTCAGCGAATCTTTTTCTAAGAAACATACTCAATGCATTATTAGCAAGCCATGTCCATCCTGTTCCATCCATCGTAGTGCGCCATAGGTGATGATAGTCCGTAGATTCATCCTTTGCTGCCAGGTAAGGGAAGCGGTGCATGTCCCGCTTGCAAAGCCAGGCCAGGGGACTTAATCCTTCGTTATCTGGCTCAAAAATATAATTGGTATTGCGCGCTGACGAAAACACTTCCCCAACCCAGGTCGTGCCGGAACGGGGTAAGCCTACGATTAAAATCGGTAGTGTCTGAGTCATTTCTTTCCGCTGGTTTCCGTGAGAACCTCAAAACGGCCGGTATCGAATATCCTCTACGGTCTTGACCATTTGATGCCAATTGTCATTAGCGGGCTGGGCGGCTGGTAGATTTGGAGAATTCCTGGCCAGTTGATCTATTGCAGTTGCCAGTGCCGTGACATCCCCCGCTGGAACGACCTGTAACGGGATATTGGTTTCAGTAATACCCGGGGCGATCCGGTCGGAGACGATGATCGGTAATCCATATCCCAATGCCAATTCAGCGACTCCGCTTTGTGTGCCACCTACATAGGGAGCGACCAGAGCGTCCGCTGAACAAAAGACGAGATGCGCTTCCTCATTGGGGACGTATTTGTTGAAGAGTACCACGCGCCCATTCAACCCCAGGTCATTAATTTTCTTTCGATAAAGATCTATATTCTCCCAAAACTCGCCAGCGACAACCAAATGAACCGATGAATCCGACCGGGCAATTGCTTCGATGAGAAGCTCTAAACCCTTGTAAGGACGCACAATCCCAAAGAAAAGTAAAACCGGTTTGTTGATAGGCAGCCCAAGTTGCTGGCGAGCCGCATCCTTTGAAATGATTTGTTCGCTAAACCTTTGATAAATTGGGTGAGTGCAAAACCAGATCCTGGCATGCGGAATGAGTCCAAGGAGTTTTTTTTGCTCGTTGGACGTTTGTATAATGAAGGCCGAGGCTTGTCCCAACGCCAGATGGGCAAGCCGTCGGTCCCAAACCCGGTCTTCATGAGGCAAGACATTATGGACAAGATAGACAACCTGCACTTTTTTCTTAAGCTGAAAAGCCAGGGCCGCATAGGCAGGTCCCCAAAAAGTGGTCCACCATTGCATCAAGACCAACTCTGCATTACTCGCTAAAATTTCTCTGACCGCCTGCTGCCAGGTCCATGGGTAGATGGGATCAAGCAAATACTCAGCTTCAACACGAATGGGATTGGCACTCGGATCCTTGTCGCTTGCGCCGGGATAGAGAAAGGCTGGATATTGCCGTCTGAAGGAAATTGTTTTTACATCATGGCCCGCATTTTTGAGCGCAATTGCCAGAGATGTAGTGTAGTGTGCAATCCCGCCTCGATAAGGGTATACGGGACCGATCATCGAGATTTTCATGACTGAGTTATTTGTTTGCGAAGAGGTATGCAGGCCCGGGAACGCACTCAAGTCTCCTTCTGCAGGAAATAATCCTCCCTGCGAATCAGAAGCGGATCATTCACACTTGGCATTGGTATATTGACCGAAGAGCTTTCGGCCCTGAGTCGAGCCAGAATCTCTTCCATCATCTGTCGATTGGCGCGGATTGCATCACCAAGTAGTCCCAGGCAAACCAGCAGCACACCGACGATCGACAGCGTGCCACCAATCGAGACAGACTGGATATGACGGGAGATGCCCGAGGCGCCAGTAAAGTAAAGGAATAAAAACCGTATGATCAGGAATCCACCGGCTAATAGAAACGGCAACCCTAACAGAAGAAACGATCGAAGAGGCTGATAAAGGACATACGATCGAAGAATCGCCCCACTTTGTTGCCAGATGAAATTAAAAACCCCTTTATGCAAACGCGAGGGACGCAAATTCGGATTGGTCTTTATAGCGACGTGCGCGATCGCCATGCGCTGTTTGCCAGCCTGTATGAGGGTTTCAAGGGTATAGGAAAATGAGTTGTAGACCTGTATCCTGAGAGCGACATGCCGCGAATAGGCGCGGAAGCCGCTTGGAGCATCCGGAGCGTCTGTTTGGGAGATCAGCCGGGTGATCCAACTTCCCATCACCTGAAACATGCGTTTGACCGGAGAGAAGTGAACATTTTTGCCAGGCTGACGATCTCCTATGACCAGATCGGCCGTCCCATCAAGAATGGGAGCTATCAAATCCTGGATATATCGGCCTGGGTACTGATGATCGGCGTCCGTATTCACGATGATATCCGCGCCTAACGCCAGCGATGTATTGATGCCAGTCATGAAAGCCTGTGCCAGCCCGCGGTTGTGGCGATGACGAACGACATAGTGGGCGCCGCTCTCAAACGCGACCTGGACTGTGTTGTCGTGGGAGCCATCATCAATAACCAAAACACAGATATCCGATATTCCCGGAAGAGATTTTGGAATGTCGGCAATGGTTTCGTCCAATGTTTGCGCTTCGTTATAACTGGGGATCTGTATGAATAATCTAGTCACTATGAATCGGACCTTTGCCAGGCTGTTCAAACTTGTCCAACGATGATCATGTTAGAGCAGCATCTCCCGATATTCAAATAACCAGGCATTTCCAACTTTCTGCATTTTGAAGAATTCGGGATACGCGGCATAATATTCTTTTAGAGAAGCGTCTTCGATCAAAAGGTACTGGATGCGATATTTGCGGAGCACTTCCATACGCTTCTTAAGGGAGAAGCTCTCATCAGTGGAAAGAACCAGATTAATCTTCTCGCGACTAACAGGATGATGAGTATAGATGAAACTGCGAAAATAGACAACCTTGGCTTTGGAGGAAAGTCCGGGAAGATAGTTCATCATTTCATAGGAAGCAAGGAATATGGACGGCTGTTCGATATTGGCTTCAATGTAATTACCCAACACCACTTTTTCTTCAAGCATGATCCGATACTCCTGGAATCTTTCCAGCCTCTGCCATTTTTTTTGATATTTGTAAATGGAAAAATAACCGATTAATACGATGCAAGTTACCAAAATTGAGATAGATGCATTGCGTTGCGTGAAGACTTCCTGCCGCGCTGCATCCGTCATCTTTGAGGAAATTGCTTTGAGGGCCTCCATCACAAGATTCACCGCGACCAGACCAATTGGAAACAACCAGGGCGACCTCCACAACATTCTAGGCGAGACAAAGTAGCCTATTAGCCAGCCTGTGTAAGGGATAGCGCACAATATGACTAACACAGCTGATGCGGAAACAAAAGGCGCAATAGGGTCCTGCTTCTTTAGTTTCAGAAGCGACCACAGGAAGCCCAGTCCCAGGAGCCAAACATACGACCAGGACAGGAAAACCGCCCAGGGAAAGGCTGTTCCATTTCCAATAGGAATCCTGAGGGTATTCAAGTTCAAACCGTAGAAAGGCGTCCCTTTGATGTATGAAATCCTATCCCCGATAGGGAGCCCACCAAGCGCAGATTCCAGGTCGAAGGCATATTGAGGACCGATCCCAAGAAATGGTACCAGTCTCAATGATGCCGATGGAAGCAGGACGAGTACCAATAGAGCAAGTACTATCCCCAGTGTCTTATATTCCTTGCGGGTAATTTTTACGAGTATTGCATATAAACCAATAATAAAGCTGCAATATGCCAAAATAACGGGATGAATCAGTGCCAGACTCCATCCGCTTAGCAACACAAATATTCCTTTGCGCAACACGGGTGATTCCAGAAAACAACGCACTGCCATAAAAAACACAGGCGCCATTGTAAATGCGGCGAAGGTCTTGTCTTCAGTGGCTCGAAGAAAAAACATGCTGCCCGGCTGTCGAAGACCAAGGAGCAGAAAAAGTAAGGTAAATTGGACGAGCACGGCCATAACCGCCCGCAGGTCGGATTGAAGCAAATCCTCATAAAAATTGTAAATTGCCAGCAGGGAAATTGCCACCAAAACGGGCCGAAGATAATACCCAATTAACAGCACCCCGTGTACGTTACTGATTTCCGCCAGAAAAGCCTGATTCATTGGAAACATGGCAAGCCACCAACGGGTGCCCTCCAGATTCCCTGACCCAAAAACGACCTCGCCAAAATTAAGACGCGGCGAATATTGCCAATTCGTCAGGTACGACAGGTGGGTAAAGTCGTCATTTTCAATTCTGCTCGTCAATGAAATCATAGAGCCAAAGAGAATCATCAAGAGTATCAATACTATCGATGTGAATGAATAGCTCCCTGACTTATATAATTGTTGTGTTGAGCGCGTATGGAAGGCCAACGCCACCAGGGCGATCAACGCTGAAACAAAAAAAGTGAGCTTAATAAAATCGAATGGTAAGTGAGCAATTCTGCCAATGACTCCGAGCAAACTGACCAGAAACATAGACAATGTCAGCCCATTGATAAAATGACTGAGAAGAGTAAACCTGTTCCCAGTCAGGAGCAGGCTGACGGACATTCCGGGTGCGATAAAGACGATTCCAGCGAGCCCTACTCTCAGCCAAGGCAGACTGGCAAGCGAAGCTACCCACGGAAGATACCAAAATACGACCCACGGCACAGCCAGGCTTAGAAATATCTTCATATTAAATTTGCCGGCTAGACTGGATATTTTTACCATCTGGAGAGTATCGCAATCTTTCTGTCTTGCAGCCTTTGCTCAGTATTGTTTTTCACATTTTACAGTGACTGTACCCCTATATGTCATATCCGCATTTTACCATTTCCTCCCCACAGATTTCCCGGAACGTTTTTTGCTGTTCGGCAGTCCACTGGTCCCATTTAGGCATGGAAAAATCACTGGTAGTGTTGCGTGGCGTGGATATGGCTGCTTTCCAATCCTCTCGCTCGATCTGAATGCCGCAAGGCTCAAGAACTTCACCTGCGAAATACTCATAGTTGGAGAGGATTCTTTCGAATTGAACGGTCCTGCCGATGTTGGTTCGTAAACGCCGATTCTCCTCCTGCCAGTACCAGCAAATTCTTGCAAAGCGATCCATCCCGGGCCAACGGGTTTTCCATGGATCGGATTCGGTAGGATGCATGCTCATTGAGAAGGGGTTTCTCAGTGTCATCGTTCTCCGACTGACGGTCGAGCGCACTACATCACGACCGTCGCGCACAAGATGGACGAGTGTAATTTCTGGGAATCCCTTTCTAATTGCGCTCACATGGCAACGAAGCGTGCCATTCACTTCACCATAGACCCCAGGCGGGAATATATTACGTGTGCGAAGATATATCTCTTTTTTACGAAACCCTTCTATGTATTTTTCCGCCACTGAGGGATTGTAATGTGCCCGGGCATGGGCATAAAAATCTTCAAACACAGGCTCATGAAAGACATGTGCGCCTGTGGCGTGATTGAGAAAATCTGCCATGAAGGCCGTACCGGACCTGCCAAATCCCAGAATAAAGAAGAACCTCCACTTCCTTGCCCAGGTTTGAAGTTCATGCTGGGTGACCCACAGGGTTGAAAGGCGTTGTTTTAATGGAGTGATGAAATATTTATTCAAATTGAAAAATCCTGGCGGGGAGGAAGTATAAAGCTGGTTCCGGTATTTATGTCAATTCATCACGAGTAACGGATATCTGCTTCCCCAATATCACGATGCTAAGCCATCCAGTTAACACGATCATGACGGTTACTACCAGCCGGTCCAATCCAACGGCGATGATGCTGACACCTGTGTCAAAACCAAGCACAGATGCAGCCGCTGCAACAATGGCTTCTCGCACACCCAATCCCCCAGGCGCCAAGCTGACCAGCTGCGTCAGGATCGAGATGCTTGCAAACAAAAGGGTTTGGTCAAGTGATATGTTCTGGGAAAGCATATGAAATGCCATCCAATAGCGAAGTGACAGGATGGCAACCAAAGCCACCTGCAGGATGGCCAGCTTGAACAGCAAGCCGGGATTGTGACCAATTGCTGTCCAACCCTCGAGTAGCTGCTGTGCCCAATGGCGAATTCTGCGCGTCATATGAATCCGGTCCAATGGCAGCCAAAAAACCAACATACACGCCACCATCGCTGTAAATGCGATCAAAAGAATGGATGGAATTGCAAGCTTGTTGATTACGATCCAGTAGAACAGCACCACAATTCCGACCAGCCCATTCACAGCAAGGTACCAAAAGAACGTCGCCACCGTCGAGCTCGTATACTTGGAATAGGATAGATTATATCTTTGCTTCAAATAATAGCCTCGAGAAATAATGCCTCCGGGGATGGGGAGTTGGTTTGCGAGTGTGGATGCTGCCGTGATCAGGAGACCGTCCCAGTGAGAAAACTCTGGTACCCCCAGGCCACGATATAAATAGGTGTTTTGCATGCCGTTTAAGACCGGAAATGTCAGTGAGAGCAGGAAGAGGATCAGAACTCCTTTGCTTGATATATGCAATAGTTCAAGGTATTTGTCCGCGTTGTCGTATAAATAATATGCAAAAATCGCTATTATTCCTAAACTCAATATCAAGCGCAAAACGAAGCGAGCAAATTTGCTGTTCAATATGTACCGTATTCTTTTGGGCATGGTCGAGGACTACATTTGATATCCGAGTCGCTCCATGAGCGGTCCGCAAATCCTTTCAAATTGACGTTGCTGCTCCGACGTCCAATTTTGCCAATCGTGCGCGTCATTTGCACTTTGATTAATTTTTTTTTCCAGCCACCCGTCCGTGTTTCCCAGGTTTGCATATTCTATTCCGGGAAGTGCTGTGGCATGCTCAATTACATCGTTGAGATGGCTATACTTTTCCCTTTCGGAAAAAATATATTCGAACTTAAATACACGGGCGTGTGGGTTTTTTGAAGCAGTCTGTAAGGCATATTCATTTAATTTTGACCAGGCCCAGCACAACTTTACAAATCGGGATGTAGTAGGCCAATCAGCAAGCAAAGGATCATCCGGGAACTGGGTTGCTTCTGGCATCTTGTGAGCCAGCATTTTTCTTAGCCCCTTTTTTCCGTATAGTTCTTCCACCCTCATCGATGAAGAAATCCAGTCACGCCCATCTCTAATCAAAAAGATCACTTTGTGATGACGATAAACATCCCTTAAAATGTCTATCAAACCATAATAACCGGCGTTCGATTCAAGATATATAGATCCATGCTTTGAATTGACGAAACCAGCTCTTTGCTTCAAAACATCTCTGACGGCATTTTCATAGCTAAGTTTTCCGATCAACCTCTTGTCGGAGAGTTTAATGAGGCTCCAGCCTCCTAACAATTTTCGGATAACCATGTTGTAAAATCCGGCATCGCGGACCCGTTTTTTGAAAGCCTCGAAACGATCGTTTGTCCCAAAATATTGGACGATATCAGGTTCATGAAATGAATCACAATTCGGAATAATTTCTCCAAATAAGGACGAAAAAAAGGTTGTGCCTGTGCGTCCCAGTGAAGTAACTATGATAGCAGGTCGTTCAATCATGGGATTTCTCTGAAGGAATTACGGGTTTAATGGCAGAAACAACATACCCCTCTGCCAAATCCAGTTTATTGAACAGTGATGCTATCACACAGAATGGATAGATCGTATACTTGTTCAGCAAGAGACCAATCAAGTTAATGTAAGATTTTCTCTTAACCATAAATGCGCTTTGCTGGGATTGCTGCTTCTTTTCCCAATTTCCTTTCTCCTTGTACTGGAACCTTGCCAACGCGATTCGGCCTAACCGTATCAAGTTCTGGAACGGAAATCCATAGGAAATGATACGGATTTGTGCATAACCCGCTTCGGTTAGTTTTTCATGGAGTTCTCCCTTTTCATATCTTCGATAATGACCGACGATCACGTCATCCACCGACCAATACTTCTGCCTGGCTGGAACAGACAGGATTAATTGCCCACCTCCTCTTAGCAAATCGATTGTCCGTTGCAGAAACAGTCTGTCATTTTCGATGTGCTCAAGGACTTCACAGGCGAGAACACAATCAAAACTTGATTCCAGCCAATCATACTGGGAGAAATCAGCAATGATTAATGTCAGTCTTTCTTTGAATGCTGCTGGTAGTCCATCATATATCTGCTTCACCTCTGTCGTGTTGAAATCAATCAACGTACCAGCGGTAAATCTGGATGTCAATTCCATGGCCAGGCCGAGATCGCCTGGTCCGATTTCCAAAAAGAGTTCGCTTTTTCTAACGAGGCGCATGATCTCGTATCTACGAAAAAGAAAGCGTGGATGATAATACTTCATAAAGTTAAGATTCTTTTCAGCTTCCCCGCAATCTGTTCAATCGAGTATCTTGCCCAATACAATTCATATCCCAGCTGGCCAATCCGATTTAACTCTTCTTCATGCTCAAATGCCCACAGAATTGCGTCTGCCAGAGCCTTCTCATCTCCCCGTGATACCAACAGACAGTTTGTCTTATCCTCAAAGCCATTATCATAGCCATCATATGGTCCGACGATTACAGGTTTTGCCATAGCCAGAAACTGGAAGGTTTTGCCGGTAATGACTCGGCCTGCCTGACCTGTTTTGCCAAACGGCCCACCCAAACCGAGCTGAGCCCTGGCAATGTATCTTGGCAATTCTTCAAACTCGACCCAGTCTGTGTGAGTTACATTTTTAAGTTCAAGTTTTTCAATCATGTGGTGAAACTCTGATAGGTCCAGCCTGTTTCCACCAATCAAGGTGAAATCGATAGGCTTGTCATGCAATAGGGCGGCCGCTCTCAGAATGACATCCATCCCATGTAGAGGCAGAAAGGAACCATAATATAGGACTTCGAACGGGTTAGAACAAGTCGTTGTGTTTACTGAAACATCCAATCGAAACACGTCCTCATCTGCACCGACTGGTACTGCCTCTATTTTCTGGAGCGGGGTATTAAATACTTCGTGGAAATACTGCCGATGAAGATCTGTATCTGTAAGGATCAAGTCTGAGGCGAGCAGGATAGTTCTTTCGTAGAGATAAATTGCTCTTTCGAGTATTCCTCCTTTGCGGATCGTCACGTGCTCGTTGACCAGGCTATCATAAGGCGACATCATATGGTCGTAGATCAAGGTTTTTCCCAGAGTAATCAGGCGGACGACCCAAAAAATTTCATACCCTCTGAAACCAAGTATGTAATATTGCGGGTTAAAAAAAACACGGATGATGATGAGCTTCCAGAAGGTTTCAACGTAACGAAAGATTCCCTTTGAGGAATTCCGGGCCTGATAGAGTTGAACGCCTTCTATAGCTTGCAATGCCTTAATCAGAGTTTCAGTCCTGATATATCGAGGGGAATAATATGATAGTACATAGCACACAGAAACTGGGTTCATCTTCGATCCGGAGTACGAGATAATGAGCTGTCAGCGGGCCAGAGCGGCCAATCTTACCACAGGAACTTTTTCCGCGTCGATCAGGATCGCTTGTGCCTGATCCGTTTTATTTCATACAACAATTTATCCTGGTTGATTCGCAGACGGTTCAGCATATCCGCAATGAGCGCGATGACGAGGATCAGCAAGCCGAAAATGATAAACCCTAAGCCGATAAACCCAGTGGCTTTATAGGGAGAAAAACTGCCGAAAAGTGTATAATGGATCAGTAGAAAAACCTCAAATGCGATACCAATGACCATGCAAACGCCGCCAAATGAGCCAAACACGCGAATCGGGCGATAATCTAGGAGGACACGCAGAATGATTTTGCTCGTCTGAACGGCGTAACGCAGGATCGAACCTGCCACGCGCGACTTTCGATCAGGAAAATATTTAACCTTGATGGGATGTTCCACTACGCGTAGTCCCTGATACATCAACGATAGAATCGTTTCATGAGTATACGTAAACTCCCCAAAAATATTTAATCGCAATAAAGATTCGCGGTTGTACGCGCGAAATCCACACGAAACATCCCGAAATGTTTGGCCGGTAATCGTGCTGACCAGTTGTGCAACTTTCTGGTTTCCCCAATATTTCAAGCGGGGCATATCGGCGGGCATTCCGGAAATGAAACGATTTCCCACCACAGTATCGGCCCGATTTTCAAGGATCGGTTGAATCAGGGCAGGAATCTCCTCCGAGTCAAACTGTCCATCGGCATCGATACCGACGATGATATCCGCATCGTTTTCCAGAGCAAACTGCAGTGCTGATTGGAAGGCGGCTCCCACCCCCCGGTTTTTTCCATGCGAGACGATTTGTGCGCCGGCCGAACGCGCAAATTCCGCTGTCCGGTCGACGCTCCCATCATCAACGACGAGGTGCAGTATAGTGTCGATTCCATCCATTGAGTTGGGTAGGCTTGCAAGCACTTTTTGAACGTTCAATTCCTCGTTGAACGCCGGTGTATAGATAATTAGCTTTTTGTGTGGCGCGTTATTGCTCATTTTCACATCCAAAACATGAAGAATCGAGCCTCATTTAGTCGGGCAGGGTAATATCCTATATATCTTTACCGGCCCGTTATCGTATACAAGTTCAAACGCCTCTTCCGTGACTTCCATTGGCGGGGCAAACACGGAGCGTGAACCGTGAAAATAGTATTTAAATCCGCCTTCCAGCACTCTGCTTCGCAGGTGACAGTCATTTGGATTGCCAGCGAACTTTTTATAAAGTTTCGTATTTGCATAGGTGTCCCTGTACCCTGTGCGCTCAAACGGTGTGCTTATTTCAAAGTCTGTGTAAACGGGAATCCACAATCCGGAACCAACTGCAAAAGTTACCGTCTTTACTTCACTTTGATGAATGATTGCATCTACCAGGATTTTGTCTTCCGGATCCAGGTGTTCCGTCATCCATTTAAAGGCTGTCAAATCACTTTGCTGAAGCATGCGGTTTTGTTCCTGATAATCACGATATCTCCTGGCAAGCGAGAATGCTCCGCTGACGACCACGGCCAAAACAAGAATGGTATTAATGGCCCAATACTTTTGGGAGCGCTCTTCCCATATCTCGAACAAGACAATTGCGATAGGGAACACAACAATCATGTTATCCGCTATGTATTGTGTAATGATTTGTTCAGAGGTTATGATCCAAAGTGGGCTGATCGGTTGAAAAAATCTTCCCAGCTCGATAAGGACAAAACTAACGAACCAGAATATGGGAAAGAACAAAAATTTCCGGTTTTGCACCCCAAGCAGGATCAAGGTCACTAATCCAATTGGCCAGAGAGCCTGCTCGTAATTTCTCTGGGAGAGCAGGATTTTTTGTTGGAAGAAATCGGCAATACTCTTTATCTCGGTTTTGATTCTCGTGGAAGTTACCACATCTGAAAGAGTTGCCTGGTGGGTCAGTTTGAATTGTGAAGATTCCACTTTGTCAATCTGGTAGGATAGCTTCAATCCACCCCACAGCAATCCTAACCCAATGGCAAAAATCACGTAAGATACAAATCGCCGCCGTTCATTTATGAACCAGAACATGACCGCAAGGCCCAGACAACAGATAAAGGCAGTTGGGTAATGTGAAAGGATCGAGATCAGCAAGAGTAGGTTGCACAAGATTATTTTGTGGGTTTTCTTCATATCAACCCAAACAATTGCCCATATAAGAAATAGGAAGGCAACATTGAATACGAGTGCGTTTTTACCTGCAGTAGTGTAATGTGCAGCAGGATGTGAACCCACGGCAAAGATCGCGCCTGCTAAGATCGCCCACCATTTTCGTTTCGAAAACTCCAGTATAAAGATCCCACTTGTCACTGCAATCAGAGCATTAAAGAATTGGGTGATCATCAATGTGTTTCTGGCGAGGCTTACTTTCGTTGTCAATGTGGCCATGGCGATATTAAAGTGAAGGCCGGGCGAGTAAAATCTCTCCACCCTGCCGGTTTCTATAATTTGCTTTGCCATAAATGCGTGGGCTTCCGGGTCATGCAGAATGGGAGCAGGTTCATGAATCACCGGAAACACCCTGGCTGCCAGTCCTATCACAAAGATTGCTGCCAGCAGGATTTCGAACTGGTATTCCGGCTGATCGTTTAAAGCGTGGATCTTGACGGAAAAAGGGATTAGGAAGGTAATTAACAGGCTTCCAAACCAAACAAGATAAATGCACCAAATCCCAATCGGTATATTTGTTGCATCAAATAGCGCACATATCAAAACGGTCGCGCCGGTTGAAAATAGGGGAGCAACCAACAACTTCCGAAACCAATTCCAATTTTCCGATAAAAACGTTTGAGCATATATGAACCCGGATAAGTAAAGAAATAAATAAAACGAAACTTCGGCTTGCACTACTGATAGAAAGAACAGCGCGAAAATTGACAATAAATAACCTTGCCAGCGGCTGGCAAAATGATTTTTGAGTATTTCATTGGACTTGATTGCTTTCCAACCTTGAATCTCCATTTGACCTTTCTCCAAATATCATTATAACTGTCTTCAAGATTGTTTCTGGACGGGCCATTCAAAGGAACAGCTTAGTTAGAACGGCTTTTGAAATTTTTTACGCGCGGGAAGGTTGCCAAAGAAATTCGCCCATTATTTATGCTCAGGTTGGGATTAAATGCAGGATCGTGTTCCAGCCAGGCTTTCCAGCGCTGCCTAATAAAATTTTGGTCCTCTTCGATTTTTGAAGCCGAAACGGTCCTTGTTTCCCAAGGTTTTCGATCATAGGAAGTATCCTGGTGAACGTAAAGTTCCACCATGGGCGTGACTATGTTTCGCGATCCCTTTTCGCGTAATCTCAGGCAAAAGTCAATATTGGCATATTGGCAGGCAGATATGGCCTCGTTCAAGCCTCCCACATTCAACCAGTGCGACCTTCTGATGAGAAGGCAATCACCCGAAATTGCAGAAAAATCCTTCGGAATCGTTGCCCAGCCAAAATATGACGGATGTCTTTGCAATCCAGCAAACACATGAACGGCAATATCATTGGGCATCAAGATAATACCACTGCTAAAGATTCTGCCGTCGGGTCGCAACAACAGCGGGCCAACGGCACCAACCCCTGGTTGAGAGGCTTGCCCGACCAACTGCTCGAGCCAATCGGTCGAAAAATTGTGAACATTTTCATCCAATAGGCAGACATACTCTGCCATTGAATTCGATATCGCCTTGTTAATAATTTTTGAAGGACCGACCTCCATATCATCCCGAATGATAGACGCCCTATCGTCCTTTAGCCAACCGGTGTTATTTGTCTGATTTCTAATACCAGCGCTGCTATCCAAATAAATGCTGACTTTGAAATTTTCATAACTCGTGTTCGATAGTACTGAGTTTATGCACTTTTCAAGTTTTTCCGTAAACTCCTGCACAAAGATAAGAATATCTACGTCTGGTTGTGGATGCGGGGTGGAGTATTTCACCTGGTACGCATCTCCTTGCGGGGCAGGCTCAACGTAAGCATCAACCTTCTGCCTTGCGAGATGATCTCTGACGGCACGCAGACCCGCCTCATATGCGTAGGGTTTCGCGTTTATACCCGATGCGGCGCTCACATTTGAAACCCGCCAATGATAGAGCACATGAGGGATGTGTCGTATTTGCCGTAGCTCGATTTTCTCAATCGTCCTAAATAAAAGATCATAATCCTGGGAACCTTCAACACCAAGCCGAAAACCACCAACCTTCCGGATTGTTTCCGTCCGATAAACCCCTACATGTGAGACCATATTTTGCCGCAACAGCAAATCATAATCAAAGTCAGATTTGAAGTATGGGATCGATCGCTGCCCGTGTGCGTTCAATCTGTCTTCGTCCGAATAAATCACTTCAACGTCCGGATGTGCATTAATCTCTTCGGCAACATAATAGAGCGCTAAAGGATGCAGCACGTCATCATGATCCAGGAGGACAGAAAATTCGCCGGTCGCCAGCTCCAATGCTGAATTGCTGGCTGCAGAGATATGCCCATTACTGTCTCGAAACACATAATGTATCCGGGAGTCTTCCTTTGCATGCTTTTTTATTAAGTCTCTCACATGGGAACTGGGGGAAGCATCATCCGCAATGCAAAGTTCCCAGTTTGTATATAACTGAGCTCTAACAGAATCAATTGCTTCATTCAGATATTGAACGGGGGGAGCATAAACGGGCATCAATACGGAGACGAGAGGCTTTCTTTTGAAGGACGCGATAATTTGCGAAAGGCCGAGTCTTTCTGATTTTGACAGATCCTCAAATTTGTGAATCCAGTTCTGATATTTCCTTGCGCGGATCCCTCGGTAGAGTCGCAGCAGGCTTGATGCAATGAATTTCACAAATCTTCTTCTGCGACTATTCAGCGGCACGAGTTGATTGGCGAGCCTCCACAGAAAAAAGGATACTTTCAGGGCCTCATGCCGGTAAGGAAACTCCTTTGCCTCTTGCTCTATCCTGGCCAACTCGAGATTCAGTCCTTCAGTTGTTCTATTTTTTTCCTGCGTGGATGTAAGATATATTTCACGATATCTGTCGTATTCTTTCGGGTCGATTTCTCTCGAATCAATTACACTAGAAAAATATTGGAACAGCGATTTTTCAGATTCATGATGTTGCAAATTTGTATTCAGCACAACGCTGGCATCTTGAATTCGATCAAGCGGTAAATCCGCAATTTTGCAGATTTCCGTGATTGAGACCATGGGATTCTTCAAAAGCTCCTCATAAAAAACTGAGATGAATGGCCGGCTTTGAACAAAACGGGCTGCCAGAGTATGAGACTGCACCACCAACCGAAAGTTGGTGGAGGCAGGACGGTGGTTTACAACTTCATTTGACAGAAATACTGACGAGGCCGACCTGCGGACCAGTATATAACTGAGGTCGAAACCCATATTTGTGAGAACTCTCTCCCACAGTGGCAAGGTATAGCAGAAGCGAGGGTCCTTTAATCCAATACTTTCTGAATTGCCAAATTCATTTTCGATAAACCCCGTGATCGACGGTTCAAACCTTGAACAGACCACTTCAGGGAAATCTGATCTGTCTGGCATCCAGTCGAAATCGGACCAGTTTTTTGAAAAATATTGGAAAATCTCGTCGTTGATCCGATTTAGAGACGATAACTCAAAAAAAATCGGATTATGTTTTTGCTGTTCAGGATCAACGAATTTTGCCGGATCGCCAAAGGAAACGCCCAATTTGCTAATAACGTTTGCAACCGCGGATGTCCCGCTGCGCGGCGGCCCGACGACCAAGATCGCTTTTTTTGATTTTGCCATAAGCGCCACAGACTCTATTTTGCACGTAGTTTTAGATGCAAATTCTCCGATTTGCAACATACCCCACGCGTGTAAGCCAAACGTGAGACGGTGCCAATTCTATCAAGTTTTGGGATTGTCATCGGGATTAAACAGGGAACGCACATGATCGTTAGTCGTTCACAGGCACATTAAATCATTGGTGGCCGTCCGTTTGTCACGAACAGCCACCAGGTTTTGAATGATTTTGCCTGTTCTCGCCTATGGATAACCGAAGCGCAATTGCGATTTAATAGTGGCGCTGTTTGTATACCAGGGGAACCAGTATGCTGTGTTTGGCGGAACCCCAAAAAATGGAATACCTGTGAACTCGGAATAACTCACGGCCTTGCCGGCTTGTTTGTAGGTGACCTGCATGGAGACCACGATATCCGCGCTGGGGTTTGT
>Ga0075418_10002916_pt1 | contig 19549 bp, 20 predicted proteins | sample SoiMetdeltSBSDD2_FD_81776 | JGI IMG/M metagenome (GOLD analysis project Ga0075418, IMG submission 81776) | Bulk soil microbial communities from a Populus tree surrounding site in Tennessee, USA - Soil MetaG P. deltoides SBSDD2 | ecosystem: Environmental > Terrestrial > Soil > Tree plantation...
GGGACCAGTTTCGAAATAGTCATCCACGATCCAATCCTGGCGTGGTCCGCTGCCTTTCCAGGCACGATCACATGAAGTAATGACCGGATGCTCGATCGAAAAGCTAAATCGCCCTTCCTTAACAAGGGCGTTGTACACTTTCGCAAATACTCGTTCAATGTCGGGCAGATAGTGGAACGCCAGGCGCGAAGTAACCAGCTCGAACTGTTTCGATGGATAGTTCCACGCTTCGATGCTTGCACACTCGACTCTTCCCTGTGTACCCGCAAGTTTCTCTTTCGCTGCTTCAACCATCCGATGCGAACCATCGATGCCTATATAGGATTGACATCCGTGCTGCAAGGCTTCGAGTCCAAAAGCCGCGCACCCGCAGCCCAAGTCCAGGACGCGTAGATTGGCAAGACTTCCTACAAGTTCATCGAAAACGGGTTTCTCCAAAGTTTCATTCGGACCATCGATTCGTGTTTCACGCCCGGACGTATACGTGGCGAAAACTGCTTCATCATCGTAGAATTCAGGTCCGTTGAGTCCCATTTTTACTTTGCCAGTGAGCGGATGTAATCCAGATCCAGTTCGCCCTTTGCGCCCCAGCCTTTTGTCCCCTCGGGTATCTTCGGGCGGAATTTTTCGTAGAGACCGTATGCCTCTTTTTCGAGCTGTTTGGGTGTATGGGCCTTCGCAAGTTTTTCCATCGCTGAGCGCGCATCGTCCAGGTCATCTTTGAACTTCTGTTTGAGATAGGTTTCGACACTCCCCGCATGGATGGCTTCGCCCTGGATCGCGGCGCGTAGTCCCTTCGGAGTTTTGACCGCCGGAACGCCTCTTCCCAGAATCTCGATAAACTCCACTTTGGCCGGCTTTTCTTTCTTTTTCTCTTTTTCCTTCTCTTCCTCCGATTTCTCTTCGTAAATCCCCAATTTCCGCCCTTTGGACTGTGCATTCAGTCCCGCGACTGCCTTACCGAGGGTTAATGCTGTATCTTTCTCGTAGCCAAGTCGCTCCGCCACAATTGTCGCCCAGAGGGTCATGACAGGAGCCCGGTTGATCTTGATTTTTTTATTTGCCATTTGATTTACTCCTTACTGGTAAAACACGAAATTCGGTCGCGAAAGATCAATATGTTATTAATAATATACACTAATCTTTCGCTCGAATCAACATTCAAGCCCCATCTCATTTTGAGTTGATGAAATTTATTTTTTACAAGCAGGGTGAGCAAGCAACCACTCGATCGCTTCTGTTTCCGCATTTGATGTGTCAACATCCGGGACGATTTTTCCGCCATATTCCTGACCCGTCCGATCTAGCTCAACGGCGACAGTCAGGACGATTAAAGCGCCGTCACCAAGAGGGAACACTTCATTCCCTGTCGTAAGGCCGTAGGAAGGTTTCCCAAAGAAACGTGTGTTCGGACGACCACGAAAGGAAATAGTCGTTGCTTCACCGGAACTAGCGGTTTGCGGGCCAATTAATACCGCGACGGGGGTTTCATCGGGATCAAATAAAAATTCCGGATGGCTTACCTGGGCGTGTAGCAAATTCCCTTCTCCGGCTTGCCCATCTCGATAATACCAGGCGGTCGTATCGCCCATCGCATCCTTGAACGATCCCAAATCTCCTTCACCGATAAGCGCACCCAACCCTGCAATCATGGGATACATATTCCCACCCAGATTCTCGCTCAAGTCAACGATCCATCCACATACAGATTGCTTATCCATTTCGATGATCATATTCTGGATCTGGTCAGCGAATTTGTTCACCTCCTCCTTCGCCTGGGCGTTAAATTCAAACACCGCAATGTAACCAATTTTGTCCCCAAGCAACTTTCCTATGGGCGCGGGATAATCCTCAACCGTTGAGTTGTTCGATTCATTTGCGATATCTGGAGTCACCAAGAAGCTGTGATTATCGCCCAACTGTTCGAGTGCAAAGCTGATTGAGTCGTAAGTATCCGCCGGAGTTTTGGCATTATTTACGTACCTGAATGCAATATCGCGCACTTTTGGCCAATCGACCTTGTTCCGGTTGAGCGCATTGTTTTGAATGATGTCAAGAGCCTCAGAAAGATATTGTTGAATATCTGAAATCTGTGTTGGTGAGGGCAAGACAGTCGGCGTTCGTATGGGTGTGGATGTCGGCGCCAGCGTTGGTGTTAAAGCTTGTGGAGCTGGAGCGCAGGAAGTAATTAAGAATGCCAACAACACAATGATGCTGATTACTTTCGTTAGTTCCTTCATCGTGGATACCTTTGTTGAAAATCATTGATCGTCTGAATTAAAAATAGACCTGTTCGAAACGAAATGCAACAAAAACCCGCCTCTCGCGAGACGGGTTTCGAATTAACACGACTTCAATCGCCAGAGTTAATACTATTTACGGAAGAGATGGATTTGCGTTGCGCGCCAAATCCAGCGCCATTTCCGGGAACCATGCTCCAGCGGCCGGGTCTATTAGACCCCATTCGGGGTCAACTGTCGTTCCACCCGGTCCGAGTCCGCGCGTGCACTCGCCGTCCGACTCGCCTGGAATTTTTATCCAGAGGTAAGCATCGAGCAGCGCGTTACCGGTGTTGGCCGTTGGTCGCAGTCCCAGGCCGCGATCTGGCGGATTGCACCAATCCTGCGCGTCCGGGTAAGCACCGGGGGGCGGTGTCCACGGTCCCTGCCCGTTGCGGCTCGTATCGATCACGAAGTGTTCGAGGACCGACTCCGAGTACCACCAGGTCTGACTCTCAACATTGTTCGTATACCACTGGTCAGTGTAGATCCAGGTACTGAAGTCGTTCGGGTTCACAGGGCCATTCGGCGAGAAATATTGGCTCGGGCACCACTCGGAGTGACCATTGCCCCAGGACGATGGGTGTGAGGCAAATGCGATGCACTTTGATGTCCAGCTACCATACTTCTCCAGGCGCTCGTTGACCTGGTAGTTGGACACATTCAGGTAGAAACCATCCGCATCCGCGACCCCGGCCTGGATTAGTCGATCCGCCGCATCGCCAGCGCCGAGCCAGGCGCTGTGGGTGCCGTCAAGGTACACACTCGTGCCTGGATTTTCCTTGAGTTTATCGACCGCGTAGTTCAGCATTGCGAAGCGGTTGGAGGCGGCTGTCGCCGGATTCGCCTCGGCTGGCTGACACCACTCGTAGTTCGGGTTGGATACCCACGTGTCGCGATTCGCAAACGGGTTGTACCACGGGATGATTCCCAACCCGTCTGGCTCAAGGATGACAACTGCTATTCCATTTCCGATCCCAGCAGCGAATCCATCGATCCATGCTTTGTATTCCACGACACTGGTCGCGCCGCCCGCGCTGAACTGGGCACAATCACGGAACGGTATATTGTATGCAACCAAAACAGGAACAGTGCCCTGGTCAACGGCGCGCTCGACCGTCTTCTTAACATTCTGCTCGACACTCTCAGGGGTGCCCTGGGTGAACCACACCGCCTGCGGTCTCTTGATCATCCGCCTGATGAGGTTGGCATCAGCCGTATTGCCGCTGGAGATGAGATCGGCGATCTGTTCCATCGCACCCGGGTTTGGCTTAGGAACATAGAATTGAGTGCTTGGACCCAGGCTCGTTGTTGGTGTTGTAGAAGCTAGCACAGGCGCCGATGCAAACAGCGTTACTAAAACTGTGCTCAATACGAGAAGGTATTTCAGCTTTCTTTGATTGGTCATTTTTTCTCCTTTTGTGTTTTCTTTTCTCTGGATAGACCCCCACCCAATTGCATTCTATTGATCGCGCGTTGCATCCCACAATGCCGAAGCAGCTTCGGGTTGAACCTGATTTTCCAATTCGCCATTTGACATTCTCCGTAATATATCGAAGTGAGAATCTCGGGCGCGAAGAAGCTAGGTTTCCCTGACTATACAACAATTTGGGAATCGAATCAACAAAAATCCCCCATGCGGGGGATAATTCAATGGATTGGAAACATCAAAACTACCTTTTGCGAAAGGGGTCTTTATTACCAGTCATTGCAAAGCCTCCCCTCGGACGGGTGACCCCACTACGCCATTACCGTCTGTCCCGCTTCAAAGCCTCTCTTAAGCGCCTCATAATTCTTCGGCAGGAGATGTTTGTGTCTCGCCGGCAGATGCCCCTCTAATGCCTTCTCCACATCCTGAATCGTAATTTCGGGGAAGGCTGTCAGCAACGCGCCGACTGCGACCATATTCAGCAGTTTCTTATCGCCGATCTCCTCGGCAATTTCGTTGCACGGCACAAAGATGACGTTGATATCCGTCGGTTTCGCCTCGCGATCCACCATGGACTGATTGACGATCAATGTGCCACCTTTTGCCAGCGTCTCTTCATATTTATCAAAGGACGGAAGGTTCAGGGCGATCGCCAGTGGCGGATTCTTTACCAGAGGCGAGCCGATTTCCTCATCGGCGATAATGACCGTGCAATTCGCAGTGCCGCCTCGCATTTCGGGGCCATAGGACGGAATCCAGGTCACTTGCTTGCCAACATCCATGGCGGCGTAAGCCAGCACCTGGCCCCCGAACAAAACGCCCTGGCCGCCAAAGCCAGCAATAATGATTTCTTTTTGCATCCTAACCTCCATGTCATTGCGAGTGCTCGTTGCGAAGCAACTCCTAACGAAAAAAGAGATTCCTTCGGGATTTAGACGCTCTTGTGTCTCAACCCTCGCAATGACACCTTAAACTTTAATCTGTGCCACGCCGGCCGCGATCTTGTAATCACCGAGCGGGAAAGCCGGAAGCATGTGCTGTTCCACGAACTTCAACGAGTCGACTGGTGTCATTCCCCAGTTGGTGGGGCATGTGGAGAGCAACTCAACCATCGAAAAGCCGAGTCCGCGCGCCTGGGTTTCAAATGCCAGGCGGATGGCTTTCTTTGCCAACCGAATATTCTTCGGGTCATGCAAAGAGCGACGCACGCAATAACCAACGCCATCGAGTGTGGATAACATCTCAGACATCCGAATGGGGAAGCCCTGCGTTTCCACATCCCGTCCGTTCGGTGAGGAGGTGGTCTTCATACCGGGCAGTGTCGTTGGAGCCATCTGTCCGCCAGTCATGCCGAAGTTGGCATTGTTGATGAAGATCACAGTCAGGTTTTCACCACGCGCCGCGGCATGCACAATTTCACCCATTCCGATGGAAGCCACGTCACCATCGCCTTGATACGTGAAGATGATGCGATCAGGCAGCACGCGCTTGATTCCGGTCGCCATCGCAGGAGCACGGCCGTGTGGGGCTTCGACAAAATCTGTATCGAAGTAGTTGTATGCGAACACCGCGCATCCGACCGGCGCGACGCCAATCGTCTTATCGATCACGCCCATCTCTTCGAGCACCTCTGCTACCAGCCGATGTGCCACACCATGCGTGCAGCCGGGGCAATAGTGCGTCGGCATTTCAGTAAAACCTTCAGGTCGATCGTAAACCAGATTGTTCGGAGCAAGTGTTTTCATGGCTTACCTCATTCCTACCATGCGTTCGTACCATTGTTCACGGGGGTTTGAGTCAACAGATAAAGGTTCCGCAGCAATCCGTTCGATCTCACGCAGGATTTCTTCCGTGAACGGGACTACACCACCCATGCGTCCATAAAACTCGACTGGTACGCGTCCTTTGACGGCCAAGCGCACGTCCTCGAGCATCTGGCCCGAATTCATCTCTGTGACCAGGAATCCGCTCACGTGCCCGATGAGCTGCTCGATGGCTTCGACCGGGAACGGGCTTACGGTGACCGGCCTCAACAGACCCACCCTGATTCCTTTTTGCCGCGCCTGTCGCACAGCCGATAGCGCCACCCGTCCCGCCGTGCCGAAGCCGATGATGACAAGTTCTGCGTCGTCGAGGAAATATTCCTGGTAACGGACTTCGTGCCGTTGTATGGCTCGCCAGCGGGAGATGAGTCTCAGATTGGTTCTCTCTTCTTGAACAGGATCAAGATAAATGGACGTCAGGATGCGGCGCTCGCGCTTTCCCAACGTGCCATCGGTGGCCCAATCCCAATTGGCGCGTTGGATCGCTTTCATCTCCGGCATCTTCGCGGGCTCCATCATCTGTCCCACACAACCGTCGAGGATGATCATGCAGATCGTCCGGTATTTCTCCGCAAGGTCAAAAGAAAGCACAGTAAGGTCAATCGCCTCCTGAACGGAGGCCGGGGCAAGCACGATGTTGCGATAGTCGCCATGCCCGCCGCCGTGTACGGCCTGGTTATAGTCACCCTGCGCCGGAGCAATGTTGCCGAGTCCGGGTCCGCCGCGCATCACATTGACCAACACTGCCGGGACTTCTGTGCCTGCAATGTAGGACAGCCCTTCCATCATCAGGCTCACCCCCGGGCTAGAAGACGTGGACATTACACGCACACCGGCACATGCCGCGCCGTAAACCATATTGATCGCGCCCAGCTCGCTTTCGGCTTGCAGGAAGGTGCGCCCCAATTCGGGCATGCGTTTTGAAAGATATTCAAGGATTTCCGTTTGGGGAGTGATGGGGTAGCCGAAATACGCTTCAAGCCCCGCGCGGACGGCAGCTTCGGCGATGGCTTCATTGCCTTTCCATAATTCGCGTGTCATGTATTTCTCCAAAACATCTAGGGGCGTAGCATTGCTACGCTGCTACGGTTAATGATGCGGGACAGGGAACCGCTTTTGTGATCTCACGATATACAGTGATGGCTGCATCTGGACAAACGATTGCACAGATAGCACACCCCGTGCAGCCGTCTTTGTACGTATGCGCGGGGTGATAACCCTTTGGGGTGATTCGCGTCCGATCCAGCTCCATCACATCTTGAGGGCAGGCGCTGATGCAAAGCTCGCAGCCTTTACAGTATGTATCACTGACTTCGATCCAACCTTTGGCTGGCATTGGCACTCCTTATCTGAGCAGTCCGATGTTAATTAGCGGGTTTACCGCATATTCATTATCGCTTTTTCATCCTTTGGAGAATAGTACCAAGCGTCATTATCAAAGACTTACGAATATCATTATCTGCGCAGATGGTAGAATCACATCTTGAACCCGATTTTGAGGATCACTTGGCTGAGGCTGCCCGGGTGAAAATCATAAGTGTTCATCGCGTATTTCTCATGCCAGTACCCTAACGAAGTCTGATGACCCAGCAAACTGTTGGGCGAAACAAAGCCCAAATTGCTTCCCATACCAATTTGATCCAGTCCCTCACCAGTTTCATCGGGCGGAAAAAGGAACTTGTCGAGGTACATCAATTACTCACGCAAGCACGTTTACTAACATTAACAGGTGTGGGTGGTTGCGGCAAAACGCGTCTGGCGCGACAGGTTGCTGCTGAACTTGCGGCTAAGAGGTCATTGGAGGACGGTGTCTGGTTTGTCGAGTTCGCTGCGCTGAATGATCCTAATTTAGTTCCACAAGAAGTCGCGCAGACTCTGGGGATTCGTGAGGTATTTGACCAGCCCGCATTCTCATTACTTGTCGATCACCTTGAAGAGAAGCATCTTCTCTTGATTTTCGATAACTGCGAGCATCTGTTGGCTGCCTGTGCAGAGCTTGCCGAAAAGTTACTCCTCGCTTCATCAGGACTGCAAATCCTCGCAACGAGTCGGGAACCCTTAGGTGTTCCCGGCGAAACGACTTTTCTTGTCCCTTCCCTTTCGCTTCCGGAACAGAGACATTGGCTGCCTTCTTCTGAACTGGCCGAATATGACGCGCCGGCGCTCTTTGTGGAGCGGGCACGGTCTGTGCTCCCGGCCTTTACACTGACTGAACAAAACACATCTGCGATTCTCCAGGTCTGCCGTCGTTTGGACGGGATTCCGTTGGCGATTGAGCTGGCCGCTGCGCGAGTGAATGTGTTGACGGTGGAGCAAATCGCAGCGCGGCTGGATGATCGATTCAACCTGTTGACTTCGAGCAATCGCGCAGCCGTCCTGCCTCGGCATCAAACCCTGCAAGCAACCATTGATTGGAGCTATGACCTGCTCACCGAAAAAGAACGCATATTATTTCGACGGCTGGCTGTATTTGTTGGTGGGTTCACGCTGGAGGCGGCGGAGGCGGTCTGCGCAGGTGATGGCATCGAACAAAGTGAAATTCTGGATGGATTGGCTAGACTAGTGAGCAAATCACTAATCGTCGCCGAAATTCTGGAACAACGTCAGGCGCGCTATCACTTACTTGAAACAATTCGCCAATATGCGTTCCATCGCTTGCGAGAATCGGGCGAAGAGAATAAAGTGTGCGGCCATCACTGTGATTGGTTCCTTGCGTTGGCAGAGGAGAGCAGGGCAAGATGGCGCGGACCCTCGCAAAAAGAAGTTTTCAATCAATTAGAGACCGAGCATGACAATCTGCGGGCCGCACTGGAATGGACTAAATTAGAAATAACTTCGTCAGAGAGGGCACTGCGATTGGGAGGCGCGCTCTGGCGATTCTGGCAAATACACGATCATTTGCGGGAGGGGCGTCAGCACCTCGCGCAGATTTTGTCGCTGCTCCAGACACAGGCACACACAGCCGCGCGAGCCAGGGCGCTTTATGGCGCAGGTTACCTGGCATTGATGCAGGGAGACTACAGGAGCTCTCAAGAATACTTTGAAGAGAACCTGGCGATGGCACGCGAGTTAAATGACCCACAACTCATTGCCAATGCAATGTATGGTTTGGGAATCCTTGCGCGTTACCTCGGAGACCACCAGCGCGCGGTAGAGAGACTGGAGGAGAGTCTTGTTCTTTTTCGTCAACTGGGTGATCGAGTCGGGGAGTACATCTCTTTGTTTAACCTGGCGGAGGCCGCAAAGGCCCGTGGAGAGTATCAACAAGCCGAAACGCTGCATGAGGCAAGTCTCGCGCTCAAGCGCGCGCAGGGCGATGAGTGGAGCATTGCCAATTCACTCATTTGTCTGGCGACGCTGGCGCGGCTCCAGGGCAAAAATGATCGCGCGATCAACCTGATAAAAGATGGTCTGGAGCTTTTCCGAAAGATCGGAGATCGATCAAATATCGCGAATTCCCTGCTGGAATTTAGTGCAATCGCGCTCACGCAAGGGCATTCCCAGGTAGGAATCCAACTCCATGCGGCTGCCGCAACATTATTGGAAGCTCTTGGTTATTCCAGCGACGATTTGTATCGAGCACAGTCAGAACTTCCCCTCAGAATGATTCGCGCAAAGATAGGTGCGGCTCGCTTCATCGCAGCCTGGGAAAAAGGACGCGCGCTAACTATGGATCAAGCGATTGAGCAAGCTCTGGGACTCAGCTCGTTGCTGGACCCTCAAGTGGATTTAGCGATCTCAGGTAAGCGCGGCGAAGAGGATCAATCCTTGTTGGCCCCGCTCAACGAGCGTGAACTCGAGGTGCTGCGTCTCATCGCGGATGGCCTATCCAACCGGGAAATCGCCGCGCGTTTGGTGATTGCGCTCAGTACGGTAAAATGGCATATCAACAATCTCTTCAGTAAGCTAAGCGTTCGCAGTCGCACCCAGGCCGTGGCGCAGGCGAAAAAGCTGGGATTGTTGTAACAGGGCTGGTCCTATCAGGAGCACTGGCTGTGGGCAGAGAAATTGAAACTCTCTGCTCTTTTTATTTAACCCACCCGCGCGCCCAACTTTCGGTTGGTGACAACCCACCCGACCGCCTGCTATTATGCACACAACGGTTCAAATTCAAATCACCAAAGAAAGGAGAGACAAAATGAACATTTATATTGCAGATCGCGAGTTGCCAGGAGTCACGCTCGAACAGCTCTCTGCGGCGCAAAAAGCCGCGATAGAGATGAGCGATCGCTTCACCTCTGAAGGCAAGCCCGTACGCTACATTCGCACTGCCTGGGTGCCGAGCGAATCGCACGTGATGTGCATGTTTGAGGCCGAGAATGGTCAGTTGGTGCGCGATGTGAACGAAGCCGCAGGCATCCCGTTCACCCGCATCCTCGAAGCCATGGATTTGACCCCTTCGTCATAAGCGGAGGAGCTCAAGGTTGAACCGGAGCGCAGGCCGTTTTGCGCTCCTGCCCAATATATACTGTCTTAAATATCAGAAAGGAAACAAACATGAAAATTCAAAAGTTACTCTTGGTTGTGGTGATCGCCGTCTTGGCTATTTCACTGATGCAAGTCGGAGCAGTAAGGGCCGATGGTCTGGATGGAACGCCCGCGGATGGCTTTGCAACCAATTGTCAGGGATATCTGGGACCACTGCGCAGCCAGATCGCCCAGGGAGATTTTGCCGGGGTGGGTCCCTTTGGAGAGCACTTTACCGGTCAGGTGAACCCAGGCGCTCATCTAGGTACAGTGGGCGAAGAAGCATTTTTGGATGCACTCGGAATCGACACCTCTTGCAACCCATGATTGGATAAATACGCTGTCACTCCTGCGCAGCATGGAAGAGCGACTGGAATCCTCCTCCAGTCGCTGATTTTTTACAGATGGTAGAATCGCAGTATGGAATTGACTTGGAGGCTGAAATGTCAGATGCTGTGATTGTTGACGCGATTCGCACGCCGATCGGCGCTTTGGGTGGGATTCTCGCTTCGGTTCGCCCTGACGATATGGCTGCACTTGTGATCAAAGAAATCGTTCAACGCAATCAGCTTGATCCTGCTCTTGTTGAAGAAGTATTTTTGGGTTGCGCGAATCAGGCCGGGGAAGATAATCGCAACGTGGCGCGTATGGCTGCATTGCTGGCAGGTCTGCCTGTGGAAGTGGGCGGGGTCACAGTAAATCGTTTATGTGCTTCAGGTTTGAATGCTATCAATCAGGCGGCGCGCGCCATCCAAGCAGGGGAGGGAGCAGTGTACATCGCCGGCGGAGTCGAATCGATGAGTCGCGCGCCCTATTCCATCCCAAAAGCCGAAGCCGGATTTTCGTTTGGCAACCTCACCGCCTGGGATACCGCGCTCGGCTGGCGCTATCCGAATCCCAAAATGAAGGAAATGTATGGCACGGACTCGATGGGCGAAACCGCCGAGAATATCGCGAAGGAACGTCCGCACCTCACGCGCGAGAAACAGGATGTGTTCGCTTTACGATCTCATCAGAGCGCGATTGCTGCGATTGACTCGGGACGATTTAAGCAAGAGATCGTTCCAGTCGTTATTCAACAGAAAAAAGGCGATCCAAAGATCGTAGACACCGATGAGCGTCCACGGCGCGATACAACGATGGAATCGCTGGCGAAACTCAAGCCTACTTTTGCCAAAGAGGGTGGGACGGTCACTGCAGGGAATTCGTCTGGTTTGAACGATGGAGCTGCAGCGCTCTTGCTGATGAGTGGAGAGAAAGCGAAAGAGCTGAATCTGCAACCCTTAGCACGCATCGTATCATCTGCTTCCGCGGGTGTCCCGCCGCGCGTGATGGGATATGGCCCCGTGCCCGCGACAAAAAAGGCATTGGGACGAGCTGGTTTGCAAATGAAAGATATGGCGCTGGTTGAACTCAATGAAGCCTTCGCCGTCCAATCACTGGCGGTCATCGAAGATTTGAATGTGGACCCGCAGATCGTCAACATCAACGGCGGCGCGATCGCAATTGGACATCCGCTCGGGTGTTCGGGCGCGCGTCTCGTTACAACACTGGTGAATGAGATGAAGAATCGTGGGAACGTGAAATATGCACTTGCGACGCTTTGTGTTGGTGTTGGCCAGGGCGAAGCGACGGTCATCGAGTGGATTGGGTAAACCATTTTCCTTGTTTGGAACAACTTCATAGCCTGTATCGTTCTTACAAGCGATACAGGTTCTTATTTTCTATTCAGGGCTTCCTTTCACGTTCATGATACAGTAATGAAACAAGGATAGAATCATTAGGACCCATAAGGACAACATCGATAATGATCAAATTTCGAGCTGCGATTTTCTTACTAATTATGACATTGATTCTATTAGCGTGCAGTTTCTCCACGACGACTTTCACGCCCCAGGAGGCAGTTGAGCTTACTCTAACTCCATATCCCGATACGCCCGCGCCCGTAGCAATCGACGCGCCACTTGTGGAATCGCCGGCGCTGGTAAATTTTCATTTCATCAACGAACTGGACGGCTGGGGCCAGACCAACATCCAAATTGTCCGCACGAATGATGGCGGCATTACCTGGTATGACGTTACGCCGCCGGATGTTGCGGAGGTGGGGTATAACGCCCGGCAATTTTCCCTGGATGCGAATTACGCCTGGGTACAGTTTCCTGATTTCAACAACTATCCCCACAGCGGATTTTTGTATAGCACGAAAGATGGCGGACTCACCTGGACAAAATCTGAAACTCCCTTCAGTGGAGGCGACCTTGAGTTCCTGGATGAGAATCATGGCTGGATGCTGGCTGATCTGGGCGTGGGCGCCGGTTCGAATGCGGTTGCGGTCTATCGAACGGACGATGGTGGTCAGAACTGGACCCTGGCGTATACCAACGACCCCAACCAAGCCAATTCAGGCGATTCCCTTCCGATGGGTGGTCTCAAAGGCGGTATCACTCCTCTTAATACTCAAACGGCCTGGGTCTATGGTGTTGTCTATGCGCCTGGCACGGTATATCTCTTTCGTACGGATGATGGCGGCAAAACCTGGTCGGTCGTCGAATCTGTCCCGCTGCCGGAGGGCGCTGAGGAGGCGGAGCTAAGCATCGAGCAACTTGCGTTTCCTACCCCAACGGACGGCCTGATGGCCATGCGGGTGACATCCGATGAAGGCAAAATAGCAGTATACACTTCGAATGATGCCGGTGACACCTGGTCGCTCACGCCCACGCTGATTCCTAAGGGTGGCTCGGCAGATTTCCTGTCAGCTACGGAGGCAGTCATTTATAACGGCGAGCAGTTTTACGTCACGCGTGATGCGGCACAAACCTGGAACCAGGTCTCACCGGATATCGTCTTTGGTGATACGTTCGCATGGATGGATTTCGTCAATACATCCAGTGGCTGGGTTCTCACGCTGGATCCGACCACGAATCGATCTTCACTTTATCGAACAACAGATGGAGGTTCCACTTGGTTACCCGTGTTTCCCTGATTGGTTTGCTCGTCATACTTATCTTTGGATGCAACATCTCTGTACCTTCGCCCGTTCCTCCTGCTCCAGTTTCCGAAACACCTACCCTTCCTGCCAGCACGCCCATCCCTCCCAGTTCCACCCCCGCGCCTGATTACCTGAGCAGGCTTCGAAATGCCGAATACCAGCTTGCGGATTCGCAGCGCCCGGTTCAGCTGACTGACGGACAATTTCAGGAAGGTACCGCTGGTCAGGCGGATTATGTTTCCGTGAACATTGGCAACTTTACAGCGGCAGGTGATTTGAATGGAGATGGCGTGGATGAAGTCGCGGCCGTGTTCGGCGAAAATTATGGTGGCTCAGGTACGTTTGTGTTCCTGGCAATCTACTCCGACGTCAATGGAAAGCTGACTTTTCTAACCTCCGCCTTTGTGGGAGATCGTTCCGTCTTGAACGGTCTCTCCATTGAAAATGGCGAAGTCGCTTTGAGTGCCGTGACGCACGCTGCCGATGATCCACTTTGTTGCCCGACCATGCAAACACACCGGCACTACAGCCTGGTGGCTGAGAATCAGCTACAGATGATCGATTTCTCCAGCCTCACCCCGGATGGTCAGCCGCGCACCATTACCATCGAGTCACCGGTCCATGGTGAACAGGTGGATAATGCCATTCAAATGAAAGGAAGCGTGACGATTGCACCTTTTGAGAATAACCTTGTTTATCGGGTGTTTTCCACCGGGGAGGTGGAATTAGCTTCCGGCTCCATAATGGTCACTGCCGCGGAAATGGGTGGACCTGGCACATTTGATTCGATTATCGCCCTGGGAAACATCCTCTCGGGTGCCGTTGTGCGGGTCGAGATTCAAGACCTCAGCGCGGCGGATGGTTCCCTCCTTGCGATGGATTCGGTCGAATTGGTTGTAAAATAATACGTAGGGCGGGATGCTCGCGAACGCCGCCAAGCGGCAGTCCTCGAAGGGGACATCCCGCCCCTACAAAAATTATCGGAGGAGAGTTCTTATGCCGCACCAAGTCCGTGATTGGATGTCCAGCCCCGTTGTGGTCGTTGACCCGGATTCAAGTGTCAAGTACGCGCTCACGCTCATGCGCCGCCGTAAAATTCATAGCGTGATCGTCTCTATGTCAGAAAACAATCCCAAGTACGGCATTGTCACATCCACCGATATACGTGACAAAATTGTTGCTGCGGGTCGTAATCCTTCTGAAATGAGGGTGCGTGACATCATGTCTGGTCCTATCATCACTGGCAGTCCTGATTGGACCTTGATCGAATGTTCACAGGTCATGCAGGAAAATCACATCCACCATTTGCCCATCACGGATGAAACTGGCGCGTTAATTGGGTTGATTTCTGCCACAGATATATTTATGGCCGTGGAAGAAGCAGGTTGGGAGGATTCGGTCGAGTCATGAATTGGGCAGGGCAAAGCATGGCTTTGCGCTTTTCGATCTGAGTCATGGCAAAGTCAAAATTCTATGTCGTCTGGAAGGGACGCAAGGTGGGTGTCTTCGACTCCTGGCAGGAGTGCGAGAAACAGGTCAAGGGGTTTGCTGGAGCGGAATTTAAGGCGTTCCATACGCGCGAAGAGGCGGAAACCGCTTTTCGGTTGAAATATGACGCGTTTAAAGGGAAGGTGTCTTCGCTTGGAAAGTGGAAGCAGGCCGAAATCAGGCCGGTTCTTCCATCCATTAGCGTGGACGCGGCCTGCAATGGCTCACCGGGTAAACTCGAATATCGCGGCGTGGATACTGAGTCGGGCAGAGAGATCTTTCGCGCAGGTCCTTACCCCGATGGAACAAACAATGTGGGGGAGTTCCTGGCAATCGTGCATGCGTTAACGTGGCTGCAGAAGCATCATAAGATGCTGCCGATTTATTCTGACTCTCAAAATGGCATCGCATGGGTGTATACCGGTATTTGCAAAACCAGCTTGAAGCATACTGCCAAGAATGCTCCGCTGTTTGTCATGATCCATAGTGCCGAGAATTGGCTGGAAGAAAACGAGTTGAACGATGATGCAGTGTTAAAGTGGGATACCGAGATGTGGGGTGAGAACCCAGCTGATTTTGGCAGGAAATAAGAGGGTAGACACGTATACAGATAAACAAGTGATTTGTATACGTGTTTTATGATGTACCCGTATTCTTTTGTAAGAATTGTGTTTTCCTCCCCATTTATCCAGTCTAAAAACTAGTCATTTCGGCGATGTATTCCAGAAGCATCAGAACTATACTACTGCTCATCTAGAAGGAGTGTCGTTTCTATGAGCAAAACTATTTTAGTGGAACTTTCTGATGCGTTGGCCGATGCTGCCGAAAGCGTGGGAAAGGCGACCGTGCTCGTCAGCGCGCGTCGCCGCATGCCTGCCAGTGGCATTTCGTATACGGCTGACCTTATCCTCACAGCTGACCATGTCATTGAACGTGAAGAAGATATCACCGTGACCCTCGCTGATGGGACGCAAGTCTCTGCGAAGGTCGCTGGTCGCGATGCAGGTTCAGACCTGGCCGTGCTTAAACTCGAGCGCGCGGCTGCACAGGCGGCGGAGGTGACGAAAAGCCCAGCACGTCTTGGACAAATTGCGTTGGTATTAGGTCGCCCATCCACAAATGGGATCGAAGCCAGCCTGGGAACAGTCAGCGCGATCGGTGGTCCGATTCGTACGGGACACGGTGGCATGCTCGAAAAATACATCCGCACGGACGGTATTTCGTATCCAGGCTTTTCAGGCGGTCCTCTCGTCGCCGCGGATGGAACGGTCTTGGGTGTCAATACGTCCGGTCTGGCAAATGGTGCGGCTCTCACGATTCCAGCGGACATTGCCTGGAGAATCGCGGAGACCCTCGCGAAACAGGGACGTGTGAAACACGGTTATCTTGGGATTCGCAGCCAGGCTGTTGAAATCCCAAATTTCACTCAAAAGGCACTCCAGCGCGCGCAAGCTTCTGGTCTTTTGGTGGTGAGCGTTGAGAAGGACAGTCCGGCCTCCAGAGGTGGGCTGATGGTTGGTGATATTCTCGTTTCGGTCGCGGGCCTGCCCATATTGCATCATGATGAGCTCTTCGCGCGACTCAGTGGTGATGTGGTAGGCAAGTCCGAATCGCTTGAAATTCTGCGCGGCGGACAACCTCAAACGTTGGATGTCTTAATCGGTGAGAGATAACATGAACTTCAACAGTACGTTGACGCAAGTTATCCATGAACTCGTTGAGCAGGTCATGCCTTCGTTGGTGATTGTACGTGGTCGTCGATATGGCGCGGGCGCCGGGATCGTGTGGGCGGAGAATGGACTCATCCTAACGAACAATCACGTCATTGGGCGACAGGCTCCCATCGTTGTCCTGCAAAATGACGGCGAGTACGAAGCGCGACTCCTGGCCCGTGACCCGGATGTGGATTTGGCCTTGCTTTCCATCGAAGCCGCGCGTCTGACTCCGCTCAAACCTGCCTCTCGCGAAGCGTCCCTACGCATTGGTGAACTAGTCTTTGCCTTTGGACATCCGTGGGGACAGCGAAATACAGTGACACGTGGGATTGTTAGCGCCCTGGGATTTGCGCAAAATCGCCGCGGCGATACACTTCCGATCGTCCGCTCCGATGTACCTCTGGCGCCGGGTAACTCCGGCGGACCACTGGTCAATGCCTATGGTCAAGTCGTGGGCATCAATGCCATGATCGTTGGTGGAGACCAGAGCGTGTCGATCGCGGTATCGGTGGTAAATGACTTTGTGGATAAGGTGCTGGCAAAGCAAGCAGCCCAGGATCGTGCCAGTCAACACACTCCAGCCGATGTGCTTTGAAAGCTATACCCTTCACGGTCACACGCCTGCCCTGGCGGTCGGTGCCAGGGAATTGCGCCTTCTTACTCTGTGAGAGGCAATTTGCGACCAGGGGCATTATAAAAACATTCGTGTTGAGTGTAGCGACTCTGACGGCGGAAGCGCGTTCACAATACTCCCAATACGCTGCTGGGACGCAAAGGTGAGGAGGTTTGTATGAAAGGAATCTTCCAGTTTGTTCTCGCTATATCGGTTTTCCTTTATCGTTTGACGCATGGGAAATTTGGCGGTCACGTTCAAGGGCTTCCCGTTCTCCTGTTGACCACACGTGGAAGGAAAACTGGCAAAGAGCGCACAAGGCCGATCGGGTATTTCATCGATCATGGCGACTATGTCATCACGGCCTCTAATGCCGGGTTTGATACACAACCCGCGTGGTTCCACAACTTGCGTGCGAGCCCACATGTGACTATCGAAGTCAAAGATCGGCAAATGGAGGCTGTGGCCGAAATTGCAGCCGCAGAGAGGCGCAGTTCGCTTTGGTCGCGATTGACTTCACTTGCACCCGGATACGCAAATTACGCCAAGAGAACCAGCCGTGAAATACCATTGATCATTTTACATCCGTTGAATAACGAGTGACTGATGATGCTATGATGAAAGCAGGGACCGAAGCCAGGAACAGTTTCGGTCCCTTTTTGATTGTTTATCCGGGTGAATACTACCGCTTGTCTCACGCATGGAGAACATGCGTTACTAAACTTCCTGCAATAAATTGCAGGCTGGAACTCAAACTTCAAGTTTAGATACACCTGGTAAGCAGGCGTGCGGCACACGGTAAATTACTGAGACTTCGACTATACTCTGCGGTAGGATTCTATCCTCGCCCTCCTGGAGAAGTCTTATGAAAACCGCTTTGCTGGTCATCGATATTCAAAACGATTATTTTCCTGGTGGTAAGTATCCGCTCGTCAACCCATTGGATGCCGCGAAGAAAGCCTACGAGTTGCTTCAATGCTTTCGTGAGCATGGCGGAAACCACATTCATATTCAGCATGTTTCGCTGGAACCCGATGCTTCCTTTTTTATCAAAGGAGATCACGGGTCTGATATTCACGATTCGGTCGCACACTTCGAAGGTGAGCCCATCGTATACAAGCATGAGCCCAATTCCTTTCTCAACACGAATTTGCTGGATTTATTGAAGGGGTGGGAAATTGAACGCATTATCATTACCGGCATGATGACTCATATGTGTGTGGATGCTACAGCTCGTGCCGCAGTGGACCTGGGATTTCAAGTCATTGTTGCTGAGGATGCCTGTGCCAGCCGAGACTTGCAATATGGCGATACGACCATCCCCGCCAATTTAGTCCAGAAATCTTTTCTGGCCGCGTTGACATGGTATGGCAAAGTGATGAAGTCTGATGAAATCATTGCACTGCTCGCGGCAGAAATGGTAAATCCAAAACACTTGCACTAGCACGTGATTTGCTTGGCAAATCATGCCAGTGTCGTAAATCGGAAATTAAAATGACTACTCTCGACCCTGAACGACAAAAACAAGCCAAACAATATGCCCGCATCCGTCGACGCTTGTGGCTAGTGGATACGGTCTTTAGTGCATTGTACGCTCTGGCCTGGCTCTTCTTTGGCTGGGCGATCTCGTTGCGCACGTGGCTGAATCAATTCATGACCAATGAATGGATTCTGGTCCCGCTCTTTGTGGCGGTGTTCGGTGGCATCTACACGATCATCAATCTGCCGCTCGGCTATTACAGTGGATTTGTCCTGCCGCATCGCTTCGGTCAATCAAACCAAACGTTCAAAGACTGGGTGATGGATCAACTCAAAGGACTGGCGATCGGCGCGCCCATTGGGTTGATCCTGCTCGAATTGCTGTATCTTGCCTTGCGCGTCACCGGGGACATGTGGTGGCTTTGGGCGTCGATAGGATTGCTGGTTTTCAACGTTTTACTCACGAACCTGGCTCCTATTCTGATCATGCCGTTATTCAATAAATACGTTCCACTTGGCGAGGAACACAAGGATCTTGCAGAAAAGTTATTGGCTTTGGCGGCGCGCGCCAACACCAAAGTACGTGGCGTCTTCAAGTATGATATGTCGAAGCGGACGAAATCTGCCAATGCGGCCTTGACCGGTATCGGAAACTCACGTCGCATTGTAGTCGGTGATACGCTGATCAATGAATTTTCCACGGACGAGATCGAAACCGTGCTGGCGCACGAGTTGGGACACCATGTCCATAAGGACATCCCCTTGTTTATTACGTTTGGCGCGATCAGCACTACGTTGAGTTTATTTCTCGCCTCTCTGGCGTTGAACTGGGCGATTGGATATTTTGGTTTTACGTCTCCGGCAGATGTTGCCGCGTTCCCGGCCTTAAACATCATCTTCGGCGCGTATGGATTGCTTGCCATGCCGCTCGGCAATGCAGTTTCACGCTGGCGGGAAGGGATGGCCGATGATTACGCGTTGCAGGCCACAGGAAAGCGCGAAGCGTTCGCCTCCGCCTTCACACGGCTGGCGAATCAAAATCTGGGAGAGGTCGATCCTGAGAAGTGGGTGGTGTTTTTGTTCTACTCGCATCCTCCCCTGGGTGAGCGCATTGAGAAAGCCAGGCGTTAGCCATACCGTGATAGCTGGCTTCAGGCCTGTGACCAGTTTTTCCGCTTCAGGAAAATTGGAATCACAATGATCATTACAATGATCAGACTCATCAACGTGAGGCCGTCTGTTGAGCCGATTTCCGAACGGTCTTCTA